>OCZT010005375.1_pt1 | contig 12798 bp, 9 predicted proteins | sample 1539031 | NCBI WGS metagenome assembly OCZT01 (sample SAMEA3539308, study PRJEB22396) | soil metagenome | biome: tundra; feature: field; material: soil | place: USA | collected 2010-05 | depth 0.15 m | reverse complement strand
CCGGGCTGTCGGGGCTTGCAAGTAACGTCGAGAAGAGAGACCACCTCAAGCGGCGTCGCCCGGAACTGAGTTCGCTGCGCGTGGACCGTCTCCACGGACGATGATGGCTACTGCTCGCTGTGCCGACAGCGACGAGGGGGGAACAGATGTCAGAGCCTGTCGCGCCTGCTGCGTGGTACCCGGACCCCAGCTCGACAGGCGTACTGCGCTGGTGGGACGGCCATGTGTGGACCGAGCACACCCATCTATCGAACCCGGAGCCAGTTGCGGCTGTTGCAGCTGCCTCGCCGGTCTCTGCGGTGCCCTCGGCGCTCACCGCCGACGCGTACGGCATCCGAGTCTCGTTGGACGGTCAGACGTTTACCGTGAAGGCCACTAACTTCGCCGCCCAGGGCGCGTTGGGTGCCCAGAGCAGAAGCATCCAGGTACGCGAGATAACCGCGCTCGACCTGATCGCTCCAACCATGCTGAGGAACGGCACGCTCGCAGTCGTGACGGCCGCCGGTAAGACGCTCGTCCGCTACCGCCGCAAGCACGCATCTGGTGTCACCGCCGTCCACAACGCGCTCACTGGGGCCGCAGTCGGCGCGGCCACCGGGGAGACCGCCCGGCGCCTGGTGCGGTCCAGCTACCTGCAGCGCGGGCGCGGTCACTCCGTGGAGGAGGTCGCCAACCAGCGATGGAGCAGGCGGGTGGCCGGGGCCCGGGATGGGAGCCCGTCCAAAGTGTTGGCGCCGAACAAGAAGACCCCGCCGGCCGGCTTAGGCACTCACCCCGCCACGCCCGACCACGCCCCGGCACCTGCCCGCACCGCGCCTCGAACTGCCGCCACACCTACGTCGCTGGCCGCTGTTGCCGGGCCATCGAGGGATGGGTGGGTCCCGCCGGGCGTCTCAGCCACGGTTGCCGGACTCACACTTCCAGGAGGCATGCTGTTCGTTGGCCAGCACCTTCGGGCCGCGAATGGCGGCGCGACCGACCCCGCGCTCATCAACCCGAAGCTGCGCGTCGACCTCAAGCGGCCCGACTGGGCCGCCGCCACCGTCGGGTACTGGCCGTCCTACAGCGACATCACCCCGCAGGCCCGCGGGGCGTACCTGACCTGGCTCGCCGGCGGCCGCCGCGAACCGAAGGCGCCTGTCAGCTGGCCGTTCCTGTTCTTCTATGGCCTTGAACGCCGCGTCATCGTCAATGCCACCGAACCGGGCCCTGTCCGCGACGAGTTGCCACTCATCCGCGCTGAGGTCGCCCGGCTACTCAGCCTTTACGGCAGCAACCACTCGTTCCACTCGTACGCGACTGGGTTCCTGGACCTGATCGACTTCTACGGCACCAGCACCGACACAACCAACCCACCGGAGCGGGCAGAGGACAGGTGGCACGTCCCGGTGGCGCTACGCGCCGCGCTCGGAGAGTTCGCCGCCGATGGAACCCCCGTCCCGGTCGACTGGGCGCTGGTCTGGGCCCATTTCCGCCCGGAGATCTACCCGCGGACGGCAGCGACCCGCTGCCCAGAAGAGTTCGAAGCGCTTTTCCGCACCCGGTACGCCAGCAAGCACGGCGCCGGGCTCACACTGCGCGCCACCAAGTCGATGCTGACGCACTCCTACCGCTCCGCCAGCGCCGGAATTGGGCGCGCCGAGCTCTCCACGAAACTGCCCGACGTGTTCACCCAGGCAGCGCCAAGCAAGAAGCTCGTCGCGCTCGTTGAGGACTGCACGAACGCTCTTGACCCGTACAGCCGCTACCTCGGGCGCAACCCCGAAGCGCGAGACACCCTCGCGGCGATCGCGCTGCTCCCACCGGAGCTAGTCGCCGGCGCCGGTGGCGAGCTGGGCCGCCTCACCGCCTTCATCGACCAGCAGCTCGCCGACGCAGTGCCGGTGCTCATCGAGGGAGCCGACCTCATCGCGTTCTGGCCCACGAAGACGGCCGGCAAGGTAGCCAAGGCCGATGCGGTCGCGCTCGCCCAGTTGCTCGGATCCCGCGGTGTCGGCTTCGAGCCGGATGTCCGGCTCGGTGGTCCTGTCCTGGCCGCCGGTCCCACCGTCCTGTTCCGGACCGCCCCAGGCCAACCGGCGGCCCCTAGCCCGGAATACTCGGCCGCCGCAATCCTGCTGCACCTCGCTGTCGCCGTCAGCGTCGCCGACGGGCACGCGACCGACGCGGAGACCGGGCACCTGCGAAATCACATCGAGACTGCGATGCACCTCACGGCACCCGAACAACTGCGGCTACACGCGCACACGAAGTGGCTGCTCGCCGGGCAGACGAAGCTCACCGGACTCACCAAACGACTCGGTCTGCTTGACGACGCGCAGCGGAACGCCATCGGCGACTTCCTCGCCATGGTCGCCGCTGCTGACGGCGTGGTCTCCCCGGCCGAGATCACCACCCTGACGAAGATCTTCAAGCTGCTCGGACTCGACCCCGCCTCGGTGTACAGCCGGGTACACGCCGCTGCTGACGGCGTGGTCTCCCCGGCCGAGATCACCACCCTGACGAAGATCTTCAAGCTGCTCGGACTCGACCCCGCCTCGGTGTACAGCCGGGTACACGCCGCTGCTGACGGCGTGGTCTCCCCGGCCGAGATCACCACCCTGACGAAGATCTTCAAGCTGCTCGGACTCGACCCCGCCTCGGTGTACAGCCGGGTACACGCCGCTGCTGACGGCGTGGTCTCCCCGGCCGAGATCACCACCCTGACGAAGATCTTCAAGCTGCTCGGACTCGACCCCGCCTCGGTGTACAGCCGGGTACACGCCGCCGCCACCGGCGGCCTCCCGGCGGCCGGGCCGGTGACAGTGCGCCAGCAGAGCCCCGGTGCGCCCGGATACGCCGTCCCGTCCCGGCCTGCCTCTGAGGCTGGCCAGCGCGGGGTGGTGCGGCTCGACGAGGCTGTGGTCTTGGCGAAGCTCGCCGAGACGGCGGCGGTATCCGCACTGCTCGGTTCGATCTTCACCGAGGACGACCAGGCCCCCAGCCCGCCAGCACCCCCAACGTCGGACATCCGGCTTGCCGGGCTCGACGGCCCACACTCCGCACTGCTACGCGCCCTCGCCGTCCGCGGGAGCTGGTCGCGCGGGGAACTGGAGGCGGAGTGCGCGCGCCTTTCATTACTGCCTGATGGTGCCCTGGACACGCTTAACGAGGCCGCGTACGACGCGGTCGGCGATCCGTTCGCCGACGGCGAGGACCCGATAGATATCAACCGCGACGTAGCGCAGGAGATGCTGGCATGACCACGACCACCACGGGAACGACGATCCGCCCCCGCGAACGCGACGCCATCCTTCAGGCGCTGCGCGCCGGCGTCGTACCCCGGGTGGGGCAGCAGCACATCCAGGTTGGACGCGCCGAGGAGGTCAAGGCGCTACTGGCCGACATCGACCGCATCGCCGACGGCGGCTCGGCGTTCCGGCTCGCGATTGGGGAGTACGGGTCCGGCAAGACGTTCTTCCTGCACCTGGTGCGTTCCATCGCGATGGAACGCAAACTCGTCACAGTGCACGCCGACCTGTCCCCGGACCGCCGCCTGCACGCCACCGGCGGGCAGGCCCGGTCCCTGTATGCCGAGTTGATGCGCAACATGTCCACCCGCGCGAAGCCCGACGGTGGCGCCATGAGCAGCATCGTCGAACGGTTTGTCACTGCCTCACTCACCGAGGCGCGCGGCACTGGCGCCAGCCCCGACGTCGTCATCCGCACCCGCCTGGCTGAGCTGTCCGAACTCACCGGCGGGTACGACTTCGCCGAGGTGATAGCCGCGTACTGGCGCGGGCACGACACCGGAAACGAGCAGCTGAAAAGCGATGCGGTCCGCTGGCTCCGCGGCGAGTTCTCCACCCGCACAGACGCGAAAGCTGCGCTGGGCGTGCGCACGATCGTGGACGACGCGACCTTCTACGACCAGCTCAAGCTCCTGGCCCGGTTCGTCGTCATGGCTGGCTTCGCGGGCCTGCTGGTCTGCCTGGACGAGATGGTCAACCTGTACAAGCTCGCCCACACCCAGGCCCGCAACGCCAACTACGAGCAGATCCTGCGCATCCTGAACGACAGCCTCCAAGGCAGCGCCGCCCACCTCGGGTTCGTGTTTGGCGGAACCCCCGACTTCCTGCTCGATACCCGCCGCGGCTTGTACTCCTACGCCGCTCTGCAGTCGCGGCTCGCCGAGAACACGTACGCCACCGGCGGTCTCGTCGATTACACCGGGCCGGTGATGCGGCTGGCCAACCTCAGCCCGGAGGACTTCTACCTGCTGCTCACCCGGCTGCGGCACGTCTTCGCCGCCGGCGACCCGGCCGCGTACCTCATCCCGGACGAGGGCCTGACCGCGTTCATGACGCACTGCTCGACCCGCATCGGCGACGCGTACTTCCGGACCCCACGGACCACCATCAAGGAGTTCGTGAACCTGCTCGCCGTCCTCGAGCAGAACCCGGGCACCGACTGGGCGCCGCTGGTCGGGGCCGTCGCCCTCGAGCCGGAGAGCAACCCCGACCTCGACCCGCTGCCCGAAGACGAACCGGCCGACGGCACCGCGACCAGTGCCCAGGGGTCATCTGCCCCCCAGTCGTCCCTGACATCTGCGCCGGCGTGGGGCCCGCCGCCGGTGGCGAGCGGCGGTGACGATGACCTGGCAACCTTCAAGCTCTGACCCCGCCCCCGTGCTGTCCCCGACAGAACCCTCACTGGTGCCAGACAAGCAGGCATCGTCGGCATTCACCCAGCTGCACCCGAAGATCCAGCGCTGGATCTGGGAGCAGAACTGGTGCGAGCTGCGGGACGCCCAGGAACGCGCCGTGGGCCCGATTCTCACCGGCGACCGTGACGTGATCATCGCGGCAGCCACCGCGTCCGGGAAGACCGAAGCCGCGTTCCTGCCGATCTGCTCCGCGCTGCTCGACGCCGGTGTCGGACCGGTCCCCGATCCGCCCGCTGACCCCCGGGCCACTGAACCCGAGACGGCGAATGCGACCGGCGTCCAGGTGTTGTACGTCAGCCCGCTCAAGGCACTCATCAACGACCAGTACGGCCGCCTTGACGCGTTGTGCGAGCACCTCGACATCCCAGTACACCGCTGGCACGGTGACGTCGCCGGCTCCCGTAAGGCAAAGGTCCTCGCGCACCCGGACGGGCTCCTGCTCATCACCCCGGAGTCGCTCGAGGCGCTGCTGGTCATCCACGGACCAACGGTGGGGCGCATCTTCGGTGGGTTGCGGTACGTCGTCATCGACGAGATGCACTCGTTCCTGGGCAGCGAACGCGGCGCGCAGCTGCAGTCGCTGCAGCATCGAGTCGAGCTCGCCATCCGCCGCCGTGTTCCGCGTATCGGGCTGTCCGCCACGTTGGGCGACATGGCGGCTGCGGCAGAGTTCCTCAGGCCTGGGCACGGGGACGCGGTCACCATCATCACCGCCGCGGACGACACCCAGGAGCTGCGCCTGCAGCTGCGCGGCTACGAAGTCACCCCCGCGCACCTGTCCCCGGCCCAGGCAGACAAGGCCGAGACACGCGGGGAACAGGTCGAGGTCGAGGACATCACCGCCGGAGACCGCCTCGCGGTCGCCGACCACCTGTTCGCGACACTGCGCGGCACCGACAACCTCATCTTCGCCAACTCGCGGCGCAACGTAGAGATCTACGCGGACCTGCTGAAGCGACGATGCGACCGCGCCCAGGTCCCCAACGAGTTCGTTCCGCACCACGGCAGCCTGTCCAAGGAGCTGCGCGAGTACGTCGAGGCCCGGCTCAAGGACCGCGACCAGCCGGTTAGCGCCGTCTGCACCAGCACCCTGGAGATGGGCATCGACATCGGGACGGTGTCCTCCATCGCCCAGCTCGGCGCGCCGCACACCGTCTCCAGCCTCCGCCAGCGCCTGGGCCGATCCGGTCGCCGTGGCGGCGCCGCCACGCTGCGGCTCTACATATCTGAGGAGCAGGTCACCCCGCAGACCTCACCGCCGGACGCGCTACGCGCCGAGCTCGTGCAGAGTATCGCGATGGTGAACCTGCTGCTGGAACGTTGGAACGAGGCCCCCGACTCCGGCGGGCTGCACCTGTCCACGCTCACCCAACAGCTGCTGTCGCTCATCGCACAGCACGGCGGTATCACCCCTTTGCAGGCACACGAGACGCTGTGCCTGCACGGCACGTTCGCCCAGGTGACCCCAACTTTGTTCAAGCTGCTGCTGCGCGCGCTCGCGGCCGAGAAGGTGGATCTCATCACCCAGGCCAGCGACGGGCTGCTGCTGCTAGGAGTCGCCGGGGAGCGACTGGTCAACCACTACAGCTTCTACGCAGCGTTCCGCACGGCGGACGAGTACCGCCTCATCGCGAACGGCCGGACCCTTGGGACTTTGCCTGTCGACTACCCGCTGATGCCGGGGTCGCTGCTCATCTTCGGCGGCCGCCGCTGGAAGGTCCTCGCTGTCGATGCGCAGGCAAAGGTCGTCGAGCTGGTCCGCTCCTCCGGTGGTCGGCCACCGCAGTTCACAGGCTCCGGTGGCGAGGTCGCTGACCGGGTACGGCAGGAGATGCGGACTATTTACACCACCACCGACGTGCCTGCATACCTCGACGCGACGGCCGTTCGTCTGCTCGCCGAAGGGCGCGCCAACTTCACCAGGTTCGGCCTCGGCGAGGACCCCCTGCTCACCTCGGGTGTGGACACGCTCATCTTTGCGTGGCGCGGGGACCGCATCCTGTCAACGCTCGCGGTCGCCCTGACCGGCGCGGGCATCGAAGTCGCCCAGGACGGCGTCTGCCTGACCATGACCGGCGCCGATCGCGCCACCGCCATCGCGCACCTGCGCGCGCTGCTGGCCGAAGGCCCACCCGACCCGGTCACCCTTGCGGCCCGCGTTGCTACCAAGGTCGTCGAGAAGTACGACGACCAGCTCACGGACCAGCTGCTCAACGAGGCTTTCGCAGCGCGCAGCCTCGATGTGGACGGCGCGTGGGAGGCCCTGCGCGGCCTCATCGACAACCTCAGCGCAGACCTCCACCCCGCCAACGCCGGCTTGGGCTTTGTTTCGTCGTGCGACTCGCCGCCCGGGATCGTCACCATACGTCCGCTAACGATCCGCGAACCGGCCCGACGACACGTCGGAGGACCCGAGGTCGGCAAGACCCCGTTCGCCGTGCTCGACGTGGAGACGACAGGGTTCTCGCCCGGGCTGGGCGACCGAGTGGTCGAGATCGCGGTGGTGCGCACCTCACCGGAAGGCACCGTGCTGGACTCGTGGACCACACTGCTGAACCCGGAACGCGGCGTTGGCCCGACGCGCGTGCACGGCATTCGTGGCGCCGATGTGGCTGACGCGCCCCGGTTTCTGGATGTGGCCGGGGACATCGCGGCCCGGCTGGACGGTGCGGTCGTGGTAGCGCACAACGCGCGCTTCGACCTGGGCTTCCTCACCGCCGAGTACGCCCGCCTCGGCGCAAGCGCACCCGCGTGGCCGACCCTGTGCACCCTGGGCCTGTCTCATCGCCTCGGCCGCCTCGGGGGCGGCAGCCTCGACGCCTGCCTGGCCGCCGAAGGCCTCACCAACGAGGAAAAGCACAGCGCGCTCGGGGACGCGACCGCCACCGCTGGCCTGCTCGCGACTTACCTGAGCCGCGCCGCCGAGCGAGGCATCACGAACCTGGCCGACCTCGGCTGCGACCCACTGGCCTGGCCGGACGCCGATTGGTCAGCGTGGTCGGTCAGTGGCAGGACCCACCCACGCTCCTACGGTCGGCGACCGGGTGTTGTCGCGTCCACCTAAACCGGCAGCCATCAGCGGGTGCGCCGCACCTCAGGCGCCCGAGGCCGCCGTCGAAGCGTTCTGCCCGCTGGGTGAGCAGCCACGACCAGAGGAAGCGCGAGGTTACTCGCAGTCCTGGCAACGACCGGTTGAGGAGAGAGTGTGAGCCGGCACGAACAGGAAGCACCGTGCGCACTGCCCCTCGCCCGGGCGCTGCGGGTCGTGGGCTTCGGGTTTGGGGCCGCCCAGCTGAATCTCAAACTCGTCGCCGCATGGGCTGACGTAGTAGGCGCTGCCTTGCCCGTATGATCCCGCGAACGTTTCCTCATCCCGTTTGTAGGACAGGGTCCCGGCCCAGCCGAGGCGGCGGACCTCTCGCAGTACACGGCGAACGTCATCTTGGTCATGCCAGTCGGCGGTGTAGACCACGATCACCTGGGTGCCGCTCTGGCCAAGGTCGCTGACCTTGGCGTCAAAGCCTCAGCAACCAGGGTCCAGCAATGCGCAGCGTGCTGGCCGGATACGAACAGCAGCCACTTTCCGGGTGCGACCGGCTTCTCGAGGCTCCCGGTGCGTGTCGCATGCGTGAAGGTCATGGGCAGGACCGTAGCTGCGCCCTCGGACAGCCACCCGCCCGGTGGGCGGACTCCAGCCGGTGGAGCCGAAGCAGTCAGCGGTTTGGTGCTGGGCTAGCGCGATCCGAAGGCGGCCCGGACGCGGTGCGAGGCAAGGGTCGGTACTCGTAGCCCTCGCCGGCCCACCGACTCGCCAAAACCGCCCGCTGCCCCCCGCGCCCCGTGTCACGATCGTTGTATGTTTGGTCCCGCTGTGATGCTGGAGTTGATCTGCAGGTGCGCACCAGCGCGGACGCAGCCGGACGCCCCATGTTGGGCTCCGCACGAGTACAACAGTGACGGAATCATCCAAGCCAATACGAACTGCTGATGTACGCCCTGGGCCTGCCGTTCAGCGGACCTGACATGCCACGCGGTGTCCGGAGACCCGGCGCCTGGCCAGAGAACGGCCCCGAGTTTCTCTCCAGACGGTTCCTCCACGCCCGAGCCTTGGATGCTGGCCTTTGCCCCGCCAGCCTGCACCATCTGTTGTGCTCGCCGACCGACCGCTATCTGGTGGCCCTGCTCATGGTTGGCCGACGGGACTTCCACTTCCTTCGGTTGGACGCCGACGGACGGTGGTCGCACAAACCCGGCGACGCGGAGGCTACCCGTGAAGACCGAAGTGGGCACCGAATACGCTCTGCCCTGCTGTTCAGAAAGAACGCTGGCGACCGGTTCGGGCTGCGCTACGCCCGTCGGAAACGTGCTGAACGGGTTGGCAATAGAAGCCGGGCGCTCTTCCTCAGAGACGCAGCTCACGGTCGCAGCGCCGATCAAACAGAGCTCATCGGGCTCTACTGGGTCACGGTTGATACCGTCGAAACCGCTCTGGCGGGTTCGCCGGCTGGGCCGCGACGCCGATGAAGTGCGCATCTGGACTGTCTCATCCAACCTTGAGACCCCGACCTGGTCGCTGACCGCCGGCGAGCGCATCGCCGTTCGACGCGCTCTGTGCGCTGTGATCACCCAACGCCCGTCGGCTGGACCGTGGCGTGGCGGTTCAGGTTTCGCCGTTCAGCTGCCGATTGAGGCTGGCACCAGCTGGCTGGTCAGCGACCAAGGCCATGTGCGCCAGCTGGATTGCCCGCACACGATGTGGTGGCATGACGGCCGCGAGGCGTTCGAGGCACTCCGGCAGAGCATGCTCATCCGCGGCGCTGGCGCGGGCCTCAGCGAGTCAGACCGTTTTCTGGCCTTGCCCCTTGCCCAGAGAAGCAGCCATCGATGGTCGGACTTGTGCCGGCTTGCCCGTCGGCGGTGAGAGGGCCTCCGGCCAGCTTGCTCGGCTAGAGCGTGCCGATGGTGACGCCGGCGCGGTGGGCGATGCGAACGAGGCGGTCGGTGCGCGGCCAGCGGCGGCCTTTGAGGACGTACATGAGGGTGTCGCGTCCGACGCCGACGTTGGTGGCGAACTGCCGCCTTGACGGGGGTGCCGCCCGGCCCGGCTCGTCGTGGGGGGTGAGCACCGCGATGACGGCTACGGCGACGTCCTGGACGAACTCGCACGCTGCACGCTGACCCGCATCTTCCACTTCGGAGAAGTCCATTCGCGGCCAGATGCCTCTGCCCAGGGACGCGGGACCACCGGCTGCGGGCACAGTCTTGACTGTAGAAACACTGCAGTTCTGGGGTGCCCAAGGCTGGGGGAATGCGTTCCCCCAATGTGGATTGCCCCGCGTGAAGCTCGCCTCACGGGTGCGTGCATGTCAGCCCAACCAGCCCGCAGCGTCCCCGGCAGACCCGGACCGGCCAAAGACGCTGAGGTCGCCGCCGCCATCGCGAGCTATACCCCGACGTGCCTGTCCGCCCGACGGTGGGCCCACTGCGCGAATGTGGTGCGGGCCGCGGTCGCGGCCTCGAACCCGCCCAGCGGCAAGGTCGCCCGCCTCCTGCTGGTGCACCTGTGCCAGTTCCTGTCCACGCCGTGCGGCTGGGCCGGCGACAGCGCGCCCGACCTGGCGGCCATGCTGACTGAGACCACGATCGCCGCCTACACGTATCCGGGCGTCAAGCCGGCGAATCGGGCTTCGGGCATCATCCGCAGGACAAGCCTGCTCCGTATCGCCCGAGCCGCCGGTTCCGCCGCGCCGGCCGCGCGGCGCTACGCAACGACGACGACGGCGCTGCGCCCCGAGCTTCTGGCCGCCGCCCGGCAACCGCTTCCGCTGACCGCCATCGCCCAGGCGTGGGAGCACAGTCACGGCCGGGTGCTGCCGCAGGAGGCGTTCCGGCCCGTGGTCGCCGCCCTACCGGCCGGGCCCGCTGACACTGCCGCAGGGCCGGGCGCGGGCACGTTGGCCTTGCCGGGATCCGTACGGGTACTGGCCGAGGCAACAGACCAGTCCGTGAAGGAGGTCGCAGCCTCCATGAAGAAACCGAGCCCCATGGCGGCGCCCCAGCGTCCGAAGCAGTTGTCGCGCCGGGCGGTGCTGCGCTACGCCAGAGCCAACCTTGCGGCTGGCGAGGCGCACCGGGCCGGTCCCACCCTGGCCGACGCGCCTGCACCCGGCGCCCTGTCCGAGGAGGTGACAGCCGCGATCGTGGCGTACCTGCCCGAGAAGAAGAACCGCGGCAGCTGGGCAGAGCTCAAGGAGCTGACCCGTCGCCTGACCATGGGCTACGCCCCGCCGAGCCCGGGCAACGCCGGGAGTACCGCCACTCACGTCGCCGCGTTTCTGCGCTGGTTTCTCGTCTGGCCCGGCCGGGCAGATGTCAACGCCCCCCTGGACGCCAGGGAGCTGCTGGTGGCCGGCGTGGTGGAGGCCTACCTGCCCTTCGCGCCGGGCTCGCCCGTGTCCCGGTCCACCCAGCGCGCGGTCCTTCGCCGCGCGCTGCGTTCCCTGAACGCGTCCACCCGGCAGCCAAGCTGGCCTACCAGCCCGTGTCAGCCCCGTACAGCCCGGCGCAGTGCGCCCGGTTCGTGGCCTTGGCCCGGCACCAGCCCAGCCTGGGCCGCAAACGCAACATGGCTTTCCTGGTTGGTCTGGGGCTGGGCGCCGGACTTGACGGCCACGACCTGAAGACGGTGACCCGCGCCGACCTGGTCGATGTCCGCCTCGATGCGACCACGACCGTCCTGATGGTGACCGTGTCCGGGGCGACCCGACCGCGAATGGTGCCGGTCCGGGCCGGGTACGACGCCCTTGTCCGGGAAGGTCTAAAGCTTCACGACCAGGGCCGACGCGGACCCCGTGCCGTCCTGCTCGGCCTGGACACCACCCGCGACCACGTCACCAGCCCGGTGACGGAAAGGGCTGTGACCGCGGTCGTCACGGTGCCGGTGGACATCGAGGCGAGCCGCCTGCGCAACACCTGGCTGGTGGCCGCCATGTGCGCGCCCGTGCCGTTGGCTGACCTGCTGCGCGCGGCCGGCCTGCGCACCGCCCGCACCATCGGGGACCTGCTGCCCTACTGCCCGGACGCCGACCCAGCAGTCATCGCGGCCGCGTTGGCCGCGATGGGCGACGCGGCCACCACTGCGGGGAGGAACCCGTGATCTCTCGCGCAGAGTTCGAGCGGGCCCTGGCCCTGGTCCGCCGCTCGGGCGTCCAGGACACCCTCCAGGAGCGGCTGCACCCGCCGGGCCAGGGTGGGCGGTCCCGCGCCCTGCGCCTCGACGTGCTCCTGACGGCGATGATCCTGACGACCACCCACTACCAGGACCTCTTGTTGACCCGAGTGCACCGGCTGCTGACCAACGATCTCGCGCGCTCCTACCAGAAGGAGCTCGGCATCATCCGCGAGGACGGGCAGAAGCTCACCATCCGGCAGGTGCGCTACGTCGTGGAGGCCATTGAGCGCAAGTATGCCTACACGGCCAAGCGAAGGCCGGACCTGGACGACCCAGCCCGGGTGGAGCGTCAGGGGTCCTTCCAGGAGGTCATCGACCAGTTCCTGGCCGCGAGCATCCCGACCCACTTGGTGGGGCAGGGCCGGTTCGCGGTGGACACGAGCGCCATCGACAGGACCGTGGCTTCTCCAACTACACGCCGGACAACTGGGCCTACGGCCTGCGCGACCGTGGCATAGAGCAGGTTCTGGACCTGTCCGAGTACGACTACGGCGCCACCGACTTCAACGGCGTGCCGATGATCGCCGGGTGGCCCCACTGCCCGGCGATGCCAGCCGAGCTGGAGGAGATTCGCCGCCCGCAGTCCTTGACCGCCGGGGCGCTGAAGAGGTCCGCCACAGCCCTTGAGCGGATGAGACATACCCGGCAGCTGAAGGAGATCGCCGACTTCCACGAGAAGATCGCCGCCCGTGAGATGTACGCGTTCGTGCGGACATCACTGGGCCAGGACATGTCCAAGACCGGGAAGGCCAAGGGTTCGGAGCAGTTCATGTGCCCGGCCCAGGCCGGCAAGGCCGTCTGCGACAACTGCCCGCTGTCCAAGTACGCACCCCCCGACCTGCCCCGGGTGCCGAACCCGCCG
>OCZT010005373.1_pt1 | contig 12798 bp, 13 predicted proteins | sample 1539031 | NCBI WGS metagenome assembly OCZT01 (sample SAMEA3539308, study PRJEB22396) | soil metagenome | biome: tundra; feature: field; material: soil | place: USA | collected 2010-05 | depth 0.15 m | reverse complement strand
GTGGCGCTCAGGTCCAGCGCGGCGGGCTGAGCGCGATCCGGCTCATGTGCACGGGCGCCGCGAGGGCGTGCGTCGGGCGTCTCGTGCTGACCGTGAAGGTCTACGGCCGAGGCCACCGTCCGCGGACCGTGACGATCGCGACCGCGAGCTTCTCGATTCCCACCGGCAGGACCAGCACGGTGCGGCTGCGGCTGAACGCGCTCGGGCGCTCGCGCCTGCGCACCGCGCACGGCCGCATGGGCGCCCAGCTCGCGCTGAGCGAGTCCTCGCCGGCGCCCCCACAGGCACAGAGGCGCGCCATCCGGCTCGTGCTCCAGCCCGCGCGCGCACACTAGGTCGCGAACCGACCGCGCGGATCAGTGGCTGAACGCGGTGGCGCGCGTCAGCAGCAGTGCGAACAGCCGCTCCTGGATCGTCGCCGGCAGCGGCACCGGCAGACCCGTGCTCAGGAGCGAGACCTCGGTGGGGCCGTAGAGGAAGCCGAGGATGTCCATGTAGTAGGGCAGCCTCACCCCGCGCACGTCGATGAGCGCGGTGACCCTCCAGCCGAAGCCCCCCGTGGTCCCCGGCGCGGGCGGGCTCCCCTGCACGATCGAGACGTGCGTGACGGTCGCGCCGTAGTAGTGCTTGCCTTTGAACAGCTGCGCGAGAAAGCGCCCGAGGCAGGCGCGCGCACGGCTGCTGCGCAGGCGCGCCAGGTCCGCCGCGCCCGAGCCCGAGCCGGCGCCCACGCTGACTTCCGAGCTGACCCCCACGTCGTAGCCCGTGCCGCGGTGGCGGAAGTCTCCCGATGAGCCCTGCGCCACGGGATGTCCGCCCGCGCCGACGGCGCCCGCGCCGATGCAGCTCAGCAGCTGGTGTTCCAGGCCCTTTTCGGCTTCAGAGGTCGGCTGATGCGGTTCGCGTGAGCGCGTGAAACCGGGCAGGTCGGCCGCGGTGAGGTTGACGGCGTTCACGAACGCCCGCGCCTGCGCCTGCGTGAGCGCGTGCCCGAGCGAGGGGTGGGAGCCGCTCGCGCCACCCGACTTCGCTGTGGAGCTCGACGTGGTGAACGACCCGTGTCCCCCGCATGCCGCCAGGAGACCCGCGGCGGACAGCGCCGCCACGGCGGCAACTCCCCGCCGCCGGATGGGGCCCGGCACCTTGCCGCTCACCGTGGGCTCCTCTCGCGTCGATCAACCGGCCGGGGCGCAGCGCACTCTACCAGCGCCCGCCGGGCGCAATCGCGGTCTCCGGCCCCGGCCGGGAGCGGCCGCCGAGCGCTCCGGCGGTGAGCCCGCAGGTGACCCGGGGACCTAGAGGAACGGCAGTCCCTGCAGCGCGCCGCTGGTCTCGAGGAGGCGTTGCACGGACTCCTTGCCGCGGGTCATGAGGAAGCCGCAGCCGTGGGTCTCGCACAGCTCTTTCGCGATCAGGATCGCGCGCAAGCCCGTCGAGTCCAGCACGTCCAGGTCGCTGAGATCGAGCACCACCTCGCGGGCATCGCCCGTGCAGAGTTCCACCATCAGCGCTTCCAGGTCGGGTGCGGTGGCGATGTCCAGCTCACCCCTCAGCACGAGCGTGTGGCGGCCGTCCAGCGGACGGTCCTCGATGCTCAGCCCACCCGGTTCCATGCCCGCGTTATAGCCGAGACACGGCCCCCGCCTCGACGCTCGCGACGGCGAGCATCGCGCGCGTCATGCCGGCTATCTCCACGACCGCATCGTGGCAGGCGCGGCTGACCCCCGCCGCGCTGACGAAGCCGTGGATCATCCCCGGGAAGCGGCGCAACGTCGTCGGCACTCCCGCGGAGCCCAGCGCGCGGGCGTACTCCTCGCCCTCGTCGCGCAACGGATCGAACGACGCTGTGACGACCAGGGCGGGCGGGAGGCCGCGCAGGTCCGCCGCCAGCAGCGGCGAGGCGCGAGGGTCGGCAGCGTGCTCGCGGGCAGCGCCGAGGTACTGAGCATCGAACCAGTCCATGCGCTCGTTCGTCAGGAAGAACCCCTCGCCGAAGAGCTCGCGCGAGCGCCGCCTGCCGGTGAAGTCGGTGACGGGGTAGATGAGCACCTGCAGCGCCGGACCGGGGCCTCCCGCGCTCGCAGCGAGCTGGCAGGCGACGGTGGCCAGGTTTCCCCCCGCGCTGTCGCCGCCGACCGCGATCCTGCTCGGGTCCGCGCCCAGCTCCGTCGCGTTCGCATGCGCCCACGCGAGCGCCGCGCTCGCGTCCTCCACGGGCGCGGGAAACGGATGCTCCGGCGCCAGCCGGTAGTCGATCGCGAGGACGTGCGCGCCCGCGTGAGCGCACAGCAGGCGGCAGAGCCCGTCGTGGGTGTCGAGATCGCCGAACACGAAGCCGCCGCCGTGGAAGAAGACGAGCAGCGGGTGTGGGCCGCCGGGCTCCGCGGGAGCGTAGTGGCGCGCGCGCAGGCGCACATGCCCGTCCAGGTCGATGTCGCGCACAGAGCCCACCGGCTCCGGCTCCCCGCCGTAGAGCGCAGCCTGCCGTCGCCGCGCCGTGCGCGCCTGCTCGGGCGTGACCGTGTCCGCCGGCGGCTCGCCGCGGCGCTCCATCAGCGCGAGCATCAGCTGTGTGTCGGGCGCGAGCGTGTCGCCGTCGATCTGCACCGGCGGCCTGCCCGACAGGCGCACCTGCGCTGCCGGCGGGAGGGCCAGCAGGGCGCGGGCGCGACGCAGCGGCCATCAGCGCACCACCTCCACCGCGCGGGCCGTCCCCAGGCTCGTCCCGTCGTGCGCGAACACCGTCAGCCCGACTTCGAAGGTGCCCGCCTTCGGAAATGTGAAGGAGACCGTGGGCACACCCGTGGCGACGGTCTTCTCGTGGGAGAGTTCGCGACGTGCGGAGTAGGGCGCGTAGTTGAACTCCCAGACGTACTCCGCGATCCCGCCCGGCGCAGTGGAGGCGCCGGCGTCGAAGGCCACCATCCGGTGGCGCTGCGGCGTCGCTGTGAACGCGGCGGTCGGCTCGACGCCGGCGAATGCAAGACGCTGCAGGCAGCGGTGGCCCTGGTTGCTCCACACCTGTTCATACCAGTAGAGGTGCCCGTTGATCACCTGGTTGTAGGTCGCGCCGTCCGGCGCCGTGCCCAGCGCCGCGCCCATGTTGGCGTTGCACCTGTCGCCTACCTCTTCGCCGGTGAGCGTGTCTTCCCAAGCGCTGCCCGGGACCGGGTCGGTGATCGACTCGTTGTGCTCGTGCGTGAGGCCGCCCTCGATCTGGCCGTCGGCGGCGTTCGCGTTCGGGTGGTTGCCGTCGTCGCATTCGGGGATGCCCGTCACGTAGGGGTCGTTGGAGTAGATCACGACCCCCTGCGCCCCCGCTTCGAAGGAGGAGTGGTAGGCGCAGTATTCAGCGTGCGAGGTGCCCGCCGAGCATTCCCTGCCGGCGGGTTCCGAGCAGCTCTCCACCCCCGGCGGAGGCAGGAAGAAGTACTCGTGGCTCAGGTCCATGGGCAGGCCGTGGGCGGTCAGGTAGGCCGCGAGCTCGGCCCGGATCTGCGCGTCGGTCAGGCAGATCGCGGCGCGCCGGCAGCCGTTTGCGGGGTAGGGCGCAGTGTCGACGATGGCGCCGCCGAAGTGGGAGTCGTAGCTCGCGAACGCGCCCGAGGCGTCGTTGTACTGCGCCGAGACCGAGTCCACGTTCTGGCTGCCGCCGCTGTCGTGCGCGAGATCGCGGAAGTAGCGGTTCACGCCGCGCTCGTAGCCGGGGGGATAGCCCGGAGCCCCCGGCGGCTCCCAGTAGAAGGCGTAGTTGGTGTTCGATGCCATCACGGGTCCGAAGTTGTATTCGACGTTCGAGAACAGCCCGTCCGCGGGGGCGGGCGCCACGGCGCGCCGCAGCGGCTGGTAGCTCAGCGCCCTCCCGTCGGGCAGATGCACGACGACCGCCGAGGCGCTCTGCGCCGCCAGCGCAGACACGCACAGGGCAGCCAGCAACGCCCCCACCGGAGCGCCTCCGGGCAGGCGGCGAGCCGGCCTCCCGCGCCCGCGCGCCGCAGCCCGGCCAGACCTCACGGGAGCGCTCCCAGCCATGCGATCAGGCGCTCCCGGAAGAGCTCGGGGGCCTCCCTGTGGGGCCAGTGCCCCGCGCCCTCCGCGATCAGCACCTCACAGGGGGCGTCGAACGCCTCGGGTGAGCGCGTGAAGGCCTCCGGCTCGATCAGGTCGGTCGTGCCGCCGACGATCAGCGCGGGACGCGTGACCGTCTCGCTCTGCCCGCCCGGCGAGGCATCGCGGTAGTAGGCGAGCGCGCCGTCGAGCACGCGCTCGTCCGCGAAAGGCCCGCTTGACCGCCGCCAGCGCGCTCTCGCGCTCGGGGCCCGACCAGTTGGGAGCCCACCGGCGCATGAGCGTGTCGATGTAGGCGAAGTCGCGCCGCCGCGCCAGCCACGGCCCGCTGGGCAGGCTGAGCGTGATGAAGTGCCGTCCGCGCCACAGCAGGCCGAGCGAGCGCCCGAGCAGACGTGGATGCGGGATCGCGACCGCGCAGATCCCGCGCACGCGCTCGGGCGCGATCACGGCGGCCCGGTAGGCGATCGCGGCGCCCCAGTCGTGCCCCACGAGCACCGCCCGATCGGCGCCGAGCGCGTCGAGCAGGCGCACAGCGTCCTCACCGATCTCCTGTGTGCGGTAGCGGCGCTCGGGCACGATCGTGTCGGGGTGGTAGCCGCGGAGGTACGCCGCCACGGTCCGGTAGCCCGCTGCGTTGAGGCTCGCGCTCGTGGCCTCCCAGCCGAACGGGGTGTCCGGGAACCCGTGCAGCAGGACCACGAGCGGGCCCTCGCCGGAGTCCGCGAATACGAAGTGCTGGCCGTGGCTCTCCGCGCTGCTCCCCGACATCCCTGCCTCCTCTGCGGCGCGCGAGGCACGGAGGCTCCCGCGGCTCGCCCTGAACGCGGGCGATCGTATCACCGCCCAGGCGTCCGGCCGCCTGCTGCGCAGCGTCCGCATCGACGTTGCCGCGGTCGGCGATCGCGCCCGGCGATCGCGCCCGGCGATGTTCATCAGTTCTTCGACTGCGGCCCGCGCGCTCGGCTAGAGTGCCGCCCCAGCGCAGCCGGGCACCCGGAGCGCGGGGGGCACAGGCGACGGGTCCCAGGGCCGCGTCGAGACCTACAGCGCGAGGAGCACGGAAGAGATGAAGATCATTGGAGCGGGCATGCCGCGAACCGGCACGCTGACCCAGAAGATGGCACTGGAAATGCTCGGCTTCGGTCCGTGCTACCACATGGTCGACGTGCTCGCCGACCTCGACCAGGCGCAGCTGTGGGAGGACGCGCTCGACGGTCGCCCGCAGTGGCCGGAGATCTTCGCGAACTTCAACTCCACCGTCGACTGGCCCGGGGGCTACTTCTACAAGGAGCTCGCCGACTTCTACCCTGAGGCCAAGGTCGTGCTCAGCGTGCGCGACCCCGAAGCATGGGAGCGTAGCGTGCGCCAGACGGTGTGGTCGGTGCGCAACGGCGAGTCGCTCATCCGCCTGCTCTCCAGCGCACAGGGCCACGTCAACCCCCGCTGGCAGGGCTTCCTCGGCATGATCGACCGCCTGCTGTGGAAGGACCGTGGCACGTTCGCCGCCGGGCACGCGGAGCCCGAGCAGCTGATCGAGGCGATGCTCCGCCACAACGAGGACGTCCAGCGCAGCATTCCCGCCGAGCGCCTGCTCGTGTGGAACGTGGCCGAAGGCTGGGGGCCTCTGTGCGAGTTCCTCGAGCAGCCGATCCCGGATGTGCCCCTGCCCCACATCAACGATCGCAAGGAGTTCCTGAACCGCATCATCGACACCTCGCTCGCGGCGCTGCAGGAGTGGCGGGAGCAGGAGAGCTCCGTCGAGCCGCAGTTCGCGGTCGGGGACTGAGGCGCGCGGGGCGGCTGGGGCGGGCCGGGACGTCGGCCCTCCAGTTGCCTCAGCCTCGGACCTCCAGGTACCTCAGCGTCACGCGCCCGAGCACGATGACGTCGCCGTCGCGCAGGTCCGCCTGCGGGACGCGCTGGCCGTTGACGAACGTCCCGTTGGAGCTGCGGTCGTCGAGGATCCGGGCGCCATCGGGACCCGGAACCAGGATCGCGTGCCGGCGGGAGACGGACTTCTCGTCCAGGCGCAGCCCGACGTTGAGGCCGCGCCCGATGTGGACGGCGTCCTCTCCGAGCGGGATCAGCAGCGAGCGATCGCTGCCCTGGACTTCCACATAGGCGCCGGGGGCCTGCGGGTCGCCGGACGCCGCCTGGCTGCGGACGCGCTCATCGAGGCACTCGATCGGGTCGAATCTCTCGGTGAGCTCGCCGATGCTCGAGCTGAGGAGGGTTTGGGGGGTCATGAGCTATAGACAACAGTAGAGCGATCAGCGCAAGCTCAAGGCAGCCTAAAGATCGATGAAGTGTCCACGGCCGTGACGCCGAGGGCGCGGTGTGCCTTCGCCGACCCACACCCGCTGGCGTACCCTGAAGCCAGATGACCGTCGCACCGCTCGCCGTCTCCGCCGACATCGCCTCGGCGCTCGTCCCGCTCGTGTTATTCGGCGTGCTCTACGCACGGCGGGTGCACACGCTCGCGGGAGAGAGGCACCCCGTTCCGCGCTGGCGCCAGGCGTGCTTCTACGGGGGCTTCATCGTGATCGCCGCTGCGCTCACCTCGCTCGGGGTGCCCAGCGAGGAACTGCTCTATGCGCACATGATCGAGCACCTGCTGCTCGGCGACATCGCCGCGCTGCTGATCGTGCTCGGCCTCACCGGCCCGCTGCTAGCGCCGATCCTGCGCATCCGCTTCTTCGACCGGCTGCGCATGCTGACCCACCCCGCGATCGCCTTTCCGCTGTGGGCGATCGACCTCTACGTGTGGCATCTGCCCGTCTTCTACCAGGCGGCGCTGCGCCATTCGGGCCTGCACGCGCTCGAGCACGCGATGTTCCTCGCGCTCGGCATCAACATGTGGATGCCGCTCGTGGGCCCCCTGCCCACGCCGAGCTGGTTCGGGAACCTGGCCAAGCTCGGCTACATCGTCGCGGTGCGCCTCACGGGCTCGGTCCTCGGAAACGTCTTCCTGTGGTCGGGCACCGCCTTCTATCCCTTCTACCGCCACGGCGACGCAAGCTTCCACATCAGCCCAATCGCCGATCAGAACCTCGCGGGCGCGATCATGATGGTGGAGGAGTCGTTCCTCACGCTCGGCCTCTTCTGCTGGCTGTTCCTGCGCGCCGCGCGTGAGGGAGAGGAGCGCCAGGAGCTGCTGGACTTCGCCAGCGCGCGCGGCCTGGAGCTCACCGAGGCCCGTGCCGCGAGGGCCGTCGCGGCCGGCCGCGGCGCCGAGCTGCGTCGCCGCCTGGAGGCGCGCACGGGCACCGCCGAGCATCCCTGAGCCCTATCATCGGGGCATGTGCGCCGGCTGTGCCCTCACCGCTGCCTCTGCCGCCACCGGCTTGCGGAGCTGGCTCCAGAACCACCACTTCGGCTGGCTCACGCCCCGGCGCATGCGCGCGCTGACGCTCTCGGCCATGTGCGCCGCCGCCCTCGTCTCCAGCGTCGGCTTCAGCGGCTCGACGCCCGCCGCACGCGCGGCCGCCCACCACGCCGCCCCGCCCAGCTCCACCCGCTGAACCGCGACGTCGAGACCGCCTCGCCGGCCAGCGGGTCGCTAGCCCCCGGCGACTGCGGGCAGGATCGTGACCTCTGCCCCATCCGCGACAGGCGTCAGGAGACCGTCGAGGAAACGGATGTCTTCGCCCGCGACGTACACGTTGACGAAGCGCCGCAGCGATCCGTCGTCGTCGGAGATGCGCGCGCGCAGCTCGCCGAAGCGGTCGAAGAGGCCGTCGAGGACCTCCTGCACGGTGGCGCCCTCGATCTCGGCCTCGGCCTCGCCTTCGGCGGCGGCTCGCAGCTGGGTGGGGATCTTCACGACGGCGCCCATCACGCGGCCACCCTCTGCGGCACGCCGGCCTCGAAGGCGGCGACGCTGGGCTCGATGGTGTGCATCTCAAAGGTGCCGCGCACCGCGTCGAGCGTCTTCAGGCCCTCGCCCGTGATCACGAGCACGACGCGCTCGTCGGGGTCGATCTCGCCGCGCGCGGCGAGCTTGGCGAGCACCGCGGTCGTGACGCCGCCAGCGGTCTCGGTGAAGATGCCCGTGGTCTGCGCGAGCAACGCGATCCCGGCTCGGATCTCATCATCGCTGACGGCGTCCACCGAGCCACCCGTGCGCCGCGCGAGGTCGAGCGCGTAGGGGCCGTCGGCGGGGTTGCCGATCGCGAGCGACTTGGCGATCGTGTGGGGCTTGACGGGCCTGCAGACGTCCTGGCCGTCGGCGAACGCGCTGGCCACGGGCGAGCAGCCCTCGGCCTGGGCGCCGTTCATCTTCGGCAGCCGTCCCTCGAGCAGGCCGAGCTCGGTCCACTCCTCGAAGCCCCTGGCGATCTTCGTGAACAGCGAGCCCGAGGCCACGGGCACGACGCAGCGGTCGGGGAGCTCCCAGCCGAGCTGCTCGGCGATCTCGAAGGCGAGCGTCTTGGAGCCCTCGGCGTAGTAGGGGCGCAGGTTGATGTTCACGAACGCCCAGTCTCGTTCGGCGCACAGCTCGGTGCAAAGCCGGTTGACGTCGTCGTAGCTGCCCTTCACGCCCACGAGGTTCGTACCGTAGATGCCCGTGGCGAGGATCTTCTGCTCCTCGAGGTCGGCGGGGATGAAGACGTAGGAGTCCATCCCGAGCGCCGCTCCGTGGGCCGCAACGGAGTTCGCGAGGTTGCCCGTGGAGGCGCACGCGATCGTCTCGAAGCCCAGCTCGCGCGCCCTGGTCACCGCGACGGACACCACGCGGTCCTTGAACGAGTGTGTGGGGTTGGCGGCGTCGTTCTTGACCCACACCTCGCGCAGGCCGAGGCGCTCGGCGAGCCTGTCGGCGCGGATCAGCGGCGTGCAGCCCGCGGGCAGGCCCACGCGCGAGGCCAGCCGGCCGGAGGGGCCGGGAGGGCCGCCGGCGAGCGGCAGGAAGTCCGCGTAGCGCCAGATGTTCTGCGGGCCGCCCTGGATGCGCCGGCGCAGCTCGCCGACGTCGAGCTTGCCCGCGCTGTGGTCGTAGGTGACCTCCAGCGGGCCGAAACACTGCTCGCAGACGTACAGCGCCTCGAGCGGGTACTGCGCCTTGCACTCCTTGCACTCCAGATGACTGACAGCCATTAGGGCTCCTTCGCTCTAGTCTTCGCCGTGTCACGTGTGGCGAAGAGCACGAAGGCCCGCCACACATCTCTCTGGAATTGGCACCTTCCGCATGTGACGTTTACGGTGGTTGCCGGGGTTTCGTAGGGCCAGTCCCTCCACCCCTCTGGATGTGTCCAGCTATGTAGCGCGCAAGTCTAGCAACGATCCCGGCGAGAATGCAAGCGTGCGAACCCGCTGGCAGAGATCGCCGCAGATCGGCGCGCGGATGCCGGTAACGCCTCCCCCCGCGCGGTGTAGGGCTAGCGGTGAGCACCTCCACACAAGCACCCGAGCTCGAGGATTCAGAGGCGCCTGCGGACTTCGAGCCGGCGCCCCCGGGAACCCGCCGACGGATGCTGATCATCGTCAACCCCTACGCGAGCACGGTCTCCGACAGGCTGCGCCATCTCGTCGTCTACGCGCTGCAGGGCCGCTTCGAGGTGGACGCCGTCGACACCGAGGCGCGCGGGCACGCGACCGAGCTCTGCCGCGAGGCCGCGCACGAGGGCTATGACGTGGTCGTGGCCTTCGGCGGCGACGGCACCGTCAACGAAGCCGCCAACGGCCTGCTCGGCTCCCCCACCCCCCTCTGCTGCCTGCCGGGCGGCTCGGCGAACGTGTTCGGCAAGATGCTCGGCATCCCCGGCGACGTCGTGGACGCCACCGAGCACCTGCTCGCAATGGCAGACGACTGGCGCCCGCGCAGGGTCGACCTCGGCGTCGTCAACGGGCGCTGCTTCACCTTCTCCTCCGGCCTCGGCCTCGACGCGAGCGTGGTCGAGCGCGTCGACTCCAAGCCCCACCTGAAGGCGCGCCTCGGTCCCTACTTCTTCACCTGGGTCGCCGTCACGACGTTCATGCGCCAGTACCTGCGCAGGCCGCCACGCCTGGAGGTCCAGGCCGGCGGGGAGCGGTTCGACGGCGTCACCGCGATCGTGCAGAACGGCTCGCCCTTCACCTACTTCCAGGACCGGCCCATCGAGATCACCGACGGCGTCGCGCTGGACTCGGGCGCGCTCTCCGCCGGGGTGCTGCACCGCGCATCGCTGCTGGCGATGCCCTCGATCGCCTGGCGCGCCTTCTCACCGCGCGCGCACGTGACCGGCCACCGTCACGTCACGGCTCTGCCCGACACGGGTGAGCTGACCGTGCGCAGCGCCGACGGGCGCCCGCTGCCGCTGCAGGTCGACGGCGACTTCCTCGGCGAGGTCGCCGAAGCGCGCTACTCGATCATGCCCAAGGCGCTCACCGTCGTCGCCTAGGGTGGCGCGGCGCCCGGCGTGACGCGGTAGGCATCGAAGACGGACTCGATGTTGCGCACGCGCGTGATCGCGCCCTTCAGCGCATGCGTGTCCGCGAGCTCGACGACGAAGCGGTTCTTGACCATCGGCGGCGCGGACAGGCAACGCGCTTCGAGGATGTTCGCGCCCGACTCCGAGAACGCCCGCGAGAGATCCTCGAGCAGGCGGTGGCGGTCCCACGCGTCGATCTGGATTTCCACGACGAAGCCCGTCGACTGGTCGCCCTCCCAGTAGACGTCAGCGAAGCGTTCGGGGTTCTTGCGCAGCAGCGTCGTGTTGGGGCAGTCCTCGCGGTGGATCGTGATGCCCCGCCCCAGCGAGATGTAGCCGACGATCTCATCGCCGGGCACCGGACGGCAGCACTTGGCCAGGCGCAGCATCACGTCGTCCACGCCCTCCACCCTGATCCCGTACTGGCCCGATGACTTCGTGGGCCTGCGCCGCGAGCGCCCGACGCGCAGGAGGTCCGCGGTGCTGCCCTCGCCGTCGGCGGACTCGCCCTGCTTCAGGCGCTGGAGCACCTTGTTGACGACCAGCTTGGGCGAGACCTTCGCGGCGCCGAGCGCGATGTAGAAGTCATCGGCCTTGCGGTAGCCGACCTCGCGGATCACGTCCGCGAGCAGCGCCGAGCCGGTGAGCTTCTGCGCCGGCAGGCCCTGTTTGCGCAGGTGCTCCTGCAGCAGCTCGCGCCCCGTGTGCTCGGTGTCCTGGCGCGACTCCGCCTTGAACCACTGCTTGATCTTGTTGCGCGCACGCGTGGTCTTGACCATCGCCAGCCAGTCGCGCGAGGGGCCGCGCTCGCGCTTGGCGGTGAGGATCTCGACGATGTCGCCGGAGCGCAGCTCGTAGTGCAGCGGCACGATTTTGCCGTTCACGCGCGCGCCCACGCAGCGGTGGCCGATCTCGGTGTGCACCTCGTAGGCGAAGTCCAGCGGCGTGGCCCCCGCGGCCAGCGACTTGACTTCGCCCTTGGGCGTGAACACGTAGACCTCCTCCTCGAAGAGGTCCGTGCGCAGCGTCTCCATGAACTCCCGCGGGTCCGAGAGCTCCTTCTGCCAGTCGAGCATCGAGCGCAGCCACTTGAGCTTGGCGTCCTCGCCGGGGCCCTCCAGCCCCGGGCCCTCGCCCTGGTCGGGGCCGTCCTGCTGCTTGTAGACCCAGTGCGCCGCCACGCCGAACTCCGCCATTTCGTGCATGTCGTGCGTGCGGATCTGGATCTCCAGGGGCCGTCCCTCCGGACCGATCACGGTGGTGTGCAGCGACTGGTACATGTTGAACTTGGGCATCGCGATGAAGTCCTTGAAGCGCCCGGGCAGCGGCTTCCACAGCGAGTGGATGACCCCGACGGTGCCGTAGCAGTCCTTCACCGAGTCCACGAGCACGCGCATCGCGGTGAGGTCGTAGATCTCGTTGAACTCGCGTCCCTTCTTGGTCATCTTCGAGTAGATCGAGTAGAAGTGCTTGGCGCGACCGGCGATCTGGGCCTCGATGCCGACCTCGGCGAGCTCGTGCGTGAGGTACTCGCCGGCCTCGGTCACGTAGTGCTCGCGCTCGTCGCGCTGCTGGGCCACGAGGCCCTTGATCTCCTGGTACTTGCGCGGGTGCAGCGTCGCGAAGGCGAGGTCCTCGAGCTCCCACTTGATCGCGTGGATCCCGAGCCGGTGTGCCAGCGGGGCGTAGATCTCCAGCGTCTCGCGGGCCTTCTCCATCTGCTTCTGCTTGGGCATCGCCTCGATCGTGCGCATGTTGTGCAGGCGGTCGGCGAGCTTGATCAGGATGACCCGCACGTCGGTGGCCATCGCGACCATCATCTTGCGGTAGTTGTTCGCCTGCGCCTCATCGCGCGACTGGAAGGTGATCCCCGTGAGCTTCGTCACGCCGTCGACGATCCCCGCGATCTCCTCGCCGAAGCGCGCGCGTACCTCCTCGATCGAGGCGGAGGTGTCCTCGACGGTGTCGTGCAGCAGCGCCGCGCACAGCGTCTCGGTGTCCAGCCGCATGCTCGCGCAGATCCTCGCCACGCCCACTGGGTGCACGATGAAGTCCTCACCGGACTTGCGCCGCTGGGCCGCGTGGTGCTCGCACGCGAACACGAATGCGTCCTCCACGCGCGCGCGGTCGATCTCCACGGCGGAGTCCGCGGCGTGCTCGGAGACGATCGCGAACAGGTCGCTGAGCAGGCGCCGCTCGGAGGCGCTCAGCGCCAGTGGCGCGGCGGAGCCACCGCCCCTCGGGTTCGCGCCGCCCTTGCCGTTGCAGATCGGAAGAGCGTCGTGTAGGGAAAGAGTGTAGATCTAGGTGGTCGCCG
>OCZT010005372.1_pt1 | contig 12803 bp, 10 predicted proteins | sample 1539031 | NCBI WGS metagenome assembly OCZT01 (sample SAMEA3539308, study PRJEB22396) | soil metagenome | biome: tundra; feature: field; material: soil | place: USA | collected 2010-05 | depth 0.15 m | reverse complement strand
TACTTCATTTATTAACCAAATAGGAGATAGTGAATGAATAAATTACGAGCATTCATTGCGCACAGTTTTGATGAAAAACATGACGGTGATGTTGTTAAGACTTTTCTGGATTATTTTGACAGCTTAAAAGACATTTTCGGGCTTGAATACGATCATGCTGAAAGAGCTGAGGCAAAAGCTATCTCACAAAAAGTCAAGGATAAGATGGAAGGTAAAAATCTTTTCATAGGTATATTCACAACTAAGAATCATAGAATTGAACGTGATAATTTAAAGACGAATTTACCTCTTATCAATTATGGGAGAAAACATTTATTTGCTGCGGAGTCTTCAAATTGGATAATTCAGGAAAGTGGTTATGCATTAGCTAAAGGTATGCATTTACTTTTTTTATTTGAAAAAGGTATTGAAGTCGATGCTGGTTTACATGCCGACCTTGAATTCGTTGAGTTTGTGAGGGAAAATCCCTCTGAGTGCTTCACAAAGATTAACGAAATACTTGGAAGTTTATCAATTGAATCTAGGGACACTATGACAATACCAATAAGCGCATCCGCCCCTGAGACTATAAAAAACGATATCGATGAAGAACAAATTAGTGAAGAGCCTTCAGTAAGAGATGAGCAGGGTTATAAAAAATTTATTACTGCGCATGATGTTCTACGTAGTCTGATTGTCAAAGAAAAAGACATTTCAAATGCTGAAAAAAAACTTGATGAAATTATTAAGGAATTTAAAGATGATGAAATGTTAACTTCGTCTTATTGGAAATCTCAATTTTATCGATTCAAGATAAAGGCTGGCTTTCCAGAAGCACTGAGTGAGCTTGAAAAAATAAGCGTGGATAATCCTGATGATATCTACTCATCTAGTGTTCTTGTGAATGCATACAAACAATATGGTCAATATTCAAAAGCGGCAGAAAAATATTTAAAAAAATCTAAAATAGAAACAATAAAAATCAATGATAGAATTGAGCATGTAGGTAATGCCGCTGAGTGTTATGCTTTAGATAAGAGATTTGATATTGCGTATGATATAATTCTAGAAGCGTTTATAAATGATAGGCTGGACAGGAACAGTCAATATATTTTGTATAAAAAATTATATGAGATTGCCAAGATACAAGAAAAGGAAAAATTGGTCACAGCCTTTGCAGAAAAGGCATTGGAAATTAGTCCGACAGATTACAGCCTGAGGTTTTCATTAGCATATTTATATAGCGAAAAAGGTTATAATGCAAATTCATTGCCACATTATAAATTCTTGTGTGAACAGAATCCAGATGGTTCTAATTGGAATAATCTTGGTGTAGAATATAAACGCCTCGACATCAAGGGCAAATCAATTGAATCATATCAAGAAGCAGCTAATGAATACGGTGAGACTTTAGCAATGGCAAATATGGCTGATCGTTATATTGAGGAAGGTTTTTTAAGAGAGGCAAATGATATCCTTAAGATTGCAAAATCGAAGGATAACTATCATGAAAATGTAGATAGTGCTACAGTAAGAATTAATGAAATTAAACGTAATGAGGATGAATCTTTATCGAATATTTTAAAAAACACTGAACCAGAGAGAATATTTAGAGTTAGATTTGCCGAAGCTTATATTTTACCACTTAAAGACGACATAACAGGCAAATGGAGCACGAGTCATGGAGATATAACTATAAGCATGGATGGGCACAAAATTTATGGCGAAACTGAAGAAAATTTTAAATCAACGACCAATGCTTTACTCGCAATGAGCCAAAGAGCCGGTGGATATGGAGTTGGGATGCTTGATAAAAACGATTCTAAAAGGAAAATCATAATTAGTGGAGAAATAAATAATCGGTCGATTGAATTTCAATTGAAAATTATAATTATTTCACCCGATGCAACTCCTCTTTCATCTGGGGTACAAGAATGGATATACAATGGATTAATGTGTATATCTGAGGATGCTCGAATAATCAATGTAATGGAATGGGAGAAAGACAAAAATAAGATCAATCTTTATGAAATGAGAAAGCTTTAATAATTTTTTAGTTAAATATTTCATGCCAAGAAATAGTCACGAATGATTTCGTATTTAAAAAAAATGTTAGGCCACAAACATTACGGCTGAAGATCTCGTTACTTTCTTTAAACTTGTAATCTTCATCTTCCTTCGTTTCATGAATCTATTGACTTGTAGATGTAATGGACAAATATTTTCTTAAATATAATTTTCTTAAAATATATTTATAGTTGCATTGTTTTCAATAAGTTGTATTATGCTTTGCCGTTTGTTAAACAAGATCTTAATAAAAATCAAAAAAATAAAGACATTAACTGCGGGAATAATGTTGAATGACTGAAAGCGAGTGGCAAACCCGAAAAACAAGAATTGACAAGCAGTTATTGTCTCTTAATCCGAAGTGGAATATAATTCCATACAAAGAAGAGATGAACTCATCCCATTTTTATGTCACATCATTGAAAAATATTCTGCCGCATACGGTCCCGCCGATCATGCATTTACTGAAACGAATACTGGCTGAAAAAGAAAAGCTAGAAAGTATGTCAGCTAAAAGAGAAATCGTAACTGAGTATCTGAAAGTTGTTTTCAACGATTATTTGAATATTATACTCAATCAAAAAGAAGTTTCTTTAAAATAAGGACTTTCAATAATAGTTAAGGGGTGTAGATGCATGGAGCTAGAAAAGAAACTTACCCATCTTAATATTTTCCTTATAAAAGAAGCATTCAATCAGAGTACAGATATAATTAACGAAGCTGATTGTAATACCCCTGTTGAAATTCAAATACCTGAGGCTGGCAGAGGAATGCTCTATATCAAAGTGAGTCCAGATCATTTACCAAAGTGGTCTCACATTTTTGATGAATATATTGATATAGTAAGTATTCCTAAAGTATCGAGTGCATCTGCTGCATTTCTAATAAAAGTTGACGATAGATTTTTCGTTCTGACATTTGGTCAGAGTGGTCGCTTTCTCATTAAGGAAGGCACGTACGAAGAGCGTTTCGGACTTCTCGTAGCTCTAAATTCTGTGGATAAAGAGAGCCTCAGGTGTATAGATAAACAATCTCTAGACACAATACAAAGTCACTCTCGTATTCAATCTGGGCACGAAACTACAGCAGATCAATTTGGTATAGACATCGAACAAGATATGCTGAAGGCAATTGTAGGTGCCCCATCAGACACAAGGCTTGGCAGTCGTATGACTGGTACAGACTCGTTATCAGTATCTGTAAGGATGAACCTTTCAGATCTTGCTAATATTCTCCAAGAATATAAAAATAAATACAATGCTGATTTAAGTTCTACAGACTATCAGTGGGTAAACAATATTTCGATTGTCAAAAATACATCCATAATTGAAATGCTTGAAAGCATGCTGATAGAAAAACTCATAAAAAATGATCATACAAATTTATGGTTATCAATTCCGGAAATTATTCAATGGGATCTAGTAAAAGGTTTTACTTACTCGGAAGGAAAGGGAATTGTCTATCCAGATATAAATTTACCAGGATTTCTAAGCACAGTAAGTGATGATATATTAATAACGCAGGATTTGTTAAAGCATAGAAAAGTGTCTTGTGTTGATGAAGATCACAAGAAGGTCTTTAGAGCATGGCCGATATACAAGTGCTTATATTCAGAATTAGATTACGACGGAAGCAAATACATAATTAATGATGGTAAATGGTTCAACATAAATACTGATTTCGTTAATAAGACAAACTCAGAGTTTGCAAAAATTGTTGCCTCATCTTTGTCACTTCCAGAATACTGTGGTGGAGGAGAGGGCATTTATAATAGATCAGTGGCCGATGCATATCCTAGTAGATTTGCTTTATTGGATGACAAAAATAAAATATTTCACGGAGGTGGGCATGGACAGATAGAAGTCTGTGATCTCTTATCCATAGATAAACAATTAATACATGTTAAGGTATATGGGAAATCAACTGTTTTCAGTCACTTGATTTCTCAGGGTTTTGTTTCAGGTCAATTACTACAATTAGATGCCGAATTTCGCAAGAAAGTTAAAGCTAAATTGAGTCTTCCATTTAAGGATTTATTTAAAGAAGAATCTAGGCCAATGGAAAAAGAGTTTACAATTATTTTTGCAATTATCAGTGACTCTAAAGAAGAAGGTATTTACCTACCATTTTTTTCAAGAGTAAATCTTAATAATGCAACTAAAACTCTTAAAGGATTCGGATATAATTTAGAATTGCTAAAGATCAAAGTCAATGATCGATTCGCAAGAACTACAATATTGCCTTCTAAGAAAAATAAGGAGCGGCAAATCTACTTAAGGTAATGTATGAAATGATAAAAATACTGGCAATGAGCTTTTCTATGCTCTCAATAGAATATGATGAACTGAAAACGGAACACAACTTTCTAAATGATATAACAACTCAGATGTATCTGTCACCGCAGAAAGTACACAAATGAAAAGAGAGATCCATTATAAAAATGAACCTGAAAGATCTTGAACTCAAAAGAAGTTACGATTCTGATGCAGATGATATACTGAACGATTTCTACATTCCTGCTTTAGCTGTTGCAACTTTTTACAATCGCCTGGCAGGTTTTTTTTCTTCATCGAGCTTAGCCATTGCAGCAAGAGGCATCTTAGGTCTAATCGAAAATAATGGCACCATGAAGATAATTGCGTCACCTAAACTAAATGAAAATGATTTACAAGTAATGATGGATGCAGGCGGAAATGATGAAAAATTTATAGAAGAAAAATTGTTAAGTGAATTAACAGAAATTCGAGATGATTTTACAAGAGATCATGTCTTCGCTTTAGGTTGGATGCTTGCCAATAATAAATTAGAAATTAAAGTTGCTATTTCTTATGACCATGAAGGTAGGCCGATTTCTATCAACGATGCACAGCAAAGTGGCATATTTCATCAAAAAGTTGGCATATTGAGCGATATTGACGGGAATACAATTACTTTTAGTGGCTCAGTTAATGAAACTGCCATGGGATGGTTAGGAAATGTAGAAGAATTTAAAGTTTTTCGAAGCTGGGAGTTGATAGAAGAAGAGTATTTAAAGACCGATCTCATAAAATTTAATAATTATTGGAGTGATGATTGTCAGCGACTAAGAGTAATACCAGTGCCAGATGCTGTTAGAAAAAGACTTATAGAAATTGCCCCAACTAATATTAAGGATATTAATTTATCGAGATGGAATATAATAAATAGTAGTAAAAAGAAAATTAACAAGCTCTATGATTATCAGATATGTGCAATTGATAATTGGATGAACAGCGATGAAAAAGGCATTTTTGAAATGGCCACGGGCACGGGGAAAACATTTACTGCCTTAGGATGTTTGAAGGAAATCTATAAAAAATATCAGGAGACACTAGTCGTTATTACATGTCCTTACCAGCACTTAGGACAGCAATGGAAAAGGGAAATCGATAAATTTGGTATTCAATATGATACCATGATAAATGCGGATGCGATTAATTCTTCATGGAAAAATCAATTAACTGATGCAATTACTGAAATGTCATTAGGTTATAAAAAAAGAATCATTATCATAACCACGCATCGAACTTTTTCATCCACAATCTTCAAAAACATCATTCAAAACACAAAAGGCAAATTTAAAACCTTCCTTATTGCCGATGAGGTACACGGTCTAGGTGCTTCTAATGCCATGACAGGATTGATTAGCGAGTATGTTGCAAGACTGGGTTTAAGTGCTACACCAAAGAGATGGTATGATAGCGTTGGAACAGGCGCCATATATGATTACTTTGGTGGTGTAGTGTATGAGTTTAATTTGGACAAAGCCATTAATTCAATAAATACGGCAACTGGAAGGACGTATCTTACCCCTTTTCGTTATATCCCAATATTTACATCTCTAACGGAGGAAGAACTTGAAGAGTACAATAAAATAACGAAAACTTTATCAAAAAAATATAATCAGAATAAAAGTAACATTGAAAAATTAAAGTTCATTGAATTGTTAATCTTTAAAAGAGCTAACATTATTAAGGATGCTGAAAATAAATTATTGGTATTGGAAAATGTTTTAAGTGAAATTAATAATTCAATGGATGGGACATTGATATATTGCAGTACGAAACAAATAGATCATGTCATGAAGGCATTAAGTACAAAGAATATTCATTCTCATAGATTTACTATGGAAGAAAGTACTAAGCCTGAAAAACAATATGGAAATATTTCAGAACGAGATTTCATACTAAAAATGTTTGGAGCAAACAAATATAAAATTTTAGTTGCAATGAAATGCCTAGATGAAGGGATTGATATTCCTTCAGCAAGAAACACAATTCTAATGGCCAGTAGCGGGAATCCGAGAGAATATATTCAAAGAATTGGAAGGGTAATTAGAAGATATCCTGATAAAAGTGAATCTCGAATTTATGACATAATAGTAATACCAACGCTAAATAAATTGTCGGCTGAATTGAAATTTCTTGAGTTAAAAATACTAAAAAAAGAATTAGAGCGATACGAAGAAATATCAAAGCTATCAATAAACCCTGCTGAGTCGTTATTGAAAATTCAGGAAATCAAGACACATCTGGAGGATTAAAACAATGAGTCGTGTTCAACTAAATGAAGAAATTTTAAAGGCAATACATGATAGCGAGGATACTGACAAGATTATTAAAGATTTTGTTATAGAGTTAATATACGAGGAAATTAAGGACCCTTCTAGATGGACCGAAATATATAAAAGAAAAATTGATTCCTATGTTGATAAGATGGGGAGGGAATAATGAGAATCGAAAGATTAACTTTGAATAATTATAGGCAATTTAAGGATGTTGAGATTGAATTCAACCTTAAAGGTGAAAATGATCTACATGTCATTATTGGGAAGAATGGCACCTGTAAAACAAACATATTAAATGCAATTAATTGGTGTCTCTATGGTGATGAGCCACATTTTTCCAAAGAATCACAAAAATTACCGATACTAAATGTGAAGGCCATTGATGATGTTACCAAGGAAGGCCACCTTGAAAAGGTGAATGTCACATTATGTGTGAGAACAAGTGACGGCAAATATGTGACATTTGAAAGAACATCTAAATTTCATGTTCATACAGATGGAAGGCAACCAACTCACCAGAGTACTGATTTTCAAGTAGAAGCCACTGACGATGATGATAACACAAAATTCTATACAGACGAAGAGGCGGATAAACATGTAGAGCGTTTTGTACCAAAAAGAATCAGAGAGTTTTTCTTTTTTGATGGGGAGCGTATGGATCATTATTTTAAAGAGGCTACAGCTCAGAACATACGCCACGCTATATTTGATATATCTCAGATAGATCTCATTGAAAGAATAGAAAAAAGGATGATTGCTACTTCAAAAGATTTCAGATCGGAAGCGGGCAAACATAATCCTGTAATTGAAAAGACAAGGGAAGAGCTTGAAAAGTACGAAAAGAATTATGAAGAGGTCTTTACAAGGGTGGAGGAATGCACAAAGCAAATTGGAATTGCAAAAGAAAAAGTTAAATTTTATGAAGAGAAACTCAGAGGTATGCCTAATACAGAAAAACTAGATTCTGAAAGAAAAAAATTAACGAGTGATAAAATTAGAAAGAAAGAGAATCTAAGCGAAAAGAACAAACAAAATAATGATATTCTTTTTGAGTATGGAATGCTTATCCCATATTGGGAAATCATCAATAAAACAATAGAAATTATTCAGGAAAAAATTAAGAAGAAAGAATTACCACCCAATATCGATAAAGATTTATTAAATAATCTTAAAAATACTGGAGTATGCAGTGTTTGCGGAACGAAACTCTCTAGCCAGCAATTGGATGAAATAGAAGGCATTTTGAAAACATTCAAAATGTCTAAGATAATATCAGTTGAACTATTAACAAGCTTGAATCCATTAATCTCTTTAAGAGAAAAGATAAAAGGATTTAATGATGAGCTTGTAAAGATCAAAAGAGATAAACTTCAATATGAAAGAGATCTAGAGGACATAGAAAAGAAATTAGTTGCCATTGATCAGTCTTTAAGTGGTTATAATGAAAATAAAATAAAAGAATACCATTTAGATAGAAAGGATTGGGAATCAGTATTAGAAAGAGAGATACAAAGGTCCGGTAGTTTTAAAACACATTTATCTGCCTTAAAATTAAAAATTGAAAGAATTAAACAAGAATTGGAAAGAGAGATCGGTAAAGAAACAAAATTACAAGAATTAAAAAAGAAATTAGAATTTTGTAAGAAGGCATTAGAATTCGTTCAAAATACAAAACAGCATATTATGACTCAAACTAGAAATAAAATTGAACAAAGAACCAAAGAAATATTTTTTGAATTACTATGGAAAAAAGGAACTTTTAAGAATATTGAAATAAGTGACGATTATGATTTGACACTTACACATGTTCTGGGATATCAGTGTTTAGGTTCCATAAGTGCAGCAGAAAGCGAATTGCTTGCGCTGTCATTTACATTGGCACTCCACGAAGTCTCAGGATTTGACTCTCCTATTTTAATTGATACCCCTGTCGCTCGTATAGATGAAGAACACAGAGAAAATTTTGGTAATGCTTTCGTTCGAGTTAGTAAAAAGAAACAAACAATATTATTATTCAATCCTGCCGAGTACTCTCAAGAAATAAGAAAAATACTAGATGATAATTGTAGTTGTCGTTTTTCATCAAAGTTAGCGTCAAATGAATTTGAAACAAAATTGGAGGAGTTATAAATGACTATAATTAGAGACAGGCTCTTTATTGATAAAGATGACAGAAAACTATATGATAAATTAGATGATGAGGCATTGTTTAAAAAAAAATCAAAAAGGGAACAATTTCTTTTTGCAATGTCAGTCGGATTTAAGAATAGTGTCAAAGTATCTTTTGAATCAAGAGATGGTCTATTCCATGCCGCAGATTTAAAGCCAGCGGATGAAGCACTGATAAAAGCGATTGCACTGATGGCATCTGACAATAATTTTGAGATTCTATCTAATAAAGATGAACTATTTACTATAGCTGAACAGTATGCTCACGGAGGAATTAGGATACTCATTGATAAAATCGAGGCAATGTCTTACGGTTCTTATGAAGTGCAGTATGAGAAAGATTTAGTTGATGCGTTTTGTAATCTAAATATAGAAGCCTCTGAAACACATTAATTAGATGCGTTATTTATGATCCGTGAAAAATTAGGGCAACTACTACAGCATTTCATAATCTCTTTCAATATTTCATCAGAGAATTTATCTTTATTATGTGGTTCATAATTTGCTATTGCTCTCAAAGGTTCATTATTTCGCTCTACAATTACAGGCTGTTTATGGGTTGCTGATTCACTTTTTAAAGCTGTATTGTGAATTTCATTACTCGAATTCAATCTTGATTGTAATCTAATTGCCTTTGAAATTGGAATACCAATATTTCTTTCTAATGCATTATAAAATAATGTTTTGGTTTCGTTATCAATAAAATCATCCCTTCTGCTATTTGGCACTAATTGAGACGTATTAATATGAACCTCTCCTATCATGTAGCCATTAAATCTATCCTCTCTAAAACATTTATCTAATAAGTGGGCATCTCCTAGTAATATATTTCCAACTCGTACACGTATTCCCGAGTAACCTTCTCCTCTTTTTATAGAACCTAAAAGATTTTTTCTTTCTCCATACCACCCATAAGCAATAGGTTTTTCTTTATTTGATTTTATGTCCAGGAAACGAATGTCACCGATATTATCTATTGCCTCTCCTTTTTTCATAGACGTTTTTATTACGTTGGAATATTGCTTATAAATAGGTTTACCATTCAATACAATGTTATACGATGAATAGTTCGTAAGATTATCCTTAAGATATTTGTCAATAGATCTGCCATGCGAAAATTGCTCATAATTAAAAGGTACTGGAGCAACCTGACTAATATAGTTTCTAATCTTTGCAATGTCGATGATGTGGTTTCTGAAACTAGACACACCATGTAAATTTACTTCAAAATAACTACCTCTTGATGGTACACTATTTTGCTGTGAGAAACTTGTGATTCGTTTGAATAGTTCTTTTAGAGTTAGATGATAATTTTTATTATCGAATATTTGTTTTAATTTTTGACAATCCCATATTTGAATTGACTCTGTTTTTTCACCTTCTGCTTTGGTCCTAAAAATTACTTTTTCACTAAAAGCAATACCTCCTAAACGACCTATCCCCCTAAACCCTCTAAACTCACCTTGTTCACTCCCTTGCTTATTACTACTTCCAATGCTGCTCAATATGTTTTCTGCAAATTCAGCAGGAATGCCAACACCATTATCACGAATAGTTATGTTTTTTTTAAGAGGATCTAAATCAATTTTTATATTTTTCACATCTCTCTTGCCTTGGTTATTGCCAATATCAATCGAGTCAACGGCATTCTGAATGTATTCACGATATATTGATAATGGATCATTGTACATACCAGCGGTTAATGTTTCCAATAAATACATTCCAGCTTTAAAGGTCGACTTCTGAATCTGTTTATGCATATTTCTCCTCTAGTCCTAGATCATGAGATTGTTCTATATTAGTTCGTTCATCGAAGTAGTAATTCAATATATTTTTAATTTTATTGTTCTTCGTTTTTTCACTTTCGGTAGCTAACAGTTTTTTCGTTCTGCCTTCACATAGTATGTTTAATAGCTCCTTTTTTTCATTTTCACTTAATTTAATGAATTTAGAATCCCAGTCTTTTTCTTCTTTCTTAGGAGTATCAGTTCGATTCATTAGTAGCTTTTCTGGCATATAAAGAATCTTAATAAATTCCTTTTCTGTCCTTCCGAATGCCCTCTGAAAAAAATCAGCTCTAGGCATAACAGCACCCTTTAAGACATTCAGTATTCTTTGTACCCCTCTAAGAAATTGCCAATTCCAATGAGGATAATTAAAATAGCTCCTGTCCTTAGCATTTAGTGGGATATACTTCATAGGAAAGGAATAAATTTGAAGGTCATATTTCTTATTTAAATCAATGTTGATTTTCAACCTCCGCCAAAAATCTTCTGGTGTATCTTTGTAATTGTATAAAATATAATTCGAAAGGTGTCTGACGTTGTGTTTGGCAGCGAGTTGTATACTTTTTGAATATATTTTTTCGTCTTTAATATTGTCGAAGGCAATTCTTAATGGATTGATTGGTATTGCAGCTAATAACTTAATTCTTTCTTCTGTCAATAACCTAGCATCAACGCCTTGATTGAAATCAACATGGCGAAGTCTATTATTACTATATTTTGCTCCTTTAAAAAATCCTTCATCTTTTATATCCCGAATTATATCCTTGAACCTATCCGAAGCTAGGACATTGTTGTCTAACAATATGAGATGTTGCTTTTCTCCATGACTTCTTTTTATTTCGTCTATATATTTTCTGATATTTATATACTCAACATAATTAGGTTCTAATTTAGGTACACCGCAGAATGAGCATCTTCTTATGCAACCCCTAGTTGAATAACCAATATAACTATCGAGCATTCCATATTGGTCAGGATTTTCATCAAATAATGAATAATCAGGAACCATATTGTCGATTATATATTCATTTTTTTCTCCTAGCATATTTAATTCATTTAAACGTCCTTTATGTGCATATACGCCGGTCTCCTCCAATAGCTCATCATGCATAAGGCTTGCTAAGACACCACCAACGAATATTTTTTTAATATCATCATGCATCAGCCGCTTATACCATTGGATTGTATCGATAGTTATTTTCCAATTATATGTAAAAAGTGTTGAAATATAAACTCTGTCCCATCCTGTGCCTTGAACGACTTCACCTAATTTAGATTGATTACTGTAATATCCTTTTATAAATTGGACATTATCACCCAATTTTTTATGATAAGTGGAAATTTTCATCAATCCGAGAGGAGGAAATTTTGTTTTGTAACCTGGCTCAACAAGCAAGATATTTTTATTCATAGTTTTTTTTAATATTGTGCGGTGTATTACTATTTTAAGTGCCTATATCAAAATCTAAGGAATTTGTCTATCTTATTTTGATACTGGTCATAAAAAGGATATGTAAATCTTGATTCCTGAAAAATGAAGTTCTGAAATGATATTTTGAATGATAATCGAAGCCAGTTACAAACACCAGGACAAACAAAGCTTAAAGTCAGGCGTATGTGATTGATGCACCTGAGACAGCAAAAATTATAGCCGTACTGGTAAAGATAATAAACCTGGACAACACAATGGAGAGGAATCCTTGAAGGCGCTTAAGATAAAATCATGGAGAAATAGGTAATGCAAATGAGACTATAAATAACCAAAAATATTCAGCTATTTCGGAATATATAAAGACTAAAGGTGAGGCTGAATGCAGTAAAAATAGCGAATCCGCAAACCTCTGAACTGCGATTCATTTCAATCATGGAAATGAATGAGTCTAATGAATATTTTTAGAAATTGTATAGAAAAAAATCATTTTATTTTAGAGAGATTTGGTGAATATCCAGATTTCCTGTACTTAGTACGGGGAGTCAAAAACAGGTGTCAAAAGTCCGCAAGGATTGGCTCTAAGTCGGTAAGGATTAGGTGTTTTGAGGCAAGGATTTTACCTGCTTTTGATTTTAAGCGTTCTAAATAAGTCAATTTATCCAATTATTTTATTCATAAAAAATCTATTAAATTTCTACAACAAACCGCAGAAATTTTTTTTAAGAAATCGTCAATTATCTTAAAAATACTGATTTTACCATCATTTTAGTCTTTTTACTTCCGG
>OCZT010005370.1_pt1 | contig 12805 bp, 10 predicted proteins | sample 1539031 | NCBI WGS metagenome assembly OCZT01 (sample SAMEA3539308, study PRJEB22396) | soil metagenome | biome: tundra; feature: field; material: soil | place: USA | collected 2010-05 | depth 0.15 m | reverse complement strand
CCGAGCGTGCAGGTGCGCATGGCGCCCATGTTGAAGCAGCCGGCGCGCGCTCGTCAATCAAGCCACAGCCGGGAGGAGGATTTGGAAAGTCGTGCCCTGGCCGGGCTGGCTTTCCACGCTAATGGTACCCTGATGCTCCTGGATGATGCGTCGCGTGATGGCCAGGCCCAGGCCCGTGCCACGGGGTTTGGTGGTGAAGAACGGCTCGAACAGGCGCGCCATATTCTCCGGCGCGATCCCGGCGCCCGTGTCCTTGATCGTAACCCGGAGCTGGGGCCGGTTCACCGAGTCGCCTCGCTTGGCGGAGTTGGCGTCCGGCGCGCAGGTCTCCGTAGTAACAAAGAGCGTGCCATTCGGCCCCAAGGCCTCGACCGCGTTCAGGAAGAGGTTCACGAACGCCTGCTGCAACTGGTAGTCATCCCCCTGGAGAAGGTCCGGGGCGGCTTGGAATGACCGCTTTAGAACGGCGGATTTGTTGACCAGTTGCGGTTCCACCAGGCGCAGGGAATGTTCGAGGACTTCGTGGAGACTAACCTCGCCGAACTCCGCCCGGCCCGGCCCGGAAAACTTGAGCATGCGGCTGACGATGGCATCGATGCGGGAGACTTCGCGGCGGACAACCTCAACCAATTCGGTCTCCTTGTTCTGCTCGAGCAGCAGGTCGATGAAAGTCTTCCCGGCGACCAGGGCATTCTTGATCTCGTGGGCCATGGTGGCGGCGAGGGTGCCCAGGTTGGCCAACCGGTCGAGCTGATCGAGGCGTTCTTCGAGCCGCCGGGCGGTGGTCAGGTCGTTGAGCATGACGATGACGCCCGAATTCTTGCGGCCCGGCTCCAGTGGGACCGCGCTGAGGTGAAGTGAGATCTTCCCGCGGCTGCCAGCTTCCATCTCGAATTGGCGGTCGGCGGGTGCTTTGCCGGAGGCGGAGGTTTCGCTCACGATGGCCTGGACCGGCGCGGGCAGCGTCTCGAACGCGGGGAGGCTTGCTTTCTCCGGGGCCAGGCCCAGAAGGTGTTTGGCCTGGCCGGTAAGCACGCTGACCTTCTTCCCGCTATCAACGAGAATGACCCCAGAAGAGAAGTGGTTCCGCAACACGGTTGCGAAACTCAACGATTCCCCGGTCTCTGCGGTCTTAGCCGAGTTGTTCATTCAGTAGGCGGCGGCCCGACTGGATTGGCGCTGGCGCGCGCACGGCGACTCGCCGATGCGGACGACCGTCGCGGTTGCCGGACCAGTCGTGACAGCGATGTGTTGCCACGGAATATCCGAAGCTAAAGCCTTTTGGCGGCAACGCCAACTAAAAAGGGTGAGGCAGAAACCAGGCAGGGCAGGGAATAGCCTTGCAGCAATGACCTTTCTGACGCAAACAGAGGCGTACGGATCGGATGTCATTGACTTGAGCCTTTCCCATGGTGACGAAGAAAACAGTATCCAAGGGCTCGCGAACCGACCGACGGCGCCGCCGAGGGCGCCACCCGCATGGAGCAGCTTATCACCGACCTGCTGGCGTTCTCACGGCTCAGCACCAAGGCCCGGGCGTTCGCGCCGGCGAACCTGGAGGTGCCGCTCCGCGCGGCTTTGCGCAATCTGGCCTTCAGGATCCAGGCGGCCAAGGCGACGGTGACCATCGATCCCTTGCCCCAATTGCCGGTGGATGAGAGCCAGATCGCGCAACTGTTTCAGAACCTTATCGCCAACGCCCTCAAATTCCACAGCGAGCGCCCCCTGCAAATCCATATCGGCGCCCGGCCCGAGCCGGAAGCCTGGGTTCTCTGGGTGCGGGACAACGGCATCGGCATCGAATCGCAGTATTTCGAGCGCATTTTCCAGGTTTTCCAGCGCCTGCACACGCGCAAGACCTATGCTGGCACCGGCATCGGGCTCGCCATCTGCAAGAAGATTGTCGAGCGGCATGGGGGGAAGATCTGGGTCGAGTCCCAGCCCGGCCAAGGCTCGACGTTTTACTTCTCCATCCCCAAGGCCGCCGTCTGAGACCCGATCGTATGGGGCGAACACCCCATTGCATACCGGCTTGACGGAGGTCACTTTTCTTCAAGCAGGCGAATGGAATGGGCATGAAAGTATTACTGCGACACTCGGGCATGAGCCTCTATTATGCGGGCTGCAAGCATTGGGTCGGCGACCTAGACTCCGCGATGGACCTGGGAGAGGTCGAACGCGCCGTCGAACTAAGCCGTGAGGAGGCTTTCACGGATTTGGAGATATTGGTGTCCTACGGCGAACCCGACTGTGAACTCGTCCTTCCGCTCAGGCCGAAGAAGGCGGCCGATCACGATATCACGCCAGCGGCTGATTAAATTAAACAAACTGATTCATGCGGAGAGTAAGCGGCAGGCTCGCGGTGGTGAGTGTCCTGTTTTGGGACAGTGGAGCGAGGGTTCTATGGTACCAGGGTATGTCCAGGGTGGTACCAGGGCAGGTCCAGTAAAGTGCCGGGTTGAGAGGGCTGCGAGCCGCTCTTTTTACTATCGCGAATACTTATACTGCGCCGATGACCGGGCGGGTAGCTCCGGCCTCGTCTTTTCACTTCTCAAAGTCCGGCTGGTCGGGTATAGTGCGGCCAGGCTTATGAATAGAGAGCAAGGGCGCCCCATAGAAATCCTCCTGGTGGAAGACAGCCCCAGCGATACCGAATTGACGCTTGAGGCCCTCCGGGATTTCCGGGTCCGTAACAATGTGAGCGTCGTCGAGGACGGGGTCCTGGCCTTGGATTTTCTGCGCCGGCAAGGTCCGTATGCCCAGGCCCCGCGGCCCGACTTGATCATGTTGGACCTCAACCTCCCACGCAAGGACGGCCGGGAAGTGCTTGCCGCCATCAAGGGTGACGAGCGCTTCCGGTCGATTCCGGTGGTGGTGTTGACTACGTCGCGCGCCGACCAGGACATTCTGCGCGCTTACCAGCTTAACGCTAACTGCTACATCAACAAGCCGGTTGATTTCAGCCAGTTCCTTGAGGTGGTGCGCTCAATCGAGACGTTCTGGCTCTTTGTCGTGACCCTGCCGCCGGGACTGGGAGGCGGCACGGCTTGAGCAGGGGCCATGAACCCGAACGCCGTCAGAGTCCTGCTGGTGGAAGACAGCCCTTCCGACGCCCTCCTCCTGCGGGAGTCGCTTTCGGAAATCGACCTCGGCGGATTCGAGTTCACGCACGTCGAACGCTGGACGGCGGCCCTCGAATGCTTGCGGCAGAACCAGTTTGAAGTGCTGCTGCTGGACTTGTCCCTCCCGGACGTTACGGGCCGGGACACATTCCTGCGCGCCCGGGCCGAAGCGCCCCACCTGCCCATCGTCGTGCTCACTGGCGAGACCAATGAAGAGCTCGGCCTCGATGCCGTCCGCCACGGGGTCCAGGACTACCTCATCAAAGGCCAGACCTATGGGCGGTACACCGCGCGGGCAATTCGTTACGCCATTGAGCGCAAGCAGGTCGAGGACGCCCTGCTGCGGACCGAGCAGGCGCTGCGCGAGAGCGAGCGGCAGTTGCGCGAATCGAACACGGATTTGGAACGTCGCGTCGCCGAGCGCACCGCTTCGCTCGAGGAGACGATCAGCGATCTGGAGGACTTCTCGCACAGCATCACGCATGACCTGCGGGCCCCCCTGCGGGCCATCCGTTCCTTTGCCCAAATCCTCGGCGAGGAATGCCTTGCCTGCGGCCGGCCCAAGGCGCAGGAGCACATCCACCGCATCACTAGCGCCGCCGCGCGCATGGACCGGCTCATCCAGGACGTGCTCCAATACAGCCGCCTGGCGCGCAGCGAACTGCGACTGTCCCCGGTGAACGTGCAGGAACTGCTGCGCGGCATTATCGAATCATATCCCGCTTTCCAGCCGCCGCAGGTGGAAATCCAAATCAACGGGCCGTTGCCCCGCATGCTGGGCAACGAAGCGGCCCTGACGCAATGTTTCTCCAACCTGCTGGGCAACGCGCTCAAGTTTGTCGCCCCCGGCACGCGGCCGCAGGTGCGCGTGTGGGCGGAACGCGTGGGGGATCCGAAGGCCGAAACCCGAGACCCGCAGCCCGCCACCCTCTCCATTGTCCGGCTCTCGTTCGCCGACAACGGCATCGGCATTCCCAAAGACGCCCATGAGCGCATCTTCAAGATGTTCCAGCGCCTGGACAAAAGTTACGACGGCACGGGCGTCGGCCTGACGGTGGTGCGCAAGGCCGTCGAGAAGATGGGCGGCAAAGTCGGACTGGAGTCCGAGCCGGGCCGCGGCAGCCGCTTCTGGATCGAACTCAAGGCCGCCGGCGACTCGAAGCCTTCAAACGGCCAGGAAGGCCCGAACGAATGAACTCAACTTCCATCCTCTACGTGGAAGACGAAGAAACAGACGTGATGCTGCTCCAGCACGCGTTGGCGAAGGCCGGCATCCGCAACCCGCTCCAGACCGTCAAGGACGGCAAGCAGGCCAGGGATTACCTGTCCGGCGATGGGCTCTTCGCTGACCGGAAGCTGCATCCGCTGCCGAGCCTGGTGCTGCTGGATCTAAACCTCCCCTACTGGTCCGGCTTTGAGGTGCTGGAATGGATTCGGCAACAGCCGCACATCCGGCGAGTGCCTGTGATCATCTTCACTTCCTCCAGCCGCCCGGATGACATCGCCCACGCGTATGACGCCGGCGCCAATGCCTACCTCGTCAAGCCCAACGCCTTGTCCGACCTCACGGCCCTCACCCTGGCTCTGCGGGATTTCTGGCTCCTCCTTAACCGGTTCCCCGGCGCCTTGGGCATCCGGCCCGTCGCTTCTCCGGCAGCGTGAGGCAAGCCGCCACCCCATTAACGACTCAACCGCGGCAGTTTTGCTCGTCGAAGACAGCCGCTCGGACGCGGTCTTGCTCCAGGAGTCGCTGATGGAAGGGCAAGGGCAGGGAGCCCCCGGGTTCCACTTCACGCTGGCCGAGTCCTGGGCGGAAGCGGTGGCGCTGTTGCAGAAGCGGTCCTTCGATGTGCTGCTGCTGGACCTTTCCTTGCCCGACAGCTCTGGCCGCGACACGTTTGTCCGGGCGCGGACCGTCGCGCCGCATCTGCCCATCGTGGTGCTGACCGGCGAGGCGGACGAAGCGGTGGGTCTGACAGCCTGCTCCGGGATATTCACCGCCTCGCTTGGGAGCTGCGGCCCCCGGCCCTGGATGATTTTGGACTCGAGATGGCTCTGCGGCGTTACGCGGACGAATGGGCGGCCCTCAGCGGCGTGCCGGTGGACTTTCACAGCCAGGGCGTGGTCTCGCGCCGTCTGGCGTTGCAACTCGAAACAACCCTCTACCGCATCGCGCGCGAAGCACTCACGAATGTGTTCCGGCACGCCCACGCCCGGCGCGTTAGCGTCCTGCTTGAACGCCGGCCCGACCATGTCTCGCTGATTGTGGAAGACGACGGGCGGGGCTTTGATGGGGCCGCGACGATGAAATAATCGGCGACCCAGGGCAAGTTGGGCTTGCTCGGCATGCAGGAACGCGCCACGCTTGCCCGTGGCTCAGTCGTGATCGAATCCAGCCTAGGCGCCGGCACGACCGTGTTCGCACGCCTGCCCCTCGCGTTCGAGCCCGCGGCAAGACAGCCGGGAACCGCCTCCCGCCGAACCAGGGGCCGGAAGCGATAGGCGGCGAAAAGGCATCATGAAAAAGCTCCGTGTTCTTTTGGCCGACGATCACAAGGTCGTGCGCGATGGGCTGCGGCTGCTGATCGACGGCCAGCGGGGCATGCGGGTGGTGGGTCAAGCGGGCAACGGAAAGGAAGCGCTCGCGCAAGCCCACGCGCTTAAGCCAGACGTGGTCGTCATGGATCTGTCGATGCCGGAATTGAACGGTTTGCAGGCCACTGAGCGGCTCCGGGCCGAGTTGCCGAAGGTCAAGGTGGTGGCCCTGACCCTTCACGAGGATCCGAGCTACCTGCTCCAGTTGTGCAATGCCGGCGCGGCCGGTTATGTGCTCAAACGCTCGGCCGGCGACGATCTGATTCAGGCCATTCGCGCGGTGGCAGGCGGCGGTCTGTACTTCGACCCGGTGGTGGCCAGCAAGGCGCTGGCGGCCCGAGCGGGCGAACTCCCCGGCAAAGCCGGGCTGCGCCACGCAGACCTGAGTGAGCGGGAGAAGGAAGTGCTGATTCTGCTGGCTTGGGGCTACACCAACAAGGAAATCGCCGGCGACCTGGACTTGAGCACCAAGACGGTCGAAACTTACCGGCTGCGCATCAATGAGAAGCTCCGCTTTCGGAGCCGAGCCGAGATCGTTCGGTACGCCTTACAGAAAGGCTGGTTGAACGAGGCCTACCCGCTCTCTCGGTCATCCAAGTAACTGCTTCGACGGTGCGTGTCAGGGAATTCCCCGACACCCGGTTTCTGTTCTTCCCGACTGTTCGCCCTGGCGCTCGTAACCTAGCATAATTGCGATTCTAGCATTGGTAGCGCCAAGGATAATGGATTGGGTGGAATCGGCGAAGTCGAACGACGGCGGACGGCGCGAATCGGAAGGAAGCTTGACGAATTGATGCATAACAAACTGGCATTTGCTTGTGATGTGGAGGTGCAGAGCGGGGGAGCGCGAGCAGGGGACCCGGCGTTTCGATGTGGTAATCCGTTTAGGGAGGATGGGATGCCCATTCGAGACGCTGGCCCTTGCGTTGCGTTCCCGAGCCGGCTGGCGGCCGTCTCGCCGATCGAGGTAAGCTGGGGGCCGGACATGTCGTGGGGAAAAAGGATTCGAGTATCTCCACCTTGATGTCCATGCGACCCGCTTCTCCATCGAATTGGATCAATCCTTCTGCCCATGCGGCAATGCACCCGGAAGAACCCGGGCCCATACTGAATATCGCCACGGTTTATCAGGATTCTCTAACGCGATACTGGGCCGCCGAATTGTGGGATCGCGTGGGGCGACTGATCGGCGACAAGGATGTATGGCGTCAATCCTGGAGGATTGGCGAACTGGCAAATTCCCGTCTCTTTACCGACGCAGTCCAGGCGGCAGCAGAGGCGGACGTGCTGGTGATCTCGGTTCGCGACGCCGGAGAGTGGCCGATGGGGCTGTACGATTGGATTGATGCCTGGCTGCCCAGGCGCGCCGGGCGTGAGGGCGCGTTGGTGGCCCTGATCGGCGTGCCCGGACAGCCGGACGGGCAATGCGGTCGCGCCCATCAATACCTGGCGACGGTCGCCCGCGAAGCCGGCCTGGATTTCCTGCCGCGGGAGCGCAAGCTGCCAGACGCAGCGTTAGCTTCCTCCAGTCCGGTGAAGGTTCGCCGCATGGCCAACACCCCTGCGGCTCTGCCCGCGGGGAGACCGTCCAGCCCGGGCGCCGCCGCTCAATGGCCCTGGAGAATCGGCGGGTGAACGAGTACCCCGGGCGCAAGGCTCACTTGGCGTCGCTGCGCGATTGAAGCACGCTAGGAGCGCTCACTTCGCCGTTACGGCCAACCGCCGAAACCGCCACAACCTCGGGCTGCGAGCCATTCCAAACGCGGGCGGTTTTGGTGACCGGGAGAATCTCCGCTTTCCACTGACCGTTGGTCCGAACCTGCAACACCCAAAGGCAAGCCTTGCCGGAGGCGCCCGGTGCCCAGCGGATTTCCAGTTGGGAGCCGCTCTTGACGGTGGCGACGGTCACCTTCGGCTTTGACGGTCGGGTCCGGCCAAGCCAGGACGAGGGCGGCATCAGCGCCGGTTGCTGATAGACTTCCCGTTCGAGCACCTCGTCGAACGTGCTGTTGCGCATGAGGCTCTTCATGTTCCAATGAATATGGCCTTCGGCGCCCTTTTGCGCGCGGACCAGGCGAATCTGGTTAACGATCTCCTGCGGTTGCCAGCCCCGCCGCGATTCCGATCGGCTGACCTTGGTGGAGTCCATACCCGGGTACAGGTTCCGTCCCTTGGGATTCTGCTCGGCCCACCAGCGCAGCAGCACGGGGAAGCTTTGCTCGGGCGGGTCAATCGCCCAATAAAGCTGAGGGGCAAGGTAATCCACCCACCCGCTCGCCAACCACTTGCGCGAATCGGCGTAGAGGGTCGCGTAGGAGTCGAGCCCGTTGATCTGTGACGGATTCTTGGGCCGCCAAATGCCGAACGGGCTGATACCGAACTTCACCCAGGGCTTCGCGCTCTTTATGGATTTGTAGAGACGCTCGATGAAGGTATTGACGTTCTCCCGCCGCCAATCGTCGCGGCTCAGCTTGCCGCCGGCCCCGAACCGTTGCCAGCTCGAGTCGTCGGGGAAATCCAATTCCTTTCTCGCACCATCGAGCGCCTTGTATGGGTAAAAGTAGTCGTCAAAGTGGACGCCATCGATGTCATACCGCTTGACAACGTCCATTACTACGCTCATCGAATAGTCCTGCACCGCCTTCTCGCCTGGGTCCAGCCAAAGGAATTCTCCATACTGCCGGACGAGCTGCGGGCGCACCCTGCTGATGTGGTTGGCCGCGACGGGCGAGGTGGACGTGCGCAGCCGCGCCCGATAGGGATTGAACCAGGCATGCAGCTCCAGCCCGCGTTTGTGCGCTTCTTCGACGGCGAATGCCAGCGGATCATAAAACGGCTCCGGTGCCTTCCCCATCGTGCCCGTGAGATACTCCGACCACGGCTCAATCCGGGAGGCATACAGGGCGTCGCAAGCTGGCCTGACCTGGAAAATGATGGCGTTCAGCTTGAGCTGAGCGGCTCGATCCAATAGGGCCAGCAACTCGGCTTTCTGTTCCTGCGTGCTGAGCGCTTTCCGGGAGGGCCAGTCAATATTCGCGACTGTGGCGACCCAGGCGGCGCGGAATTCCCGCGCCGGTTCAGGCGGAACCACCTTGGTGGGCTGGTAGGTCGCCGCCTGGACCCTGAAGTATGGACTGACCACCGTGAGCGCAAACCCGAGACGGAGCAGGATCCGGGTGAATGAGAGGTCAAGCGCGGAGGACTGAGGCGGTTGGGGATTCCCTCTAGTTCTCGTAAGGCCGAGATGCGAGCGGAGGCTATTTAAGCTCATAAAGTCACTTCTTCGGAGGCACATTATGATCCAGGGAGCGCAATATCGAGGATGAATTCACTTGCGAAAAGTAGTTGCCAACCGGGGGCGGGTTGGGCTAAGAATGACATTGGTAGATTAGGCCATAGAATTTGGGTAGTGGTTAGCGGCACAACGCAAATCTCGGTTCCTCACCAATTAGTTGTGCCCCGCTGGCCCGGATGCCCTGCATATTGTGGTTTTTGGACTTTACTAGGCAGGGCGGATTTGGTTGGCTTTAACAAGATCATGTATCTCAAGAACTTAACTGTTTTAGGATTCAAGTCCTTTGCAGATAAAACGGCGCTGAACTTTCAGCCCGGCGTGACCGCCATTGTGGGCCCCAATGGGTGTGGCAAGTCGAATGTGTCGGACGCCATCCGTTGGGTGTTGGGCGAACAGTCCGCCAAGGCCTTGCGCGGCGGCGAGATGGTGGACGTGATTTTTAACGGGACGGACGGGCGCAAACCGCTGGGGATGGCGGAGGTATCGTTGACGATTGGCGGGGTGGATGAAGAGCACTTGGTCGCGGCGGGCGTCGAAATGGCTTATAACGAGGTTACCGTGACGAGGCGGGTTTTCCGGGACGGTGGCAGCGAGTATTTCGTCAACAAAACGCCGTGCCGGCTGAAAGACATCCAGCAACTCTTCATGGGCACCGGGGTGGGGCGCACCAGCTACAGCATCATGGCGCAGGGCAACATCACCCAGATCCTGTCCAGCAAGCCGGAAGACCGCCGGATGATCTTCGAAGAAGCCGCCGGCATCACCAAGTACAAGACTCAGAAGAAAGAGGCGTTGCGCAAGCTCGAATACACCGAGCAGAACCTTCTGCGCGTCGCGGACCTCGTCCGGGAAGTGAAACGGCAGATCGGCTCGCTCCAGCGCCAGGCCGGCAAGGCGCGTCGCTACAAGCAGCTTTCTCAGGAATTGCAGCACCTGGAGACGCAGCTCGCCCGCCATCAGTTTGACCAATTGCAGACGGAGATTGCCGACCGGCAGACCGCAGCGGACAACCTCCGCAACGAAATCGAGACTAGCTCCGCTGCGGCGCTGCGGTGCGAGGATGAGATCGCCCGTTTGCGCGAGCGCGTGTCCGAACTCGAGCACGAAATCGGCGCTCGACAACAGCGCGGACTGGAGCTGAAGAGCGAGATTGACCGGCACGAAAGCCGCATTCATTTCAACGAGGAGCGCCTGCGCGAATTCGCCACGCAGAACACCAAGGCGATGGCCGACCTGACGCAGGCTGAGGAGCGCCGCCGGACGGCCGCGGAGGAACTGGACAAAGCCATCGGGCAACTGGCGGGCTCAGAAACCGCGCTTAAAGAGCACCGGCAAACGCTCGCCGCTCGGCAGGTCGCCTTGCAGGGCGTGGAAGAAAACCTGCGGCAGCAGCAGGAGGCCCTGCGCCAGGCCCAAGCCGATGCATTCGCGGCAGCACAGGATCTGACCCGTGTCCGCAATGAAATCACCGCGCTCGACTTGCAGAAACAGGGCAATGTTGTGCGCCTGGAGAAGCTGTCCGCCGAAAAGATCCAGCTCGAAGAAGAGCGGACACGGCTTGAAAGCCGGCTGCACGAGTTCGTGGCGAACGTCGCCGCGCAGAAACTCAACGCCCAAACGCAGCGCGGTAGCGTGGAAGAGCGGCAAAAGCGCCTGCGCGAGCTGCAAGAGGAATTCGCGCGCGCGGGCCGGGCCCAGGACGAGGTGCTGGAGCAGCAGGCCGGGAAACGCTCGCGCCTGAATGTGCTCGAACAATTGCAGGCTGACCACGAAGGCTTCAGCGTCGGCCCGCTCGCTGTTCTCAAGCAGTCGCAACATGTGCTCGGCTCGCTGGCGGATAAGATTCGCGTGCCGGACCAATACGTGACGGCCATCGAAACCGCCTTGGGCCATCACCTGCAACTGGTCTTGACCGAGCAGCCAGAGTCGGCGCAACAGATCCTGACCGACCTCAACGCGCGGCGGACTGGCCGGGCCAGCATCGCCCCGCTGGAGTTCGTTCGAGACGGCCACGCCGAGGTCGCTCCCGCCGACGCAGGGCAGCCCGCCGCACCGGTGGCTTCGCCCGTGGAACTGAATGGCGTGCCATTGGCCGCGATGGCGGTTGTCGAAAGCGAGCCTGCCATCCGCCCGCTGGTCGAGCGGCTGCTCGGCATGACACGGATTGTGCGGGACCTGAATGCGGCGACCGCTGCGTGGCGGGAGAGCAAAGGCGCTTTTCACTACGTCACGCTGGGCGGCGACTTACTCAGCAGTCACGGCATCTACACCGGCGGCTCCAGCAACGGAAACGGCGATGGCAAGGCGCCGGCTTCAATTCTGGGCCGGAAGAACCAGATCGCTGATCTGCGCTCGGCCCTGGCCGGATTGCAGGAACAGGTGGCCGAAATCAGCCGCCGTAAAGGCGCTTTGCAGAGCGAGCAGACCGAGCTCGAGGCCGGCTTGCAGCAGGCTCAGCTCGAGTTGCGCGCTCAGGAAGTTGCAATCGCTACGCACGAAGGCGAGTTCAACGCCCTCCAGAATTCGCAGCGCTTGCTGCATCAGAAGATTGATACCGTCGTCTATGAGGTGCAAAGCCTGGCCGCTCAGGAGCAGGAAGGCCTGCAAAAGCGGGCGGGGTTGACGGCTCAGGCCGGTGAGTGCGAGCGGCGCGAACAGGATTGCCAGAGGCAGGTCGTCGAGCTGACCGCCCGCCTGGAAACATTACGCCAACAGCGAGACGCGGCAAATACGGGCCTGACCGAAAGCCGGGTGGCTGTGGCGTCGGAAGAAAAGATGTGCGCCTCGTTTCAGCAGCAGCGGCAGGCGCTCGACCAGCGCATCCGCGAGCTGACGCAGGTTATCGACCAGCGGCGCGGTGAGCTTTCCTCCTTTGTCGGTCGCAAGGAGAAGGCCGAGTCCGAGATCCAGGAATCGCGCGGCCTGATCGAGAAACTCCAGCACGACCGCGAGGTGGTCAACGCCGAGACCGCTGACCTGGTCGCGCAGAAGCAATCCCAGGACGGGGAGGTGGCGTCGCGCGAGGAAGGCTTGCGCGAGCAGCGCCGGCGTCTGACCGCGCTCCAGGAACAACGCGGCACTCTGGATGTCGAGTTGGCGCAGAAGCACATGTCCGTGCAAAACTTGCGCGAGCGGGTCCAGCAGAAATACCATCTCGACCTCGACAACATTCGCAGCGAGTGCATCACCATCACCTACGCCGACGAGGGCCAGCCGAAGGTGCACGTCATGACTCCGGATGAAATGGCCGCCGCGGGCGCCGCCACGGATTGGACTGCCGTCGCCCAGCAAGTCGAGACGTTGCAGCAGCGCATCGACGAGATGGGACCGGTGAACCTCGTGGCCATCGAGGAATACGAGGAAACTGAGCAGCGCTACCAGTTCCTGAGCAAGCAGCACGACGATTTGGTGCAAGCGAAAGTGCAGTTGCTCGAAGTGATCAACCGCATCAACGTGCAAACCCGCGATATGTTCCGGGAAACTTTTGAGAAGATCAGGGAGAACTTCCGGGCCATATTCACCGAGGTCTTCGGCGGCGGCAAGGCCGACTTGGTCCTAATGGACGAGAACGACCTGCTCGAAAGCGGCATTGAAATTGTGGCACGGCCCCCCGGCAAACAGTTACAAACCATCTCCCTCCTGTCCGGCGGTGAACAGACGATGACAGCAGTGTCGCTGCTATTCTCGATTTACCAGGTCAAGCCCAGCCCTTTCTGCGTGCTGGACGAACTGGACGCGCCGCTCGACGAATCCAACATCAACCGCTTCATCCGCGTGCTGCAGCGCTTCCTGG
>OCZT010005369.1_pt1 | contig 12807 bp, 6 predicted proteins | sample 1539031 | NCBI WGS metagenome assembly OCZT01 (sample SAMEA3539308, study PRJEB22396) | soil metagenome | biome: tundra; feature: field; material: soil | place: USA | collected 2010-05 | depth 0.15 m | reverse complement strand
CGCTCTTCCGATCTGGCTTATCGGATTGTTATGGTGTTGAATTTGAGATTCTATATAATAAATATGAAAGCGAAGGAAAGGCTCGAAAGACCATTAAGGCGCAGGAACTTTGGTTTGCGATTATGGAAAGTCAGATAGAAACGGGCACTCCTTATATGTTGTACAAAGATGCCTGCAACGAGAAATCAAATCAAAAAAATCTGGGCACTATCAAGAGTTCAAATCTTTGCACAGAGATAGTTGAATATACTTCGCCTGATGAGATTGCGGTTTGTAATCTCGCCTCCATTGCGCTTCCGAGATTTGTTATTGATGGCAAATTCGATCATCAGAAATTGTTTGATGTGACTTATATCATCACTAAAAATCTTAATAAAATCATTGATGTAAATTATTATCCTGTCGAGGAGGCGCGCAACAGCAACATGCGTCATCGCCCCATTGGCATTGGTGTTCAGGGATTGGCGGATACTTTTATGTTGTTGAAATTAGCTTTCGACAGCGAGGATGCGAGAATGTTGAACAGAGAAATTTTCGAGACCATTTATTATGCCGCCATGACCTCTTCCAAAGACCTTGCTATGGTTGATGGTCCTTATCAGACTTTTGAAGGCTCTCCTGTTTCGCAGGGAATTTTTCAGTTTGATATGTGGAATGTCAAGCCTACCGACCGTTGGGAGTGGGATGTTTTGAAAGAGGAAGTGAAGAAACATGGCGTTCGCAATTCCTTGTTATTAGCGCCGATGCCAACAGCTTCTACTTCGCAGATATTAGGAAACAACGAATGTTTTGAGCCATATACTTCAAATATTTATTCTCGCCGAGTGCTGAGCGGAGAGTTTATTGTGGTGAATAAACATTTGCTTCTCGACCTTGTGAAATTAGGTATCTGGAACAATAATCTGAAGACCAAAATCATTGCTGCCAATGGTTCTGTGCAGGATATTCCTGAAATCCCGCAACATATAAAAGACATTTATAAAACCGTTTGGGAGATTAAACAAAAAGTGATTATTGACATGGCTGCCGACCGTGGCGCCTTCATCTGCCAAAGCCAGAGTTTGAATTTATTTATACAGGATGCCAACTTCGGCAAACTCACTTCCATGCACTTTTATGCCTGGAAAAAAGGATTAAAAACAGGCATGTATTACCTCCGCACCAAAGCCGCTACCGATGCAATTAAATTCACGGTAGAAAAACAAGCCGAGCCGCAAATACAAGAATATGTAGCCATTGAAGATAAAGAAAAAGCAATGGCAGCAATCTCCTGCAGCATTGACGACCCTGATGGATGCGAGGCTTGCGGAAGCTAAAGAAGTTTAAGGTTATCCCCACCTCATTATAATTATTTTTTTGAAGCAGTACTTCACCGCTCGCTGGAAAGAGTGTTCCCGCTTTCCGCTCATATCTTTTTTTTGCGGTTTGTGCGTTTCTAAATGTATGTGCGATTCAGCAAAAAAAAGGATAACCGCTGCAATCGGGGCTAAAACTCAAAGTTCACCGCTCCGTATTAAGTTTCATCCCCAAACATTAAAATCCTGTAAGGTGCGCCCTTCAGCACCTGACAGGTTTTTGACTTGATTAATGTCAGTCAGGTATGTTCTAGCTGTCAGGGTGACGAAATTAAAAGTCAGTCAGGCATGTTTTAGCCGTCAGGGAGACGATTTTAAAAGTCAGTGAGGTATGTTCTAGCCGTCAGGGAGTTTGGTTTATCCATCAAGGTAGTTGGTTTATCCATCAAGGTAGTTGGTTTATCCATCAAGGTAGTCAGTTTATCTATCAAGGTAGTCAGTTTATCCATCAAGGTAGTCAGTTTATCTATCAAGGTAGTCAGTTTTTCTATCAAGGTAGTCGGTTTATCCATCAGGGAGGTCGGTTTATCCATCAAGGTAGTCTGTTCATCTCTCAGTCCACTCAGTTTGCCTCTCAAGGTACTTGGTTTATCTCTCAGTCAACTCCATTTGCCTCACAAGGCGTTTAGTCTTAGCCCACATATTATTAATAAGCATAAAAAAATTATCCGAAATCACATTCTGCAATTTCGGATAAATCTATAAGTGTATAAATTTAATTCGAGGAAATTCCCTAGTATTAAATAAGTTTCAACCTGACAGTGAAATTATTCATCCCCTTATGAATATCAGCAATCAAATCCACTGAAATTCTGCCCGGCGCACTTACCTTAAAATGATAATGACCGCTTCTGTGATGATAAATATGAACAATGTAAGTATCATCATCAGCAACATAATTTTTACCGTTACTCTCATCATTTACATCAGCATCATGCAACACATTCAAAGGATTTTCATCAGCCACAACAGTAAAAAATGCCTTAATATCATGATGACCTGTCGTAATGATTTCCTTTGCCAGTTCAAACTCACCCACCCTTGCACCAAAAACTAAATCATCTTCCCACTCCCCGTCAATCAAATCAAAAAGATTTATAACAGCCCCACGATCCACAGCAAACTGGTCAGGCAAAAGTGCCGTTCCAAGCGCCGATTTTGTTTGTTTTGCTATAATAGCCGCATCTTTTTGTCCCGAATAGGCAGTTATCGAAGCATCAATAGATACAATATTTGCAGCAAGCACATTAGTACAGATACCTAAATTAGAATTTAATGCATTTCTTATGTTCGTAGCATTTAAAATTGCCGTTTCTTTTGGAGCTCTGTAAATAAATGATTTTGGATGTGTCAACCTCGCAGTCAATGGACCATCTAAAGCCAATCTCGACATCACACGTCCCTTTTTAGCATATTTCAGCGTAATTTTCGCCATCTTTTCCTTTAACACAAGAGCCTCAGGAGTTTCACCGCTGTCATCCACCGCCTGAACCAATATCCCAGCCCTTATTTTACCAAGTGCCGTATCAAATACAGTTTTTACCGCAGGAAATCCCAATATACCAATTAAATCCGCATTATACCGAGCATTAAAAGCCTCAACCCTGTTGAAACTGCTTAATTCATCATTTTGTTCGTCTGTCATAATCTTTTTTTATTTAAGATGGCAAATGTAAATCTTTATATTCAGTTGACAAAACTATTTGAAAAATAAAAAGGCAGGATTTCTATTTCCTGCCTTTTCTTCAAATAAGATTTTTGATAATTCTATTTTATCCGAACCATGTGTTTTGTATCAATAATTTTTGAATCAACCACCAAAGCATAACTGTACGCCCCTGCACTCAACTTAGTAGCATCAATAATTAATTGAGAATTTCCCTTCTGAGTCACATCAAATTTATTTATTTCACTACCGTAAGAATCGTAGAAAATTAAATAAGCCGAAGTAAAATTAACGCTTGGATTAATATAGTACCTCACGGTAGTAGTGTTTTGCAGTGGATTAGGCTGATTTTGGTAGAGAATTATATTATCAGATGATAAAACCAAGGTATTGGAATTTACAATGTTATTATCATTGTCACCATTGTTATTTCCTCCATTGCCATTATCATTTTTCTGCCTCCTTGGTTGGTGGCTGATATTACAACAACTGTCAATAACTGATGAAAGATTATTTAACTGATTTTGCTGATTATTAAGTTGATTTTGCAAAGAATTATTTTGTGCTGTCAGACTATCAACTTGATTTTGTAAAGAAGTATTTGTACTGTCAAATTGTTTAGAAGCACAAATTAAATAAGGAATAAATTCCATGCTATTTACACCCTTAAATGGTATAGCTGGATATGTCATATTCCCAAGGGAATCGTAACGTGCAGGGTGCACACTATTTTTAACCAATTGTGGCAAAATTGGTTCAAGTTCCTGAGCTAATACCCCAAAGTGAGTTCCAGAAGGCAGTTGCATTGATTGATATTGTTGTTGTCGGAATGTATAAGATTTTGGATGCAATTGATTCAGGACGTTCATCGGATTGCTTATGTTTTGAATATTTTCTTTTAATGTTGAATCTGAAACAGCAATAAAAACAGCAGTGGTTGCGACATCACCGTTAAAATATCCAGCATAATCTGGTGCAGTTCCACAAAGCGGACATCCTATTCCTAAATCACCATAAATAGCAAGGCTACCAGGAGGAATTCCAATAATAGTAGCCCCATAAACACCAACATTAACAGCACCTGCAACTGGTAATGGACACCATCCTTGCATTCCTTCGTTAACATTAGGACTATTTCTTGCTATTCCAACAGTTCCAAAATTAATTCCTGTTGCCACAGCACTATTTGCTTCGCCTACAACACCATAATTTACAACTTGTCCATTATTTGCAACACCCCATAAACCCCTATTGTCTCCAACGGGAGCAAAACCTAATGCCGAGCCTCTTGCACCGACACTATGGTTATTCGCATTTGAACCATAAAAATCACCACCGAAATTATCGCCTGCTGCTCCTGGTGCTTGATTACGCAATACATCGCAAGTTCCAACAACTCCTACCATATCAACGCAGCAATTAGGCAATAGATAATTTCCTGTTTCATAAAACCTTCCTGCAAATCTATTTGTATATGGCATAAGAAGACTAATTGGAAAAGTTATACTTTGCACGTCTAGCTTTGCCTGCAAAGGAGCAGAGCATGGGTAGCCGATACTCACCTCGTTATATTGAGTAGTAACAGTTGTAGGATCCTGAAAATAAATTCGATTATCATTTAAATTAAGACCCGCATCACTTGTTAATGCAGGCGGAGCAATTGTACCCGAACAATAACCAAAACCGATACCATTTTCTGCTGGCACCAGTATAACATTTCCGTGCTGATCTACACTTAAAACAGAACAGGTACCTGAGCCAGTAGTAGAAGAGCAGGAAGGATTTGTTATTGGAGTGCAATAAGAAGTTAAATCTCTGAATTCTAAACCACTATATCCAACCACACCTGTTGTTGGTGGTTCAGCAAATTGATAAGCGGCTGGACTCCCAACCCACCTTCCTACATTTATTTCCAATCTGTTTCTTGGTCCAAGAAAGGCAGAAAAATCAGATGAAAGACCAATTCCGACAAAAGATGAATCGTTTGCCAATATCATCTTATTACTTGCTGTTACAACAGTATTTGCTCCTATTGCTGATGAATTTAAAAGATTATTAAAACCAGCATCTGCTTGACAACCTAAGAACGTATTACTGTCGCCTACCGTATTAGTTATTGCAGCAGCCCAACCAATTGCTGTGTTAGAGTTTCCTATAGTATTCTTTGAAAGAGCATTGGTTCCAATACCTATATTTTTAAATCCATTAGTTGCCAATGTTGGGTTATTCTTATAAAGTGCATTATATCCAATTGCAATATTATCAGTTATCCAAGGTGCAGCAGGTCCATAGTTTTGAGTAAAAAGTGTATTTGATCCAATTGCAACATTTTGTGATGTTGAAGTATTATTATATAATGCTTGATAACCCTCAGCAATATTATCTTTTCCAGATTTATTTGAATATAGTGCCTGATATCCATTTGTGAAATTATTACTTCCTGTAATATTTGACCAAAGAGTTTGATATCCTATTGCATTATTATAAAGTCCCGTATTATTTATAGGATTATTAGAACCATACAATGCCTCAAAACCAACAGCTACATTTGTATTTTTAAAAGGTAAAGGTGTATTATTTGCATAAAACATAGCTCTGGTACCAATAGAAGTGCCATTGCTTCCAGCAATATTATTGAATAGCGATTGATAACCTGTTGCTGTATTACTGTCCGCTTTTGTATTAAAAAGAGTACTATCTCCCGTTGCAGTATTGTAATTACCAATTATATTAATATAAAGTGCCCTTATTCCACAGGCAGTATTACCAGAACCTGATGTGTCATTATATAATGTCTGGTATCCATCGGCAGAGTTGTTGCTTCCGGTTGAGTAATGAAAGATTGACTGATAACCGATAGCAGTATTTTGTAAACCAGTATTATCAGCAGGTATGATCGAACCAAACAAAGATTGGTAACCAAGTGCCACATTATTATTAATATAATGATTTACTGGAGTAAAATAAGCATGCATCATTGATTCAAATCCAATAGCTGTTGAATTCCATCCTGTAGTATCATCATTTAATGACTCTGTTCCAATTGCAGTATTGTTACTTCCTGTACCATTTTTTAACATGGAATGCCAGCCCATAGCTACATTATAATTACCATAAATGCCATTTGTACCTGTTCCAACATTACTCTCTAATGCTCCATTACCGTTTGCTGTATTTCGTAAGCCCCATTTATTTGCTTGCATACAAAACATTCCGACAGCATTATTACCATACCCATCTATATTCTGCTCCAATGCATAAGATCCAGCAGCTACGTTATTGTCTGCAAGACCAGCGTTAGAATTGTTAGTCATCATTAAAGCATGATACCCTATACCTGTATTGTCCCTATATTGGTTAGGTTGAGCTAAAGCTGAATCACCAAAAGCTGTATTATGATATTGACTTGAATTTATTGCAGTTGGTGGAAATGTTCCATAACCGAAAGAAGTATTACCCCAATATTGGTCTATTTCCCCGGATTGGAAACCATGAACCTGAAATAACATCTGCCCTCCAAATGCAGCACTTCTCCAATAACTATAGAGAATAGAATTGCCATTACCATCAATACCCACAGTAAAACCCAAATTATTTGCTGCATTTCCTGTTAAAGTATTTGTCCATTGTGTATATGCACCAAGTCCACCCCCATCAATATGTAATAAGTTTTGAGGAGCAATTATACCAATTCCCAAAAACCCTGTTACATCTAATTTCATTTGTGGATTTGATGGGAATGGATAAAAGCCTCCTCCATTTATATAAAAATTAATAGGATTTATGTCACCATTTCCTATGTCTAAAGGACCGCCGGTTGTATGATCATAACCTAAAAATCTAAGAGCAGTCCAAATATTTGTATTGGTTGATCCCTGTCCTTTTACTGTTTTAAAGCATATCATTATGCTTAACACAATTGCTAAATTTATTAATGTTTTTTTCATTTTCTTAATTATTAATGGTTTAAATTTTTATTAATGAATAATTTGAATTTTTTGTACTGTGTAATTTTTTGTTGTTAAAACTTTCATAAAATAAAGTCCCTGTATTATGTTTGAAACTGAAATATTAATTTCGTTTTTTCTTTCAACAGATTCAGCATATATTAATTTGCCTAAAATTGAATATAGTTCTAGATATTCAATAGAATCATCTTTGGAACTAATTGTTAAACTTTCATTTGCAGGATTAGGGTAGATTCTAATTTCATCATTATTATATATATTGGGGATGCCATCACGATTTACAGAATCTATTCCTACATAAACATTATCAAAATAATAAACAGATCCACTACTATTTGTAGGATTTAAGGTATCTGTATGCAATGCATCAAAAAAATTACCAATCATCATATAATCATAAGCAGAATCGGCTATATACCACCCTGATATTTTAGTCCAGTTTATCTTATCCGTAATAATATTATTAGAATAAATTGCAGCCGAATTATTAATTAAGGATGGATTTCCAGGCATAAGACACCAGGCGCAACCAAGGTTAACAGTTGAAAATTTCATTCCTATTTTGTTTACAAAAACCCAATCTCCACTATCTACAGCTGAAACATAAAATGAACAATAATATCTTTGTCCCACGACTAATGGTTGAGAAAGTTGTCTTCCAACTGCTTCACTGCCGTTTGGATGAATACCCGCCTGATATACTTGCATTTCAATATAAGCATCACCGTCTTCGGCCATTTGATATCCATAATCATTTTGAGGGACTCCATAAGTTGGCTCATTACCATTTGCGCAACTATTATAATATTCAGCATCATATATAATATTTTCCCACCCTACAGCTCTATATACTGTTCCTGAATTCATCATACAAGTATCATATTGCTCAAAGCTTCCATTAGGCACTAGATTTTGTCCAAAAGAAAACTGAGATAAGGAGAATAAAATAATGAAGTAAAGATTTTTCAAAATGGTATTTTTAAATTGAAGAAACAAAAGTAAGAAACGTTTTTCGATTATCCTAATAATTTAACATTATAAAATTATTAAGAAACAAAAAATGCGGGATAAACATCCCGTTTTTTTTATTTAATAGTGCAAAGTCTTAAATATTTTCATTTTATGACATTTCCCCTTTCTGGGTATGCAATAAAATGATGTTGAAAATAATGATAATTGAAATGCGAAAACTACTCCGTATCAAACTTAATCCCCTGGGCAAGTGGAAGTTCAGTACTATAGTTTATGGTATTGGTTTGGCGGCGCATATAAACTTTCCAGGCATCGGAGCCGGATTCACGACCGCCGCCTGTGTCTTTTTCTCCACCAAAGGCACCTCCTATTTCGGCACCCGATGTTCCGATATTTACATTGGCAATACCGCAATCCGAACCTTCAGGGGAGAGGAATCTTTCTGTTTCTAAAATATTTTTTGAGAAGATGGAGGATGATAATCCTTGCGGAACATCATTCTGCATTTCAACGGCTTCTTCGATGGTGGAATATTTTATCAGGTATAATAAAGGAGCAAAGGTTTCTTCCTGAACAATCTTGAAATGATTTTGAACTTCAGCAATGGCAGGCATCACATAGCATCCTGATTCATAACCAGGACCTTCCATTACTCCTCCGCCATAAACAATTTTTCCACCTTCTTTCTTTACTTCTTCTATTGCATTCAGATAATCCTGAACTGCTCCCTTATCAATCATTGGTCCAACTAAAGTGCTTGCTTCAAGTGGGTTTCCAATGCGGATATGTTTATAGGCATTGATTAATTTCTCTTTGAAAGCATCATAGATGGTATCTTTGATAATCAATCTTCGGGTGGAAGTGCATCTTTGTCCGCAAGTGCCGACAGAGCCAAATAAAACGGCTGTTAAAGCAAGATGCATATCAGCATTTTCGGTGATGATGATGGCATTATTTCCCCCTAATTCCAACAAACTTTTTCCTAATCTCTCCCCAACAATCTTCCCAACTCTTCTTCCAACTCTCGTGGAGCCTGTTGCAGAAATCAATGGCACACGTTTATCGGCAAGGAAATTATCCCCAACATATTTTGATCCTCCTGCAACCAAATTCAAAACGCCTTCAGGAACATCATTATCCTTTAAAACTTTTGCAACAATATTATGAACTGCAATGGCGCACAACATAACTTTTGAAGATGGCTTCCAAACAACTACATCACCACAAACCATAGCCAGCATAGCATTCCAAGCCCAAACCGCCACGGGGAAATTAAATGCAGAGATAACTCCGATAATTCCAAGCGGATGATATTGCTCATACATACGGTGTTTATAACGCTCAGAATGCATTGTAACGCCATGCAACTGTCGTGATAATCCTACTGCAAAATCACAGATATCAATCATCTCCTGAACCTCGCCAAGCCCTTCCTGGTATATCTTTCCCATCTCATAAGAAACCAATTTGCCAAGGGGTTCTTTATATTTACGCAACTCGTTTCCAATCTGACGAACCACTTCACCTCGCTTTGGCGCAGGAACCATTCTCCAATGTTTAAAGGCTTCTTGTGCAGTTATGATTATCTTTTCATAATCCTCCGTCTTTGCTTGTTTGATGTTTGCTATCAGTTTTCCATCGGCAGGAGAGAATGATTCAATCAATTCTCCGCTTGTTTCGAACCAAACAGTGCCTGTTGATGCGCCGTTATTAAATTCTTTGATGCCTAATTCCAGAAGCATGTTCCTGATTTCAGATTCGTGCAAAGTGCTTACTTCTTTATTCATTTGTTATAGTTTATGGTGGGTGCAAAGGTATGAAAAACATTAAGTTCAAGGATTGGAATATATTAAGAAACACTTAGATAATCCTTATGAAATCAGTTTATCTGCGTTAAATCCTTCTTTTTCCTTAATATTGCAAGCCTAAAAATAAATCAAATGAAAAAGAATATCCACCTATTAATTATCGCTCTCCTAAGTTCAATAACTATTGGATTTGCTCAGAATAAAATGCTGACCATGGAAGATGCAATCATCAAATCAAGAACAACATTAGCCCCGAAACGCTTGCCCCAGTTGATGTGGGTGAAGGGCACTGATGATTTCACTTATGTTGATACTTCCAACTCAAAAGAAATTCTTATCCGAGGAACGATTGACACTAAAAAGGGAGTTTCTTTATTGGAATATCTGAATCTTATTGACCTGAATAGTCAGTTAAAAGGATTGAAATTGGATACTCTTAAACATTTCTCAACAATTACATGGAAAGATAAAGATCATTTTACTTTCGAACAGAAGAAAAATGTTTTGGGTTATGATGGAAAAGCGAAGAAGCTAAGTATCGAAGGTACAAAAGATTTAGATGATGATGCCGAGAATCAAGAAGCAGAGCCTATTACAGGTATGATTGCCTATACGGTTGACAACAATCTCTTCATCTATAAAGACAAAAATAAAATTCAGATTACTAACGATAAAGATATAAATATCGTCAATGGAAAATCTGTTCACCGTGAGGAATTCGGGATATTTAAAGGGACTTTCTGGTCGCCGAAGGGGACGGCTCTTGCTTTTTATCGGATGGATCAGACGATGGTGGATGATTATCCTGTGATTGATTGGTCGAAGAAGCCTGCCAAAGCAAATATCATCAAATATCCTATGGCTGGTGGGACGAGTCATCATGTTACAGTAGGTGTTTTTAGTGTCGCTGGTAAAAGAACAGTCTTTATGAAAACAGGTGAACCTGCCGAACAATATCTCACAAACGTTGCCTGGAGCCCTGATGAGCAGCATATATATATTGCGGTTCTTAATCGTGATCAGAATCATTTGAAGTTTAATTCTTACAATGCTGCGACGGGTGATTTCGAAAAGACTTTGCTCGAGGAGACCAATGATAAGTATGTACAGCCACTGCATCCGATGGTTTTCCTGCCCAATCATCCCGATTTATTTATCTGGCAAAGTTGCAGGGATGGTTACAATCATCTTTATTTATATGATGTAAACGGCAAGCTGGTGCGCCAACTCACGAAGGGAAACTGGGAAGTTACCAACGTTTCGGGCTTTGATAAAACTGGCAATTTCGCCTTTTATTCATCTACCGAAGGAAGCCCTGTGAATCGGCAATTCTATAAACTTGATTTGAGAGATGGCACCCGAACGCAGCTAACACAGGGCGATGGCACGCATACTCCCATCTTCAATGAGAACGGAAATTATTTCATAGATAATTTCTCGAGCATCGATATTCCGAGGAAAATAAACGTGATTAATTATTCGGGCAAAGTGATTCAAACGCTGCTGGATGCGCCCAATCCCATCAAAGATTATAAGCTTGGAAAGCTGAGTATCTTCACCATAAAAAATGCTTCCGGCGATTCATTGTATTGCCGCATGTATCTTCCAACGGACTTCAATCCGGCGAAGAAATATCCTGTGATAGACTATATGTATGGCGGTCCCGGGGTGCAATTGGTTAATAATACCTGGCCACAAAACAATGATCTTTGGTATCAGTATATGGCTGAACATGGTTTCGTTGTTTTTACGCTTGATAACCGTGGTTCTGCGAATCGCGGCAAAGGTTTTGAACAAGTTACTTTCCGGAAATTGGGGACAGAAGAAATGAATGATCAGTTGGAGGGTGTAAAATATCTTAAATCGTTAAATTACGTTGATACCAATAGAATAGGGGTTCATGGATGGAGCTTTGGCGGATTCATGACGGTATCCATGATGACGCGCCATCCCGGAACATTTAAAGTTGCTGTGGCTGGCGGTCCGGTGATAGATTGGGATTATTACGAAGTGATGTACACCGAGCGATACATGGACACGCCGAAGGATAATAAGGAGGGCTATGATAACAGTAACTTGATGAATTATGTTGATAAGCTGAAAGGGAAACTATTATTGATTCATGGCACTGCCGATGATGTGGTGGTATGGCAGAATAGTTTGATGTATCTGAAAGCGGCGGTTGACAAGGGTGTGCAGGTGGATTACTTTGTTTATCCCGGGCATCAGCACAATGTTCTTGGCAAGGACCGTGTGCATTTGATGAATAAGATTACGGAGTATTTTATGGAGAACCTTTAGGAGGTGAGATGGGAGATGGATTTATTATAATAAATTAAAACATGAATAAAATCTTAATTTTCTTAATTTCTATTATTTTAATTTATGGTTGCAACTCAAATGCTCAAGATTCTAATTTAATTATTGGCAAATGGGAATGCTATAGAGTAACATGTGCTGATGGTAGGGATTTAGATTTAAATGGACATAAATTTAATACTGATTATTTCTGGGAATTTACTAAGCGTACTTATATTGATTATTATTCTGAACATCCATTGCTCACAAAAGAAGCAGAATATACTCTTAAAGATAGTACACTAAATATCGGAAATTCTAAATGGTTAATTGAAAGGCTGAATAATGATACTTTAATTATTTGTTTTATTCAACCACTTGACAATAAAATATCGCCTAATTCTCGTAGGACTTATTTTAAAAAGGTAAGCTCATTTACAAATGTCCATTAATTGACAGGGAACTTTATTGTTTTCCTCAACACTTCTCCTATTTATTATCCCCTTCCCCTTTTATTTCATCCAAACAAGGAAATAAAAAGTATTTGTTTGGGGTTAGAATCTGACAGGAGCTGAAGGGCGCACCTGTCAGGATTTCTCTCGGCAAATCGTAAATATTATCCCCCTTCCCCCTTTTATTTCATCCAACAAAGGAAATAAAAAACTATTTGTTTGTGGGAGAAAACCTCGTATGTTTGCGGCGTTAAATAAATTTGCGATGCTACTAAAGAAAAAGGGTGA
>OCZT010005368.1_pt1 | contig 12809 bp, 10 predicted proteins | sample 1539031 | NCBI WGS metagenome assembly OCZT01 (sample SAMEA3539308, study PRJEB22396) | soil metagenome | biome: tundra; feature: field; material: soil | place: USA | collected 2010-05 | depth 0.15 m | reverse complement strand
ATGCTGCGCGCCCATGAGCCGCTGATCCTGAATTGGTTTCGGGCCAAAGGAGAAATCTCCAATGGCGCCGTTGAGGGCCTCAACAACAAAATCCGAGTGGTTACCAGACGATCCTACGGCTTTCGTACCTACGAGGCTATGGAAATTGCCCTCTATCACAACTTGGGACGACTCCCGGAACCAGAATCACCCCACAGATTCTGCTGAGGAAGCCGAAAAACGTCACCGAAAGACAGGCTGGTCGAGGTTTCCCCACACCTGGCAAGAACGGTGCGAATGAAGGTCGCGGGCAACCGACACGCGGGCAACCGAGTTCCCGCGCAGCGGGTTAGTACAGTGTATAATGTCGCTGTCAAACTTGGGGGAGGCGTTATTTTGTCACCTTGTCTAGATGCATCTTCAAGCCTGAAGAAGGCGGCCCTGAAACCCGCTACCACGGTGACCAAGGTATGCCGGATCATCGAGGAGTTCAGAGACCGGAAGTCGCTTGGAGTCACCGACCTGGCGCGAAGGACGACGCTATTGCCGAGTGATGTTCACCGGATTCTGGCGTCTCTCCGGGCCAACGGTTATGTGGATCAGGATCCCGAAACCAAGAAATACCGGCTTGGCTTCGCGCTCGTGCGCCTCGGTCTGACCGCCTTTCAGCGAAACGAGTTGCGTGAAAAGGCGCAACCGATTTTGGTGCGGCTGTCGCGGCAGATTGGGGCGAGTATGCACCTTGGCATCTTCGATCGGCGGGAACTCGAGATAGTCATGATCGACCAGATTGACGCGTCCACCGACAACATGTTCAGAGCGCAGTTGGGGGGTGCGGTTCAGTTGCATTGCACGGCGCTGGGAAAGACAATCCTTGCCAGTTTGGACGGTCACACGGCGCTGGGTGCGTTAGAGAGAAGCACCTTGAGAAGGAATACCGCGCGCACCATCATCGACATCGCCATACTCAAAACGGAGTTGGAGCAAATTCGCCGGCAAGGGTATGCCGTGGACCGGGACGAATGCACGGTCGGCGCCAGTTGCATCGGAAGTCCGGTGCGCGATGATACGGGAGCCGTAGTCGGCGCCATCAGCACCTCTATGCCGACCTCACTGTTCCTCACCTGGGACGAATCCCGATTGTCGGCGCGATTGAAGGCTGCGGCCTTTACCGTATCGGCCGCGCTCGGGGCCGGCTGATCCATCTAGCCGTCTGATGTAATAAAGTTGTATCTGAAAGTGTCAAGTTTTCAGCCGGTTTTCGGAAGCGGAAAAGCCTCGTAAATCAGCAGATCCAGATGCGCGTCGACGCGGTTCAGCGCCTGCCGAAAGCGGGAACGGTAGGATGGCATCGTTGGCGGTGAACATCGCCATGGCGGGCCGGAACACACGGGAATCCAGGCGCGAGAACAGCCTGGCAACCTTCCAGCCATACGGGGTGACGAAGTAGCGATTGGTTTTCGGCGGTCGATAGATCAGACCCTTTAGCCGGAGTCGCCGCAAGTCATAGGTCATCTGGTGGGGTGTGTATTCGGCCAGCGTCACGCCCAGTAAATCCGCTACTTGCTGTCTGAGATCATGATTGCGAAAACCATCGATGAGGTGATAAAACAGGGCAGCGCCAGCAGCAGTGCCATCACCCGCGGTTGGCCAAACTTCAACCCCGGCGCCTTTTTGCCGTCTTCGGTTACGGCAGGTTGCACCACTCGTTGGATGCTGTCGCCGCTCAGACCGCTGTTGTGGCTGACGCGTTCGACTTCCAGTAAGCGCCGATTGATCTGCCGGCCGATCTTCTGCAAGTACGGCAGATTGGACAGGCCCTTGTTCACTCCAAAGTCGTTGGGGTTCCGGAATGTTCCTTCAGTCCGGCAGCCACGTCCTTCTTTGAAGTACTGCTTCAAATCGAAGTTCTTGTAGTTGATGTGCAGGCTCGGATGCACACCGTCTTGGATCACGCGCGTCCGAAACTCGCCGGGCGTCTTCTTCGTCACTGCCCGATAGAAGATCAACTGCACCCGGTCCGGTCGCCCCAGATCCAGATTGTCGCGAATGATTTCTTCGAAGAACTCGCGCCCACGCAAGGGACGGTCGAAGATCCGTGTCAAGCTGTCAAGCTGACTTCCATCTGCCAGATCGACAAGTCCCAGTCGTAGCCTGCCTCCCGGTCTTCCGAACGCAGCGGAAGTGGAATCCGCTTCAACCACTTGCGGAATACCATGTCGATCTCTTCTGGCCCCAGGGAATCGCAGATCCGCTGCAATTTGTCGGGTGCGGCGCAAGACAGAAATCCGTTATCCAAGGCCTCGTAGGCAATCTTCTTTTTTTCCAGTTGTCGTTTGGCCCATTCGTGCCCGTTCAGGCACAGCTTCGTGCCCCATGGCGCGTAGCTGCAAACTTTGATGAACAGCGGACCGAAGTCCGCGTTATCGATGTAGAAATAGTAATGGTTGACGTAGACAGTCTTGTCCCGATCGAATTGAAACTGCCCGTTGATCTTCTTCCCATTGAAAGCCTGCGCCTTTTCCTACGCCACTCCGATGAAGACAATTCCGTCCCGAACCTGCCGCTGCCGCCGGAAAGCGTTGGCGACATCGTCTTTCCGCTCTTTGTGCCGGAACTGGTAAATCGGTACCTGTTCGCGGTCCGCCAGCGTTCTCACCGCTTGGCGGAACTTCTCCGACACCTGCCCGAGCACCACCGGCGAGGGAATGGGCTTCCCCAACTGACCGCGCATGAACATCATCAGCCCGGGTCCCGTCGCCAGTTTGCCGATGCAGCCGTTCAGGTAGAGACGATCCAGGCACTCAACTTCCAGTGTGACGTGCCCGTCCAATAGTTCCGGGATGGTTGCCATTCCCGGATTTTACGTGAAGTTTCGGCTCGTCGGTTTGAGGTCAAAGACCTCGCTAGGCGTAAATGGGGGCGAGCACGCGGTCGATGTACTCCTTCTGCACCTTCGCACTCTCGAGCGGAGAAATCCGTGCGTTGTCCAGGTCAATCGTAATCCAGCCCTTGTACCGGTTGCGCTTCAGTATCCGGTGCAGGGCTGGAAAGTCGATGACCCCGCGGCCCAACTCGATCACGTTGTCCATGTAGCCGGTGAGTCCGCGGTGGTAGGCTCGAATGTCCTTGTAGTGCATGTAGATGATGCGGTGCTGGTATTTCTCAAACAAGGCCACCGGATCGCCCCCGCCCATCCAGACCTGGGCGGTGTCCGGCGCCAGGTTGAAGTATTTCGGATCTGTCTGGTCCATGAGCATATCGATCTGCCTTGGGTTTTCAATCAAGCTGCCCACGTGTGGATGGATGTCGGTCTTGATCTTGTATTCCTCCAAAGAGATCCGCCCGATTTCGTTCGCCATCTTGGCAGTGTTGGCGATGGCGGCCTTCTCATCTTCTACATCCGGCCGCGGCGGGCCCAGGGTAAGCCGGTCGCTCCCGAACCGCTTCAGGTAACCTAAGATCCGGCGGCCCTCTTCGATCAGACGATCGTGTTCCGACGGCACATTGAACGGGCCACCCCAGTAAATGGAGGACATGCGTAAGTTCTTGTGCTGCGGCAAGAGCTTTTCCAACTCGGCCATGGCCTCGTCATTAAGAAATTTTGCAGTGAAGGGCTCGACGCCATCGAAACCCGAGGCATCGATGTCCCGAAGAATTTCTGGCCAGTTGGCCTTTCCCCTCCACGTGACCAAACCCAGTCCCCAGGAAATATTTCGCTCGGCGGCATCCAGCATGGATCCGGCAACTCCAGCACAGACCGTTGCCCGCAGGAATCCGCGCCGGTCCCATCCTCGTTTTTCCATTGAATTGACCTCCCTGCCTCTCTAAATTGTTACCGCTATCCCCGCCGGGATCTGATGACGTCCGCTGGAAACGCGGGGATTTCGCGTTTCAAGGCCCAGTGCGCCGACCTCCACATGATCTCCACAAACTCTCTGCGTCCATACGGACCCGTCGTGTGCCCTGGCAGCAATGCCACTGCGCGTCCGGTTCCCTCCGGGCGGCACCAGCCGCCGATGGCATCCCGCGCGGGAGTTTCTTGCTTGGACCGAAACAACGGCACGTGCTCCCCGGCCTTCATCACCGCGTCGAACACTTCGTCGATACCAACATCAAACGGCTCGAGCCCCTTGGTGATCGGATGATCCTGGTTGAGGTTGTACATGTGCGCTGGAACCACGGGGCCGTGCATGATGGGCTTCTCCACGCCCATGAGATCCAGGTACTGCTGGTTCTTGGGGTTCCAGATCGCGCAGTGAACAGCCACCAACCCCATGCCCCGCCGAACGTTTTTCACGATCATGGCTTCGTGTTCGGGAGACATGAAAACATCCGGCTCCGGCCTCGTCTCCACGATCTTCTCCGGTGACCAGCCCAGTGAGATGTTGGTCGGCTGCGTGTCCGAAGCGTAGCGGCAAAGAACATACAGGTCCGCGTCGGCCATTACTTCGGGCGTAATGAAGCTCGGCGATTGTGCGAACATGAGCCGCCAGCCGGTAGACTTAAGCAGATTACGCCACGCGTATGCCTGCATGGCGCCGTTGTGGTGATAGTCGCCGACCAGAAACAGCACTCGTGCTGCACGGGGGTTCCCTTGTTGCGGACTGGACGAAGGGGAGCCTGCCGTGGCAAGCGCGGCGATTCCGGCGTTGAGTATCAGACGGCGCGATGGTTTCTTGTTTTTTTCGGCCGTGATGATAGCGCCTGGCATCACCGCGCCGGAAGCATCTTTGACTCTGCCACTGATCGTGGCATTACCGCTTTGAGCAGAAAGTACCGGCGCAAAACAGAGTAGCACTACAGCAAACGACCCGATTATCCGCAACATTTCTCCTCCTTAATACGATGCAGTTGATCACAAGCGGATCGATGTTGCAACTAAGATTTCAAAATGTTTGAAACGATTCCCGAATTGGCCCGGAATAGTTGTATATCCGCACCCCAAAACTCGCGTGCAACGGCGTCTCGCCGAGGAGTAGTGCCCGGCCGGGGTTCAGATGTGGACGTGGATGAGAGCTCCAGGCCAGATTCAGTTGAGGGTTCCAGCTACGCCACGTCAAACAGCAGAACGGTGTAGTTCTTGGACGTCAGCGTGTTCTCGACAGTCGGCCAAACTTTCTGATGAATCGCGGAAGCCACCCACTTCTGTCGCATTTCTTCGCTCTGGTAAATCAGGACGAACCGGTAGTTCAATCCCGCGGGAGCCGTGCCCATCAACGCGGAGCGCAACTTGACTATCTTCACATCGATGTATCCGGGATACTTGACGGCGGCGGGACGGAAGATGGTCTCGAAGTTGTGGAGCATCTCCTTCTCCTTGGCCGGGTCAACCGACAGATCCACATGTAATTGAATGGGATGTGCCGGATCGGCTGCCCCGGCAACAGCCGAAGCAGCGCCGGCAGCCAACATTGTCTTCAAGTAGGTTCTGCGCTTCATTGGTCTCTCCTTACTCATGGCTAGTAAACGAGTTTCTGGCCCGCGACGGAGAGTTTGATCCGGTACAAGCCGGTCCGGGCCGTGATGTAAAGGGACTTTCCGTCATCGCCCCACGCGCAGTTGGCCGGTGTCTCCGGCGGTTTGATCGTGCCCAGGTGCTTTCCATCCGGCGAAAACACCCAGACGCCGCCCGGACCGCTGCCGTAGATGTTGCCCTGCGAGTCCACCTTCATTCCGTCCGGCAGGCCGTCTTCTTTCTCCGCGGTCACATCCGCAAACAATTTGCCGTTACCGACGGTTCCATCGGCGGCTACGTCATAGCGCATCCACACTTTGTGCTTCTCGTCCGAGTTTGCGATGTAAAGAGTCTTCTCATCGGGTGAAAGAGCGATTCCGTTGGGCCTCGTCAGATCTTTGATGACTGCCTGCAGTTTGCCGTTCGCCAGCTTGAAGACGCCGTTGAAACTCAGTTCTTTGGCGGCGTCGCTGTCATCCTTCGGAAGTCCATAGGGCGGATCGGTGAAGTAGAGTGTCCCATCCGACCGGTAGACCAGATCGTTCGGACTGTTGAACTTCTTCCCTTCGAACTTGTCGACCAGAGTAGTGACTTGCATGTCTTTGCCGATCCGGACGATGCGGCGATTGCCATGCTGGCACAGCAGTACGTCGCCGTCTTTGGCGGAGGTCGAACCGTTGGGGCCGTTGAAACCGCCCACGGGCAAACTGTTTCCGTCGTAGCCACCCGGCTTGAGAATCTCGGTCACCTTGCCGTCCGGGGACCACTGGCGAACCACATTACCGACCACATCGCTGAACCAGAGGACGCCGCTCGGGCGCCAGAGAGGCCCTTCGGTGAACGTGAATCCACCGGCGAGTTTCTCAATCTGGGCGTCCTTGGGGACGAGCGTGTCAAAGGCCGGATCAAGCCGGGTAATACTTCCCACGGCGGCAGTTTTTTCCGGCGCGGGGGCAGGCGCTGGTGTAGGGGCCGTTGAGCATCCGGCCATCAGGAGCGTAGCGGCAATAGCAAATGTTGATTTCATCATGGAATCGCCAAGTAGTATATCACCGAAGCGAAGCGGCGTTACGTGATTAGGGACTTATATCTCTCGCAGTAACCACCTCACCGCATTCCTCTGGATCTTCTCGTATTCCGGGTTCCATAGAGCGGTGATCACATGGCCTGGCGCCAGATAGCATACCCTCCCCTTACCGTAGTCATAAGCCCACCCGGCAACCGACGAGGCGCCTGCATCCCTCCAGGTCAAGCCGTCCTCGTTGACGCTCTCCATCAGGACATATTTTGGTTCCTTTTCGTACTTGACGAAGTGCTGCTCGTCGGTGACCACGAAGTCGTTCACGCCACGGGTGATGGGGTGTTCCTTGTTCACGATCTTCACTTTGAACGGGCGAAGTGGCGGGTGCTCTCGCGTAATAGCCCCTAGCACGTCGCGGAACTCCTGGTTCTGAGGGCTGATATACGTCACATTGTGATAGAACAGCGCAGCACCCCCGTTTTGAACAAACTCTTTGACGGCTTTGCCCTGTTCCGGGGTCATCCAGTAAACGGGATTCTGATCGAATTTAGCGATTGGAGGTTCACTGACGACCGGGCGGCCGCCGGCTCCTTCGTAACCACTGGGCCAAACCATCCCGTCCCGCAGCATGATCAGCAACTTGTACTGTTTCAGAGTTGCGGCGGTGAGCAGGCTCAGTTCATCGGTGAAGTCGATCGATATGCCCTGATCCTTGACGAGGGTCTTCCCCAAGGCCGTACGTACATAGTCGATGTTGTGGTAGCGGTCCCCGGTAAGCGCAAACGCAGTCACCTGCCGCTTGCCGTAGATCGACTCCGCGGACGCAGCCGTCGACGTGAAGGACAGACCGGTAAGGGCGGCCGCCTTCCCGGCGTTGCGGAGCGCCGCACGGCGTGTCATGCTTCTCGATGTGTTGGTCGTCATCGCCCTGTTCCTCCCCGATCCGGTGGCTCGACTTCCAGCCGTCTAAAATCTCAGCACAAAATCCAGGTTTATGATGGGCGTGCCGCCCCACAGAGACGTGCTCGGTCCCGCGCTGAGCTTTCCGAAGGTCGTTGGGTTCAGGAAATCCACGGTCGTTGTCGGCGCGGTGAAGTTGAATCTGTTGAAAAGCATCTTCTGCGCGGAGTGTATGTCCATACGGACCATGAAGTTGAACCTTTCGTTGAACTTCACGACCTTCTGTGCGGAGGCGTCTATGGCGAACTTAGGCGGTCCGCCGACGATGTTGCGCCCGCAAGTGCCGGGAGTGAAGGCTGCCGGGTAGGAGAACTGATTGATGTCGATCACCGGATTGACGGTCAACTGATTGAACCGGGCCGGGCCCTGATCCAGCCAGTTGCTGAGCAACGCGGGATTGCCCGTACAGTTCGGCCTCTGGGCGGCGATGGACGTCGGAAAGTAGTTATACGGGCTGTTCGCGAAGGAGAACGTCAGCGGCGCCCCGCTTTCCCAATCGATGTCCCAAGCCGTCTGCCATCCGCCAATGATGGTGTTCAGCCATCCGCCCCGATTCAGGAAGTACCTTCCCTTGCCGACCGGCAGTTCGTACGTAATGCTGTTGAAGTACCGTTTGGGGCGGTCGTACCCTGCCCGCGCCTTTTCCAGCGACCGGTCTTGAATGGGCGCCACGCCGCTGCCGGAGTTGTCGGTATCCTGGCTGTCGATGGCTTTGGACAGAGTGAAAAACGTCTGGAAGATGAGGCCATGGGCGAACCGTCTCTCGAGTCTGACCGTGCCGCCATGGTACGTGCTGTGCCCGAAGTTGGAGCGGAAATTGATAGCGCCGAAGTTGGGAAAGGGAAGGTAGTTCTGCGGGGCCGCGTAAGCGGCTGCCCGCAGGGCCGGGTTGTTTGCCCCGTAATTCACGGGAAACGCGTTGATGTTCCAGGTCTCGATCAAGCCCACGCCGGCGGAGCCCTGGTAGAGCAACTCGAGAACATATGTGCGGCTGATCTGGTACTGCGTGCTCAGGTCCCAGTTCATTGTGTAGGGGTTGCGGAGATTCGGGTCCCACCAGTCTTGACTGCGCGCTGAGTAATTCGTCCCCACGAACCCCGAGGTTCCGTTGCCCCGGATGGTGTACGCGACCGGCGCGGGAATCGCGTTGATAGCGTAAATCGGCATCGGATTGCCGGGCGGCTGTTGATAGTTGGCTTGCCCCGTGTACTCCTGGAAATTGCCGAGGCTCGTCGGGAATTTGACATCGACGGTGTAAAGACCGAAGCCCGAGCGGATCGCCAGTCTTTCGAGCGGATGCCACGCCACACCGAGTCGCGGCTGGAAGTTGTTGTTGTCTCGCTTGCTCAAGGCGCCAGCGGGGTGCACAACCGCCCCCGGCATACCGGAAACGGGATCGGTGGCAGTCGGGCTGAACTCACTCATCTGGCCGTACTTCGTAGTGAACGGAGTCTCGTTGCTATAGCGTATGCCGTAACTCAGGGTGAGGTCGCGCGAAGCCTTCCAGTCGTCCTGGAAGTAGAAGCTGCTAATGGCTGACCGAGGCAGCCAGCTCGCCAACTGCGTGGTGAACTGCGCCTGGGATACCTGGCCGAGAAGGAACCCGGCGAAGGTGTTTCCCGTGCGCGGCGCCACGACGCCGTTCGGCTGTAGACCCGCGGTCATGCCGGCGAATGAGAAAGCCCCGCTGGGCTGGGTGCTGGCGGTGGCGTTCATCCGGAACCTCATCAACTCGTAACCCATCTTGAAAACATGAGTCCCAATGATCTTCGTCAAATCGTCTCGCAGCGTGAAGGTCTCCTGGACGCTCTGGCTCGGTCCGCTGACCGTGAGGCCATATATGGAACCCGGAGTCATTTGATCCCCGCTGCCGAAGGCGGGGAGCAGATCCGGGGAGATATTTGGGATCCCCAGAATCGTGCCGTAGTCCTTCCCTTGCGAAGGCACGACTGTCCTTCCAAATCTCCGGAAGTAGCCGAAACGGGCGTCATTGAATAGGGTGGGACTGACGATCCACGACCCACCGGCAGACCAGCTCTGATTCACCTGAGGCGATTCACTGCCGTTAGTTCCGTCAAAATCATGCACCTGGATATTGGCGGGACGCCCGGCCCCGTTGCTCTTGTTCCACGTGAAGCTTCCATAGATTTTGACACTGGGGTTGAACTGGTGATCCATGCGGCCGTTCAGATCGTCAAAATACGTCCGGGATGGCGGGTTGTACGACAAGTTGCCCGAGGGCCCGGCGGAATTGTACGTACCGGGATAGTTAGGAGCGGACCAGGGATTGATCTGGAGGATCTTCTGGGCCACGGGGTTAAACCTGTTGAGCGGGATCTGGGTATTCGGAAACGGATCGCGGGCCCAAGTGCCATCCGCAAGTTGACGGGTGGTGGAGGGATCGTAGATTGGGACGCCCAGGCCGCTGAAGGAGAAGTTCCCGTTCTTCATGTTTTGGTCGGGAACCGTCCCGAAGGCCTGGAAGTTGCTGATCTTCTCTATGATTTTGTTCCAACCGAAGAAGAAGAACGTTTTGTTGCGCCCGTTGTAAATCTTGGGGAGGACAACCGGCCCGCCGATGTTGGCTTCCGGATTCAGGAAGAACGCGGTGAGGCCATTGGGGTGCCCGAAGACTGGTGTCGAGAGGGAATTCAGGTCGAAGAAGTTGCGCTGCTGCATCCTGCGCGAATGGCCGTAGAATGTGCCCATGCCGTGCAATTCGTTGGTCCCGGTCTTCTTGACTACACTGACTACACCGCCGGCCGAGTGCCCGTACTCAGCCGGGAGCGCGGTGGTCAAGACTTTGACCTCGGCAACCGAGTTTTGGACGGTTCTGATACCGGCCGCATCGGCCAACGGATCATTCACCGAGACGCCGTCCTCGAACATGCCGATCGCGCTACTCCGCTGGCCCGCCATGTTGTAGCCGCTTACACTGCCGCTGCCGGAGGTAGTCCCCACGGAGACGCCGGGCATAAACATCGAGGCTGCATCGACAAAACGCTGGTACATGGGCAAAGCTTGCAGCGTATGGCCTTCGACCACACTTCCGGCGGAGGAGGTCTGCGTCTCGATTAACGCCGCCGCGCCCGTGACCGCGATCGACTCGGTCACGGCTCCAACTTCCAGCGTGGCATTGACAGGCAGGACGTCGCCGGTCCGAAGCGTGATACCGTCACGTACGAACTGCTTGAAACCAGCCGCCTGAAATGTGAGACGGTAAGGGCCCGGTAGCAGCGACGGCACGCGATAGAGCCCCTCCGTGTTGGTCCGCGCCGTGAACTTGAAGTTCGTTTCCATGTTAGTGACGGTCACGACGACTTCGGGAACAATAGACCCGGTGGGGTCTGTAACCGAGCCGGTGATTGTGGAAGTGCCGATCTGCGCCTGGACCAAAACGGCGCCCAAAACTAGGATGCTGGCGTAATGCAAGAACATCGAGAAACGCATTTGCCCTCAATTCCAAACTGCCTTGTCCGAGCCGCTTGGGTGCTTGCCCTCAGGAGCCTACGCCCTCTACGGGAGAGCAGTCATACCCGGTCTGGCAGAGAACATGAAGCAATCTTGGGGTTGACTATACTACCGGCTCTGTAGGATGTCAACTAAATGTTTCCACTAATGTTTCCACTAATGTTTCCACTAAATGTTTCCAAAAAGTGTTTCCAAAATGCGGCCCGCACGAGTCACTGCGCCCGCAGGAAGATCAGGCAGACGGGCGAGGGAGTCTTGAGATCGTCGCCGGTAGGGGTCAACCGGCCCGTCTTCTGGTCGATACGGAAAATCACGATATTGTTGGTGTTCTGGTTGGCTGCCAGGAGGTAGGCTCCCGTCGGGTCGATGGCAAAGTTACGCGGCATCTTCCCTTGTGTCGGGACGTGCTCGACCAGCGTGAGCGTTTTGGCGCGAGGGTCGATCGCAAATACGGCGATGCTGTCGTGGCCGCGATTCGAGGCATAAAGAAACTTGCCGTTGGGATGAACTTCCAGCTCAGCCGAGTTGTTCGTACCACTAAAGTCCTTCGGCAGCGTTGAGATGGTTTGCAGGTCTTTCAGGGTCCCGCCGGCGCGGTCATAAGCGAACACCGTCACGAGGGATCCCATTTCACTGAGCGTGTAGGCAAACTGCCCGTTAGGGTGAAATACAAAGTGACGCGGGCCCGAGCCTTGCGTAACCTTGGTGAATGGAGGGTCATTGGGCGCGAGCGTGCTTTTGGCCGCGTCCAAGCGGTACGAAAGAATCTGATCCAGTCCGAGGTCCGGCACGAATACGAAGCGGTTGTCGGGTGACAGAACGACCGCATGGGCGTGCGGTCCCCTCTGCCTCGGACCAGTGCTGGAGCCGGTGTGCTGCACGAATGCCGACGCCGGGCCCACGCTGCCGTCCGCGTTCAATGGGTAAGCCACCACGCTGCCGCTGCCATAGTTGGCCACCACAAGGGACTTGCCGGTCTGATCCACCACCAGGTGGGCGGGGATGGTGCCACGCGTGGTCATCTTATTCAACAAGGTCAGCATCCCCGTTTTGACGTTGATCGAGAAGGAACTGACGCTGCCCGCGCTCTGGCCTTCATAATTCGAGATCTCGTTCACCGCGTAAAGAAACTGGTGGTTCGGATGGAGGGTGAGGAACGACGGATTCTCCGACTCTCCCGCCAAGCCGATCGAGGTTAATTTGCCGGTCGCGGGCTGGAAGCGGTAAGCGTAAATGCCTTTGCTGTCTTGCCTGGTGTAGGTGCCGACGTAGACAACAAATTCGTCTTTCGAGGGGACCTTCTTCGCACCCTGAGGGGCCGGCGCCGCGAGTAGCGCTGGAAGCACCGCGGCGAAAACCAGGCAAGAGTATCGGGTGATTTTCATGGGTATATAAGAGCACACAACTGGTTATGAAGCAATCGAAATTCGCGACTCGAGCCCGGCAAACGAACCGCTCTGCGGTTCAAGCTCCGACCTCACGACTTCTGGCGCATGATCCAGCGGACGGCGTTTTGTTGCAACTTGATGTACTCCGGATGCCACAGGTCGCTGAGCATGTGGCCCGGCGACATATAGCAGACGCGGCCCTTACCGTAGTCGTACGACCAGCCTCCCGGAGCCGTGGCTCCGTAGCTCTGATACGTGAGTCCGTCTTCATTCACGGTCTGGAGGAAAAGGGACTTAGGGTCCTTGTCATAGATCATGTAGTGCTGCTCATCGGTGACTACGAAGTCTTTGACGCCCTGCGTGATGGGGTGATCGGAATTCGTCACCTTCACTTTGAAAGCCCGGATGGGAGGATGTCCGGTGTAGGCGGCGCCCAACACGTGGCGGAAGTCCGGGTCGGCCAGGCTCACGTTGGTAGTGTTGTGCAGGAAAAGCGCGGCGCCGCCCGCCTCCACGAACTGGCGCACGGCCT
>OCZT010005367.1_pt1 | contig 12810 bp, 8 predicted proteins | sample 1539031 | NCBI WGS metagenome assembly OCZT01 (sample SAMEA3539308, study PRJEB22396) | soil metagenome | biome: tundra; feature: field; material: soil | place: USA | collected 2010-05 | depth 0.15 m | reverse complement strand
CCAGCGCGTTGCGAATTCCGGTCCAGGGTTCTGGTTTGGCAGGTGGCATAAAGCGTCTGGTGCCGGAAGTCGACGCGCCGTACGGCACGCCTTTGAATACGTACACGCCGTTCCGCTTGAATCCACGGATTTTCCCCGCGTCTGTCTCCATCACCGTTGCGGCATCGGAGGCAATGACCTTACTTCTTCCGCAAGGGACCGCGGCAGGTTGCGGATTGGACGGTGCAGCGGTTGCCGACGACACCAGAAGGTTCTTTGGTGCGAGGGCCGAAGCGGTAACACCTGCGCACGACGCTGCGATGCCAGCCAGCAGAGTGCGTCTTCCACTTGAGAAAGGAACAGCGGAATCTTTGGATACTTCGGGATGCGATTGCTTCTCGAACTCTCGTACCGGTTTATCCTTCTCTCTCACGGGTTCATCCTTTCTTTGAAAAAATGAGCGTCACATGCGGCTTTTTTCGCCTTCACAAGGGAACGACGTTCTCCATAGAGACGGGTTGGACTTGCAGCAGGCGAGGGATGTCGGGCGTACGGGCGACGGCACGGAGCCTCGGCGAACGCACACCATATTCACGCATTGGAAAATTCCTGAATCCTAGTTTGATTGCAGGTGAGTCGGCGTGCACGGTGAAGTTGCCATGCTCCGAATCAAGGAAGTGTGCGTCGGCCTCAACCGAATGGGCGTCTTGGCCGGAAAGTTGTTGCAGGCTAACTGCCGGCTGAGGTTTGAGCAAGCCGGAGTGATGCAGTAGGTTGAAATCGACCTCTTTTCCCCAGCCTGCCGGGCGTATCGGACGGTAGGGCACGAAGACGATATTACGGCGCACGACATCTGCACTATCCTTTGGCCAGACATGCGGATGAAGCGTATTGCGGACCATGATGTTGTTCTCAACTATGCGAAGAAATCCTTCACGAAGCTTGATACCACCGCACAGACAGAGATTTTCAACAATATGAAAATTGCTTGAGCCGTCGTCGAGGTCAATGTCCCAACCATGCTCGCAAGCCCATCGGTTGCGGATGAGTGTGTTCGGAAGCATGGCATCGAGCGTAGGCAGCGCGCTGAATTTCGGATCGACTAGCAGTTTGTCGGGGTCGGCGCCTTCTAGTCTCCACCAGCGATCACGGCCCCAGGAGTTGAAGGCGCCGTGATCGCTGGTTTCGAGCACGGTATCGAAGATATCGCAGTATTCTATGATGTGCCCCCCCCAGGTGCCATCGCCGATGTTGATGCCGGCGCGGGGCACGCCATACAGGGAACAGTGGCTGACTGTGATGGACTGCGACATGGAAATCTCGACGGGGGCGGACTGCTTTTCAACGCGGCCAGTGGCTACTAAAAGCGTGTCTTCAACAGAGCAGTCTTTTGCGTAGGCTTCGCTGCAGGGCCCTTGCGTTAGATCGATTGCGTCGAATGACAGCATCTGAGGCCAAGTGGTGGCGTTTCGTACGGCCTCTGGTCGACCCACGAAGCACACGCCGCTTGCACCCGCTTCCTCGATCCTGCAGCCGCGGACATGCACGCGCCGGTTATAGCCGCTCATGAATATTGCATTGCCACCGAGCTGATCGAAGAAGCAGTCTTCGATCACGAGGTCTTCTGCGCCTTCAATGTAGAGAGCGCCGCCGCGATAGATGCGCCAGTCACTGCGCAGTAAGGGCTCCCGGGTCTCCATGAAGGTGCGCAATGTATGGCGAAAAGTCAGGCCGGCCAGAGTGAGGTTGTGTATGTGAGGCAATGAGGCGTCGCCGATGGTAACGAGATTCTTGAGGCGGACGATGTCGACTGTGGCTTTGCCCAGATCGAGGCCCGCCGGTGGATAGAAGTAGAGTGTTGAGGACTGCTCGTCCAGGAACCACTCGCCGGGTGCGTCGAGCTCTTCGAAGATATTCTCGACGAATAGATACTCCTTGTGCATCGGCTGATTGCCACTGTTGATCTGCCAGCCGCCGTCGTAATGGAGAGTGTTGTCCGCATCCTTTCCGGTGATGCGATAGTGCAGGCTGCCCCAGAGCGAGTGCTGTAGGGCGTGAATATACCCACCCGCAGGATTGTTCCATCGCGCCACACGTTCGGGGCTGATCGCATCGGCAGCGAAACCGTTGAAATACCGGGCATTTGGATCGAAGTTGGGATAGCGCGCCAAAACCTGGCGCCGATCGTTGATGAAGAGTTGGTCAGTGGTGGTACCTGACGGGACGGTGGCCTGGAAGATACCATCTCGGAAAGGTCGCCAATCAAGCTGAAGGCGCGTGCCGCCACTGAGAATTGCCTCTTCTTGCGCGTAGTTGGCAATGCGAAGGGGAGCGTTTGCAGCCGTGATGTGAAGTGGCTGCATGAGTTCGTAAGTTCCTGCTCGTAGCAGGATTGTGGATCTTGCGCGCGAGCGGCTTAGTGCGAGGGCGCGATCGAGACTACGAATTGGATGGGCTAGGCTTCCGGGCGCATCATCGGCTCCGCTGGGACTGACAATGATGCTGTGCTGGGTGGACACAGTTTCGGCAGGGAGAACTGGTAACGCAAGTGCAAAGGCTGTCGCGCCAGCACTAGTAATGAAGGTACGGCGGTCAAATTGTCCTGGGAACTCATTCATCACAATCTACCTCAGCGGGCACTGGAATTCCGCTTCCCGAGTTGTTAAGAGGCCTCACAATTTTGAAGGGCATGTGGGCGATACGTTCACCTTGGGCGCCTCGGAGCTACAAAGCGGTCAGCCGTATATGTGATTTCACTCCAGCTCGCTCGAAAACCGGATGCCTTCCGCTGCATGAAGAGCAAACACAATCGCACCCGATCGTCAAGGCTTTCCGGTAAGAGCCGCCCTATTTGGAGTTGCTCAGAGCATGCCTCCGCTGTTGTTCAACAATTTGCAGGGCTGTCTTAACACCAGGATCATCCGGCATTATCGTTTCTGAGATCTTCAGTTCTCGCTCACCTGCGTCTAGTTGCCCCCCATGGCAGTAGGCCAATCCAAGATTCTTCTCCAGGGCGCCCAGGAGTTTGCAGCTTCCGCACAGAACGATTGCATTCTTCAGGTCCTCTATCGCCCCCTTGTAGTTTGCTTCGTACATCTTTGCGTTAGCCTGATTTCCCAGAAGACTTACTTGATCCATAGTTCTCTGGTCGCGGCCCAACTCTTGAACGCGCAACATGAGTCGCTTGGATTCGTCCGGTTCAGTCCGTCTCAGTGCGCGCGCAAGGGAATAAATCGCATCGGAGTATTGCGGATTGAGCGCGATAGCCCGCCTCCAAGCCACGACTGCTTCTGATTCCCGGTGTTCCTCTTCCAATACATGGCCAAGCTGATCAAATGCAGTTGCCTGATCTGGACGCAATCTGAGGTACCGCTTAAGTAAATTCCCCTGCACCACAGTGTTACCTTCATCACCTTCCAATGCGGCCCAGTAATAAAGGGCTTCGGCATACTCCGGAGCAATGTCCAGCGCCTTGCGAAACTCGTCCCTCGCTTCTTCATGCTTACCTAGATCGCTTAAGAGGCGACCTTGCAGAAAATGCGCGCTTGCGGAACTCGGTGCTAACCGAATTGCGGCCGCGCTTTCTTTGAGTGCAGCTGCGAGGTCGGTCTGATCGCCCAGTGCTATACCGAGATTTTCATGGGCATCTGCCGAGAGCGGATCAAGTTCAATCACATTGCGGAATGTCTCGACCGATTCGGGCAGTTTTCCTAACTGTTCTTGCACTTGCCCAAGAGCAGTTAGAGATCGAGCGTCTCGTGGATGGAGGGCTACCGCCTGCTCAAACGCCTCTTCGGCTTTCTTAAAGTCCCCCTTCCGGGCTAAGGCAATCCCCCGTTGCAACTCTGGACTGGATGACAGGTCATCCTTCTGCAGGCGCGCCTCTTGGGAGCGTGATAGAGAGCCCGAAAATAGTGCGAGGATCAAGCTGGCCAAGAGACAACAAAGGCGAATGCAAGCACCTATTGACTGTCCTCGACTTTGGAGCGCCACTTGAAGACTCCGCTCTTCACATGAAAACGATTCGCTTCTAACACCTTGATTCGGCTTTCACTGGGAAATATATCGCCGACGATATAATTGCTGATTGGCAGAAGCGAGCAAGAACAATTGAGAGTGGAACCGGGACCCTTGAAAGCGGTCCCGGTTCGTAGAGTTCAGGCATCGTTCCCTAGAAGACAAATTTACCAGAGAGTTGCATTTGACGGGCGTTGTTGACCGTAGAGGTGACCACGCCAAAGTTTTGGCAATTCTCGCAATGATTCGGGACACCCCAAACGGGATGGTTGAAGGAATTGATCGCGTCCAGCCGCAGTTGCAACTTGATGGACTCGGTCAATGGGAACTCCCTAAAGATTGAAGCGTCGAGGTTCTTGTAGGGCTCGGTACGCAACGAGTTTCTCGAGGTGTTCCCGAACGTATACTGAGCCGGCGTAACAAAGGCAGCGGGATTAATCCACTGGCTGTGCGTTTGATTTTGAGGCTTGGGATTGCCTACTTGATTCGGGCGCATATAACCGGAATCTACAAAGTTAAAGTTGCCTGTGTTGGCAATGTCGCCCGCGTCTTCGACAGTGTAAACGCGGCCGGACTCCAAGGTGGCAAGTCCGTCAATCTGCCAATTGCCTAACACGTAATCCGATATCCGGTTGCCAGTCGAGAAACCACCCTTTCCGATGGGAACCGCCCAAACCCAGCCAGTGGTAAACACATGCGGCAGATCATAGCCCGACACACTTCGATCAGCCTTGGGGTTGTAGGGATTCTGAATGCTGGTGGTACCAATCCCATACCATCCATCCGTTCCGAAGTTGAGCCCTTTCGACCACGTGTAAGAAACCAGGTAGCTCAGGCCGGTAACGCGGCTTCTACCCTGCAATGAGGTCTCCAATGCGTTGTAATCGAGCTGCCCTATCGGTTGATCAAAAAAGGACTGTGGCATGTAAGGGAAGGGGGTGCGCGGGCCGACAGGACCGGGGCCAGGGGTTTTTGCAGTGTTTGCCACTGGGCAATAATCTATATTCCGGCCCCTGGAACCGACATAATTGACGGTCCAGACGCCAGCGCCGGCCACCTCCTGCTGAACGCCGAACGTCCATTGATCCGAATAGGCATTCTTGAACTGCGGAGCGGTGCCCCACCCAATGGATTGGAACGGAGTAGGAGCGGGGTAGCTACCGCCGAAAGCTGCCAGAGGATTCTCGGCGGTGATGACGGTCGATGAAGTCAGCCCGGGCTGGTTGTTCAGGTTTGTTACAAGGGCGCCACCTCCAATGAGCCAGCCGTTCTCATTTTGGGCAGATTGTTCGACAGCCGCCCAGTTATCGTATGTGCGGCCATAGCCGCCATGCACAACCGTACCTGGACGAAAGGTGTACGAAACGCCGAACCTTGGCTGGATGTTGGTCTTATCAGGAAAAAAGAGCTTGCCAGGTTGGCTGGAAACAACCACGTGGGCTGGCAAAGTCCCACCGGGCATGCAGGGTGCGAACTGTGTTGCACTGCATGCCGGCGGCGTTTTCTGAATAATATCTACGCCATTGACGAAGTCGAAGATGTCGTAGTAATTGCCCACAATGTTATTTGTCACGGGTATTATTGACACATCATAACGCAGGCCAATGTTGATGGTCAGATTGTTGCGAATCTTCCACTGGTCCTGGCCATAGAAACCATCCTCCCAACCTCCGGATTCCCAATAGTTCGTGCTGGTCCGCCTAGCGCCGTCGGGCACACTCAACAGCATGGACGCCAACTCATCGCCGCCGGTAGAGCCGTTCGATGTTTCAAAGGGCGCGAAAGTAAGCGTGGAACCGCCTCCTGCGGTCCTGCCGAGGTTGTTGGTGTCGATGTTACCTCCAACGTAGACGGTATGCCGTCCGAATGTCCGTTGAAAATCCGCCTTGTATTCCCAAATTCCCGAAAGGCCTCCTGCTGACTCACTCGCTTCGCCGCCTCCCATATAAGACCCAAGGCCTATGCTGGGAATGTAACATCCGCTTCGACCATAGGGGTAACCGCACGCAAAGGTCTGTGCGAAGCCGGCCGCAGTGGCAATCCCATTGCCGTCGCCGTTGTATGTCGTGTTGTTAAATTGTGTGCCAATATTTTGGCCAACTCCCACAGTGAGGATGGAAGTTGGACCGAAGGTGTGGATCCACTGAGCACCGAAGTTGTGCGCGGTAAAGCTCGTAACAGTCCCAAGCTTCGGGATGCCTCCGTAAGATCCGATTGGGTTATTCTGCCGAATAAAATGTGCCCAAACCAAATCTCTCTTGGTGAGATATTCGTCTCCACGAATGTCGTACTGGTCAGAGGTGTGGGTACCCGGAACCGAGCTTTGATAGTTGAAGACACCTCCCTGATAACTGCCGGTAGGGGCCGGAAATAGTGCCTTCGCTAAACTAACCATTTTCTGGTCGATCATGTTGGAAGGAATTCGATTGTTTGGGAATGGAGCCCGGTTGGCAGTGAAGGGGTTATAAAGCTGCCTTCCCTTGGCCAGCAAGGCGCTGAAATCCCCGGTCAACTGCGCCGCAGTGGGAACCAACTGCTGCTGTACGGCTCCGATCGTCTGCCTGAACCCTTCATAGCTTCCATAGAAGAACGAGCGATCCTTGCCGTTGTAGTGGGGCAACCACACTGGCCCGCCGGCGGCCGCGCCAAACTGGTTTGAATGCAAGTCCTGCAAGACTCCACTCGGATTGCTCGTGGCATCGAAGAATCGGCTGCCGCGCCAGAAGTCCCAGGCAGCTCCGTGAAACTGGTTGGTACCCGATTTGGTGATGAGATTGATGGTTCCACCCAAGCCCCCCCCAAATTGGGCGGAGTCAGTGTGGGTCAACACTTTCATTTCCTGAACGTCATCGGGAATCGGTGTGATGATCTCACTGCCGGAAACTGCTTCATTATTGTTCACGCCATCCAGGAGGTATACGTTGCTGCGGTTGTTCTGGCCCTGAATTGAGGGGGAGACGAGGTTGCCGATGTGATTCGTGCGACCACCGGTCTGGTCGTTGTTGATTGGCGTTACGCCGGTTTGGAGTGTCATCAGATTGCTGATGTTTCTCCCGGCAAGAGGCAGGTCAGTGACGGCTTTAGTATCCAAATCCGCCCCGACGGAAGACGACGACGTATCCAACGTTACTACTTGTGCGGAAACTGCAACGGTCTCGGTTGACGATCCAGGCTTAAGCGAAAAGTCAAACGTGGCGCTTTGGCTGACGGCAAGATCGACCCCCGTTCGCGAAGAGGTTGAGAACCCTGCGGAACTGGCAGTGATTGTATAGACCCCCGGGGGTATGTGGCTCAGGATGTAGATGCCGGTGGAATTGGTGACGGTTTCGCGAACCAGCCCCGTGTCACGGTTTTGAATCTGAACCGTTGCATTGGCTATGAGGGCGTCGGTTTGGTCATGCACGGATCCGCTGATCTGTGCCGAATCGTACTGCGCCAGCAGCGGTGTGCTCGCAACCAGACCCATTAGAGAGAGGATAAGGGCGCAGACAAACCTGCCCCAGTTCGTCAAGGGTCTGGCATCTCTACCGTCGGTGATGGATTTGATTGTTAGAACTTGGCTCTTCACTGTTGCCTCCTGAAAGGTGATCGCCCGCTGAGCTCAACGCTCTGAAGACGAGTTGTGACGAATGTCGAGATCACTCATCTCGAGTGACCGCATAGGGAATCGCGCCGGTTCCTTACCATGAGGACTAAGACTCTGACGGTTGCGCCCTATCACTCGAGGACGCCACTGCAGCGCCTAAGTATCGGTACCGGCATCGTTACCGAAACAATGTCGACAAGTATCATCCCCTTTGCAAATATCTGTCAAGAGCTTTCTGCTACAGGCAACGAGAAAATGTGTCGATCTCTTGCTCCTGGATGCTATTGATATGACACGCCTATTCAACGACGGTCCTGTGGTGAATTGAGACTGTTGTGATAGATCCGAGGTTCTATCATCGAATCTCGGTTGCGCCGGAGAGACTGGTTCAGACGCGACTCTTGCATGTGCTCAATACAACGCGTTCGGAGTGTCTGCTGTTGGAAGCGCCAAGGACAGCGTAAGAGGAGACCAGTGGGCCCGAGGAAAAGGAGACCAGTAGTTGGGACGCGCAGTGCGTTTTTTCGGGGAGAAGGGCCTCTGGGGCGTAGAGGAATAGGTCATTCCCCCCCAGGCGTTTCAACGGGCAGGTTTAACAATGAGGGAGATCGTAAATTGGCAGCGAGTTAGTCTACCGCCAAGTCAACTGGCACTCTTTTGACGGATTCGATCATGAGACCCTCTCTCTTTTCACCTGAATTGTGACCGCTATGCCTAATCGATGTCCGGGTTATTTCGTTCAGGATTGTGTGATGATCCTCAGTCCCTTTCCTTCCGGATCGTTGCGCACTTCGCAGGGCGCATTGAAGCACATCGTTGCGCGAGTATCGGGCGTGTATGCGGGGCCACTGCGGCAGACCCGCATGGTTGGGATTCCCGGTACGCGCGAAACTCACCCACGCCATGCTCATCTGCTTCGACAGATCAAAGGCGCCCGGATTGCCTGCGCTGTAATGGTCGCAAATCTCGGCATTGTCGAACACAAACGAAATCTCAGCAGCATGGAATGTGCCAGGGCGATCATTCAGCACATGTGTGCGCCAAGAATAAATGTAAGCGTAGGCTGGCGCCGCGCCTAATGCAGCCTTCCGGGCGGCCTGCTCGAATGCCGGGATGCGCCACTGAGCTGCTGCAATGGTTGCGTAGATGCCGAACGGAGTTGCTTTGGGATAATCCTGCCGGTAGGCGGCGATGATCGCCTCGCTATCTGTGCCAAATGCCTCGCGAACCGATCGAATCATCTCTTCAACCGTCATCGCATCGACGCCAGGATTGCCGACTCCGCTGACACTCTCGTTCAGATTCGTGCCCGTGATCAAGGGGCCATCCGCAGAGATTGTAGCCGCTCCTGGATCGAACGGCTGATTGGGAAAAGTGCGGCCGTCGACGGTAGGCCCCCAACCAACCGCGGTCTGCCAGTCATAGGCATCGCGAAGGGAAGGACGAGGCCTAGGCATCTTCTTTATTGCTTCCGCGCCAGCCCCAGAAAGACGATCCCCAGGAACGTTCTGCAGCTCCTTCATCTGCGATCTTGACAATCCAAGCTCATCCATCGTCAATTGAGCTACTCGTTGCGAGTAGTCAGGAGAGAGCGCCTTCAGAAAAGGCCCACTCTGAATGATGGCGCGGTGAAACAGGCCTTTGGCCGCTGGCATGGCCATCAGTGCGGCAACTTTTCCGCCGCCTCCCGACTGACCGAAGATAGTCACTTTGTCAGGATCGCCGCCAAACAGTCCAATGTGGGTGCGGACCCACTCGAGAACAGCTACGATATCGAGCATCCCGACGTTGGCGGACATTGAGAACTCCGCTCCTCCAATGGCTTCAAGATTGAGATAGCCGTACACATTCAAACGGTGATTGTGATTTACGACAACGACGTCGTGATTGCGAGTGAGGCTCTCGCCCTAGTAAGAGAGAAGATCATGTCCGCTGCCGCCAGAGAATCCTCCTCCATGCATGAAGACCATAACCGGGCGCTTACGCGAACCGTCAATCTCCGGTGTCCAGATATTGACACGCAAGCAGTCTTTGCCAGGCACAGAGATAGCCGAACCGCGATGAAGTAAAAATGCGTCTTCGGCAGCGTTCGCTAGGTTCTTCCCGTCCATATTGAAATGTGCGGAATCTGCCTGTGGACAGACGCGGCCATATGCCAGCGCGTTGCGGATCCCAGTCCAGAGTTCCGGTTTGTCAGGCGGCAAGAAACGGCTGGCGCCAGAAGTCGACGCACCGTACGGTACGCCTTTGAAAACGCACACCCCGTTCCGCTCGAATCCACGGATCTTCCCCGCGCTTGTCTCCACCACCGTAGCCTCGTCCGAAGCAACGACCTTGCTGCGTCCGCAAGGGGCTGCAGCAGGATGCGGTCCCGATGATGCGGCGGCAGAAAACCGCCCTGGTAGGTTCGTCGGTGTAATGGCCAAACTGGTCAGCCCTGCCCAAGATGCCGCCATGCCGCCCAAGAAGGCGCGTCTTCCATTTGAGAAAGGTGGCAAGCGATCAACGGATGCTCTGGAATGTGATTGTTCCTCGAAATCTTTCACGGTCTTGTCCCTCCCCCGAAGAATGCAAGGCGCCTGATGAGCCGCCTTGCAACGGATTGTTCTTTTGGGAGAGAGTGTATACCAGTGTCTTTAAGAGGAGCGTGCTCCTGCATTACGACGAGAAATATCAGAGGCGCTTCGGCTTGTTCTGGAAGCCAAGTTTGAGAAAAGGGAAATCTCTTTCAGGCGTGCCGACGGTATTATAGCGGATTTCCTGTTTAGGTCACAGAGGATCGTTCTCTTCCTGTGCTGGCTCACGTTAGCATGGTTCGCGGAACAGCGGCGATGCATATGGTTCGGTATAACCCATCCACCAGCGATGCGCCAGATTACTTAATTGCCTACGAGTGCGGGTTTATTCTAAGGCTCTTTGCGAGCCCCGCGAAGGAGCGATTTGATTTCGGGAGCGCCCTCGATGTGCAGGAGAGAATTGCCCGCACATTCTCCGAGGCATCCATGCCCATCCCAAGTGATCGTCTGATTAGCGCCCTCGCTTCAGGAGTCCTAAATCACATCGTCTCCGTTTACTTCAGCGTGGATTTCTGGACCGTTCTGTCCTGACCCAGTTTTGCCAGAAGCCAGACAATCAAGCGCCGTGTATCGCACGTCGCAGCAATTGAACCTGGTTCAATGTCTTTTCCCCGGGTGTGCCCTCCTGAAAAATACCCATGTTTAACGTGATGGGAACCTTTTGAGCCATGCATGCCTTGATGTAGCCGACAAGTCGGGCATCCGTGAAGCGTGGATGAGGCATTGGCGTTTCGATGCTTTCATGAGCCCAGTTGGATTCATCCAGCGTCGCACAGTAATGATATTGGATTCCCGCACCAGGGCCGTCCTCGATGTATCGCGATGTTGGAGGGTTCTCGATGGAGCCTAGGTCGCCTGCGAGGTAATCCTGCCATGGATTCTCCAATGGAAAAACCCAGTTGCTTAACGCAAAGACGCGATCGGGATTGCCAACCTTGCAGATATGGAAAACTTCTTCTTTGGGGATGTCTGGAAACTTGACTGTGACCAGTCCCCAGCCATCAAGCCAATAGCCAGCCACTCCCGTTCCGTAGCGATCGCCTATTTCCGTCAATACCTGGCGGTGAATATCCATGAACTCAATGGTGGAGACCTCATTCAGGCGCTCGTAGTTCTCTCCCCAGCCAAGGGTCTGAGAAGGAAAATAAAGCAGGAACTTTATCCCGCGTTTGCCGAGCGCCTCTGCGATTTCGGCGATCAAGTCACGTCGCGCAGTCCAGCCAGGAAAAAACTTCTCCCAAGAGCGGATCGGTGCGGGGCAACATGGGTCAGCCCATCCGGTCGTGATGAGCGCATAGCCTGCTCCGCTGCGTTCGACTGCCTCAACAAAAGCATTAAGGTCAAAATCGCGCACTGCGTCGTCGTACCCTTTTCGCGAGCCATGCCTTGGCGCAGACCGTGAGTTCCAATGAAACATCACGCCGTATCCGGCATCGCTCATCCACTCGGTGTTGGCGCGCTGTTTCCTGGCCAATTGCTGCTCAGCGGCGATTGTGGGCTTTGCCGAGACCGGAGTCAGCTCAATGGAGCGTAGTACAAAAGCAGGTCGCATGGGCAACCAGAATTCCTCAACTTCGTAAGACTCCTCTTGCCATGCGCGAAGCGTCAGACTGATCGGACCAGCCGGCAAATGCAAGGTCCCGGCGAGGTGCGCGCGCTCGAAATTGAACCGGCTGTCCCAATAGCGGCCCTCGGTCCGGACCATATCCCCAGCAAGCTTATTGCCGGAAACAGACAACTCGCATTTCCAGCCTCCGGCCGAGGCCGCATAGCAGACCGACACCTCACATTCCGAAGCTTCTGCTACGTTAAGTTCCCAGGTGGCCGTACCGCTCTCGCCTATCCAGGGCGTGACGGCAGGAGTCTCGAGATACCCAACACCTTGTGATCGACCTGCACGATCACCATAGAGCCGGATAGTATCGTGGAGATTCGTCTGCGTCGACTGGGCCGACGACTCCTCCGCTGGCAGCAATGATGTGCGGAACAAGCTTGCGGTCCCTGCCAACCCGGCGCCGCAAAGCTGCGCGAATTCTCTTCTGTTCATATAAGCCTCACAGTCTCCACTGCCTTGATTTGTTGGCAAGACGATAACACACTCAAGTCGTTATCGCAACCGGTAACGTGTATTACGGGAAAGCTATGTACGCGACTGAAGCATTTGTCAAGCGAAATTTGATCTTCACCCATGACCCTCATGATAGATACGTCCCCTACTGCGCCAGCGGCCTTGGCATTGCCTCGCACCCGTATCATGCGTCCGCCAAATTCGTCTTTCAAGCGCGCATTGACCCGCTCCACGTTTGTACGTTCTCGATAACGGACATCCTCGGCATAGTTGTAATTCAACAGCTTGCGCCGTTTCGCTTCGGCATGTAACTCCGCCTTCTGTGTTGAATCGCGGCGCGGATGGGTATCGATGATCGGTATGTGCCCCAGACTGCGGATCTGCTCGTGGATCGACCGCGCATCGTAGGCCGAGTCCATCAGATCGTAGAGATTGGTGACGCGCTAGGCGGTCAGCCGCGCCAGCGGAATCGCCGCCTGACTATCATGCAAGGACGCCGAAGTCAGGATGCAACTGATCGGTATCTGCCCGTCGGCCACGTCCAGATGCAGCTTGTAACCTATCCATGTTTCCTTGTGACCCTT
>OCZT010005366.1_pt1 | contig 12810 bp, 8 predicted proteins | sample 1539031 | NCBI WGS metagenome assembly OCZT01 (sample SAMEA3539308, study PRJEB22396) | soil metagenome | biome: tundra; feature: field; material: soil | place: USA | collected 2010-05 | depth 0.15 m | reverse complement strand
AAGGCAAAGTGCAGGAAGTCAAAGGCGCGCTCAAGGAGCGGGCCGGCCAAATCAGTAAAGACCCCGACCTTAGTGACGAGGGTACGGTGGAGAAGGTCGTCGGGAAAGCCCGTCAGGTGCTCGGCAAGATCGAGAAGGCCGCCGGCGCCTGAAGGGGCATACCGGCTGAGTGTATCATCCGGGAGAGTGACGGAAGATGGAAGATGGAAGATGGAGGTCCTGCGCGATCTTCCATCTTCCATCTTCCATCTTCGTTTGGCTACTTCTTCCACCGCCTCCACGCCTCCCACGCATTCGCCGCCAGCAGCCCCGCCAGCAGGAAATATGCCGCCCCAATCAGCTCGAACACCGCATAGCTCACGACCGCCGTGATCGCGCCGTTGACGAGTTGATCGCGCGTCTTGGGCGGTGACGTGGGCGGGTCGGTCACCATGAAGAACGCGAAGAACAACGCGGCGTGCAGGTCGGGCGTGCGATAGAGCTCGGCCACCTTTGCGGGCTGGCCGGCGAAGGCCGTGACCGTCACGAGCGCGTAGTACGTGCCGAGGAACGAGAGCACCAGCGGAATCTTGTTCACGCGATCGGTGATGAAGATTCCCATCGCGAACAGGAGGATCAGCGCCCAGAGCGTGATCTCGGGCAGCGCGCCCCACCAGCTCTGGCCCGTGTTGAAGATGTAGAACGTCGCGACGAGCCCGAGCGCCGCGGGGTTGAACACGTTCGCCCGGCCGACGCGGATCACGTACTTGCTGAGCACGCCAATCGCGCTCGTGATGGCGGCGACGTACCACGGCTCCATCGGGCTCAGCACCATCGCGACGACCAGGCCGGTGAGGATCGCGCCGTCGGGCACGACCCATTCACCCTCGCGATACCGCAGGATGGGCGCGTCCACGATCGCCGCGCCGAGCACGCCTCCGAGCAGCACCGGCGCCACGAGCGCGAATCCGGAACCGAACGCGGCGGTGATCGCGAGGATGGGAAGGAGCACGATCAGCAGCCCCTTCGGTGTCCGGAAGAACCGCTTGAGAGTGACGCGCAGTGGACGCGGGGCGGTGCCGGCGGGCGAGGTCACTGGAGGTTCCCGGTCGTGAAACGTTGGAGCGATGGCGTGAAGAGCAGGCCGCTCACGCCCTGGCGCGCGAGGAAGTCGAGGCCGTCCGCCGGTCCGAGCGCGAACGCGGCAGTCGCGAGCGCGTCGGCGACCATCGCGGTGGGCGCCACGACCGTCACGCTCGCGAGCGCCGAGGCGGACTGACCGGTGCGCGCATCCATTATGTGGTGAGCGCCCTTGACGGTCGGGCTCGTTCGCTCGTAGTCGCCGGAGGTGCACACGGCGCTGTTCGAAACGTGCAGCGTCTCGATGAGCGACTGCTCGCGCGGATGGCGGATGCCAACCGACCAGGCCTCGTCGTCGGCGTTGTGCCCGCCGAAGTAGAGGTCGCCGCCGGCATCCACGGCGAAATTCTCGAACGGTGCGAGTTCGCGCGCGGCAACATCGACGGCGAGCCCCTTGGCGACGGCGCCGAGATCCAGCACCAGCGGCTTGAGCAGGGTCACGGTCTTCTTTTCCGTGTCGAGCTCAACGTCGCGCCAGGAAACGACGGTGGACGAATCCGCCGCACTGCCGGACGACGCGACCTCTCCGGTGCGGAAGTTGCGATCGAAGCCGAGCGTTTCCATTCGACGGCCGACCGTGGGATCGAAGGCTCCACCGCTCGACTCGGCGACGGCCAGCGCGAATCGAATGGCCTCGAACAGCATCGGGGTGACGACGACGGGTGTGCCGACGCGGCTGGTCAGCCAGCGCAATTCGCTGCCGGCGTCGAAGCGGCTGCAGCAGTTCTCGATGCGCTGAAACCACGCGGCGGCGCGCGCGACGCACGCCGCGCGTTCCGTGCGCAGTGTCTCGTTCGCTCCGTGTCCGACGACCTGCAACGTGCCGACCGTCCCCATCGTCGCGAAGGAGTGGACGAAGACGTCGCTCACTTCGCCTGTTTGAGCGCTTCGACGACGGCGTAGTAGAACGCGTTGCTGCTCTGGGTGGCGCCGGACACGTAGTCCACCTCGGCGCTCTGGCGCTGGACGACTTCCGGCGGGAGCATGGAGATCCACGAGCAGGAGTAGCGGGTGAGGCACTGGGAGATCCAGGCGCTGACGATCTTCCCGCTCTTGATTTCCACCGACGCCTGGATGTCGCCGTGGCGCGAGGTGCCCCAGCCGTAGAAGGTGCCATCCTTGAGCGCGTTTTCGTCCTTCTTCTCGATCGCCGCTGCCGCCGTATCCGGCGCCGTCGCGGCGGTGGCAGGCTGGGGTGCCGGTGCATCTGCGACCGTCGCCGGCACGACTGGCGGAGCGGCGACGTCTCCGGTCGTGGTGGACCCGCTGGCGGCAACGTTCTTCGCCGATTTGGTCGGAGCGGGCTCGGCGACTCGCCGCGCGTCGGAGTGCCGCGAGTGTTCCTCCCTCACGGCAGCGGCTGGCGGAGCAATGGCTTGCACCGACGGCCCCTTGGTCGCCAAAGGGGCGGCGTGCCGCTGCGCGGCATCGCCCGCGAACCGCTCCGCCGCGTCGCGCGTACGGAAGAAGCCCGCAGCATATACCGTGAAGACGGCCGCGGAGCCGATCGTCACGAGGTTATTCCGGATCCACTGGTTTCCGGGCTTGGCGCCTTTCACTGCTTCATCCATATCCATGAATTACGTTCGAGTCCGCGATGCGTTGGGTCCCGGCAAAGGGCCGCAGCCGTGGCGCCAGTGTACGTTTGGTTCTTGCGGAATATCACGTTCCGCGCTTCAATCTAAACTCGACGGTTCAGGCACACATTTCGTTAGTCCAGAAACACCAGGGGAGAGGATTTTTCGTGCGCTCACTCATCAATCGTCTTGCCATTCTCGCCGGAGCGGCTGCGCTGATCAGCGCCGCCCTGCCGGCTCAGTCCCCGGACCTGTTCTCCGCGATGCGCTGGCGCCAGATCGGCCCGACGCGAGCTGGCCGTGCCCGCGCGCTGGCCGGCGTGCCGAGCCAGCCGAACGTGTTCTACATCGGATTCGACAACGGCGGCGTGTGGCGCTCGACCGACTACGGCTCGAACTGGGAGCCGCTATTCGATCATGAGCCGACCGGTTCGATCGGAGCCATCGCGGTCGCGCCGTCGAACCCCAACATCATCTACGTGGGCACGGGGGCTGGCATCATCCGGCCCGACCTCTCCGTTGGCGACGGCGTGTACAAGTCGACGGACGGCGGCAAGACGTGGCGGCATCTCGGCCTGCGCGAAAGCCAGATGATTGCAATGATCGACGTCGATCCGAAGGATCCGAACAGGCTGTTCGTCGCGGCACTCGGCCATCCGTACGGACCGAACGCCGAGCGCGGGATCTTCCGCTCGACCGACGGCGGCGAGACGTTCCAGAAAGTGCTGTACAAGGACGAATACACCAGCGGCAACGACGTTCGTTTGGACCCGAGTGATCCGAATACGGTTTACGCGACGCTGTGGCAGCAGCAGCAGAGTTTCCTCGAGGGGCGCGAGTTCGGCACATCGGGTGAGACGAGTGGCATCTTCAAGTCCACGGACGGCGGAACGACGTGGAAGAAACTGACGGACGGCCTGCCGGTGGTCTCGCAGGCCAACCTCGCCATTGCACCGAGCGACCCGAAGGTGATCTACGCGACGGTCGCCGCTGCCGCGGCACCGGGCGGTGGCGGTGGTGGACGGGGCGGGGCGGGCGGACCCGGCGTTGGCTTCTACAAGTCGGTGGATGGCGGCGAGCACTGGCATCTCGCGATCAACGATCCAAGTGCCGCGCCCGGCATGCCCGCGCGCACGGCGGACAACCGGCCGATGGGGCGGATCGGCGGCGGCGACCTGCCGACCATCGTGGTGGATTCGAAGAACGCAAACGTGGTCTACAGCGCGTCGACGGTGTTCTGGCGCACCGAGGATGGCGGCCTCACCTGGTCGGCCGTGCGCGGCGCACCGGGCGGCGACGACTACCAGAAGGCGTGGGTGAACCCGAACAATCCGGACATCATCCTCGTCGTCAGCGACCAGGGTGGAGTAGTCTCGGCCAACCGCGGTGCGAGCTGGAGCAGCTGGTACACGCAACCGACGGCGGCGATGTACCACGTGAGCACCGATTTCTCGTTCCCGTATCGCGTCTGCGGCGGACAGCAGGACTCCGGCTCGGCGTGCGTGGACAGCCGGTCAAATGACGGCGAGATCACCTTCCACGACTGGCATCCGGTGAACATCCAGGAGTACGGCGAGGCCGCGCCCGATCCGAGAAACGCGGATCGTGTCTATGGCAGCGCGCGCACCAGCGTCTCGCTGTACGATCGCCTCACCGGCCAGACGACGAACGTGGGGCCGGACCTCACCGGCTTCAACCGCAACGTCCGCACGATGCCCATCGAGTGGTCGCCCACGGACTGGAAGACGCTCTTCTACGCGAACAACGCGGTCTTCAAGACCATCGACGGCGGCAAGAACTGGACGCGCATCAGCGGCGACCTCGCGCGCCAGACGTGGGAAGTGCCCGCCAACACGGGCAAGTATGCGAGCACGGTGACGCCGGCGCCGCTGGGATCGATCACGGCGCTCTCGCCGTCGCCGCGCGACATCAAGGTGCTCTGGGCCGGCACGGACGACGGCGTGATCCAGGTGACGATGGACGGCGGCGCGAAGTGGACCAACGTCACGCCGCCGCAGATCAAGCCCTGGGCGCGGATCTTCAATCTCGACGCAGGCCACTTCGACGCGCAGACCGCGTACGCTGCTGCGAACACGTTGCGCCTCGACGACATGAACCCGCACTTCTGGCGCACGCACGACGGCGGCAAGAGCTGGACGGAGATCGACAACGGCATCACGCCGGGCGCGGTGGTGAACTCCATCCGCGAGGACCCGCGCAAGAAGGGGCTGCTCTACGGCGCGAGCGACACGCAGGTGTGGGTCTCGTTCGACGACGGCGATCACTGGCAGTCGCTCCGGCTCAACATGCCGGCGGTCACGGTGCGCGACATCGCGGTGAAGGACGACAGCACCTGCATGTGCGCCGATCTCGTCGCGGGCACGCACGGGCGCGGATTCTGGATTCTCGACGACGTGACGCCGCTGCGGCAGTACGCCGAGGCGAAGGCGGCGACTGCGGCGTACCTGTTCAAGCCGCAGACCGCGGTACGCGTGCGCTGGGCCACGAACGATCCCACGCCGTGGCCGCCGGAAGTTCCCGCCGGGGAGAATCCGCCGCCGGGCGCGATCGTCGACTACTACCTCGCCGGTGACGCGTCGGGCACGGTGAAGGTCGAGATCCTCGGCGCGGGCGGCAAAGTCGTCCGCACGTACTCGAGTGACGAGCCGGTCCGAAATCCCGACCCGGCCGTCGATCCCGCGGCATACGACCCGGTGTGCCGGCAGACTCCAAATGCGCCGGATTGCAACCTGCCGCTCTACTGGCCCGCGCCGCAGATGACCATTTCGACGCGCGCAGGCATGCACCGAGTGCTGTGGGACATGCACTACGATCCCATCACCGAGGGCGGCGGGCGTGGCGGCGGTGGTTCGATGGGGGCCGTGCCGCACCGCACGTATCCGAGCGTGAGCTCACCGTGGGCCGCGCCGGGGGCGTACACCGTGCGGCTCACGGTGGGCGGCAAGAGCTACACGCAGCCGATGGTGCTGAAGATGGACCCGCGAATCAAGACGCCGGCCCTCGGCTTGGCGCAGCTTACCGCGCTCACGACCGAGATGCATGACGGCGCCAGGAAGGCCCGTGACGCGTACACAATGGCGCGCGCGCTGGCGGCAGAACTCGTGAATACGCAAGGCGCGGATGCCGCGGCGTTCAAAGCGAAGATCGATTCGATCGCGCCGCCTGCTCCGGCCGGTGGTGGCGGGCGTGGTGGGCGTGGTGGTGGCGGCGGACGCGGAGCGGCTGCGCCCGCCGGGCCGCCGACGCTCGAGAGTGCGAGCAGCGCAATGAATGCGGCGGCGATGGCGATGCAGGCGGCCGATGTCGCGCCGACCGCGAATCAGGTGGCGGCGTGCGGAAAGGCGCGGAGCCAGGCGGCGGAGGTGGTCGCCAAGTGGAAGGCGCTGAGCACGACGGGGCTGGCGGCGCTCAACGTGAAATTGAAGGCGAGCGGACAGACCGCGGTGAAGATGCCGGAGTGAGGGAACTGCGAGTTGAATGGTTCTTTGTTGGTTGGTTAACAGAGGTGACGAATTAGCCCTGGCCACGAGCGCTTCGACCGCGATCGTAGTCAGGGCCAATTTGTTACTTCAGTTAACCAACCAACGAACAACCATTTAACTCGCTGTGGCAGTTGCCTCCCGTTCGCGCCTCGCCTCGTACGTCCTCAGATGCGCGTGCACCACTCGCAGCAGCGGCGTCTCGACCGATGACCTGCTCCCTCGGTCGAGGAGGTCGCCCACGATGTGCTCCCCCTCAGTCGGCGCGCCGCGCTCGATGTCCTTCATCATCGACGCGGTGAGGGTCGAACCCGGTTCGGCAAAAAGACGGCGGCCGCGCTCGAGCACCGCGGGTCGCGGCGCGTGACCTTGCGACGCGGCGATCGCGCTGCACTCGTCGAGCAGCGCAAGGGCGAGCTGGGCGGCGCCCGCGCGCTCGATGTCGCCGACGAGCCCGCGCATCAGGCTCGTGATCCCGCCGAGCGTCGCGATGAAGACCCACTTCTCCCAGAGTTCCTGAACGATCGTGTTGGTCGTGCGCGCGTTGAAGTTGGCGCCCGCGAACGCCGCCGCGATCGACGTCACACGGGGCGAGTCGGAGCCGTCGAGTTCACCGCACGTGAGCACGTGCGTCTCGTTGAGATGGTGCACCGTGCCGTCGGCGTCGAGGGTGGCGGAAATCATGGCAAGGCCGCCGAGCACGTGCTGCGCGCCGAATCGCGCGGTGAGCGAATCGAAGTGCTTCATACCGTTGAGGTACGGCAGTAGCACCGTGTCGGGTCCGACGGCGCGCGCGAACGATTCCATGGTCCGCTCGAGGTCGTATGCCTTGCAGCCGACGAGGATCAGGTCAAAGGGCGCGGCGATGTCCTCCGAGAGAACCATCGGCGGCGAGGGAATGTGCGCGTCGCCGTGCTTGCTGCGGACGACGAGCCCGGTCTTTGCCAACTGCGCCGCCCGTCGCGGCCGGACGAGGAACGTCACGTCGCGCCCAACCTGGAGCAGCCGCGCGCCGAAGTAGCCGCCAAGCGCCCCGGCTCCCACGATGAGAATTCGCATGCCTGAAAATACGCGAATCCCCCGCGTCGAAGCGATCAGTCCGCGCGCAGCGCCACGTTGGGATCGGCCTTCGCGGCGCGCAGGGCGGGCGTCGCGCTCGACAGCAGCGCGACGAGTAGCAGCGCCGCGCCAACCAGCGCGTAGATGACAGGATCCTTGGCCGACTGTCTGAACGGGAACGGCTGGAACCAGTGGCTCGCCGCGAGCGCGAGCAGCGTGCCGGCCCCGACGCCGGCGAGCGCGAATCGCACGGCCTGCCCGACGACCAGGCTGAGGATGTTCGCCGGCTGCGCGCCCAGCGCGACGCGCACACCGAGTTCCTGCATCCGCTGCGCGACGTTGTAGTTGATCACGCCGTACAACCCGACGGCCGCCACGATCAGCGCGAGCACGCCGAAGCCTGCAAACATGGTGGCGCCGATCGCCCACGAGCGCCGCTGGTCGTCGACGAGCTCTCCGAGCGGCCTCACCGTCACGTACTGCTGTCCGGGCATTTCCCGTTGCAGTGCGCGCCGGATTCCCTCGGCCGCGGCGGCGGGTACGCCGCGAACGCGAACCAGCATCTGCCTCGCACCAAACTCGGGAAACTGATCGATCGGGATGTAGTAGCGCAGCGGCTCGTCCGTGACCGGATCGTGAACGGCATCCTCGGCAATGCCGATGACCGTCGAACAGGGCGCCGACTCGCGCGGAGTCCTCCAGATGGCGACGCGGATGCACTCACCAAGCGCGTCCTTTCCGGGCCAGATGGCCTTCGCCATTCCCTCGCTCACCACGATCACCCGTGGCGCGCCGGCGTGATCTGCCGTGGTGATGGCGCGGCCTCGCAGGATGCGCGTACCCATGGTCTCGAAGTATCCGGCGCCGGCGGTCTGGCTGTCGAATCGTCCGAGCTTGGAGACGGTGTCGATGCCGTCGACGTAGAGCGCCTGGGTGGTAGTGCCCTGGAACGGAACGCTGCTCACCCACGCGGCGTGCTCGACCCCGGGAAGCGCCTGCGCGGCCGACAGCAGTCGTGCCCGAATGGCAACCTGGTCGCTGTCGCTGACGTGCTCGCCGCGCCACTGCCACTCGGCCTGGAGCACGTGGCTGACGTCATATCCGAGGCGCATGGTGCGCACTCGGTCGAGGCTCTTCACGAACAGCCCTGCGCCGACGAGCAGCACGACCGAGAGCGCTCCCTGTGAGACGAGCAGCGCGGATCGCATGCCCGAGCGCGCGTGCGTTCCCTCGCGGACACCGGACTTGAGCGCGTTCGAGAGATCGTCGTGGGAGAGCATCAACGGGGCGAGGCCGGTGACGATACCCGCGAACAGTGCGGCGCCGATTGCCACGCCCAAGGTGCGCCAGTCCGTGGCGAGCTCGAACGCTCCGGCGTTGGGGATGAACAGCTTCGCGAGCGTGACGCCGCCCCACTGCGCGATGGCGATTCCAGCGGTGCAGCCGAACAGCGCGAGCACGAGGCTCTCGGTGAGCGCCTGCGCAGCGAGTCGCCGCCTCGTGACACCAAGCGCGAGGCGAAGCGCGACCTCTCGGCGGCGACGGAGCGCGCGTGCAAGGAACAGGTTTGCGACATTCGCGCAGGCGATCAACAAGACGATCACCGCGACGCCGGTCACCGCCAGGAGCGTGCGCGCCTCGAGTCCCGCGTCGGGGCCCGCGGCGGTCTTCAGCGACCCGACGATCGCGCGCGGGGTGAGGCGTTCGATCTGCGCGAATTCGGGATGAATCACGCGGGCGACGATGCGGCTCCTGAGATACGCGCTCGTCGCATCGACGGACGCGGCAGCGACGGAGACGCCGGGCTTTCGCCGCACCATCATGTTCGCCCAGTCCCAGTTGTACTTCACGAAGAAATCGCGGTTGCTGCTGCCGCCGAGGTTGCTTCCGAACGTCGTGATGGGAACGAACACGGCAGGAGCGGGCCCTTCCGCGACGCCGTTGAATCCTGGCGGCGCGACGCCGATGATCGTGCACGGCATGCTCCCGACTTCGAGCGCCTGGCCGAGGACGTTCCGCCCGCCGAAATGCGACTGCCAGAACGCGTAGCTGAGGACCGCGACGTTCGCGCCCGCGGGGAGCGTGTCCTCTGATGCAACGATGAACCGGCCGAGTGCCGGACGGGCGTCGAAGAAGCCGAAGAAACCGGCGCTGACCGCCAGCACGGGCTGCTCCGCGGCCGCCTCGCCGACTCCGACCGCGAGGACCTCCGGGTGGAACGCCGCGACCTCCGAGAATGAGGTCGTCCATTTTCCGAAGTCGAGATACCGGGTGTACGGCATCGCGATGGTCGTGAGCATCCGGCCCTGGTAACTCCCTTGCAGGTAGATGCGCTGCACCGTCGCCGGATTGCGAAGGTACGGATACGGCCGGAACATCAGCCGGTCGATCACGCCGAACATCGCGGCGTTGGCGCCGATCCCGAGCCCCAGCGTCACGATCACCGTGGCGGCGAAGCCCGGCGAGCGGCGCAGGCCGCGCAGTGCGTACCGCAGGTCCTGGAGCACGATCTCGAGCCAGCCGAAGCTCCACTTCAGGTCGTCGCCGAGATTGTCCCGGCGGAAGAAATCGACAACGCGGTTCCACAGGTCGCGCTTGACTGGGGACATCGACTTGGGGAAGAGGTCCAGGAGATAGACAAGCTGTGTCCTCAAATCGTTTGAAACGCGCTCTCCGGAAGTCCGGCGGCGGCATTCGAAACTCGGCCCGGTCCGGTGCGTAGGAGTTACTGAGCGTTGAGCTCGGGTGCCCACAACTTGAGGAGGCGAGCGATGTCGGAACCGGTCTTCCTCGATGCCCTGCTGATCGTGATGGGCACGGTCGCGTTTGTTACCTCACTGAACTTCCTGCGGCGTTTCGTCGAGACCAGGGGCCAGCGCCGCCAACAGGTTGATCTCGATGGGCTGCAGGAGCGGCTCGCGCGCATCGAGTCGGTGGTCGAATCGACCGCGCTCGAGGTGGAGCGCATTGAGGAGTCGAATCGCTTCGTCGCCAAGTTGCTCGCCGAGCGTACGGGAGCTGCCATCGACGCGCGTCCGCCGGCGTCGTGATCATACGCACGCGTCGCCGGAGCGTCTCATGAAGGCCGTCCTCTATCGCACCTACGGTTCGCCCGATGTTCTTCATTGCGAAGAGACGGAGAAGCCGCGGCCCGGCGATGACGAGGTCCTGATCCGGATTCGCGCGGCTGCCGTCAATCCGATGGACTGTCACTTCATGGGCGGCACGTACATCATGCGCCCGATGACCGGACTGTTCAAACCCAAGCCGACCTGTCCGGGCGTCGACCTGGCCGGTGAAGTCGAGGCGGTCGGCAGCAAGGTCACCCGCTTTCGACCGGGTGATGCGGTGTTCGGCGTTGGCCGCGGCGCGCTCGCCGAGTATGCGTGTGCTCGCGAGAACAAATTGGCCTTGAAGCCTGCAAACCTGACCTTCGAGGCGGCAGCGGCCATTCCCGTGGCCGGGCTGACCGCGCTTCAGGGTCTTCGAGACAAGGGGAGGATCCAACGGGGCCAGAACGTGCTGATCAACGGCGCGGCGGGCGGTGTGGGCACCTTCGCGGTGCAGATCGCCAAGTCGTTCGGCGCGAACGTGACGGCGGTGTGCAGCACGCGGAATACAGAGCTCGTTCGATCGATCGGCGCTGACCGCGTCGTCGACTACAGCCGCGAGGATTTCACCAGGATCGGGCAGCGATTCGACCTGCTGTTCGACTGTGTCGGAAATCGCTCGCTATTCGAGTGCAGGCGTGTCCTCACCCCCACGGCGATCATCGTCCCCTGCGGCGCGCGACCGGGTGGCCGATGGATCGGACCGCTTCCGACGCTGCTCAAGCTGCTCGTGTCGTCGCGATTCGTGAAGCAGAAGGTCGTCTTCTTCATTGCGTCGGTCGGGACGGACGACCTGAACGTCCTGAAAACACTCATCGAGGCGGGGCAGGTCACGCCCGTCATCGACAGGCGTTACACGTTGGATCAGGCGCACGACGCCATCGCGTACCTCAAGGAGGGTCACGCAAAGGGGAAAGTCGTATTATTGCTTCGGCCATCAAATAGCCGATGTTCCGCTGGCGATCATCGCGGCGACGGATGGTGCGCGATGGAGTGAGTGGGAGGCTCGAGGAGCGATGCGAGGTGAGTGGGAGGGTCGAGTAGCGATGCGAGATGAGTATGAGAGGGAGGGATGCGTACGAGAGAGGAGATCCGAGTTTGCGTGGGAGTGGTGGGAGTGGGCGTGGGAGTCGCACGGTGGATCGCATTCCTTCACACTCCCACTCAACTCCCACTGATCTCGCTCTCGCACGCCCGCCACTCCCTCTCAAACTCAGCGCTCCTTTCTCGTACTCATCCCTCCGACTCATACTCACCGCTCATCGCTACTCCCTCTCATCGCTCCTCTCCTCTCACCTTCTCGGCGCTGTCGAAGGACCGCAGCATCGACTATTCAGTGGCCGAAGTAATAGCGATTGCGTGAGCCGACGGCCCGCGATCGCGGCCTATACTCCTCCGCGACAGGAGCCTTGATGAGACTCATTCGCCCCGTCAATTGGAAGTCCACAGTCGAATCGTTCCTCACCGACCTGCGCCACGCCGGCCGCATGCTCCGGAAGAGCCCCGTGTTCAGCATCGTCACGATCCTGGTCGTCGCCCTCGGCACCGGCGCGGTCACGACGATCTTCAGCGCGACCAACGCGATGCTGCTGCGGCCACTGCCGGGAGCGCGGGACGCCGGCCGCCTGTTCAGCATCGACCGCAAGCATCGCAACGGCAAGGAGGGGATGTCGGCCTCGTACCCATTCTACGAGGAGATCCGCGACAAGACCCGGTCGTTCGATGGCGTAGCGGCGTGGAACGACATTCCGCTGACGGTCACCACGGGCGGTGCGGGGATTCTCGCGTACGGAAACGTCGTGAGCGGGAATTACTTCTCCGTGCTCGGCGTGCGCCCGGAACTGGGCCGGTTCTTCCTTCCCGAAGAGGACCGGACTCCGCTGACCAACCCGGTGATGGTCATCTCGGACGGATTCTGGAGGGCGTCGTTCGGCGCGGACAGCTCGGTCATCGGCCGCACCGTTCCGGTGAACGGTCATCCGTTCACGATCATCGGCGTAGTGCCGGCATCGTTCCGCAGCATCTATATCCCGCTCAAGTCCGACGCGTGGGTACCGGTGATGATGTTGCCGCAGCTGCGCCCGGGGCACGCGCTGACGGACGTCACGGACAATCCGCTGAGGCTCTTCGCCCGCCTCAAGCCCGGCGTGAGCCGCGAGTCGGCCCGGCAGGAAGTGACGGCGCTGATCGGCGCGTGGGTCGCGTCTGGAGTCGAGCCCATGACGTGGTCCAAGAACTACGTCGAGGGGCGCCTCGTGCCGCTCAGCGGCCTTCCGGAAAACGCGACCAAGGCGATCGTCGGTTTCTTCTTTCTGCTGCTCGGCGCGTCCGCGCTCGTCCTGCTGATTGCGAGCGTCAACGTCGGGGCCATGCTGTCGGCGCGGGCCGTCGCGCGGCGGCGCGAGATGGCCGTGCGCGCCGCGCTCGGCGCCGGGCGGGGCCGGC
>OCZT010005364.1_pt1 | contig 12811 bp, 12 predicted proteins | sample 1539031 | NCBI WGS metagenome assembly OCZT01 (sample SAMEA3539308, study PRJEB22396) | soil metagenome | biome: tundra; feature: field; material: soil | place: USA | collected 2010-05 | depth 0.15 m | reverse complement strand
ATAACCAAGGCCTTACACCATAGCAGCCACAGATCAGAGTGTCTTTTGTACCATGGAATATAACTCCGCCACCTGCATCATTCATATCTTTTCCTGCGGGCCAGCCTGCTGGTTTAGGAGGTTCGAGACCGCCGTCATACCAGGTTACCTGTACTTCAGGGTATTTGATTTTTGCACCTTTCGGAGCAACTCTTTCAGGGAATGTAAGAGTAACCATCTGAGCATTAGGTGCACAGTCGGTTAATAAAAGTGTTGAACTTCCCTGAGCTTTAATCGGATATCCTAATTTAAGACCTTTAAAAATAGGATGCATAATATGGCAAGCCATGTCGCCTAGTGCGCCGGTTCCAAAATCCCACCAGCCTCTCCAGTTCCATGGAGTATAAACGCTGCTGTAAGGACGCATCTTTGTAGGACCAATGAATAGATCCCAGTTAAGTGTATCAGGTACCCATTCTCCTTTTGGAATATTAAGTCCCTGTGGCCAGATAGGGCGATCGGTAAAAGCTTCAACTTTTTTCACTTCACCAATCTCACCGTTCTGTATCCATTCAATGGTCTGGTTTACACCTTCATCTGATGAACCCTGGTTACCCATCTGGGTAGCAACTTTGTATTTTGCAGCCAGTTTTGTTAATAATCTTGATTCATAAACCGTATGTGTTAACGGTTTTTGGCAGTAAACATGTTTGCCCAGCTGAATAGCATTAGATGCAACGACTGCATGTGAATGGTCAGCTGTTGCAACGATAACAGCATCAATCGACTTACCCATTTCATCATACATCTTTCGCCAATCCCAGTATGCTTTTGCATCAGGATGTGCGGCAAACACTCTTTTAGCATAACCCCAGTCAACATCGCAAAGAGCTACAATGTTTTCAGTTGGGGCAACATGCATCAGGTTTGAATTACCCATACCACCGATACCAACAACAGCGATATTCAGCTTATCGCTTGGAGCCGGAGTTTTGCGGCCAATACCGCTGACAACTTTGCTCGGAAGTATTGTCAAACCTGCAGCAACAGCACCGGTTGTTCCAAGAAACGTCCGGCGTGTAATGTTTTTTGAATTTTCTTTCATCTCAGGTAAATTAAAATTTATAATTGATCGATAAAATTAATAAATTTAAAATAAGTCAGGCATCCGGATTGGCATATTTAAAAACATAAAAACGGACTATAATTCCCGAATCCATATATTTCTATACCCAACCGGATTTCCATGATCCTGCAGCTCGATGCTTCCCGGACCATGTTTTTTTACAAAATACTCAGGTATTCCTATGTATTCAGTAGGACCTCTCAGGACAACATTATTCTGAACCAGAACACCATTCTGAAGAACGGTAACCCTTGGAGGAGTAATATATATGGTAGAGTCGGTTCCGAAGGTCGGGGCTGTATAAATAACGTCATAAGTCTGCCATTCGCCCGGTTTCCGGCAAACGTTTACCAGAGGCGCATATTGTTTATACATACTTGCGGCCTGGCCATTGCGATACGTCCGGTTATTGTAGCTGTCAAGCACCTGAATCTCATAAAGTTCCTGTAAGAATACGCCGCTATTGCCTCTTCCCTGGCTTTCACCGGTTACCTCAGATGGCGTTTTCCATTCAATATGCAATTGAAAATTTTCAAATTTGCGCTTACTTTTAAGATACCCGGCTCCCTTCACACTTATCAAGGCGCCATCTTTCACGATCCATTTTGTTGGATTTCCCTGAACATCTGTCCATTCCGCATTAACATCATTCCCATTGAACAGGATTATTGCATCTGAAGGGGCCTCAGCATTTGTGACGCCAGGCTGAATTATTTTTACTTCAGGCTCCCAGATTTCGGTCATCCCGGGGATCATCTTCTCCAATTCAGGATATTTCGCAGGAGCAGTTTTAGCCGCCTGCGGTGTTTGACCAAAGCCATAAACACTGGTTACCAACAATAAACTAAAAATCAACAGTTTTTTCATTTTTTTCCTCTGATTAAATTAATTAATAGCTACCCGCATCCGGATAACAATTTTATTGTGCGATGTTTTACACAAATATAAAGCGTGATTATTGAAAAACCTAATGATACCATACTCATTATTAATAATGTGATATTCATTCGTTTGAGTAAGGGATTCTCTATCTGTCCGTATTTTAATAATTTTGATTAGTGGAAACAAAACTTATGCTTGGTGATCCTGAGCGTTGCGGCGTATTTTGTTCCCCAGGAATACAACCAAACTATCTGCATCAGGACTAATTCCGGTTTTAACATAATAACCGGAAACGGAATTAGACACAATCAGGGATTGAAATATATCCAATCCTATTAACTGGGCAAAACAGAAACCCGCATTGAAATTATCTCCTCCTCCGGTGAGTATCGTTGGTTCTTTACAGAAAAAGGTATCGCATTTCTCATAAACAGTACCATCATATGCCAAAGCATCCTTTGTACGGTGAATAACAAGCACATCCGTATTAATTGCCCCAAACAGCGCTTTGACAAATTCTTCATCGGACTTATACTCCGGAACACCCAACGCCTTGGAAATCAGATCAGATTCATTCTGGTTCAGACTAATTATAGTTTTGAAATATTCTCTGAACCTACCCAATAGTCTTATCGCGAATTGTATGTCCTTTTTGGACCTGCGGGAACAGTCGGAAAAATCCGTGAAAAAAAATGTTTTTGTCCCTCTGGGTATTATTGAAGGCAATATTTCATTAAGAACACCTTCCCATATCTGCGAAGAATTATCAATCTCGCTCCAGTTCAGAAATGAGATCAGTTGTTTCCCTGAAATCAGCTTCTTAATTTTTTCAATGCCTAAGAGGTTTTTTATCACTTCCCAGGTAAGATTATTATATGGACCCGGGTCGAACATTATTACTTTAGAGTTATCAAATTCGAGAGCTGTTGATGAAATGGTATCAGCTATAGTATGGAGTGTACAATTTGCAGACATTGTATGGAAAACAGGGAGGATATCAGGAAGTCCAAATGTTCCAACACATTCTACACTGACGCCAAGATTACCCAGTGCATTTCCCGTGATCACCATGTTTCCACCTATCTTTGACAGCTTTGTCTGCAGTTCAACACCACAACTTTTGTTATTGAGGTTTATAAGGAACTCACCGAACTGGCTGCTGTCGTTAAAATAGCCAGATACCTCATTATCCTTCTTCTCTCTGACAATACGGAAAATAGTGTCAATACATGCATCAAAACCCATAAAAGCGTTCTGATCTGTTTTATTATTCCGGCCAATCTGAAAAACAATATCAGGGATGGCATCAAAAATTCTCTTATTCACTATAACACCCTTAATTTAAACTATTTATATCTATTTATAATACTCTATTCCTTTGTGTTACTTGGTGATGAGCTGTTTATCCATTTGTGGTAAAGAAAATTCAAACATTAAGGATCACAAGGGCATGCACAAAAGTGCACAAAGATTTTATATAAAGAAAAATTATATATAATGAAAACTTATATATATAAAAAACTTATATATAATTAAAATTATATCGAACGTAAGTCAGATATATATCGCGGCTTCCTTATCAAGCAATAAAAAAGAATTTTTATGTAGTTTTATGGCTGATGCAGGAAAAACCATAGAAGCTTCATTTTCAATCAATCGTTTAACGACTTCGGCTTTTCTTTTGCCATTCATCTGCAAAATCACTGTTTTAGCTTCCATTACATACTTCAATCCCAATGTAATTCCTTTTGTAAGCATTACTTTGCCGGAGAAGTATTTCTGGCCTACTATTCTGGTGGTTTCATCAAGATTAACGATATGCGAGTAAAGATCAAATGAGGTTCCCGGCTCATTTAATCCCAGATGTCCGTTCATTCCGGCACCCAGTAAAATCATATCGATTGGGCCGTATTTCTTTATAAAATCATCTGTTTTAGTGCATTCCTTCTTAAGATTGGCGGACTCGCCGTCGAAGAAACATAAATTCTCTTCTGAAAAGTCAATATGATCAAAGAAATGCTTCTTCAGGAATGAAAAACAATTCTCGCTTTTCATTGCTCCTATGTTCGCCCATTCGTCGAGGCCGACAATTCTGGATTTCTTAAAACTGATTTTACCGTTTTTTGTCAGTTCAATCAGATGCTTAAATGTGCCTACCGATGTTTCGCCGGCCGGAAAACAGAGCAGGGCGTCAGGTTTCTTTAAAATTATTTCGGCAATCTGCTCTGCAGACCTGACCGATAATTCGGCATAGTCGTTATAGATTATTTGTTTCATTTAAAAATTGTTATAAGAATTAAATCCATTTAACCTTGAATAACGCAAAGTTGTCGCTATGGTCGCTAAGAATCAATAGGAAGGATTGTAAAAGCGGCTGCCCCTGAGGCAGCCGTCTTTACAAAATTCCTCCTTGAAATCCACCCGGATATCCTGGATTTATTTTTCATTATTTTAATTTTAATTGGTTAAGTTTTCAATTAACCTAACGCACTATACTATTTCGTCGATTTTTTAAGAGGTCTGACAGTGACTTCCTTGAAGAATACAACGTCTTTATCGCTGTGATTCTGAAGACCCATATAGCCCGATAACGGACGGGGTCCCCGTTCAGGCTCAAAGTCAAATTTCTTTGGTGGTACAGGATCTCCCTCTTTAAAATCAGTGACTTTCACACCGTTCAGATAAACAATAGTCCGTAGTCCGTCAAGAGTAATTTCCATGGTGTTCCACTGCGGGCCAGGTTTACCTGTTTTGGCTAAAGGTTTTGTAAGGGAATACAACATCCCCGTATAATGATAATCATCCTCACCGGAAGCCTGGGGGTTATTATCAATCTGAACTTCATAACCCTTATTTACAGGCATCCATTCTTCTGTTGGCATGGTCGGGATGCGTATGAAAACACCTGAATTACTGTTTGAATCTCGCATTGCGTATTCGACATGGATAATACAATTCTGGAATTTTTCTCCCTGCCAAACCAGAAGTCCCATTCCACCTTTTGATTTTAATAACCCATTTTCAACATAATGACTTCCAGGACCTACCTGTTTCCAGCCCGTAAGATCTTTCCCATTGAATAATTGTCTCCATTGAGTTGTATCAGCAACACCTGCCGAAAGGCTTTTTGTCATAAGAAATAACATACAAACTATCAGACTAAAAAGTACAAAGTTTTTAGCTGTCACAGTTAAAATAGGCTTTCTTAGCCTGTCAATCAAATTTTGTTCCATAATTTTTAATATTAATTAATTAGTGACTTTTTTTCTTATTGTAGAGTTCCGGACAATTGGTTTTGCCCAGAAGCTTAAACTCAGAATATATGCCAAAGGTATATACAAAATCATCATTCCCGCCTGCAATCCTATCATATCTTTCAATTTCCCTATAACCAATGAAAATATTGCTCCTCCGGCGATTGCAGTACATAAAATTCCGGCAAATGAACCATGAAAACGTGTAACGCTGTTTAGAGCAAGTGAAAAAATGATGCCGTACATTACCGAAAGGCAAAAACCCAATGCCGGGAAGCCAAACAAAGCAGTCTTTGCATTTCCAAAAATGGTAAATGTCAGCACCACAAGAGCGGCTGATGTAAAAACACGCAGGACAATCTTACTGTCAATAATTTTTAACATCACTAACCCGAGAACACAACCGACTGTCATCATACCCCAGAACAGGCCAACTGTCGCAGCTCCTTCTGTTTCGGGTTTAAAACCATGATATGTACGTAAAAATTCAGAGATCCAGTTTGCAATTCCCTGTTCCGTTCCCACATAGGCAAAGATCCCCAGGAAAAATAATATTACAGTCTTTTGCCCGAACAGTTCGACATGTGTTTTCCATGCTCCTATAATTTCATCTTCCTTTCTTATAACCTTTGGAAAACGGACAAGGAAAATAATTGCTATCATCAGGAAACTTATAAAAGCAAAAATCCAATAGATTGAAACCCATGGCAAGTGATGTGGTGTGAGCCACACCATGAAATTTATAAAGAATCCCTGACCAGAGTGTTGATTATTAAGATTTGATACGAGATACGAATATACAAAAGGGCTCAGGAAGGAGGCACCGCCGAAAACCAGCTGAACAATAAGATTGTTGAATGCAAAGTGCTCCTCTCCTCCTGTAACTCTCAGCAAAGGGAACAAAGCAACCTGTAGAAGGGCCATCCCGCATCCGATCAGAAACAGGGAACATAAGAACACAGGAAAAACCGGGAAGAAAGAAAACAAAAGAGCACCGCAAAAGGCGAGAATCCAGGCAAAAACCAGACTTTTCTTTTCATCATATTTCTGAACTATCATTCCCGAAGGAATTGACATTAAAGCATAAGCAATAAAAAATGAGAAAGGCAGCAACCCTGTCATTGCTCCATTCAATGAAAAGCTGTCGCTAACATTTGGATTTATAGAACCAAGTATATTAGTCAGAAAAGATATGGCAAAGAATATGAAGAAAATAAGAACGACCAGGGAGTAATTTCGCTTCATGAGGAACTTATAAGATGTTTTTCAATCCTGTCAATACTTGATCAACAGGCTATAAAAATAGAAATATAATGCAAGTTGACGATTTAAATTTCAATTATGTATTCAACAATTTCAAATTTAAATTCGTTTGAGTTACTTTGCGATTACTTTGTTGTCTTTTGTGTTAAAATAATAAATCAGATCAGATGGAAACGAAATATTTTTCTCTCAGTTCAGTTGAAAACAACAGACTGGTTAAAATAGTTCAGATCATATTCGGTATTGTTTGCATATTTGTCGCAATATTCTGGCTGATTTTTAATATCAGGTCTATGAAATCAGACCGGACACTCTGGATTACAATTATTTTTCTTACAGGCTTCGGTTTTTATCAGATCTGGTCCGGGGCAGGAAAGGCTGCAAGATTCATTGAGATAGGTTCTGACAGAATACGGCTTAAACGAACTGTTTTTTTTCCTGCATTGGAAATGCCTTCAGAAGATCTTCAAAAGATTGAGATATACCCTTTTAACCTGATTTTCTATTTGAAAGGAAAGAAAAAAATTGTGCTCAGGTTCAGTACCACTTATGTTGAAACAAATGAAAAAGTAAAGGATGAAATTCTTTTATTTGCTGAATTAAACTCAATCAATGCAGAAATAAAAGAGGAAAAGGTATAATGTGGGCTACCTATAAAATGATATCAACCACCCCGTCATAACCCTACAGGCATGACACCCCTCCTTCAAAAGGGGAAACTATTGATTTACATACCATTAATCTCTCCTCCTTTTTAAGGAGGAGTACCCTGACCAACGGTCAGGGGGAGGTGGTTGACTACTTAGTCAGCTCCTATAAGGCAAATAAGTCTTACATGCTTATTATTCTTTCCCAGGCCAGCCTGTTCACAGGTATACCCTTCTCAAGGTTTTCTTTTCTTGTCCGAAGCACGTTCTCTCCCGGGTACCTGATTTTTGCCGAGGGATCAACCGGAACAGATTTATGAAGATCGTCAATAATCTGATTTATCGAGGCGTCAATTGTTGGGAAATTATATAGTTTGCTGATGTTGAATGCAATAAAGACCTGCGATACGCTGTGTTCTGAACTGCATGTACGAATCTGATGAGTTGAGAGCCCGCCGGAAAGAATGGTTGCCAGAATATCGAGCAATAATGATAACCCTGCTCCTTTCCAGTAGCCTGCCGGTAAAACTCTCCATGTTTCAAGAATCTCACCTGGATCATCTGTGATTTGTCCCTTTTTATTGTAACCGCCGGGGTAAGGAAGTTTTTTGCTATCGCTCTTCAGTGATTCCATCTTTCCGTATGAATATTGAGACATGGCAAAATCGATAACAATTGCTTCATCCTGATAAGGCACTGCAATAACAAACGGATTGTTTCCAATTCTCGGATCGATTGCTCCCCATGCAGGCATATTTGGACAAGTATTAGTCCAGCAGATGAAAGCAAAACCTTTTTTTGCAGCCTGCCATCCATAGGTTCCTCCACGCATCCAGTGGTTTGTGTTACGAAGCGCCACCAGGCCAATTCCATTTTCAGCTGCAATTCCCATGGCTCTTTCAGTGGCAAAAGAAGCATTAAGGGGTCCGGCGCCCAGATTGCCATCCCATTGCTCAAGGGAACCGAATGAGTGTACAAATGACGGAACAGCTTCCGGTTTCACTATCCCTTCACGGATGTTCCTTATAAATCGCGGAAACCTGTTAATTCCGTGAGAATTGACGCCGTCTGCACAATTCATTGTAAAGATCTCGGCACATTTTTCAGCATCTGTTTCCAAAAAACCAATACTTGAAAGTATCCTGAAAAATTCTGATTTTATTTTACTGAAGCCAATACGAATTGATTTTTCCGGTATTTCCATATAATGAAATGATTAAAACTCAGGTAATTATTTGGTAAAAAGCAATTTAGAATGAGATACTCATATTCTATCTGTCAAGGAGTTCGCTACTGTTTATAATAAGAACTCCCTGTTTTGCAATTTCGCATTTTATATCATCGAATTTTTCAGGGTATAATGGCCGCGATGCATCCTCAATAAGTGTTGCAGAAAAGCCTTCCAGCACGGCATCGAGTATTGAATAGTAAACGCAGATATCTGCAGCCAGACCGCAGAAGTGAATTTCAGATACCCCCTTTTCATTAAAATAGCCCGACAGTCCGGTGGCTAACTGATGATTATTATCATAGAATCCGCTATAACTATCAACTTCCGCATTCATACCTTTGCGGAAAATAGCAGCAATTTTATCAGATTGAATATCCTCATGTAACTCAGCTCCCCTGGTACCCTGAACACAATGATCGGGCCAGAGAGTTTGCTGTATTCCATTCAGTATTATTTTGTCAAACGGCTTTTTGTTCAGATGATCCGATGCAAAACTTTTATGGTTTTTCGGATGCCAGTCCTGCGTGGCCACCACCAGGTCAAAATAGCCTAAAACTCTGTTAATTACCGGAACAATAAGCTTGGCCTCTGGCACAGCAAGCGGACCCCCGGGCATAAAATCATTCTGTGTATCAATAAGTACAAGTGTTTTCATTATAGACTATTTTTTAAATTCATTAATAAGTTTGTCGCGTTCAGTCTGCATTTGCGTACTTATTCCTACTTTGTATATATGGGGATAATCAAATCTTTTATATTCTTCAGGAAGTTTCTCCAATCTGCTCCTGGAGTATTTTGCAATTTCAGATACGGTTTTTGGATTGTTAAGTCTCGATCCGTTTCCCAAAACTTTAGACAAAAGTGGTTCTTTATTATATTTCGCCAGAGAAAGTGATTTAAGAGGATACATAGGATGATGCATTATATCCGTACTATCTTCCTCAGCCATTGTTACCATATCTGCACCAATGAAGTTACCTGCACTATCCGTACATCTGAATACTTGTTTTTTATGTGGTAACGTGATTTTACCAACGTTTTCCGACAATTTAATCCTGGGTTTGCCATTAGCCCAGGCCAGTTTATAAACTCCATCCAAAGCCCCATCGGGCTGGCCTGTTACAAGGCTTGTGCCTACACCAAAAACATCGATAGGTGCCTGTTGTCCGACAAGGCTTTTTATTATGTATTCATCCAGTTGGTTTGAAACTGCGATCTTCACATAGTGTAGTCCTGCTTCATTTAATCTTCTCCGGCATTCTTTTGAAAGGTAAGCAAGGTCGCCACTGTCAAGTCTGATTCCATTCAGCCGTAACCCTTTATCTTCCATTCTTTTAGCTACGATTACTGCATTTGGCAGTCCGCTTTTTAGCGTATCGTACGTATCTACAACAAGAACACAATCATTGGGTTGAATATCTGCAAAATGAGTAAATGCTGACAACTCATCATCATAGCTTTCGATAAAAGAATGAGCCATTGTACCGGAAACAGGAATATTATAATCACGACCAGCCCGAACATTGCTTGTACTATCAAATCCACCAATAAATGCCGCTCTGCTGGCATAATAACCTCCGGGACCCTGAGCCCTGCGTAAACCGAAATCAATCAGATACCGGTCGCCTGCTGCCTGGCGCATACGGCTGGCTTTCGTGGCGATCAGTGTCTGAAAATTAAGTATATTAAGCAGAAGTGTTTCAATAATCTGAGCTTCAATAATGTTAGCTTCAATCTGAATCACGGGTCTTACCGGAAAGACCAGGTCTCCTTCGACTGAACTGTAAACATTTCCATTGAACCTGAATTTTTCAAGATATCTTATAAAATCAGGATGGTATCCCAGCTCTCTTAAAAAACCAAGATCCTTTTCATCAAATTGCAAGTTATCAAGAGCCTGAAGAAAATCCTCCAATCCTGCAAAAATTGCATATCCTCCTTTGAAGGGTAATTTACGGAAGAAATAGTCAAATACTGCCTTGGTCTCCTTATATCCTTTCAGAAAATATACCTGGGACATAGTCAACTGGTATTTGTCAGTATAAGAAGCCGTGTAATCGAACATTATCAGTAATTTGTAAATAGTTCGTTCAATCTGGGTTTACAATTAATTACTTTCAAGATATCAGAAATTTTGCAATATTTCTATTGTTAAGGCAATAAATATTATCTATAAAAACCCTCTTACAATAACTGTATGTTTTTATTCTCATAGCCAGAATAGCCAGATCTCGTTCAAAAGGTTTATACCTGAACATTCAATCTGATCAATTGTTGAATTTAATATCTAAACAGATGTACAGATGTATTTTTCAACTATATCAACAAACATTTATCGTAATAGTTTTAAATAAACATTTTGAAGAAACAATATAAAATATCAATCCTGATTTTTAGCCTTTCTCTTTTTCTGAGCATATATTCACTAAACGGTCAAATTCTGAAAGATTCAACTTCGATAAACCTTATAAAAAAAGGCATCGATTATATTTATAACTTCCAGTTCAGCAATGCTCATAAGATCAGCGCCCAACTCAACAGATTGTATCCCGGACATCCTATAAATTACCTTTTTAACGGGATGATAACTTATTGGGAAAATTACCCACTGATAACAACCTCGCAAGCACGGGACTCCTTTGAAGATGCGATGAATAAATGCATAGATGAGTGCAACAAAATTAAAAATCCGTCAGACGAACCTGAAATACTATTGGTCAATCTGTGCGCCCGGGGTCTTCTTTTATTATATTACACAGATAATTATCTCAGTCTTGATGTATTTCCTCTCGCCACCAGTACTTATCAATGCATCAGGCGCTCTTTTAACTTCACAACCAATTATTCTGATTTTTATTTTTTCACAGGTGTCTACAATTACTACCGGGAAGCTTATCCCGATGCTCATCCGGTTTACAAAACGCTGGCATTTCTTTTTCCAAGAGGAAGCAAGCCTATGGGTTTGGAAGAATTGCAGATTGTTGCCAAAAATTCAATTATACTTAAGGCAGAAGCATATTCTTTTCTTACCTTGATATTCTTAAGTTTTGAGAATAATTATCAGCAGGCAACATTCTACAGCAAAAGTCTTCATATCATATATCCTGACAACCCGGAATACCTTGGTTCATATATTAAAAACCTTCTGCTGATAAAGCAATATGATGAAGCTGAGAGGGAAATAGGGTCATCTGTTTCTAATCTGAAAAACCTGTTTTTCCAGTCGCAGCTTACTATTTTCAAGGCGATTTTACAGGAAAAAAAACATCATAATAACCAACTGGCTCAGCAATTGTATCTGACAGGAATCAAAGAAATATCGGTCTTCAGGAGTTATGGAAACGAATATGCTGCCTATGCATATTTTGGACTGAGCCGTATCAGTAAGATCAATGGAGATGAAGAGAATGCTGAGAGGTATCGTAAACTTGCATTAAAACTTGCCGATTTTAAAAATATAGATTTTGGCGATTAATCACCCGGCTTTCCCGGATTGCCAAATTAACTGTCTGAAAGGGAAAATTCAGCATAACTCATCGCTGCAACTCTTCACCATGCAAAACCTTATACTTCATCATCATAGTCCCCTGCTGGTTTGCAGTAGTGCAACTTATCAGTGTCAGCCTGATATCGAGTTTTTCTTCAACCACAAAATTGCCTCCGATTCCAAATATTTTTGGTTCAAGGGTAAGCCACAATTCATCTATTAACTCTTTTTTCAGAAAGGAAGTCGCAATGTGGGCACCCCCGACGATTAATAATCTCTCCTCCCCTGCTTTTTCAAAACGTGATATAATGCTATCAGGCGATTGACTCGTAAACTCAATCCTCCCAGGGACAGCTCCTGACCTGTATTTTTCCGTATTTCCTGTCATAACAATATAATGATGTTTAGAATCAGGCTTAACAGGATCAGGATTATAAGTACCGCTGCCCATTATTATAACCCGTGTATCGTTCCATATTGAATCAAAATAATCCTGATCATTTTTCGACGACCATGATCTGATTTTAGGATCTCCCCATTTTGTTATCTTGCCATCGAGTGTTGAAACGAATATCAGAATTGTTTTCATTTACAGAGTTTAAGCTGTTCATCTCCAAAATGGACATTTACATTTTTTCCATTGTTATCTGAATTTCGTTTATCCCAAGACCAGACAGTTGTTTAAGTACTGACTCCATCATTGGAGGCGGTCCGCATAAATAGTAGCGCTTATATTCCCTGGGGATGTTGTCTTTTAGAAATTCTTCAGTTATGATTCCATGATTATATCCTTCAGTAATCTCATCAGAAAGTAAATTGATAATTAGATCGCCCAGAAGCCATTTCAACTCACTTTCATGAATTACGTCATCCTTTGTCTTATTGGCAAAGAGCAGTATATTAGCACCAATCTTCTTCCTGTAATGCAGTGCTCTTAATATT
>OCZT010005363.1_pt1 | contig 12814 bp, 19 predicted proteins | sample 1539031 | NCBI WGS metagenome assembly OCZT01 (sample SAMEA3539308, study PRJEB22396) | soil metagenome | biome: tundra; feature: field; material: soil | place: USA | collected 2010-05 | depth 0.15 m | reverse complement strand
ACCGTGTCGATGACCTTGTCCCGGTAGACGGCGAACGCGGCCTCGTGTCCCCGGCCGCATGGAACGCGCGGCCCCCGGTGCCCGCGGTCGGCGGACAGAACCTCGCCCAGCATGCTCCCGCCCAGCCGCAGCAGCCCCGCGCGGATCACCGCCTCCGCAGCCTCCATCCCGGCATCGCCGCAGCCCAGGATCCGGGCCGCTTCCGCGGCAAGCCGCCCTAGCTCGGCGGCCTTCTCCGCCGCGAGCGCGTCCCGGAGCCCCCTTTTTCCCCTCCCGGCCCGGGAGAGGCGTCACCGCCGGCGTCGCCCGGCACCGCCGGGCGGGCCTGGCAGATCGTCTCGTTCACCTCCGCGACCTGCCCGACCAGGTCCCGGAACCGCTCGTACTCCGTGACCTCGCGCCGGGCCTTGTCCAGCTCCGGGCCTGGTCTCAGGTGCACCGCCCGCGTCCTGCCGTCAACGGTCCGGGTCAGGTTCCACTGCGGCCCGTGCCCGGGATGCTCCGGGGCGGCGCACGCGCAGTTCGGCTTGCCGCACTTGCGGCGCACCTCGCGCAGCGACCCCCGGCGGAAGTCCCCGACCTGTCCCAGCTCCCGGTACAACTCCTCGCGCCGGCGCTCCAGTTCCGCCAGCTCATCAGGCCCGTCGGGCACGCCGCCTCCTAGTCTGAGTGTTTTACAACACTCAGACTAGGCTCACAACCAGCCACAATCCAGAACCCTACGAATCTGACGCACACCCACAGCGGCCGCGGTGTGCCCGGATTGTCGGTGCCCCTCGTTACGCTGCGGGTCATGGACTGGAAGATCGAGCTAGTGGCCATGCCGGTGACCGACGTTGACCGGGCGAAGGCCTTCTACGTGGAGCAGGTCGGCTTCCACGCCGATCACGACTACCAGGTCAACGACGAGCTGCGGTTCGTGCAGCTGACGCCTCCGGGCTCGGCGTGATCGGTAGTGCTCGGCACCGGTATCACCGAAATGCCGCCAGGTTCACAGAAGGGTGTCCAGGTCGTCGTCGATGACGTCACGGCCGCCCGGCGGGATCTCGCCGGGCGCGGCGTGGAGGTCAGTGAGGTCGACGTGCAGCCATGGGGCTCGTTTGTCACCTTTAGCGACCCGGACGGCAACACCTGGGCGCTGCAGCAGCTGCCACCCCGGGGATAGGGCGCCCCGGCCGCGCCCGACTTCGACGTATGGGAGCCGTCTGATGCTGACCGTCAGCGATGTGCGCGCCTGCGCGATGTCCCTGCCCAGAACCGAGGAGCACCTGATACGGGATCATGTCAAGTTCCGGGTCGGCAGGATCGTCTACGCCGCGGTGGCGCCGGACGAGACGATCCTGGGCTTCGGCTTCCCGCGGGAAGAGCGTTCCGCTCTGATCGCTGCTGAGCCGGCCAAGTTCTGCCTGCCCCGGCTCAGCGACCAGCGTTTCAACTGGGTCCACGCGCGCATGGCCGAGCTGGGCCTGGCCGAGATGCGCGAGCTAGTCACCGACGCCTGGCGGATGGTTGTGCCCAAGCGCCTGGCCGCCGAGCATCTCAGCCACGTTGGCGGCCGGCTCCAGGCCTGATGATCCGCACGTGTCTCAGGCGGCCAGGTCGGCCTTGCGCGGCCGCCCACGCGGCCGCTTGTCGGCGATGACCACACCGCGCAGCAGCAGCTCGCCACCCCAGACGCCCGCTGGCTCTGCGCGCTGCAGGGCCCCGGCGAGGCAGGCGGACCGCACGGGGCAGTCGTCGCATAGTGCCTTGGCCCGCCGCAGGTCCTGCGGATCCTCAGCAAAGAACAATTCCGGTGCGCTCTGGCAGGGCAGCTCCGCAGCGACCGTGACGTGCCGCTGTGTCCGTGCGCCCGCCCCTCTTCCTGCCCGCCGGCCACGCCATGCCGTGGCCGCATGCTTTCGCACGTCCCCGGCCCGCTGGGCGGCCAAGTTCGGCGTGACGTCGGGGTGCATGGTTCCTCCTCGGTGCGGGACCGCCTTTTGGCCCCTGACATCGAGGTTCGCCGTAAGACCGGCCGCCGGCATCGGGCATACGCCTTATCTCTGGGCGGAAATCGGTCCTAGGCGTCGTGTCCGCATGACGCGGGCCGGCACGCCCACGGATACCGCCACCCCCACGTCCATTCAGAGGACGCCCGCATACAACCGGGAATGCCGCGCTGCTCAACACGTCACTCAACCTGCACGGGGAGCCGATCGCGCGCACCGCTCGCGACGCGCTCCGCGTATTCAGGCACTCCAGGCTGAGATATATGCAGCTCGGCCCCTTGCCTCACACGCAAGGAGGGTGCTTAATCATCCTCAACCTTAATGCCCAGAGCGCTAGCCAGGCTATAAGCCAGGGCCAGGGCATCCCGGCTCTTGACAATTGATCCTCTGAGACTCATCACTCCGTTGATGCCATCCAGAGTGCAGTCCGAGAAACGCGTACCTTCCATCTGTGCTTTCGAGAACTGAGCGCCGCTCAAATCACAATGCTCAAACCGCGCGCTCCGCAGGTCTGCCTCCTGGAAGTCAGCTTGCATGAGCTTGCAATCGGCGAACACGACGCTCTTGAGCGCGCTGAAGCGGAAGGAAGACATGTCCATCCGGCAGCTCTCGAATGTTGCTTCACGAACACTTCCGTCGGCCCACGACAGGCCCGTCATGCGGTTGCTGGCGAGGGTCACGCGCATGAGGGAGCATTCGCGGGCACGAAGATTCGCCAGGTCACAGCCCTCAAAGACCGAGTCCGAGATTATGGCACGATCCAGTTCCGTCTGCCCAAAATTTACATTCTTGTACCGGCACTGGTCAATCTCGACCGACGCCACATCCCGCTTCGCCAGCTCGATATCTTTATACTCCAGCGATAGGTATACGCCATCGTCTTTCAGATCATCGTCAGGGAGCTTTGCCGGGCTAAGCGTGGCGGGGAGCTTCGGGCTCGCCGGCTGCCGCAAACGAGCCTGCCTGCCAGGTGAGCCATGCGAGCTATAAGGCATTCCCTCATATTACTAGAGGCCAATAGCTGCCCACTGACTCTCCGCGTTACTAGAGCCGGTCCGTCCAGCGTCGCCGAGGTTCAGGCCCAGCGGGGCGAGCGGCTCGATGCGCGAGTCGGCGCACATCAGCACCCCCAAGCGGCGCTCGGCCCGCTGCGGCAGCAGCGGCTCCTGGCCGTGCTGGCGGGCGTAGTCCGCGTTGCTATGTCACAGGGTGATGCGTGCTAATGCACGGACACGGGCTGCGCACCGGCCGCCCGCGGCGCTGGCGGCAGCCGCGGGGACCGGTGCGCTGGCGAAGAACCAGGGTCAGCCGGTCGCCCGGGCGGCCTGGATGATGACGCTGGCCACGACTCCCGGGTTGGAGATCATGGACAGGTGCGGTGCGTTGATCTCAGTGATGTGCGCATTCGCGCGGTGGGCCATGAGCAACTGCTCAGCTGGGGTGATGATGTGGTCGTTCAAGCCGACGATGTCCCAGGACGGGATCGTCGCCCAGGCCGGCGTCCCGGACTGGTCGGTGAGCGTGCTGGTGGCCAGGGGCCGCTGGGTGGCGGCCAGCACCGCGCCTTCACTGGCAGGCAGCCCGTTGGCGAAGCAGCCTGGGAACACGCTCGGCTTGACATAGGCGTCGGCGACATTGGCGGGCGCCCCGGGGAAGGGCACCAGGTTGAAGACCGTGGACGGGTCTGGCACGTAGAAGCACGACCCTGCCGTGGTCAGCGTCTCCAGGTCGTCGCCCTGGGCTGGCAGGTAGGCATCGTCGTAGACCAGGGCCTTCACCTGGCTGTCCCCGAGGGCCGCGTTGGTGATGACCTCACCGCCGTAGGAGTGCCCGACCAGCACGATGGGGCCGTTGATGGTGTGCAGGAAGCTGGCGATCGTGCCGGTGTCGTAGGCCAGGCCCTGCAGCGGGTTGGGCGGGGCGTAGACGGTGTAGCCGCCACCCTGCAGGATGCGGGTGACCGCGTTCCAGCTGCCGGAATCGGCCCACGCGCCGTGTACCAGCACGATCGTGGGCTTGGGCCCGCTGCCGTCCGCTGCCACGCTGGTGCTCCCGGTGCTCCCGGTGCTCCCGGTGCGCGCGGTCGCCGCGTGGGCGGAGCCGGCCTGACTGCTGGCGAACAGCAGCCCGGCGACGGCCAGGACACCAGCTAGGAAGATGAGCAGCGGCCTGGTCAGCCGCGGGGCTCGGATGAAAAACATCGGGTTCCTTTCGGAAAGCTGTGGCAGGAATCAATCGCTTGTCTGGTTGTGCGCGCCCCGGTTATTTGAGGAAGGTGAGGAGTGCCTGGTTGACCTGGTCAGTGTGGGTCCAGGCGATGGCGTGCGGGCCGCCGTCGATGACGACCAGCTGCATGTCCTTGATCAGGCCGGGCAGTCGCTTGCCGGTGTTGGGGTAGGGCAGGATCCGGTCGGCGTCGCCCTGGATGACCAGCACCGGCACGTCGATCTTCGGCAGGTCGGCGCGGAAGTCGGCCTCCCAGGTCGAGATGCACGCCACCGCGGCGGTGGCCGATGCGGCTGCCGCGATGTTCCAGCTGGCCTGGAATGCCTGATCGCTGACGAGGGTGCCGCCGAGTACGTCCATGTTGTAGAAGTTGTCGAGGAAGCCCTTCATCCACGCCGGGGTGTCGGCCTTGGCGGCCTGGACGAACCCGTCGAACAGGCTGCCGGGCAGCCCCTCGGGGTTGTCGCCCGTCTGCAGCAGGAACGGCGGGATCGGGGACACCAGGACGCCCCGGGCAATCCGGGCCGAGCCGTAGGTTCCCAGGTAGCGGGTTACCTCGCCGGTCCCCATCGAGTGGCCGACCAGCGTGACGTCGGTCAGGTCGAGCTTCGCCAGCAGGGTATCGAGGTCGGCGGCGAAGGTGTCGAAGCCGTAGCCGGATGCCGGCTGGCTCGAGCCCCCGAACCCGCGGCGGTCATAAGTGATCACCCGATGGCCGGCCTCCAGCAGCACCGGCACCTGCTTGTCCCACGCGCGGCCGCTCAGCGGGTAGCCGTGAATCAGGACGACAGGCCGGCCCTGGCCGTAGTCCTCGTAATGCAGATCGATGCTTCCGGAGTTCTCTTGTCCGACGCTGATGTACGGCATAACGTCTCCTCCTGAGGTCCTGTCAGCTGCCCGGCGGGGCACCCGGATGTGTCCTACGCCGACATCGTCACCTGTGGGATCGCGCGTTCGAATCCGGTGAACCGCCTAGTCGTCGTGGGTTCTCCCCGGGCATGGGCTGGTGCGGACGCCGGCACACGACAGTCACGACCAGATGGAGCGCGGCGAGGTTGCCGTAGGCGGCCGTGGCGGACGGTCAGACGCGGTCGAGAGCGACTCCCGCAAGCTGGCGGCGCGAGCCGACGCCCACCTTCCGGAAGATCTTGCCGAGGTGGTAGTCGACCGTCTTAGGACTGATGAACAGCTGCACGGCGATTTCCGGGTTGGTGGAACCGGCCGCTGCCAGCACCGCGACCTGAAGCTCCTGGGGGGTGAGGTCACTGTGATGCCCGGGGGTGCGCTTGCGGGCTGTCTGTCCGGTCGCAGCGAGCTCAAGCCGGGCTCGTTCCGCGAAGGCGCCGGCCCCCATGGTCTCGAACATGCTGTGGGCGGTTCGCAGGTGCTCGCGCGCGTCGCGGCGGCGCTTGGCCCGCCGTAGCCACTCCCCGTAGAGAAGGTGAGCGCGGGCGAGGTGGCTCACGCCCCGGGCATGGCGGAGGTGCGCGATCGCCTCCTGGTACAAGGCCTCGGCGTCAGGCCCGTCTGCGAGCAGGGCGCGGGACCGGGCGAGCAGCCCCAGCGTGAGAGGCGTGGGGCTGGCGGCCGCGCGGCGCCCGACACGATCCAGGGCGTCCTGGGCGACGGCCAGCTGACCGCAGCGGACCGCAGCCTCGATCAGATCGGGCAGGGCGAAGGCGCTCAGCAGCAGGTTCTCTTCGTATCCGTGCGGCGCGGCCGCCAGCGCTTCTTCGTAATGACCCAGGCCGAGTTCCAGCACAGCGAGCGCGTACTCGAGCCATACGAGCTTCCAGCCCTGACCCTGCTAGGCTGCGGCGCGGGCAGCGGCCGCCGCCTGGGCCCGGGTATCGCTGGCCTGGCCCTGCCACGCCAGCACCAGTACCTGGCCTACGCTGCAGCTGTCTCCCCGCGCCTCCTCGATGGCCCCGCGCTCGGTAAACAGTGCCCGTGCCTGGCCGAGGGCGCCCGCGAACAGCTCCGACGCCCCGGTGAAGATCAGAGCCGTGGCCAGGGCGGGCACCGCGCCCTGGTCTCGGGCTTGCTCCTCCAGCCGGCTGGCCAGTGAATAGAGGGCGCCGTCGTCGCCGAGTGCGCCAGCGGCCCAGCAGCCGATTCCCGTCCAGGTCAGCAGGTCAGCAGAGTTGATCGGTGCCTCCTGCAAGGCGGCGACAGCACGACTGAGCAGGGGTGCGGCGGCCTCGTGGCCGTCGAGGAGCAAGGTCGTGTCGGCGTCGAGGAGCAGATCGCCGATGCTCTCTGCTGACTGCGGCGACCGAGGAATGGAGCGGGCGGCCCGTGCGATGTCGGCGCCGAGTGCGTCGGCGGCAGCGAATCGGCCGCTGACCCAGGATGCGGCGAGCGCGTCAAGGAGGGCATCGCGAGCCTGGCCGACGTCGAGCGGCGCGATCTGCCGGGCTGCGCCGAGCAGGATGGCGGCCGTCTTCGCTGGCTGCATCAGCGCATAGTGAATGGCGCCCTGGACGCGCTGGGCCACGATGCGCTGGCGCGGATCGTCGAACTGGCCGGCCACGCTGTCGAGAAGGGTCTGGGCGCAGGGAAGCGCCGGCCGTGTTTTCGGCTTGCGCGGCGGCCAGGACGCGCCATAGGCGTGCCGCGGCATCTGGGGTCAGCGCTGCGGAACGCGTGAGGTAGGCGCCGGTGGCGGCCCATCCTCCCCGGCTCCTTGCTCGCTCCGCAGCTTGTTCCAGCTCGGCGGCGACAGCCTCGTCGGGCTCGGTTGCCGCCTCCGAGCGATGCCACGCCCGCAGATCGGCGCCCGAACCCGGATAGGTGGCCTCGGCCAGCGCTTGGTGAACTCGCTGGCGATCTACGAGTGTGGCGCCATGATAAATCGCAGAGCGGACGAGCGGATGGCGGAACGTGAGGGTCGGCCCTATCATCACCAGCTCGTGGGCTTCGGCGGGGCCGGCGGCGTTGATACCAAAGCCGAGGTGCTGCCCGGCACGCCAGAGCAAGGCGGGATCGCCGGTAGGGTCGGCGGCCGCCGTCAGCAGCAGGATCTGCGTGGCAGCAGGCAGCGACCGGACCTGGCTGAGGAATCGGGCCTGCAGGCTCCGGCCCAGCGGAAGCGGTTCTGGCAACGCGATCTCACCAGTCAGCTGCCCGCGTGAGAGCTCGCGGCCCAGCTCGATCAGCGCGAGCGGATTTCCGCTGGTCTGGGCGATGATCCGCTCGCTAACTCCGCTGTTGACCTCGTCCGCTGCGGCCGACGCCAGCAGCTGGCCGGCCTCGGCAGGGCGAAGCCCGCGCACGCGGAGCGTGGGAAGCCCGTCCAGGGGGACATGACGTTCGGACGGATCCCGCAGGGCGAACATCATGCCGATGGCATCGGCATGGAGGCGGCGCGCGACGAAGGCCAGGACATTGGCCGACTCCTGGTCGAGCCACTGCGCGTCGTCAACGACACACAGCAATGACCGCTCTGCGGCCGCGCCGGACAGCAGGGTCAGCGACGCGAGCCCGACCAGGAACCGGTCCGGCGGGCCCCCATCGCGGAGGCCGAACGCGGTCGCCAGTGCCTGCCGCAGCGGCGCGGGAAGAGAGCCGAGGCGTCCCAGGTATGGCACGAGCAGCTGGTGCAGCGCCGCGAAGCCGAGCTCGGCCTCCGATTCGATCCCTACGAGACGGACGACGCCGAGATCCCCGGCCGATTCGATGGCGTAGTCCAGAAGCGCCGTCTTTCCTGTCCCGGCCTCGCCTTGCAGCACCAGGACGGCGCTCATACCCCGCCCGGCTGCGGCCAGGACACGATCAATCTGGACGCGCTCACTCACGCGGTCGAGAAGCATATCTTCGGCCTCCGGCGGGACCGCTCCGCTGATGACGGCATGGGCGTCATTCCGTCGCCGTGGACAGGAGTGAAGCTTCGGGCCAGATATGGGCTGGTTTGATAGTACGCACAGGACACGCCGACGATCCACCGCCGTTGCCTCCGGCGGGAAGATTGATGGACGCGCACGTCGGATTCAGGCTGGCATCAGCCGCTCCGCTGTCGGCCGGATTCCGTCGACGACGAGATCGAACAGCCGGGCCGCTTGAGCCTTGCCATCCTCCCCGGGCCCGACGCGCCACAGGAAGCCCATCAGGAGCAGCACGTCGGCGGGGTCCAAGCCGGGGCGCAGCACCTTGGCCGCCTCGCACGCCGCTAGCAGTTCGCCGACGGCGGCGGTGACCGGCGCGTAGGTCTCGTTGACAAGGTCCTGTACGGCTGCGGAATGCAGCGCTTCACCAAGACCGTGCTTGATCCGCACGTAATCGGCGAGCCGGTCGAACCACATCCGGAAGGCATCGAGCGGTTCACATTCCACGAGCACCTCGGCGACCGAGTCGGCGAGCACCTGGACGTCGTGCCGGTACACCGCGAGGATCAGTGCTTCACGGGTCGGAAAGTGCCGGTAGAGCGTGCCCGCGCCGACACCGGCCCGCTTCGCGATCGAGTTCAGCGAGGCGTCGTCGGACTCGGCGAACGCGTCATAGGCCGCCTGGAGGATGCGCCCGCGGTTCTGCTGCGCGTCGGCCCGCGTGGGTTCATGCCGTGTCGTGGCCAAGACGCCTCCAGTGTTGCGATGCTGCGCAGTTGCTAAACGGAGAGTTCTCCGCTACGGTCGGGCTGGTGGCGGAGAACTCTCCGTTTAGGTGGCTACTATAGGAGCAACCATGCGCTACATCAAGCTCGGAAGCACCGGCCTCGACATTTCCCCGATCGCCATCGGCGCTATGACCTACGGCGAACCCGACCGCGGACACCCCGTATGGTCGCTCGGCGAGGACGACAGCCGCCCGCTGATCAAGCACGCCCTCGATACCGGCATCAACTTCTTCGACACCCGCCAACATGTACTCGCAGGGCTCCAGCGAGGAGATCCTGGGCCGCGCCCTGAAGGACTTCGCCGACCGCGATGACATCGTCATCGCCACCTAGGTTCGCCACCCCATGCGCCCCCGACCCAACGGCAAGGGCCTGTCCCGCAAAGCGATCATGACCGAGATCGACCACAGCCTCCGCCGTCTCGGTACCGACTACGTCGACCTGTACCAGATCCACCGACGGGACAGCGCCACGCCCGTCGAGGAGACCCTCGAAGCACTGCACGATGTCGTCAAGGCGGGCAAGGCCCGTTACATCGGCGCCTCGTCGATGCACGCGTGGGAGTTCAGCAAGGCGCTCCACCTGCAGCGCCAGGACGGTTGGGCCCGGTTCGTCGCCATGCAGGACCACTACAACCTCCTCGCCCGTGAGGAGGAACACGAGATGCTGCCGCTGTGCGCAGACGAAGGCGTGGGCACGATCGTATGGAGCCCGCTGGCCCGCGGCCGCCTCGCCCGGCCATGGAACGAATCCACCACACGATCGACTACCGACGGCTTCGCCAGCATGCTCTACACCGACGCCGACAGCGACCGCTCCACCGTCGAGGCGGTGGGCGCCGCCGCCCTCGAAGCGCATTACACGCCCCGCCACGACTTCCAGGGCATCTCCGACGACGCCGGATTCGCCCGCATCATGGCCCGCATCCCGGACTTCACGCCCGCAGGCGCCTGACCGATCCGCGACGACAGAGCCTTCGTGTCCGGTCCGGCCGAATATGGCCAGGGGGGTGCCGCCTGAGCATGCGATTGGCCGCTTCCCGCGGACGTCGCTACCAGCATCCAGGGTTGGCGGCTGGCTCCAGACCTGATGATCGTCGCGACCGCCCGGCCCTCTTCAGCGAAGCGGGTGGCGGCCGGCCTCGAACCAGCAGAAAATCAGCTCATCCGCCCGCGCTGCGCGGCGGCATGGCCACCCACGAACAGCGAGACTGCCATGCAGCACCACGACGAGCAGCCAGATATTCCGGCCAGGCCGCCCGCCCGCCGGTACGACCTCAACGGATACCCGGTCATCGAACTGGCCGGTGCCATCGATCTCGCCGGGCGGGCCGGAGAACTCGGCCGCTACCGCACCGTGGCGGAGGCGACTGGCGGCGACCGCGCGCCGTGAAGGCGGTTGTCTACTCCGGCTACGGCGTCACTCCGGCCTTGACGCAGGTACCCGATCCCGTCTGCTCCAACGATGGCGTGGTCCTCAAGGTCGGCGCGACCGGGGTATGCCGGTCGGACTGGCACGCCTGGAAGGGGCACGATCAGGTCGCGCTGCCACATATCCCGGGGCACGAACTGGCGGGGGTCGTCGCGGAGACCGGGCCGGGCGTTACCCGGTGGCGGGCCGGGGACCGGGTCACGGTGCCGTTCGCCTGCGGCTGCGGTGTGTGCGCCTACTGCCGGGCGGGTGATGCGCAGGTCTGTCCGTGGCAGACCCAGCCGGGTTTCACCGGGCCGGGATCCTTCGCCGAACGGGTGGCCATCCAGGCCGCAGACGTGAACCTGGTGGCACTCCCGGATTCGGTCAGCTTCGTGACGGCGGCCTGCCTGGGCTGCCGGTTCGCCACGGCCTTCCGGGCGCTCACCGTGCACGGCCGCCTCGGCGCCGGTGACTGGCTGGCCGTGCATGGATGCGGCGGGGTCGGCCTGTCAGCGGTGATGATCGCCTCGGCGCTGGGGGCTCGCGTGGTCGCGGTCGACGTGGCCAGCGCGGCGCTGGATCGCGCCCGCGACCTCGGCGCGGAGGCGGCCGTTGACGCGGCCCGGGACCCGGATCCCGCCGCTACCATCCGCGACATCACGATGGGCGGAGCACAAGTCTCGATCGACGCGCTCGGCACGCCGGCCACGGCAGTCGGCTCGGTGCGCTGCCTGCGCCGCCGCGGCCGGCACGTTCAGGTTGGCCTGCTGCTCGGCTCCATGTCCACGCCGCCGATTCCGATGGACCTGGTCATCGCGCGGGAACTGGAGATCTACGGCTCGCACGGCATGGCCGCCCGCGAATACCCGCCGATGCTGGCCCTGGTCGCGGACCAGACTCTCCGCCCGGACCTGCTGATCGGTGAGGTGATCGGGCTGGACGGCGCCGGGGCCGCGCTAGCCGCGATGGACCGGCCATCGCCGTCCGCGGGGATGACCGTGATCGAGTTCTAGCCGCGCCCGGCCCGCCCGGCGGCGCGCCCATCTACCTGATCATGGACAACCTGTCGGCGAACAAGACCCCCGCCACCCGCGCCTGGGCGAAGAAGAACAAGGCGCGGCTGCGCTTCACGCCGGCGAATGCCTCCTGGGCCAACCCCATCGAGGCGAAGTTCGGGCCGTTGCGGACCTTCGTCATGAGCAGCTCGGATCATCCCAGTCACACCGTGCGGGCCGCCGCCTGCAGGACTACCTGGCCTGGCGCAACGCCAACGCCCGCCACCCCGACGTCCTGGCCGCCCAGCGCCGCGAGCGCGCCCGCATCCGCAGCGCAACGCCAGCAACGCTGGGGCCGCCCACGACCAAAGGCCGCGTGAGCAACCCGGCGAACGTTCATGGACAGCACATAGCAGCGGCGCAGCCTCAGCGTGGCGGCCCTGCCGGAAACGTGTCGTGCCCAGACAGTACCGGGCCTCAGCCTGCCAGCGGGTGTCCTAGCTGCGGTACGGCTGCCTGTCCTCGTCGGTGCCGGCTACAGGTGTCACCAGGTCCCCAGCAGGCGGTCCAAGAACTCGGCGACTGCGCTCTCACCGGCGCTGAGCGCGGCGGCAGGATCGTCAGCGCGCACGATCATCATGGCCACCTCATTGGCGGCGGCCAGCACGATGTGAGCGAACGTGTCCACGTGACGTCGCTCGATGCTGCCTGCCTCGGCCGCGTACGTGACGGCGGCTCTGATCTCCCCCAGGCTGTTCTCGTCAAGCTCCCGCCACCGCTGCCAGCCCAGCACCGCCGGCGCGTCGATCAGCATGATCTGCTGGACGACCGGGTCGCCGGCCAGCCGGATCCACGCGAGGCAGCCGGCCCGCAGCGCGGCGACCGGGTCCGGGGCATCCCGCATCGCCTCCGCCACTGGCCCGCTGATCCGGGCGCCGACCTCCTCCATGACCGCCCAGAACAAGGCGTCCTTGCCCGGGAAGTGGTGGTAGAGCGAGCCGCGGCTGACTCCCGAGCCGGCCAGCACCGCCTCGATCGATGTGCCGTCGTAGCCGTGCGCAGCGAACAGCCGTGTCGCGACCTCGACCAGATGCGCCCGGGTGGCCTGGCCCCGCTCGACGTTCTTGTTCATCTGCCTCCTGGCACGATTGACAGACCGACCGCCGGTCTGGAAAAGTTAGACTGTCAGTCGGTCTTCGGGCAAGTGTATCCCGGCGGCCGCCCACGAGGGGAGAAACCCATGCCCAGCGCGATGGAACGCCTCGACAAGCACCGCAGCCAGGTGCATACCCGGTCCGGTCCCGCCAGCTACATCGACAGCGGCGGCCCGGGTCGCGCGGCGCTGTTCGTCCACGGCGTTGGCACCAGCAGCTACCTGTGGCGGCACGTGATCGACCAACTCGACGGCCAACGCCGCTGCGTGGCGGTCGACCTGCCGCTGCACGGGCAGACTCCCGCGGCCGCCGACCAGGATTTCTCGCTGCCGGGCCTGGCCCGCTTCGTCGCCGACTTCTGCGACGCACTCGAACTGACCGACGTCGACCTCGTCGCGAACGACACCGGCGGCGCGATCGCCC
>OCZT010005362.1_pt1 | contig 12814 bp, 10 predicted proteins | sample 1539031 | NCBI WGS metagenome assembly OCZT01 (sample SAMEA3539308, study PRJEB22396) | soil metagenome | biome: tundra; feature: field; material: soil | place: USA | collected 2010-05 | depth 0.15 m | reverse complement strand
GTGATTTCCTCGTGCGTCGGGTTGATGGATGACGGTGTGCAGGCTTGCGCTTCAGTGTAAAAACGCGCCCGATTTGAGAACATTTTGAATCGCTTTGTCCTTTTTCCCGGTTTGCCGGCTTCCGCAAATGCCCAAGGACGAACGATTGACACCGGGTTAATGGTTCAATAGCGGACGATTAAAGCCATCACCGCAGGCTTTGCAGATACCTTACAACCCCGTTGGACAGCGAAAGCGTCACTTGTGCCTGCCCGTTGCTGCTACCTACCCACGTCGAGAAGTTGGGCATCGCATTCGTGATGCTCGCCAGGTTCCAGGCATTTGATGGGTAGATCGTGCCGCCGTTGAGCGTCAGGGGCACGTTGAACGCGGCGGTGCTGCTGCTGCCTTTGATGACGCGCCAGAAGCGCATGTCTTCGGCGAAATTGATCGGGATCGTGAAGGTCACAACGCCAGTGTTTGTGGACAGCGTGAAGCCGTTCGTTTGGGGCACCCATCCGGCCACTAAAGCAAGGTTCGTTGAGGTCTGCAAAACGTAGCCGCCGGAGAGGTTTGTTTGGAGGATTCCGATGGCGAAATTCGTGCCGGTGGCATCCACCCCGGCGTTGGTGATTTGTATCCAGGTCATGACGCTCGACATGTCGAAAATCGTGCTGTTCTGGAATGAGTAAATAAGATGCGTCGTGTTGCTGCTGATGACGGTCGAAAAGTTGTTGTTGAACGCGTTGGCGAAGAGGGCGTCGGCGTAGGTTTTGGTGGCGGCGTCATTGCCGTCCGTGGGAGGGTCAAAACGCTGATGCTGGCCGAAGTAATAATTTGTCTTCCCAAGCAGCTCAAAATGATCAATGGAGTAGAGTCGTGCGCCCCCCGGATTCACCATCGTGCCACCACGCGCGGTCGCGCCATTTGTGATGATGGAAACCGAGATCAAATTAGTGGTGGAAAATCCGTTTGTAATGACAAACCAGCCGTTCGTGCCGGTGTAGCTGCCGACGAGTGACGCCGGGATGGCCATGGGTGGGTTTCCGCCGTCATCGCCGAAATAATAGAACCAACTGTAAAGCCCGTTCACGCGGGCCAAAAAATTCGATCCCGACCAGCTCGCAAAATTCGTCGTGTAGGTAATGATCTGCTTGCTCGAAAGGACGATGTTGGTTGGCACCGTCCCGCCGCTGGAATTGGTATTGAGGAACGCCAGATTTGTTTCGTGCCGGCGCAGCACACCGGCAGCCCAAATATCGTTGTGGTTCAACTTCTGCCAGGTGGCGACAAATGTGTCGCGGCTGGCGTCGGTGCTGTTGGTGCCATAGAAGACGTTCGTGACGCTGTCGAGGTAGGAATAAACGTCGGCGTTCGTCTGCGCGGTGCAGACGTATGAAGCGGCGGCGAGCAGAATGGTGAGCAGAGTTTTTTTCATAGGATTTTAGCGGCCACAGCCGGAGCAAGGTTGTTGTTTGGTTGCACGGAAAATTTCTTGGTTCAAAGCGGCGTCGAGGTCATCGCTGGGGACGATAGGCAGGGGAATAATCGTCAGGGGGATGGCCGGTTTTTTGGCCGGGCGCACGCGCATCGTTTCCACGATCTTTTTAGCAGCCAGTGAAGCTTCCATATTCAGAGGTATAACGGTTGGCTGGGTTGCACGCATAACGTGCGTAAAAACCAAACGGCGTGGCCACGTCGGCGTAGCTGCCGCCGTAAAGATTATCGTGGTCGGGATCGTTCTTGATGGGGATGCCATTCGGGTAGAACGGCGGCGGCACGGTCGCGCCGATGAGTGACAGGCCGGTGACGGCCAGCGCCGGTGCCGTGGTGATGCTGCCGATCCAGCCGGCGCTGGGTAGCACGGTGCGCGACTCAACGAGGCGGCGGTGCGGAAAGTAGTGGACGGGCGGCGTGCTGACATCATCGTCCATCTGGCCACTGCCATCGTCTTCTACCCAGCCAAATGAGCCGGCACAATCGGGCGCGAAGGGTTGCTGCCAGAACGGGTCGGTCATGGCCGTATAAACCGCCGCTTGCCACGCCGATCCGTAAGCGTCGTCGAACGCAAATTGCGTCGGGAAACTGGTAAACAGCATGTTCGCAAAATTCTCAACGGGAGCGCCCGCTGGCAGCGGCGTGGTGTCGGCGGTGACGAGGCTGGTGTTCGCTGTCACCAGTGGCGAATAAAACGGCACGATCCCGACCATCGCCGCACAGCAGGGCACGAACGGGATGCAATCGGTTTTGAGCGTCACGCCCGTGCAGCCCGGCACGCTGCCGCCAGACGTGGCAGGGCGCTGCTGAAAACTCCATTGCGCAAATACCACCGTGCCTTTGCTGCCGTCGTCGTCGAACCACGGTTTCATTCCCGCCGGCACCACGAATGCGGCGGGGTGCTTGTCACCGGCCACGGTGGCGTGCGTGGTGTCCACGATGGTCATAGTGACGCCGGTGGCGAGCGGTGCAGCGGTTGCGCAGACGATGCCTTGCGCGTTCGTCTGCGCGGCGTAGAGGTCAACGGATACCGTCGCCAGGCCCAGCCAGAATTGCTGGCCAACCGCGAAGGTCAATGTCGTCAGCGACGTATAGACCGCGCTGACCGGTTCGCAGCCAAACGGCGGAGCGGACCAGAAACGCATCTTGCCGACGAAGCCGCTGCCAATGTCGGTGCCGGCGGCGAGGTCGCAAATCTTTGCGCCGAGCGTGAGCGTGTAGTTGCCGCCGGACGGCGCGGAAACAATTGTGACGGGATAAATCCCATCGCCGCCGATCATCACCGTGCCAGCGGTCGGGGCCACGGCGTTATTCGTCGGCGTCACCACCAGGCTGCCGCCAGCGCCGGTGCCAGAGACAATGCAGCACACCGTTGTTTGATCCACGGCCCATTTATCAGCTCCGTAAGGCCGCGCAAAATTGACGCTCTTCCAAACTTCCTTGGCCTCAATATATTTTCCACCCATCAGCACACCGCCGATCTCGCGCAGCCAGGCTTGCGGCATATTCCCCATCGTGCGCGGCGGCGTTGATCCCGAATCAGATTGCGCGTCTGGCCAGCTCTGCCAGCGCAGCGCGGTTTCAGGCAGGTGGCCATCACTCCACGTCTGGCTCCAGGCTCCGCGCGAATCAAAATTCCAGTGGATCGTCGTATCCATCGCCACGTCGCGCGCCATGTTTTGCGAGCCGAACCAGAAGTGCCGGTCGCTGCCGGCGCGGCTGTGGGAAATGATCTGGCCATTATGCAGCCCGGTGTGCGGAACCGCCGAACCGCCGCCCGTGAATCCACCCGGCATCGTGAAGCTGCCGCCGAACGTCCACACGAGATCGTTCGGATCGTGCCAGGGCATTTGCGCCCACGCGCCAGAGATTTGTGCGGTGCCGTAATTGTCCATCGTCAACGGCTGATTTGGCGTCGGCGCGTTCGGCCCGATCTCGTCATAAACAATCAACGGCACGTTCGCCAACTGCTCATCGGTGCGCAGCGGATAACTTCCATCGCTCAAGTCCCAAGTGGCCATCGCCGCCAGCCAGTCATTGTAAACGTCATTGGCCGAATACGGGTTTGAAAGTTCCGCCGTGGCGGTCTCCTGAACTTCCGTCCACAGATAGGTATAGTGAACCCACAGCGGATCGCTGGGGTCTCGCCCGTTGTCATAGGTCAGATATGTCTTGGTGTTTCGGCTCAAGACTATTTTTGTTTCAGTGACCGTGATGTCGAAAGTTTTTTCCGACAGCCCGTTCCGAGAAGAGGTGTATCGAAAGTGGCCGCCAACAACGAGAGTCAACTGTTCTATTCCGGTGAAAGTGCCGACGACGTTGACGGCGACGTCGGTCCGCGTGATGACATCGCCAACACGGGTGAGCCTGATGCTGTATACCGTTCCATCGCCACCGGTAAAATCCGACGGATCGTCTTCTGTGCCATTGAACATATCCCAGGTGAGGAACTCGGTTTGCGCCCCGGCAAGATTCAGCCCGTCAATCTCGGTCAGCAGGGTGGATGGCGGAAAGAGCGATTCCGAACCGCCCAATGTTTGGACTCCCGACGTGCGTCCGATGGTGGCGGTGCGATTGGCGTTGGTATCGGTTTGCAAAACGCACGGTGGCACCACTGTGTCGCTGGGCGGGGTTGCGGTGGCCCACGCCTTGTAGTTGGCGGTGATTTTCTTGGTGAGATATTTTACCTGATTCGCCCATGGCCGATAAACCATCGGCGTCAACAGCAGCTCGCCGGTCGCCATATCCAGCGTGTAGCCATCGGCGGGACTATACGATTCATCTTTAAAACCCACCGTGCCCTGCCACATTTTTTGGGCGGCCACGCCGGCCCAGCCGACCTTGTGACCTTTACGAAAATCTTTCGTCCCGGATTTCGTGTAGCAGTTGTGATCCAGCGTCGCGTGCGTGGCGTCGGTGCCAGCGCAGGCCATGATGTCATTGACGGTATCCTCGATTTGCTGCGCCGACAGGCCGTTCGCATCGCCGCCGATCAGCCAGGTGCCGCAGGTATCATTCGGGTTGCCGCCACAGGCCCACTCGACGGGATTCAACCGGGCGTGCGGGTTGCCATAATTCGCGCCCGGCGCAACGTGGACTTGTGTGGCGTTAATCCAGCGGTCAACGACTTCACCCGTCAGACGATAGTGTTGAAAACGTCCGCCGTAAAAAAACCGGCGCGGAGTGAACCAGCCGTCGCACGGTGGCGCGTAGGGGTAACCGTAATTGCCGGGCATAGGTCAGGTGGATTCTGGCGCGGTGCCGAGCATCTTCGATTTCAGCAACGTGCCGGCGGAGTCGCAAATGTAAAACCAGCGGTGAGTAGAATCTTTATTCGCGGCATCGGAAAGATCGGTCAGTTTGGTCGTGATGCTGCCGGCAGCGGCGTTCACGGTGCCGGTTGAATTTACTTTTTGATTGATGACCTGGCCGCCGTTGGCCGCGTCGTGCGCAATGACGTTGGACTTGGTCGCGTCCGTCGCGTCCGGGGCATAAACAATATGGTGGCTGAAGTCCGCATTGGCCGGCACGGAATTTTCGCGCGCAGCTTCGTTTGTGAGATTGACCTGGGTGCCAGACATGCCGCCGGACAATCTCTGGTAGGCGTCAATGCCGCCGCGCTGCCGGTTCACAAATAAATTAAAGAGCTGAATCAAATAGCCAGGCTCCAGATGATTCACCGGGCCGCAGTTGATGACGTGACGGGCGACAAGCCGGCCATCACCGCTGCGGAACAATTCGATGCTCACATTTTCTGGAACGGCGTTCATCGTCGTCCACGCGCTGGCCCCGCCGCTCAAATTTATTTTGTGCTTGCCGGGCTTGATGATCGTCGGGAGCGTCGAACCGCTCGACGCCACCTGAATTACTTCATGGCGCAGCTTCCATTGCAGCGTGGAAAGTTCGGTGTAAATGTTTTGCGCGAGGTTTGTCGGGATGAATTCGCCCGTGTTGACCGTCTGCTTGAAAACATACCGACCGCTGGGGGCGTTGGTAAGTTTCACCCGCATCGAATGGGAATGCCGCCCGACTTTCGGCGTGAGGTTCAATGTCCCGCCGGTGTTTTTTGAGTAGGCAAAAAATCCGGTGACGTTTACGGCCGTCACCGTCACGCCGCCGCCGCCCGGAAGCTGCATCCACGAAAAAACATCCATGTCCGTGTAATAGGTCAGACTGCTATTCGCGCCAGATTCGTCCACCACTTGCAGGCCATCGGGATAAGTGCCCACGCCACCGTTGACCGTGGTATCCAGCAGCGTCAAGGCCCCCGCCGAGCCATCATTTGGAATTTGCCCACCCTCGGAAATCTGCTTGAGCGAATTCGTTTTCTTACGCCACAACGCGAGCGAGGCCGGGTTAAAGGCGAGCGCGGTGAAATCGTAAAATGTTTCGGTCTTAACCGCACCGCTGATGTCCACGGAATAATCAAGGCACAGCAGGCTGTTCGCGCTGGTCGGGTAGCAGTCGCTGCCAAAGGTGATCGTCGGCTGGCCGTTGAAAGTGCCGTTAATTTTATACCAGAGCCGAACGGCATCGGGCTTCAGCTCGTCAAGCGCCTTGATGTCCGTGGCGAGGTGGACGATGCCGTTTCCGTCCGTGGATTTGTAGGGCAGTGTGACCGCTGTGAGCGCCGCGCGATTGCGCAGGTGCAGCGTCGGCGGCGACGTGCTGTAATCTATTTCCGTGAAAACGCCGGGATGCGGCCGCAGACAATAATTAAGCGCCTCGTCACATTTTGCGCAGGTTATCGGTGACCAGTTGCAATAGCTCGGCGTGAACTCCGCACCGCTGCCGGCGCTCCAAACGCCACTGGTGAGCGTGCCGCTGCCGGCGAGCTGCAATTGGACGGCATCAGCTCCGCCAGCGAACGCAGCGGCATGGCGGATGATGTCTTGAATCTGTTGCCAGGTGGTGATGGTGCCGAGGACGGCGGCGGGATTGTAAGTGGTGGCCGGCGCGGCTTGGAACAAAACGATATCTACGAATTGGAACGTGGAATAGGTCGGTGAGGCCGTGGTGCCGCCGGAAATATAATTCCACGGGATCGAGTAGGTGACTTTTTCCAAATCCTTCCACGCGTCGAGCAGTGTGATGACCGTGTTGACGCCGGACGCGCTGGCCGAGCCTTCATTGTCCCAGCGCCGGCCCTGGAAGATCATCGCGCCGCCGCTGAAAGTATTGGTGGCCCCGGCGCTGCTGGTGCGTCCGGCCCAGACGATGCAGCGCGATTTGAACGGGATGGCAATGCCGGTTTCCGGCGGCTGCGCCCACGAAATTTCAAACTCACTGGCCGCATGGCTGCGCGGCGTGTATTTCGTTTTGTTGTTCGCCGGCACGCCAGCGACGTTCACCAGGGACAAGGCGATTTCCTGCGTGGCCCCGCCAGCGTCAACGTATTGGAGCGTGTCGAAGATCATCGGCGGCTTTGTGGCAGCGACCTAATCTGACCTCGCAGCTCGTTGAGTTGCGATTGATGATTCACAAATTGGGCATGAACGTCAGCAAAGCCACCAACGGTGGCGGCGGTAAAATATTGGACGGCCTGCACGGTCTGCCGCGAGGCGGCTACTGTTTGATTAACGGAGGATTGATGAAGCTGGGCTACATGAGCGTCAACCGAATGCTGTGCTGCCGCCGCTGCTTTATCGTCTCCAATTTCTCCTCTTAAATTTGAAGCCTTGCCGGAAGCCGCCCCGGCTTCCTCCATCAGCTTTTTTTTCTTTTCGGAATTTTCTCCCTCGCGCTCTCTATAAGACCTGGCCACATCAATCTGCGCCTGCGCTTGCGACCGGCGCGTTTCCTCCACCTTGCGAGCATCCTCCATGTATTCCAGCCCGTAGCGACCATACAGCGCTCCCTCTTCATACCCCTGTTGAATTTTCCCAAAACTGCCGGTGTATTCGGGAACGTCGCCACCGTGGGCAGCCTTCAGCCGGCGATCAATCATCGCGATCCGTTCGTCAATTTCTTTTTTGGCCACCTCGGCTTTGGCGGCATTTTCGTCCAGCTTTTTTTGATTGTTTTCGGCCACGGCCTTTGGCGCGGACTTGATGCCCAGTGCCTCTTCGGTTTTTTGACGGGCCTCGCGCTCTAGCCGAAAGGCCTCGCGTTCCTTGGTAGCGTTCTGTTGCTGGCGGCTGGCTTCGTCGGCCTTGGTGCCAGCCTCGCCAAAGATGTTACCGATGTTTTCGCGGGATGCCTTATACTCTTCCGGCGTCATCTCGCCTTTGTGCAATTCGAGATCGGCCAGCGCCTTTTCTTTTTCCGCCGCCAGAACCTCGTGAATCAACTTCAATTCATTGGCTAGTTTTTTTTCTTCGCGACTCGCGGTGCCTTCCGCGCCGTTGGCGCTGGCCATGGCGGCGGTGCGAGCGGTGGCATATTGCTGCCATGCGGCAGCAGCGGCTGAAATATGAGCAGGGGCATTTTCCGGCAGGCCGACTTCAATCGGTCCCTTGATGGATTCGGCCAGCGTTTCCCACGACGTTTTTAGAAACTCAATGGCCTTGCCCGCGCCAAAGGCGGCAGCGGCAACGCCGCCCAAGAATAGCCCGCCCAAATGACTGACGCCAGTCGCGCGGCCCAGTTCATTGCCCACTTCGCGAATTTCGCGACGGCTCTCGCCAAACTTTTCGGTTCCCTCTTTGACGGCATCCGTGGTTTTGCGCGTCGCCTTTTCAATGTCCTCATTGCTGACATTGATCACGCCCATTTCGTGGGCCAGCGCCTGCGATTCAGCCGCCGCCGATTTGAAACCGGAATTATCGGCATCGCTGGTGATTAAAATTTGAAATTCCTGGTCGGGCATATCAGGGATGATGCGTGATGCGTGATGCGTGAGGGGAAATCATGGCCGGTGCGTTTTCAGGATTTGCGGGCGGACCGGTTTGACAGGCAGTGCATTCGTCTGCACCGCCGTGAGCCGGTTGGTGTCGAAAAATTCCGGTGCGGAAAAATCGCTCTGGACCAGCGCGGTGTCGGCGGTCACAAAAAGCAAACAGGGATTCGGCAGATTCGTGGAATCGTGGCGGATGCTGGATTGATCGTTGAAACAGCCGGCGAGATAATGGTGGACGTTCGCGTCCGGTTCGTTGGTGGACTGATACCAGAGCGAGTATTTGATGACGCCGTCGCGGATGTTATTTGTGCCAGGCGCAAAATCTGTGACCAGCGGTGCAGCGGAGAGAGGCAGGGGAATGAAAGCCCAAAGCAGAAAGCAGAAAGTGGAAAGCAGAAAGTGCCGGTTCCCCATTCCCTTGCCGTTTATTCCTCTGCCTAAATTTCGGAAAATGTTTTTCATTTCATCACCCAGACGTTGTTGGATCGCACACAGAACATGCCGTTCGTCGTCGTGCAAATAGATCCATTTGGAGCCGAGAGAAACGTTGGCAGTGCGTTCGTTTTGTAGGAGAACCAGACGGTGCCGGCGTTGGTGATGACGCCGCTTAGTGAGGTGAGATTCGTGGCTGCCATCCCGCCGATAAATGTTCCCCGGCCGTAATGCATGAAGTCGCCAGCAATGGTGAGGCTTGTGTTGGCGGGCGGAGCGCCGGACACATGCGCACCGCCCGATGCGGTGATATTTATATTAGGGGCTGCCTGGATCGCCACCACGCTCGCGGTGGCCGCTATGGTTACGTTTGACGAGGAACTAAAGTTTCCCGAAACGATTGATCCAAATGAGCAAGACAAGTAATCGTTTGCCTCGGAATTAAAGGAAGCCTCGACCAGCGAAGCAAAGTCAGCGGACACGGTATTCAAAGCCGTGTTGTAAAAGTTGACCCCGACATAAGAACCGGTCCGTGAAGAAACCCTGGAACCGTAATCAGGACTGAAGTCTGCCATGACCGATCCACCGTAAGCTCCGCAGACATAACCATTGCCGGTCATTTGTTCAAATCTGCCCGCCAAAACCGCCCCTTGCATGGCAAAAAAACCCAGTTGGCTGGTTGCAGCGGCTTGCAAATTGGAACGCCAGTTGGGGTCATCGCTACTCCCCATTACCACCGATTCCCCGGCCTGAACCACAACGTCGTCAGTTTTAAAAGTGCCATAAAGATACATATTCGTCCCGCGCCCGTTGTTGATGTTTGTCGAGGCGACATATTGAACGACCGGAAACCCCAAGGCCACCGCGTTGGTGATGAGCGACACGACGTTGACCAGGTTCGTGGTGTTCGGCACGACGATGTGCGCGGTGCGAGGCCAGCCGTCCACGCGGAGCGTGTAGCCCCACGGTAGAATTGCATTCGTGGCGTTGCCCCGGATGGGATGGATCAGCAGCGTCTGTAACGTGACCAGGTTGCTGCCGTAAATTAACGGGCCAGTCGAAGCGTCCGGGATCAGGGTGATGTCGCGGTTGTTCGCGCTGCCGGTGAGTCCGATCAGCGGAAACCAGACAGGGGTGGCCGGGGCCAAAGCGGAAAGCAGAAAGCAGAAAGCAGAAATGACGGTAATTTTTTTCATGATATGTCGTCGGTGTCGAAGGTGAGCTGGTGCATGCACTCTTTGCCGTGCTGATCGTGCGCGCTGCTGGCCAGCGTGGCGTTGTTGAAATAAACCGTCGTCGCACCCTCGATGACCTGAAGGTTGATGGAGACGCCCTTGAACGTCGTGCGCAGCGTTTTGATGGAGGCAAGCGCGGCGGCGGGGGTGGCGTAATTGGATGACCACTTGAACGGCATATTGCCATCCGTGTTTGCCATCGGAATCTTGACCTGGCTGGGGGTGCCATAGCCGGGCACCTTGTCAACAGTGTCGCGAAACGACGGCGCGAATTTTTCGTTCGCGTCGCCCGCCGCCTCGTTGAACAGGAGCGTCCAACCAGAGCCGCCGACCAGTTGGTAGTTAACGGTCATTTATTTTTTTGGGACTCGTGGAACTCATCCCTCCGATTTTTAGGCGGAGAAGATGAGCTGCGGTTGCGGAGCGCCGGTGGTGAACGCCATGCTCGTGACAAAACCAATCTCGCCGGTGCCGAGCTTGGTGCCGCCAAACTCAAAGCCCGCGCCTTTGATTTCTGAAAACGGCAGCGTGATGGTCTTACTGTTCGGCCCGGTGAGGACCAGCGAGGCCGCGTTGGTGCCAGCGCCGAAGCGGGAACCGGCGGTGTGCGCAAGGAGCGCGCCGGCGATTTGCGTGTGCGTGGGGCCGACGAGCCGGGCCTTGGCCATGAAGCTCACCGAATCCAACACCATGTGGCGCGTGACCTTTTGAACCGTGCGCACCGAGTATTTAATGGCGGGAACAATTTCCCAGCCGTCCTCGCCTTCCAGCGCGGCGCCGCCGTCGCCGCCGAAGCCGGCCAGCGTGCCCCAGGCACCGGTCCAGCGACCGCGCACAAAGTCAGCCAGCGAGAACGCGCCACCCGGATCGGCCCCCGCCGATTCCGTGATGGCGTTGCCGGTCAGCAGAAAACCGGACGCGCCGGGCGCGAGCGTAGGATCGCCCAGGCAGGTGATCTTGACGCCGCCGTATAAACCTTCGCCATTGTTCAACTTGAGGCTGGGATGGCCAGTGACGGCCGTGCGGACGGGAATGTAAAGGCGTCCATCCGGCGTGAATACTTTGGACGCGACATTCGACGCGCCGTGGGGCCGCGTGCCGATGGCCAGCACGCCGGCGGCAAAGCCGGTGCCGCTGGCCGTGGTGACGCCGAGGTAGGGCGGGAAGAGCGATGGCAGCAGCGACCACGAATCGAACGGGGTGACATCAATCTCGCCGGTCAGATCGTCGAGTGTTTCGGCAATCTTGCCGAACATGGCGGTGCCGGCGTCGCTCGTTTTTTCGGTGATGGTGAATTTGACCTGGCCATTCGCGCCGGTGGCCTGGAGCGAAACGGAGTTGCCGCCAAGAAAAACCTTGGCCGGGCCGGTGTAGAAATTTTGGGGCATAATTTTTTAAGGGGTGATGCGGGCGTGATGCGTGATGCGTGATGCGTGATTAAGCCGGCGTTACCGGCGCATTAACGACCGGCTCAAGGGGCTGGTTTTCCAGCGCGGCGAACCGGTAGGCTTCCTCGCTGACGATCTGGGCGAAGGTGTCAAAATGCTTCACGTCAATGCCCAGCTCATCGAAGTCGCTGGTGACGATCCCCGCTTTGGCGCGGGCATTTTTCGCGGCGTTTAATTTGATGGCCGTGTCTTGCGCGGCCCGGTGGAGTTCGAGTTTATTGGTCATAGTTTTGTCTGGTTGCTAATTGGGCAGAATCGCCCGGTTGATACCGCTGGAGATGTTGGTGCCGCCGTCGAGGTCCGTGCCGGACGGGCCATAAGCGCGGGCGCGCAGCGTGCAACCGCCCGTGGGAATGTTGACCGGGGTGCCGGCAACAAAGAGCTGGGCCGTGCTGCCAGGGTATTTGTTCACGTCGCCGTTGAAGGGGAACGTGTCATCGAGCGTGAACCAAATCTGCGCGCCGGCGTTGGGACACGACAGAATGAATTGCGGCGGCGCGGTGCCAACCGCGATGACTGGCATCTGCACGGCGACCATTTGGTCGCTACCGACTTCGAGACATTCAAAGTTGACCTGGTAGGCGACGATGGCATCGCCCAAATCTTTTAATTCAACCGGCTCAATGCACGGCTTGCTCGTGGTCATGTTCTGGACCAGGCCGATAAAATTTTGTGTCTTAATGGCGTCGCGGATGCGGCGGGCGACTTTGCGGGCTGATTTTAAGGTGCCATTGTCATCGTTGTTCAGCTCGACATTTTCAATCACTTGGAACGCCGGTTTCAGCGTCATCGGCCCGAACTGCAAATTGCTGGATAGATCATCCGCGACGACTTGCAACACGAGCACGGCCACGCCGCGCTTGCCGCTCGTTTCGGTGATGACGGCCTGCGCCCTGGCCATTTCATCCGCGACGTTTCCCTTCTCCACCACAATGACGGGGATGTCGCAAAAGAAACTATCGGTGAGCAGGCAGTTCGCGAGTTCCTGTGGCAACCGGTCAATGATGTCGAGATTGGTCATGGCTAGTTTTTGTTCCAGGCCGCGACGATGGCGGCAGAGATAAGCTGTTTATAGGTGGGCAGGGTTTCGAGAATACCGGCGCGGAATGGCGCGCGTTCCGGCATAGTCACGTCATAGGCTTTGGCTTCGACAGTGGTTTCGCGCACGCGCTTGTGGCTGCTCTTGGCGAACATGAGCAGGTTGGAATTTTCGAGCTGCTTGACCAGGTTGCCGCTCGCGTCCACGCGGTGGCGCAATTTCATTTCGCGCGGTTCGTGATGGATGCGCCCGCCGAATTCGTGAATGGCCGCGTAAACGACATTGCTGCCGATGGAACTGCGGACTTTGGTATCCTGCACGACGGCGGGACTCGCGGAAACGGATT
>OCZT010005361.1_pt1 | contig 12815 bp, 10 predicted proteins | sample 1539031 | NCBI WGS metagenome assembly OCZT01 (sample SAMEA3539308, study PRJEB22396) | soil metagenome | biome: tundra; feature: field; material: soil | place: USA | collected 2010-05 | depth 0.15 m | reverse complement strand
GCCCAGATGCCCCTTACATCACGTATGACCGACTCAACCTTGTTGAGAAAACCTCAATGAATTTTGGAGGATGGGAGCTTCCGCCAGAAGTAATGGGACATATCTGTCTACTAATCACCGCGAATGATGCAAATAGCTCTTGGTCGGCGGGCCTGCTCAGAATCGAAGAGCCTTATCTCCGGGCAAGAACAAACCGCGATTCCAAGAGACAACTTGCAGCCAGTAGTCGAGCTAATATCCATAAGCTGTGGCCTGATCACGGACGGCTCAAGGAGAATGTATTTCTTCAGCTCGGCCCACAGCTACGAGATCGCATACTCAACGCGCGGGACAGGAGAGGAAATCAAAATGGGCAAGCTCGAACTAACGAACTATTTCGTCTAGTCCAGGGGAAGATAATTAGGCGGGCTGAATTGGCGACAGTTGCTCAGCAAGACGACTTCATGAAGCGTGCCCGCGGAAACGGAGGTGCGCGGACTCAGTTGAGTGCTGAAGGAACCTTGGTTCTGGGACATCAGGATAACGATCCGCTCGTTGCCGCCGCTCTTGGCCTGGCTGTGCCAAAGAAGGGCGAACTCATTTCAGCGCGAGTTGTGCCAGCTCGCGCTGAACGACGAGATCCAGTCGCCATAATCGAAGGTCAGCCATGGGCACTTGCCCGGGAGGAAGATCCAGTTGTTCCAGCGCCAGTAGCACCTAGAACGATGTCGAGATAGTAGCGCTGCCACGCAGTTGCCACGTGTTATGACTCGTCGTCGAACAAGCTTGGCTGTCGAGCAGCTGCGCCAGGCCGTGCACGACAATCTGGACCACCTCGGCCTCGACGCACTCGACATGGTCAACCTGCGCGTCGGCGGCGGCCACGACGGGCACTCGCCCGTGCCGGGCTCGATCGCTGAACCGTTCACCGCCCTCGCGCAGCTGCAGCAAGAAGGACTGATCAAACACCTCGGCATCAGCACCGTCTGCGCCGAGCAGATCGCCGAAGCGCAGTCCATCGCGCCGATCGTGTGCGTACAGAACGGCTACAACGTCGCCCACCGAGACGACGACGACCTGATCGACTCCCTCGCCGCCCAGGGCATCGCGTACGTGCCCTACTTCCCGCTCGGCGGCTTCTCTCCCCTGCAGTCCGGCACACTGGATTCGGTGGCCAAACGCCTCGATGCCACACCGATAGCCGTCGCGCTGGCCTGGCTGCTGCAGCGCTCGCCGAACATCCTGCTTATCCCAGGCACCTCATCCGTCGCGCATCTGCGCGATAACGTCACCGCGGCTGCGCTGGCCCTTTCCGACGACGAGCTGACCGACCTGAACAGCATTGCCCGGTGACACGCTGACCAGATGACCAGATGACCAGATGACCAGATGACCAGATGACCAGATGACCAGATGACCACAGATCGCCAGCCGACCGGTGCGGCTGAAGGACAGCGGCGCAGGCGTGCAGCAGGGCTGACGGCGTCAGGCGCCGGAGCGGGCCGGCTTGGTAAGTAGCTGCGCGAGAACTGCCGGATCGCCGGCCGCCACGTCGATGACCTTGGTGCGGCTTGACGCGCCGGTGATCAGGGTCACCGCCCGGCGGGGGACGCCGAAGGCGCGGGCCACCGAGGTCAGCGCCGCCTCAGTCGCCTTGCCGTCCACGGCCCGCGCGCTGACCCGGACGATCAGCGCGCCGCCCTGCTCGCCGCCGATCCCCGGATGGACGGCGCCAGGGCGCACCCAGATCGTGATCCGCACATGACCAGTGTGCGGCTGAGCCGCGGTGATTTGGCCAGGCACCACCGGGCTGCGGTAATCCTGCTGGGTTGTTGCCCATTCCGGTCCGGTTCCGCAGGGCCCTGGGTCCTGGGCCGGCCTGCTGGTTGCGGAACTTGCCGCTCGGGCGCCGAAGGTGGGCGCGAATACCGGAGTCTGGGGCTGACGATCTACCGGCTACCGGTTTACCGGCCCAGCGGGCCGACGTGGGAGGAGATCCAGTCCCTGTCGTTGTGCATCGTGGCCCAGGGGCGTAAGGCGGTCACGATCGACGGCAAGGCTTACACCTACGACCCGTTCCATTACCTGGTGCTCGGAAGCCACCTGCATTTCCAGGCCGAGATCCTCGAGGCATCCGTGGGCCGGCCGTTCCTGTCTTTTGTCCTGCAGATCGATCCGGCGCTGGCGCGGCAGGTGTCTAGCGACATGCTGGAGCGGCGCACGACGGCATTCCGGTCACGCGAGGCTGCGACCCGGCCCACTGAGCAGGCCTGCGTCTCGGCCCTGGACCAGGACCTGCTCGGGGTGGTGCTGCGATTCCTGCGTTCGGTGGGGACCGGCACGGACCGGAAGGTCCTCGCGCCGCTGTACCTGCAGGAAATGGTGTACCGGGGGCTGCAGCGCGAGCAGTACGCGCGACTGCACGCCCTGGCGGCGGCCGAGTCGGCCAGCAACCCGGTCTCGGCGGTGCTTGAGTATGTGCGGGGACACCTGTCCGAGCCGCTGACCGTCGCCGACATGGCCGACCTGGTCCGGCTGAGCCCGTCGGCCGCGGGAAGGGCCAGGCGCAGATGATCCCGGGCTGGCCGTACTCGGTGATCGCTGATCCGCTGCGCTGTGGCCGCCCGGCGCCGCCTCCGCGGCCCCATCCCGAACCCGTACTGCCTCTCCAGTCCAGCCTGCCCCGCTCGAACATAATTCGATCACCAGTACGATAATCTGGATAATTGTCGTGGAAGATCCGGCTTCAGTGGAAGAAAAGGTCCCCTATCGAGGGTGTCGCACAGCTATCCGGCGGGGACCTGGTCCCGGCGTCGGGCTGCCCGCTGCCCCCGGAGAGGTGGCCCGCCGGCCTGTGCCAGGCCCCCTGGTCACGTGTGTCCTGTCTGCCTCACCTGAGCACTCCCGGCCCAGCGGGCCCGGAATCTGCGGGCAGGACCGGGACCCGGGGGAGAGTTTCACGCCTTCGGGCAGGATCGTGGATCGCTGCCTTCGCCATACGGGGCTAACGATCCACGATCCCTTGCTTGCGGCGCCCGGGCCTGCATGCTCCCCGGTCTAGCCGGGCGGGCCGGTCCCGGGCGCGGTACCGCCCGGCCGGCGGCCTGGCACGCGTGCAGCGCGCAGCCAAGACCAGGCGCTAAGACCGCTGCCGCTCTCCCTTGACGCAGGACAGCCAGGAGTCATGCGACACCCCCTATCAGGTACCAGATCTTCCGTGGAAGCCCGATCTTCCACGATCTTCCCGCAGCCCGGCGTACCATCGCGCGCTGGCATACCACGACGCACACCGGCATCACCGCGGAACCAGACCACCACGCAGGAGCGGGCGCAGAGCGCGATATCGAGGCCGCCGGAGCCTGGAGTATTTATCAAACGCCCAGTAAGCCCCATCGTTGACGTAACCTCGCGACCTGACCCGCGCGCCTTCGCCCGCCGGGGTGTGGCGCCCGGCTCACCATCAGGGTCGGCCCGAACCGCGGCGCGATATCTTCTGCTACAAGGCGTGACGATTAGCTACAGTGAGCTTAGCGAGGAGGGCTGGGTCATCGATCGAGGAGCGCGCAGGTGACGACGGTCGAAGCCGAAGACATGGCGGCGAGGCTGCTGGCGGAATTTCCGCAGGCCCTGCGGGGCGGACAAGTCGTCGCCTACTTCCAGCCTCAGGTCGAGCTGTCCTCCGGCCGGATCGTGGCCGCCGAAGCCCTCGCGCGATGGGAACACCCTGAACTTGGTACCTTGCCCCCGGCCCTGTTCGCTCCGTTGGCCGAGCGCCTGGGATTGATGGGAGAGCTCACCCTGGCGATGCTGAGGTGGTCGCTCGCGGAGCACCGGACCTGGGCGGCGGCTGGCAGGAGCATCCCCGTCTCGGTCAACGTCGGGCCTGACTGCGCTGCCGACCCCGAGTTCCCCGCGGTCATCGCTCGGCTTCTGCACAGCGAGCGCGTGCCCGGCCGCATGCTCGCCCTTGAAGTCAGCGAGCAAACCGGGACCGCGGCGGTGAGCGCGAGCTTTTTCGCCCAGCTTGCCGAGATCGGTGTCCGTGTCGCCCTCGACGACTTCGGTACGGGCTTCGCCTCGCTGGAGAGCCTCGGCGGCTGGCCCATCGACGAACTCAAGCTCGACATATCTCTGGTGCGGCCGATAGCCAGTAACTCGAGCTTCCGGGCGATCGTCCGGACCACTATCGACCTGGCCCACCAGCTCGGGGTCAGGGTCGTCGCTGAAGGGGTCGAGTCCGAGGCTGTCCGGTCCGAGCTGCAGGACCTCGGGTGTGACCTCGCCCAGGGCTTCCTGCTTGGGCGGCCCATGCCGGCCCAGGTCTTTGCGGACTGGCTACACGAGCAGGACCACCTCGGGCACCGGCGAGGCGGCCCAGGGCACCTGGCGGTGCCGTCAGCGGCTGCGGCGACGGTCACGGATGACGGCGCCGAGCAAGCAGGGAGCGCTTACCGGCGGCTGATCCGCGCAGGCCGGCGCACGGCCGACCGGGCCGGGGTGGCTACGCTGGCCGCCGCTTCGGCGATGCTGATCGTTTACGGCCTATGGCAGGTATTCCGCTGGGGCGGTCACCAGCACCAGGCTTTCATCGGTGACCTGGCCTTCGTCCCGGTGAACGGGGCCGCAGCCAGCTACGCCTGGCGCGTGTCGGCGCGCAGATATCTCGGCCGCCCCACCTGCCGGGCATGGCGGCTGCTGTCAGCTGCGCTCTGGCTCTACCTGCTCGGTGACATGCTGCAGCTGTTCTATGAGGTGGTGCTCCATAAAAGGGCCTATCCGACCTGGGCCGATGCCGCTTACCTGAGCTTCTACGTGGTCGCCTTCGCCGGGATTCTCTCCTTTCCCTCGCGGCGCCGCACGCGGTCGGAGCGATTCCGGCTCCTGCTCGACATGGGCACCGTCTTCGTGGGCGGAACGATGCTCGTCTGGTACGTGGCGCTCGGGCCTGCCCTGACGTCGGCTCGCGGCGGCTTCGATCTGGCCAGCCTGGTGACCTTTGCCTATCCCGTCGGCGACCTGCTGCTCTTGTTCGGGGTGCTGTCCCTGCTGTGGCGAGGTGCCCCGCGCCTTAGCATCGCGCCCTTGCGGATCTTCGCGACGGGCCTGCTGGTTTTCATCGCAGCCGATATCAGTTACGACCGCATCACCATCACGTCGACCTATCTCGGCGGCGATCCGGTCGATACCTTGTGGATCCTGGCGCTGACCATCCTGTTCGTCGCGGCCAGCTGCCAGCTGCGCGCCACGCCGACGGGCGAGTTTGCCATGCCGCCCGCGGCTCCCGCGCCGCGTCCCAGCGTGCTGCCCTACCTGGCGGTCGCAGCCAGCTATCTGCTGCTCATGGTGGTCGGCCTGCATGAGGTCCCCTTCAACTCCCTTGGCGGCATCCTCCTTGGTGCGGTGGTGCTGACGGTCCTGGTCAGCGTGCGCCAGTTCGCCGCCTTGCGGGACAATCGCAGCCTGGCGGTCCGGTATCAGGAACTCGCATCGATCGACGGGATGACCGGCCTGTTCAGCCGGCGCCATTTCATGGAACTGGCCGAGGGCGCATTCACGCACGCGCAGCGGCTCGGCCAGCCCCTGGTCGTGCTGATGATCGACGTCGACCACTTCAAGCAAATCAACGACGTTCACGGCCATGCCGCCGGTGACCGGGTCCTGGTTGACCTGGCCCGATCCTGCCGCGAGCAGGTAAGACCTGAGGATATCGCCGGCCGCTACGGCGGCGATGAGTTCATCGTCGTCATTCCAGGGACCACCAGCCTGCGGGCGACCCAGATCGCCACCCAGCTGGCCGCGGCGCCGACCCGCGTGGTCGGCAGCGACGGTAAGCCGGTGACCTTCACGCTCAGCGTCGGTATCGCGGAATCTGGCCGAAGCGACGACCTCGAAAGCCTACTGGCCCGGGCCGACCTGGCCATGTACGAGGCGAAGCGGGCTGGAGGGTCTTGCTGGCACGTCTTCGACGGGCCTGGAACCGGGGCCCGATCCGGTCCTGCCGACCCGGTGAGCACGGACGCAGCCGGCTTCGCCGGCTCAGAGCTCATCGAAGACCAGGACAGTGTGGGTTGACAAGACTCCGTCCATCGTCTGCAGCCGGTCCAGGACGAGCGCACGCAGGCTCTCGGCATCACGCGTGCGGACGAAGAGCACGATGTCATTTTCGCCGGTTACCAGCTGGCCGTGCTCAATCTCCGCGATGCGGGCCAGTTCGTGCCGTACGTCTTTCCACGAGTGCTGCCTGATCCGCAGGTAGATGTGAGCCGACAGGGACGGCCCGATGCGGCGTGGATCGATCACGGCGGTAAACCCGGTGATCACTCCTTCCCGCTGTAGCCGCTCGACCCGCGCGTAGCACCCGGCCCGGGAGATATGGACGCGCTCGGCCAGGGCCCGCATGGACAGCCGTCCGTCCTGCCTGAGTTCCTCCAGGAGCCGGTAATCGGTCTGGTCCAGGGCGACAACCTGTCCAGCGGATGCCATTTCCATCTGATCAGTAAGATCCATTTGTCTAAAATTCTAACTTGTAATTATCTACTGTCTATGATTTTCTCATCAATCTAGACATATAGCGAATTACAGCGCATGATCGGTGCCAGTTGTACTAAGCCGAGGAGCGCGTGTGGTGACCAGCCCAATGACGCCTGAGCGGCTTCTGCCTGGACCAACTCCGGTCACGTTGCTGGACGCAGCAGGCCAGGCCGTCCCCAGCGACGGCCTGGACATGCCAGCTGACCAGGTTCTCCTGGCCTTGTACCGGATGATGGTGCTCGGCCGCCGGTTTGACACCCAGGCGACTGCGCTGACCAAGCAGGGGCGGCTCGCGGTCTATCCCTCAGCGCGCGGGCAGGAGGCGTGCCAGATCGCCGCGGTCGCGGCCCTGCGCCCGCAGGACTGGCTGTTTCCGACCTACCGCGATTCCATGGCCGTGACCGCGCGAGGCGTAGACCCGGTCCAGGTGCTGACCCTGCTGCGCGGTGACTGGCATAGCGGTTACGACCCCTACCAGAAGCGGGTGGCGCCCCAGTGCACCCCGCTGGCCACCAATACCCTGCACGCCGTGGGGATGGCCCGCGCGGCCGCGATCAAGGGCGAGGATATGGTCGCCCTGGTCATGCTCGGCGACGGCGCGACTAGCGAGGGTGACACGCACGCGGCGCTGAATTTCGCGGCCGTCTGGAAGGCGCCGGTGGTGTTTCTCGTGCAGAACAACGGATACGCGATCAGCGTCCCGCTGTCCAAGCAGACGGCGGCTCCCTCGCTGGCCCACAAGGGCATCGGTTACGGAGTTCCCGGGACGCTGGTGGACGGGAATGACGCCGCCGCGGTTTACGCCGTGGTGCGGCGTGCCGTGACATCCGCCGCGGCCGGTGCCGGGCCAGCTCTCATCGAGGCGCTTACCTACCGCGTGGAAGCTCACACCAATGCCGACGACGCGACCCGCTACCGCTCTCGGGACGAGGTCGACAGCTGGCTCGCGCGCGACCCGGTCACTCGACTACGGGAGCACCTCGGCCGCCGCGGCCTGCTTGAGGCGGCCGCCGTCGCGGCGCTGGAGGCTCAGGCGGAGGCGGAAGCGGCCGCGTTGCGGCAGCGCATGAACACCGGCACCCGTCACGATCCGGCTGACCTTTTCCGGTACGTCTACGCCGAGCAGACGCCGGAGCTGCGCAGGCAGCAGCACGAACTGGCCGCGGAGCTGGCTGAGCTGGAGCTGGCTGAGCTGGAGCTGGCTGAGCTTGAGGAGGCAGGAACGCGGGATGACGACGACCGCTGAGCAGGACCGGGCGCTGGCGGCCGGGCAGGCCGTGACGATGGCGGGTGCGCTGAACCAGGCGCTTTCCGATGCCCTGAGCGAGGATGACACGGTGCTCGTCTTCGGCGAGGACGTGGGGACGCTTGGCGGGGTGTTCCGGATCACCAGCGGACTGGCGGCAGCGTTCGGGGAGACCCGGGTGTTCGATACCCCCCTGGCCGAATCCGGCATTGTCGGCACCGCGATCGGCATGGCGATGAACGGCCTGCGCCCGGTGGTGGAAATGCAATTCGACGCCTTCGCTTATCCGGCCTTCGAGCAGATCACCAGTCACCTGGCCAAGCTCCGCAACCGCACCCGGGGCCGGGTGGGGCTGCCTATCGTCATCCGGATTCCCTACGGTGGCGGCATCGGCGGCGTGGAACACCACTGCGACTCATCCGAGGCCTATTACACCCATACCGCCGGCCTGCGGGTGGTCACCCCCGGGACGCCCGCCGACGCCTACGTCCTGCTGCGGCAGGCGATCAAGAGCCCGGATCCGGTGATCTTTCTGGAGCCCAAGCGCCGGTACTGGTCCAAAGAGGTCGTCTCGGCGCACGCTGACATCCCGATGGATCGCGCCGTGGTGCGGCGCTCCGGCTCCGATGTCACGCTCATCACCTACGGCGGCGCGCTGGCCACCACGCTGGAGGCCGCCCAGGCGGCCGAGTCCGATGACCGCAGCGTCGAGGTCATCGACCTGCGGAGCCTGGCTCCCTTCGACGACGAGACGGTCACCGCGTCCGTCAAGCGCACCGGCCGGGCCATCGTCGTGCACGAGGCGAGCCGCTTCTGCGGCTACGGAGCGGAGGTCGCGGCGCGGGTGTCCGAGCAGTGCTTCCACTATCTCGAGGCCCCGGTTCTCCGGGTCGCAGGCTTTGACATTCCCTACCCTCCGCCGAGCCTGGAGGAATACCACCTGCCGAGCGTCGATCGCATCCTCGCCGCGATCGACAGGCTGCAGTGGCGGGAAACGGCCTCCGGCGCCCAGGCGGCCGGTTAGATGGCCGCCTTCGTTCTGCCAGATCTGGGCGAAGGCCTGACCGAGGCCGAGATCGTCACCTGGCATGTCCGGGTCGGAGACATCGTCGCGGTCGACCAGGAGGTGGTCGAGGTCGAGACGGCAAAAGCGGTCGTGGCCATCCCGGTCCCGTTCGCCGGCCGGGTGGCGGAGCTGCACGCCGGGCCCGGCGACCTGCTGGCGGTAGGCGATCCGCTCATCACGGTCAGCGATGACCACGCTGGGTTCGGCACTGACGGCGAGAGCGGAAACGTCCTGATCGGCTACGGCACCACGGCTGCGCGACCCCGCCGGCGGCGGTCAGCTCAGCACGAGCCGTCCATGCTGATCACCGAACGGCCCGCCCACTCCAACGGCCGCGTCCCCGTCGTTTCCCCGATCGTCAGGCGGCTCGCCCGCAACGCCGGCATCGACCTGGCCTCGGTCCGCGGTTCGGGCCGTGATGGCCTCGTCACCAGGCAGGACGTCGAGAACGCGATCGGGGTCCGGCCGGCGGTTCGCACCGGCCCGCCGGCCACCGGCCCGCCGGCCACCGGATCGGATCAGGTGACCCGGACTCCGCTGCAGGGCATCCGCAAGGTCACGGCGGACAAGCTCAGCCGGTCACGCCGGGAGATCCCTGAGGCGACGGTCTGGGTCGATGCGGACGCCACCGAGCTGCTCAGCCTGCGCGCGAGCTTGAACGCCGAGGATGCGGAGCCCAAGATCAGCCTGCTGGCGCTGCTGTCCCGGTTCGCGATCCTGGGGCTACGCCGTCACCCGGAGCTGAACGCCAAAGTCGAGGACGGCGTCATCGTGATGGGACCGGCCGTGCACCTCGGCTTCGCCGCGCAGACTGACCGGGGCTTGCTGGTGCCGGTGGTGGCTCAGGCTCAGGCGCGCACCCTGGAACAGCTTTCCGCGGCGCTGGCCGACAGCACGCTGCGGGCCAGGCAAGGCATCCTCGGGCCGGCCGAACTCACCGGCGGGACATTCACGATCAACAACTACGGCGTGTTCGGCGTCGACGGCTCGGCGGCCATCATCAACCATCCCGAGGTGGCGATCCTGGGCATCGGCCGGATCATCGAGCGGCCCTGGATCGTCCGCGGCCAGGTCGCGGCGAGGCATCTGACCCAGCTCACGCTCGCCTTCGATCACCGGGTCTGCGATGGCCAGACCGCGGGCGGCTTCCTGCGGTTCGTCGCCGACTGCGTCGAGTCCCCGGCCAGGGTCCTGCGGTATCTGTAGTCCCGCTCACCAGCGGCAAACGCCGGGCGCGATCCGGTCCGTCGGGGAGGAGCGGGTCATGAGGCCGGGGCCGTCATCTGGCTGAGCAGGTCACTGGCGCGGACGATGCGGACGTCCAGGTCGGCCAGGAACCCTTCGATGGCGACCCGCTTGGCCTCCACCGTCGCCCGCAGGTCGTGCTGCAGCCGCAAGCTTTCGCGGACCAGTTCCCGCCGCTCGGCGTCGCTGGTGTGCTCGTGGTGATAGCTGCGCTTGATCTGGGCCATCCGGTCTTCGCTGCGCAGCACGACCGCGATCTCGTCGAGGTTGAAACCGAGCAGGACCTGCAGCTGGCGGATGCGTGCCACCCTGGCCAGGTCATCCTCGGAATAGCGGCGCGTTCCCCCCGGCGTGCAGGCGCACGGGGTGATCAGCCCGATTTGCTGGTAGTACCGCAGGGCGCGCTCCGAGACGCCGGCCCGGGCCGCGGCGGCCCCGATGCCGAGCAACGGCCCCGGTTCGGCTCGGTCCTCCGCGGCCGGCTCGCCCGCGGCCGGATCCGCGGTGCCCGTATCTGGCATGATTCTCACCGGAATCAGGCGTCCTCGGGTGACGTGCCGAGTTCGGTGTCCGCGCCGGAGCTTGCCGAGGCGTGGACCCCGTTCCCGCGCGTCCGAGCGGAGCCGTAGCCGTTGCCGCCGGGCAGTGCGGCGGTCTCGTCCAGGCCCACCAGCCCGGCGGCCTGCGCGGCGCCTTCGGCGAGCTCCTCGGCCACAGATTCGGCCTGGACCGGCCGGTGCATGTAGCGGCGGCCGCGGCAGGCGGAGGCCACCACGGCGATGGCCGTCGCTATGGCGGCGAACGTGAACGCTAGGTGCAGGCCGGCCGCGAACGGCCCCTCGATGAGCTGCGGGAAGAACGACCGGCCGGTGATGTAGGCGGCCTGGCTGGGCGGCAGGTGCTGCAGCGCGCCGGTGGGGCCGAGCAGTTGCTGGATCGGGTTTTCTCCGAGGAAGGCCGAGAACAGGCTGCCGATCGGCGGCTCGTTGGCCACCAGGTGGGCGGCGCTGGGATCGACCCCCGCGGCGACCAGCCCCTGGTACAGGTGGCTGGGCAGCCGGGAGGCGAGCCCGAGGGTGACGATGGTAAAGAACAGGCCCATCGACAGCACGGAGGCCGAGTTCTGGAAGGTGTTGAGCATCCCCGAGCCTGCGCCCCGCTGCTCCGGCGGGAGGCTGTTCATGACCGATGCCTGGTTGGGGGAGAAGAACAGCCCCATGCCGACCGCGAACATGAAGATCAGCAGGGCGAACCAGATGTAGCTGAAGTTGATCGGCAGCAGTTCGAGCAGCAGGAACGACGCTCCGGAGATGATCAGGCCGGCCGTGGCGAAGAGCCTGGCGCCGTAGCGGTCGGACAGGATCCCGGAGATCGGGCCGAGCAGCAGGAACCCGATGGTCAGCGGGACCATGTAGATGCCGGCCCACAGCGGCGTCCGGGCGAAGCTGTAACCGTGCTGCGGCAGCCAGATGCCCTGCAGCCAGATGATCAGCATGAACTGCATGCCGCCCCGGCCCAGCGCCCCCAGCAGGCCGGCGATGTTCCCGGCGGTGAACGCGCGGATCTTGAACAGGTCGAGCCGGAACATCGGCTCGGGCACCCGGGTCTCCACCCAGCCGAACAAGACGAGGACCACGATCCCGCCGAAGATGGCGGCCAGCACGTAGGGATTGGTCCATCCGGTGGGGTGCCCGCCGTACGGGAGCAGCGAGTACACGATTCCGGTGAGCACCGCGATCAGCCCGACCGCGAACAGGACGTTGCCCAGCCAGTCGATCTTGGCCGGGATGCGGATCCCGTTGTCGCGGAGCTTGAGGTAGGCCCAGACCGTGCCGAACAGGCCGAACGGAACCGAGACCAGGAACACCAGCCGCCACTCGATCGGGGCGAGCACGCCGCCCAGGATAAGCCCCAGGAACGAGCCGCCCACCGCGGCGATGCCGTTGATCCCCATCGCCTTGCCCCGTTCGTCCGCGGGGAACGCGTCGGTCAAGATGGCGGTGGAGTTGGCGAACAGGAACGCCCCGCCGACGCCCTGGAAGACCCGCATGATGATGATCCACAAGGCTCCGGCTGGCCCGGTGAGCCACGTCACCGACAGCAGGATCGAGAAGACCGTGAACACGGCGAAGCCGAGGTTGTACATGCGGACCCGGCCGTAGATATCGCCGACCCGTCCCAGGCTGACCACCAGCACCGCGGTGACCAGGATGAACCCCATGAATATCCACAGGAAATAGGAAGTGTTGGAGGGTATCAGCGGGTTCAGCTTGATGCCCCGGAACAGCGCCGGCAGCGAAATCAGCAAGATGGACTGGTTGATCGTGACCATCAAGATGCCGAGCGTGGTGTTGGACAGGGCAATCCACTTGTAGTTCTTGCCCCGTCCAGCGGTGCCCGGATCGCTATCCGGCCGGACGTTGTCAACCGCCATGCGTGCTCCCTCATAATGCAGCCAGCGAAGTCAGATCTAACCCCGACGTCAACGTTACATCCTCGAGGTTAACGATTGCTAAGCGGCATCTAAGTAACACACCCCGGCGCCTAGGCGCCCCCGCGCCAGGCCAAGCGCTACACGGATGAGCCGACCCGCTCTGGCTGGCTGTGGCGGCGGTGAACGGGCTGGCCAGGGGTGCGGTGGAGGGGCCGGTCGGGCCAGCGTGGTGCGGCTCCGGCGAGCCCGGCGGATCGGACGGATGGCATCGGCAGCAGCACGGGTGCCAGCCGGCCGGAGGGCGGCGCGTGCCG
>OCZT010005360.1_pt1 | contig 12817 bp, 9 predicted proteins | sample 1539031 | NCBI WGS metagenome assembly OCZT01 (sample SAMEA3539308, study PRJEB22396) | soil metagenome | biome: tundra; feature: field; material: soil | place: USA | collected 2010-05 | depth 0.15 m | reverse complement strand
CCAGCGCTGACGTTGCCAGTGCGCTGGCCGCCTGGCGCGAGATCAAGCTGGCGGCGAATGCCGCGGTCGTGGGCCACGGCGGCACTGTGACGCACCACCACGCCGTCGGTCGTGACCACCGCAGCGGTTACGAGGTCGAGGTGCCGGGCCTGTTCCGCCAGATGCTCGCGGGCGCCAAGGCGGTCGTCGATCCCGCCGGGATACTCAATCCCGGTGTGCTCTACGATGCACGCAAGCAGCCAGTTGCCAATGACTCGGAGTAAAGTCAGATCCCGGGCCTGTTCCTTTTGCGCGCGCCGGCCGCGTCCCGGTACTCGCCTGGCGTGCAACCCAGTTCCCGCTTGAACACGGCGTTCAGATATTGGATCGTTCCAAAACCAGCGCGCTGCGCCACTTCCACGGCAGGAAAAAACGCATCAGCCAGCAGCCCCTGCGCTCGCGACAGCTTGCAGGCGATGATCTCATCGTGAACCGAGTGGCCAAGCTCCCTGCGAAAGCAGGTTTCAAGCGATGATCGCGACAGCCGCATGTGCAACGCCACCTGCTCGGTCTTGATCCCCTGGCAGGCATACTGGCGAATGAAATGCAGTGCCCGCGTTACTCGTGGACCATGGGGCAAATCCCGACGGCTTGACTCACGCGCTTCGACGCCGGCCGGCGGAACAACGATCCGGCTGTCCTGCAAGCGCGCGCCACCCAGCATCTGGTGCAGCAATCGCGCTGCGATTCGACCCATTTCGTGGGTGCCTTGGCTGACCGAAGTGAGCGGAATGCGTGTCAGGTGCTGCCCCAGCGTGTCGTTGTCAATGCCGACAATAGCAAGCTCTCCCGGAACCGCGATCCCGGCCATGATGCACGCCTGCAGCAATTGCCGCGCCCGCGCGTCGGTCACGGCGATGATGCCAATCGGCTTTGGAAGCGATTGCAGCCATCCCATCAGTTGATGCTCGGCACTGTTCCAGGTGGGCGCGCTGGTGGCCAGGCCGCGGTGGATGCGGCACGGCAGTTCAAAGCGCTGCATCAAGCGCTGGAACGCGCCTTCCCTCTCCTGCGCCCAACGATTCAGCGGTGACTCCGGCAGGCTGTAGCAGGCAAACTGCGTCAGCCCGGATTCAACCAGATGTTCCCACGCCTGTTCCACCAACAGCCTGTTGTCGGTAGCGACATAAGCCACGCCGGCGGGGTAGCGGGTCTCGTCCGCATACGACCCGCCGATGGCCACAATGGGCAATTTCATGGCTGACAGGGAGCGGCAGACTTCGGGGTCGTCAAAGTCGGCAATGATGCCGTCACCGGCCCAGTCTTCAATGCCGTCCAGGCGGAAACGGAAGTCTTCCTCCAGGAACAGATCCCAGGCCACACGGGTCTGATTCACGTAGGAACCAATGCCCGCGATGACTTCCCGGTCGTAGATTTTGCTGGCGTGAAACAACAAGGCTACCCGGTGAACCTTGGGCTCGGCAGAGGAAATATCCACAAGCATGCTGTCGGTCTTTAGCAGAAGGCTTTCACTGCATTGATTCATATCAATTTTGCGTTGCAGCAAAGAAAAATCACGCTGCATTCGCGAAAAACACAATAAAAATCGGATTCTAAAGGGCATAGCATCAACCGACTAGCTAAATTTCATAGATCCACTAATGAGTTACTTCGATTCGATTGAGCCGGTCCGGTTTGCCGGCCCGGGCGTTAGCGCCGATCTGGCTTATCGGCATTACAAGCCTGAACAGCAGGTGCTTGGCAAGAGCATGAAAGAGCACCTGCGGCTGGCAGTGTGCTACTGGCACACCTTTGTCTGGCCGGGCAACGATGTTTTTGGGCAAGGCACTTTTAACCGGCCCTGGCACCAGGGCGCCGACGAATTGACGCTGGCGCGGCGCAAGGCCGACGCGGCGTTTGCGCTGTTCACGCGCCTGGGCGTGCCGTTCTACACCTTTCATGACACCGACGTGGCGCCAGAAGGCGAGAACCTTGCCCAATACCGCAGCAACCTGGCGGCGATGATCGATGTCCTGGCGCAGAAGCAGGAAGAAACCGGCGTCGGCCTGCTGTGGGGAACGGCCAACCTGTTCGGCCACCGGCGCTACGCTGCAGGCGCTGCGACCAACCCGGACCCGCAGGTATTTGCCTTCGCCGCAACGCAGGTGTTCAGCGCCATGAATGCAACCCGGCAACTCGGCGGCGCCAACTATGTGCTGTGGGGTGGCCGCGAGGGCTACGACACGCTGCTCAACACCGACCTGCGCCAGGAGCGCCAGCAGTTTGGCCGTTTCCTGACCATGGTGGTCGAGCACAGGCACCGCTCGGGTTTCAAGGGCGACATCCTGATCGAGCCCAAACCGATGGAGCCCACCAAGCACCAGTACGACTTTGATTGCGCTGCTGTGCATGGATTCCTCCAGCAATTCGGGCTTGAAAAGGAAATCCGCCTGAACATTGAAGCCAACCATGCCACTCTCGCCGGGCACAGTTTCCAGCATGAGATTGCCAGCGCCGCAGCGCTGGGTCTGTTTGGCAGTATTGACGCCAACCGTGGCGACCCGCAGAACGGCTGGGACACAGACCAGTTTCCCAATAGCGTGGAAGACTTGACGCTGGCAATGTACGAAATCCTCAAGGCGGGAGGATTTGTCAACGGTGGCTTCAACTTTGACGCCAAGGTCCGGCGCCAGAGCATTGACGCGGCGGACATCGTGCACGCGCATGTGGGCGCCATCGACGTTCTGGCGCTCGCACTCAAAAGCGCGGCGCGCCTGATCGAAAAGGACGAACTGGAGCGTTTCAAGCAGGAACGCTACGCCGGATGGCGCTCCGAGTTGGGCCAACGCATCCTGCGTGGCGAGATGACGCTGGCGCAGGTCGCCGAGCACGCGTTTGTCAATGAATTCAATCCGCAGCCGGTCAGCGGCCGCCAGGAATGGCTGGAAAACCGCGTGAACGCAGCCATCTTTGGCGGCGTTGCCTGAAGCACCAAGGGGAATGCGCGTGAGCCTGGCGATCCGGTTTGACAAGGTCTCGAAAAGCTTTGGCCCGGTCCAGGTGCTGCATGACGTCAGCTTCGACCTGGAGCCCGGCAAGATATTCGGCCTGGTCGGGGAGAATGGTGCCGGCAAGTCCACGCTGATGAAAATCCTGGCCGGCTATGAAACGCTCACCAGCGGGGAGATTCTGCTCGACGGCAAGAGCACGCAGTTCGCCGGATCGAGGCAAGCCGAAGCCAGTGGCGTCGTCATGATCCACCAGGAATTCAATCTGGCCCAGGACCTCACCATTGCGCAGAACATTTTTCTCGGGCGCGAGTTGCGCAGCGGCTGGCTGCTCGATGATGTCGCCATGCAGCGCGAGACCGCGCGTGTGCTCAATCAGGTGGGGCTCAGTGCCAGCCCGGACACCCGGGTGGTGGATCTGATCGTGGCCGAGCGGCAGCTGGTGGAGATTGCCAAGGCGCTCACCCGAAAAATCCGGGTGCTGGTCATGGATGAGCCGACGGCCACTCTCACGCCGGGAGAGATCGAGCGTTTGTTTGCGCTGATTGCGCAGTTGCACACTGACGGTGTGACGGTTATCTACATTTCCCACAAGCTCGAAGAAGTCAAACGCGTCTCGCACGAAGTGGTGGTGATGCGCGATGGCCGGTTCATCGACAAGCAAGCCGCATCAAGCCTGACGACCCAGCAGATGGCGAGCCTGATGGTGGGACGCGAACTGACTGACGTCTATCCGGTGAAGACACCCAGGCCGGAAGCCGGCACGCCTTTGCTTGAGGTCCAGCACCTGAGCGTTCCGGGCTGGGCCAGCGACGTCAGTTTTGAGGTACGGGCCGGTGAAATCCTGGGTTTTGCGGGACTGGTTGGCGCCGGGCGCACCGAGCTCTTCGAGGGTTTGCTCGGGTTGCGCAAAACCCACGGTGGACGGGTGGTGCTGGCGGGCAACGTGTGGGAGCACCGCACACCAAAGAAGGCGGTCCGCCGCGGATTGACTTACCTGAGTGAAGACCGCAAGAACAAGGGGCTGCACGTGCACCTGGGCCTGCGCGAGAACCTCACCATGATGGCGCTGGAGCGGTATTCGAAACCCCTGCTTTCCATCAAGGACGAGCGCAGCGCGCTGGAGCAAGCGGTCAGGGAGTTTGACATCCGGACCGGGTCGCTCGACATCCCGGCGGCTTCGCTGTCGGGCGGCAACCAGCAAAAACTTGCGCTGGCCAAAGTGCTGCATCCGGCGCCGCAAGTCGTGGTGCTGGACGAACCGACGCGCGGCGTCGACGTCGGCGCCAAGCGCGACATCTATTTTTTGATCCAGCGGCTCGCCAGCGAAGGGCGCGCCGTAGTCGTCATCTCTTCGGAGCTGATGGAACTGATCGGACTGTGTCACCGCATCGCCGTGATGCGAACCGGCCGTATCGTGGCCACGCTGGCCGCCAACGACATGAATGAACAGGCATTGATCGCCCATGCAACCGGTACCCACTGAATCCACGACCCAGCAAGCCGCTGGCGCAACCGCCGGTGCGGGCCGGGAGCGCCACCTGCGGCGCGCGCTCCCGCATGGCACGGGGCCATTCATCGGCCTGGTCCTGCTGTGCCTTGCCGGCGTGCTGCTGAATCCGAACTTTGCCGCGCTGGACAATGCGATGAACGTGTTGACGCGCACCGCCTTCATCGGCATCATCTCAGTCGGGATGTGCTTTGTGATCGTGTCCGGCGGCATTGATCTGTCGGTCGGATCCATGGCGGCGCTGATCGCCGGCTGCACCATCCTGCTGATGAACTCCGTTGCGGCCACGATCAGCTCGCCGGTGCTGGTGGTGGCACTGGGCATGGTGTTTGCCGTGGTGCTCGGCGCCCTGTTTGGACTGGCACACGGGCTCCTGATCACCAAGGGCAAGATTGAACCGTTCATCGTCACGCTGGGCACGCTGGGCATCTTCCGCTCCTATCTGACCTATTTTGCCAATGGCGGCGCCATCACGCTGGACGGCAACCTGTCAACCGTCTACAGCCCGGTCTATTACGGCGGCTTTCTGGGCATTCCCATTCCGGTGTGGGTGTTCATCATTGTGGCGCTGATCGGCGCGCTGGTGCTCAACCGCACGGCTTATGGGCGTTACGTGCAGGCGATTGGCTCGAACGAGCAGGTCGCCCGCTACGCGGCAGTGGAAGTTGACCGGATCAAGATCATTACCTACATGCTGTTGGGGGTGTGCGTTGGTATCGCCACTGTGTTGTACGTGCCCCGGCTCGGCTCGGCATCTCCAAGCACCGGGCTGCTGTGGGAGCTCGAAGCCATTGCGGCGGTCATTGTCGGTGGTACCGCGCTCAAGGGCGGCGCCGGCGGCATCACCGGCACGGTGATCGGCGCGATACTGCTATCCGTCATCAGCAACATCCTGAACCTCACCAGCATCATCAGCGTCTACCTCAATGCCGCTGTTCAAGGCTTTGTAATAATTGCCGTCGCGTTTTTCCAGAGAGGACGCCGTTAACCATGGGCACCCTCTTTTTTCAACCGTAGCCCAAGCTACTTTTTTTAACCCGCAAGGAGATATCCATGAAATCAATGACTCGCAGAATAGCTGTCGGAGCTGTGATGTTGGCTGCGCTGGGCGCCAGCACCTCCGGCTTTGCGCAGAACAAGCCGAACATCGGCGTCGCCATCCCGGCGGCCACGCATGGTTGGGCCGGTGGTGTCGTCTATTGGGCCAATCGGACCAAGGGCGAACTTGAAAAGCAGTATCCCGGCGTGAAAGTGATGGTCAAGACCGCAGGGTCAGCCGCAGAGCAGGCCAACCAGATCCAGGACATGGTGACGGCCAATAAAATCGACACGCTGATCATCCTGCCTTTTGAATCGGCTCCTCTGACCCCACCGGTTGCACAAATCAAGAGTAAGGGTGTGTTCGTTACGGTGGTCGACCGCGGCTTGATCGATACCAAAGCCCAGGATGCTTACGTTGCCGGTGACAACCCCGGTTTTGGCAAGGTTTCCGCTGAATACATGGTCAAGGCGATGGGTGGAAAGGGTGACATAGTGGTTCTGCGCGGCATACCGACCGTGATTGACAACGAGCGTGTGGACGCGTTCAACGCCGTCATGAAGGCCAATCCTGGCATCAAGATACTTGACGCCAAACATGGCAACTGGAACCGGGACGATTCTTTCAAGGTCATGCAGGACTACCTGACCCGCTTCAAACACATTGATGCGGTCTGGGCTTCCGACGATGACATGGCAGTAGGCGTCCAGAAAGCCATCGAGCAGGCCAAGCGCACCGACATCAAGCTGGTCCTGGGTGGCGCTGGTTCGAAGGACTACATCAAGAAAGTCATGGACGGCGACAAGATCGTCACGGCCGATGTCACCTATTCGCCCAGCATGATCGCCGACGCCATGAAGCTCACTGCCGCAGCGCGCGTCAAGGGTGGACAAATGCCCGCAAAGACGATCATTCCGTCGATCCTGATCACCAAGGAAAACGCCAAGCAATATTACGTGCCTGACTCGCCTTTCTGAGTCAAAACGCAGTTCCGCCCCCGCTGAACCCGTTTGTCGGGGCGCCGGGCGGGGTTCTTTTTCATTCAATGCGGAGAACACAGCCATGACAAGATCAGTCACATTGTTTACCGGCCAATGGGCCGACCTGCCGCTCAAGGAGCTGGCGCCGCTGGCGAAAAGCATGGGCTACGATGGCCTGGAACTGGCATGCTGGGGTGATCACTTCAACGTTCAGGAAGCTCTTTCCAGTCCGGCCTACGTCAAGGACAAGCGCGCATTGCTGGCACAGCACGGATTGCAGTGCTTTGCGATTGCCAACCACCTGGTCGGGCAGGCGGTCTGCGACCTGATTGACGAACGGCACCAGTCCATCCTCAGTCAGCAAGTCTGGGGTGACGGCGAGCCTGAAGGCGTGCGCCAGCGTGCCGCCCGCGAAATGCAGGACACCGCCCGCGCAGCGGCGGCATTGGGCGTGAAAACCGTCACCGGGTTCACCGGCTCATCCATCTGGCATTCCACCTATCCTTTTCCGCCCACGACGCAGTCCTACTGGGACAAAGGGTTTGCCGACTTCGCCCGGCGCTGGACGCCGATACTGGACGTGTTCGAGTCGGTTGACGTCAATTTCGCGCTGGAAGCGCATCCGACCGAGATCGCCTTTGACATCGCTTCCGCGCAGCGCGCTGTTGAGGCGGTGAAGGGACATCGGCGCTTTGGTTTCAATTTCGACCCCAGCCATCTCGGCTATCAAGGCGTGGACTACGTCAAGTTCATCCGGACCTTTACCGACCGCATTTTCAACGCCCACATGAAGGATGCCTGGTGGGGCAAGGGTGACGGCAGTGCGGGCGTGTTCGGCGGTCACACCAGTTTTGGCGATGCGCGCCGGTTCTGGGATTTCCGTAGCGTTGGTCGCGGCATGATCGATTTCGAGTCCCTGATCGTCGCCCTCAACGACATCGGATACAGCGGCCCGCTGAGCGTGGAATGGGAAGACAGCCGCATGGATCGCGTGCACGGCGCGACCGAAAGCGCGGCATTTTGCAAGCGGCTGGACTTCAAGCCCGCTGCCGGCGCATTTGACGCGGCCTTTGACAAAAGCCGGCAGGCGGCAGCATGAGAAAGCTGCGCTACGCGATGGTGGGCGGCGGACGCGATGCCTTCATCGGCGCAGTACACCGCCGCGCCGCTGCGCTCGATGGCGAGATCGAACTGGTCGCGGGCGCGCTGTCGTCCAGAGCGGACAAGGCGCGCGCGTCGGGGCAGGATCTGGGCCTGGCCGATGCGCGCAACCATGGCAGTTGGGAAGCGCTGCTGGCTGACGAAGTCAGGCGCCCTGAGACTGAGCGCATTGACTTTGTCTCCATCGTTACGCCCAACCATGTTCATTTTCCGGTGGCCCGGGCCTTTGCCGAAGCCGGCATTCATGTGGTGTGCGACAAACCCCTGGTTCACACCAGCGGACAGGCACAGGAACTGGCAGCGGTGGTGGCGCGCACTGGCGTGGTGTTCGCTGTGACCTACAACTACACCGGTTACCCGATGGTGCGCGAAGCACGCGCGATGGTGCGCGCCGGCGCCATTGGCGAGGTGCGCAAGGTGATCGTTGAGTACAACCAGGGCTGGCTCGCAACCAGACTGGAGGACAGCGGGCAAAAGCAGGCTGACTGGCGCACCGACCCGGCGCGCAGCGGTATTGCCGGCGCCATTGGCGATATCGGGTCGCACGCAGAAAACCTGGTCGCCACGGTGACGGGGCTGCAACTGGAAAGCCTTTGCGCTGACCTCACGACCTTCGTGGCCGGACGCCGGCTCGATGACGATGGCAATCTGCTGCTGCGCTTTACCAACGGCGCGCGTGGCGTGCTGATTGCGTCGCAGATCGAGGTCGGTTGCGAGAACGATCTGCGCCTGCGTGTTTTCGGCAGCAGCGGAACGCTCGAATGGCACCAGGAAGAGCCCAACACATTGCTGCATTCGCCCATCGATGGCCCGCGGCGCATGCTGACGCGCGGCTCGGCCTGGCTGAGTGATGCGGCACGCCGCGCGACCCGGCTGCCCACCGGGCACCCGGAGGCATTCATTGAAGCGTTTGCCAACGTCTACCTCGGCGTGGCGGAGCAGATTCGGGCGAAGCAGACCGGTACGACGCCAGCGCCTGGCGCGGCCGACTATCCGACCCTGGCGGACGGCGCACGCGGTGTGCGCTTCATCGAAAAGACGGTCGAATCGGCCAGCAGTGCGCACAAGTGGACCCGGATGGACTGACCCATGTTCATAGGCATCGATCTGGGCACGTCGAGCCTGAAGGTCATCATCCTGGACCGCAGCCACCAGGTGCGGGCCAGTGCTTCAACCGCGTTGACGGTGCAGCAAGCGCAGCGCCTGTGGCGCGAGCAGCACAGCGCCCACTGGTGGAGCGCCTGTGAGCGCTCGCTGGAGGCAGCACTGGCGCAAGCGGGCGTTGCGGGCATTCCCGCGCGGTCGATCGAAGCCATCGGCCTGACTGGCCAGATGCACGGCGCCACCGTGCTGGACGATCAAGGTGTGGTGCTACGCCCTGCAATACTGTGGAACGATGGGCGCGCCCATCAGGAGTGCAAGGAGCTTGAACTGCGGGTTCCGGCGTCGCGGCAAATCACCGGCAACCTGATGATGCCGGGCTTCACCGCGCCCAAGCTGTTGTGGCTGGCGCGGCACGAGCCCGATGTTTTCCGGCGCATTGACAAGGTCTTGTTGCCCAAGGATTACCTGCGCTGGCGCCTCACCGGTGATTTTGCTACTGACATGTCGGATGCGGCCGGTTCGCTCTGGCTCGACGTGGGGCGGCGCGACTGGAGCGACGAGCTGCTGGCCGCAACCGGACTGACGCGCGCGCAGATGCCGAGCCTGCATGAAGGACCGGAGGTCACGGGCTATCTGAGCGCTGACCTGGCCCGGCGATTCGGACTCAGGCAGGTCCCCGTCGTCGCCGGTGCCAGCGACAACGCCGCAGGTGCGCTCGGTGCCGGTGTGGTGCGACCAGGCGAGGCGATGCTGTCGCTGGGCACGTCAGGCGTCTTTTTTGTTGCGACGGACGGTTTTCGCTCCAATCCGGCGCAGGCCGTGCACAGTTTCTGTCACGCCCTGCCGGGCACCTGGCACCTGATGTCGGTCATGCTGTCGGCAGCGGCGTGCCTGGACTTCAGCGCGCGCCTGACCGGGCAGCCCGACGTCAGCGTCCTGCTGGCCGAGGCCGAACAGCGCGGCATTAACGCCGACACGCCGCTTTTTCTGCCCTACCTCAACGGCGAGCGCACACCGCACAACAATCCGGCCGCGCAGGCGGTGTTGTTTGGCATGAACGCCAGCACCGACCGCTCCGATGTGGTCAATGCCACGCTGGAAGGAGTGGGTCACGGACTGGCGCAGGGAATGGCCGCGCTGGAGTCCACCGGCGTGGCAGCGCACAGCATCAGCCTGATCGGCGGTGGCAGCCGCAGCGCCTACTGGGCGCAAATGATTGCCGATCTGTCGGGCAAGACTTTATTGCGCCGTGCCGACGGGGAAGTGGGCCCGTCACTGGGCGCGGCACAATTGGCGTGGATGGCCATCGACCAGGCTGCGGCGGTCGACGTTTGTCCGGCGCCAGCGCTGTTGGCGGTCCATGAGCCCGACCCGCATCGCTACGCATGGTTCAGCGAGCGCCACGAGCGCTTCGCCCGGCTCTACACGCAAGTGGAGTCCAGCTTTGCGCCGGTGGCGTGAGCGCGCCATGCGCTTGAGTTGAAAGGGGAATTCAATGCAAATTAGCGAGATGCAGGAGCGGGCGCACGCCATCGCCGTTGCAGGCGGTATTTCAGAGGCCATTGCGGCGGGCGCTTTAAGGGCGTATGCAGATGTCAGCGTTTCTGAAGGCGTCGTACTCGGACTGTTGCGACAAGGGGTGAAAAAGTACTTCGCGGTACTTGGCCATGGCAACACTGATTTGGCAGAGGTGCTGCGAATTTATGCGGCAGAGGGTCTGGTACGTGTCTATCAATGCCGCAATGAAGTCGCCATGGCCCATGCAGCAACGGCACTGGCATGGATTTACCGGGAGACTGCGGCGGTTCTCACCTCGATTGGTCCCGGCGCGTTGCATGCATTTGCCGGTTCACTGGCCGCCGCCGCCAATGGTGTTGGCGTTTATCACATCTATGGCGATGAGACGACCCATGGTGAAGGCGCCAACATGCAGCAAATTCCCGGAATCCGCCAAAACCAATTTGGCCGCCTCACTGAAACGATGAGCCCTTCCTATACCTTGCACACGCCTGAGGCAATACGAGATGCAATGCGACGCGGGACACAGACGGTGCATCATCCTTATATGGCGGCACCGTACTACCTTTGTTTGCCGATAAATATGCAGCCAAAAATCATCAAGGACTTGCATATTGAAGCTCTGCCAGCACGCATTGAACCGCCAAAAGTTGCACCTCTTGATCAGGATGTCTACCGAGTCTGCACATCGATTGTTTCCGACCATCATCGCATTGTCATCAAGGCCGGAGGCGGGGCCAGAAGTGCTCCGGATGCCGTGCGTCAACTGGCAGAAAGACTGGGCGCGGTGGTCGTGCTTTCTCCCAAATCCACCGGTGTTTTGCCAGACGATCATCCGCTCAACATGCATGTGGGTGGGAGCAAAGGGTCAATCAGCGGAAATTTTGCGATGGAGCACGCTGACCTGCTGATTGCCGTCGGCACCAGAGCGGTTTGCCAATCTGATTGCTCTGGAACAGGCTATCCCAAGGTCCAGGCTGTCATCAACATCAATGGGCAAATCCCGGAAGTCTCACACTACAACCGAACCCAGATGTTGCCTGGTGACATCGGGTCTGTCATTACACGCTGGCTGGAAGTTCTGGGCCAGGCAACACCTGAAGGCCACGCTCAAACGCTTGAGTGGCGTCAGACCTGTGCGGTACAAAAGGCCGCGTGGCGGGCGTTCAAGGCCGAAAGATGTTGCGATGTCGTACTGGAGGATGAGGCCTGGAAGCGTAAAGTCATGACACAGCCAGCCGCCATTTCAGCTTTGGCCCGCTTCGCCAATAGTGTCGATGCGATCAAGCTGTTTGATGCCGGTGACGTTCAGGCCAATGGTTTCCAGATCGTTGAAGACAGTCGAGTCGGTCAGACATTTACCGAGACCGGTGCATCCTATATGGGCTTTGCGGTCAGTGCGCTCCTGGCTTGCGCGGCGGCTGAAAAACCCGCCTACATGATCGCGTTCACCGGAGACGGTTCATTCATGATGAATCCTCAGATTTTGATTGATGCCGTAGTTCACCGGGTCCGCGCCATGGTGGTGATATTTGATAACCGGCGCATGGGTGCCATCTCGTCATTACAAAGGTCGCAATATGGAACTGACTTTGCAACCAACGACCGCGTCGTCGTGGACTACGTAGCGCTCGCCGGTGCCGTAAACGGCGTCAAAGCGCTGTTCGGCGGCTGGACCCTACAGGAATTTGAAGTTGCCATTCGCGAGGCTTACGCATATTCGGGTCTGTCGGTTGTGCACCTACCCGTTTATTGGGGTGAGCACCCCCTCGGCGGCATGGGCGCCTATGGAAGCTGGAATGTCGGACCATGGTGCTGCGACGTAGAGCATCGATACGCAACACAAAACATCTAATATGAGCAGTGACATGAAAAGCAAAAATGGCCAAGGTCTGGGTCGGGGCGTAACCAACTACGGTGATCGCGCGTTCAGTTTGTATCTGCGCCGTTCTTTTGCAAGCTCGATGGGGTATAGCAAGGAAATGCTTGAGCGCCCGATCGTCGGCATCGCAAATTCTGCAAGTGGTTTCAACAACTGCCACCGTCATTTCCCTGAAATGATTGAAGCGGTGAAGCGCGGCGTGCTGGCAGCCGGTGGTTTGCCGATCGAATTTCCTACCATTTCCTTGGGTGAAGTTTTTATTAACCCGACCAGCTTGAAGTTTCGAAACCTGATGTCAATGGACGTCGAGGAAATGATTCGTGCGCAACCGATGGACTCCGTTGTTTTGCTGGGTGGCTGTGACAAGACAGTCCCAGCGCAACTGATGGGGGCCGCCTCGGCTGACTTGCCAGCGATTGCGCTCGTTGCCGGACCCATGTCGACCAGCCGGCACCGGGGCGAGCGGCTTGGAGCCTGCACCGACTGCCGAAAGTTCTGGGGGCGATTTCGCGCCGGAGAGATCTCCGAGTCAGAAATCACGGCAGTCGAACAAAGACTCTCGACGACCGCCGGAACCTGTGCTGTCATGGGCACTGCGAGCACCATGGCAACTCTTGCCGAAACTTTGGGGATGAT
>OCZT010005359.1_pt1 | contig 12820 bp, 10 predicted proteins | sample 1539031 | NCBI WGS metagenome assembly OCZT01 (sample SAMEA3539308, study PRJEB22396) | soil metagenome | biome: tundra; feature: field; material: soil | place: USA | collected 2010-05 | depth 0.15 m | reverse complement strand
CTACACGACGCTCTTCCGATCTCGAGCCCGCGATCTTGCATCCAAAGCGGCGCTTGGCGCTTCGCCCCGGAGATGAAGTCAAAGGCCGCGCCCACGGCCACGAAAGCCGTAGGGGCCCGGTGGCGAAAGTTGTGGACGAACGCGTCCTGTTTCGGGGTTCCCAATCCCACCCATACGACGTCGGGTCGCAGGTCGGCGAGGCGCTGTTCAAGGACGAGCTCCTCTTCGGCGTTGAGCTCGCGGAACGGTGGTGCGTCGCGTCCCACAATGTCAACCCCGGGGAAGCGGCGGCGCAATTCGGCCTCTAATTTCGTCAGCACCTCGTTGGTGGAGCCGTATAAGAGGTGACGGATTCCGAGCTCGCGACCGCGGTCCATGGTGGCGAGCATCAGGTCCGGTCCGTAGACCCGACCTTCGAGGTGGCCGAGGCCGAGCCGACGACCGATCCAGATCAAGGGCATTCCGTCAGGCAGGTTGAGATCAGACTCGCGTAGGCGACGGCGCATCTCGGGGTCGGCCCGAGCCAGCGACAAAGTGAAGGCATTGCAAAGATGCACGGACCGGCCGACGGCCGGATCGGGCAGTGACAAAAGCGCGTCGACAGCCGACTTGAGCGTGTGCGCGTCAATGCGCACTGAGCAGCAAGTGAACGTGGGAGCGTGGCCGTTCCCGGCTGAGGGAAGTCCGTTGATGTCACTCACGACGAGAATCCTAGTTTACCTCTCCAGATTGCCAGTCTCGCAACACGTCGGCATTCGCCGCTGGCGTCCCGTGGAGTGCTGGGTGGTTGACAATCCAATTTGGGAAGCGCTCAAGTGGTAATGGTCGGAGACCAACAAATGTACCGATGGTTCGAAACATGATCCAGGCGTCGAGCCTTGGGCCCGCGTGAGCCAGGTAGAGACGGTCGAACCCCGGGGCTTCACCGATCAGTCCCTTCGACGCTATGCTCACCTGCCACGGGCCAGTTATACCGGGGCGCACGGTCAGACGTTCCGCCACGAAGGCGGCGTCGAACGTGGCCGCCAATGTGGGCATCTCGGGACGGGGTCCGACGAGGCTCATTCGACCGGTGACCACTAGCCAAAACTGGGGCAATTCATCGAGATGAGAGCCTCGGATGATCCGGCCCCACCGGTTGTTCGTAGCGTGAGCGATCACGTACTTGTCGGCGCCAGGCGGGGTGCTCGTCGGCAGCGAGCGCACCTTTATGAAGGTAAATGAACGCCCGCCCCGACCGAGACGGTCCTGCACGAACAGGGGCCACGCACGGAAACTCACGGCCGATCCAACGGCCAGCAGTAGGATGATCGGAGCGGTGACGATGCTCAACACCACGCCAGTCCCCAGGTCGAAGATCCGCTTGGTGCGTCCGTTGGCATACCGCATCGACTGACGATCGGCGGCGGGTTGGTTCGGTGCGTTCGACTGGTGCCGCATTGTGACCCCTCACCCAGGATTTGTTTGTAATCGGAGCCCGCTTTGCCGTCCCACATTTTTTCTTCTCGGGGACGGAACTAACGGCAGAGTAGCACGCCAGTTGTGATGAACATTTTCGCGCCGGCTGATTCGCTGTGGAAAACATTTCTATGTCCCGAACCTCGTTGGTCTGCAATTCACCGAGGAATCGTCGTCATCATTGCTATTCGCTAAGCGTCTCGTCTCCTCCCAGGTCCATTAACTCCGAGTGTCAATGATGAGTGGTCACTTCACGACGTTGCAGACCTGGCACTTGAGCCGGGTCTGCAACGCCTCACGCTTCGACCGCCCTTTGGAACTCGTTTGACCTATCTGACAGATGGCGATTATGTGGACGGCGAACTACTGGGCGTTCACCTGATCGCTGACCCAGCGGTAGGTCATCTCGAGGCCGTCGCGCAGGCGGGTGGTGGGTTGCCAGCCAAAGACCTGTTCGATGAGAGTGTTGTCGCTGTTGCGCCCGCGTACCCCCACGGGGGCATCGAGGTCGTAGCGTCGGGTGAGCGACACCCCGGCAATCTCCTCAACGATGTCGACCAGTTGGTTGACGCTGACCAGTTCACTCGAGCCCACGTTTAGCGGATCGTGATAGTCACCGGTGAGTAGCCGAATTGTCCCGGCGAGACAGTCGTCGATGTAGGTGAAACTTCGGGTCTGGTGGCCGTCACCCCAGATCTCGATTTCCTTCTGTCCGGACTGTTTGGCTTCGGCCACCTTGCGGCAGATGGCTGCCGGCGCCTTTTCCCTACCGCCGTGCCACGAGCCAATGGGCCCATAGATATTGTGGTAGCGGGCGACTCGGGTTTCCAGGCCGAAATCCTCGCGAAAATGACGACACATTCGCTCAGAGAATAACTTCTCCCAGCCGTATCCGTCCTCGGGCATGGCTGGGTACGCATCGGATTCCTTTAGAGCGGTCACATTGGTATCGGTCTGGTGCTCGGCTGCGTACACGCAGGCTGACGAAGAGTAGAAGTAGCGTTCGACCCCTGCTTCTCGAGCCGCCTCTAAGAGGTGAGTATTGATCAACACTGTAAGCATGCAGAGGGCCTTGTTGTTCTCGATGAACCCCATGCCTCCCATGTCCGCAGATAGGTTGGCCACGTAGTGGGTCCCCTCTACAGCCTCACGAGCATCCCCGAGGAGCCGCATGTCGCCCTGAATTGCCTCGACACCCGCTGGAAGTTGATACCACTCTTCAAGAGGTTTGACATCAACACCGCGTACCGAAGAGTGGCCCTCGTTAATCAGTTTCGCTACCAGGTGGCCACCAATGAACCCTCCGGCCCCGGTGACCAAAAACGTCGCGTCCTTATCCAACTCCATACTCAACTCCTTTCGAGTGAAACCACTCCACTTGGCCTTCTCGTGACAAGTAACCCATTAACTTCTCTGGGGATCGAGTACTTCATTCGTAATCTCGCCCGCAGGAACGTACGTGGTTCATCGGGCTCGTTCAATAATCTACGCCAAACTTGGTTAGTGTTAGAGTTTGATATCAAAAATTGTGGATGAAAACACTTTGCTTCAATGCCCCTGGTGATCGTGTCTGACCGCGAATTGGGTGACTCCTAAACATTGCCCGAAATGGCTCGCTGAAAGAAAGCCGACATGACCGGCAACGAAAATGCGCGCGTCCTTCGGTACTGACAGCACAGTCCACCCCTCCACCAATTTGTTCTTGGCGCGATTGTGCACTCTTCGATGAACGGGTTCCCGGAGCAGTCTGGGGCAATCTGGCCCTTTGACAATTCCGGGCATCCCTGAACAACTCACCCCGGCGAACTTCGCCACGGTAGTGCTGCACGATCTATACGCCCAGTGCCCGGTCGGTACGCAGATTCTGCGAAAGACCGAGCTCAATGACATTGCGACCGCACTTCTGCAACGAATTCGTTCTGACCGTCAAGATCAGCTGGAGTTTCTGCGCGCCTTGGCATCACAGATCCCCGGTCGTCATATGCTGCTCTGGAGCGCGACTCCATCGGTCGAGAGAGCAATACTCCACCTTGGTGCATCGGCAGGATTGACACGGTCCTTCCCAAGCGGACTTTTCATCTCGCTGTCGAGAGTGCAGTAGCGGCGAAGAGGGACTACTACATAGCGGTCCATGAGACGTACAAGGTGACAATCATACCCGGTGGCGACGCCTGGGTCGAGACCATCGTGACCCTGCGCAATAACGGCCCGGCGGGCGAACCCTTTAAGCCAACTGGGTCCCGGCGGCATTAACTCCCATGCAGCGGGGAAGTAAGTGACTGAAATCTTTCAGTGGTCACCGGCTGGCTCGAAGGGCATTGGCACGTCCGAGGCGGCCTCGTTCTCAGTGCATACTCGACCGTCGTGCTGCCGCCGTACGGTTTTGACGTCCAGTTCTTAACCCATTTGCCACATTGGAGTTTTGCGGGCAAGTTTGTCATGCGCCTCGTGTCGCAACTGACACTGAGTCAATCCACTGTTTCAGTGACCGTCCACGGGGTCGGGCGGCCGGTTTCGGGTCCAAAAGGAACTCTTACTTTGAATCGGTCAGTGACCCTGGAGTACACCGTGGTCACCGCTCCCTAACGTTTCGGGAATCTACAATGCCGGGCGGGTTGATTTATTGCATGGTACACTTCGTCAACGAATGATTGGTTCACTTGAACCAATAGATCAGGGGGGTGCGAATGTCCCGTCGAAGAGTCTTTGCTGCTCCAGCCACTATGGCCATTGTGGCTGCCACCTTGATGTTTGGCCTCGCGGTTCCGAGCGGCGCTAAGGATTACCCGCCGACGCCGCGACACCATCAATGTCACGCATTCCGTGTGGATGGTTTTCCGAGGGTTGGTCGGACCGTGACGGTCACGATTACAGGGACTGGCTTTTACGGCAAGCCGACGATCACGAGTACCGAACCTGGCTTGACTGCCTTCGTCACGCACGACCACGGCAACTCGCTCGATGTCCCGGTGACGATCAAGGCTGGAGAGCCTACGGGATGGCAAACCTTCACCATCTCTCTCGCCGACGGCAATTCGTGCAAGGTGAATTTCTTAGTGAAGTTACCGACGCCGCACGCATTCCATGTGTATGGTTTTCCGAGGGTTGGTAGGACCGTGACGGTCACGATTACAGGGACTGGTTTTTACGGCACGCCGACGATCACGAGCACCGAACCTGGCTTGACTGCCATTGTCACGCACGACTACGGCAAGTGGCTCGTTGTCCCGGTGACGATCAAGGCTGGAGAGCCTAGGGGATGGCACACCTTCACCATCACTCTCGCCAACGGTAGTGCGTGCCAGGTGAATTTCTTAGTGAAGCAAGTGGAACGGCGGCGCTGAAGGCAGTTGCACGAGCTCCCTCACTTGAGGGAGTTTCGTGCTTTCTGGCTCCGGCCGTCCTTTCTGTCGAGATAGGACTCTGGACACTCTCGCACTTATACGCCACTCGGTTCGTCTGAGTGATCTATTGAGTTGACGTTGTGCGATTTGACTTTTTAGGTTGGGGGCCTTCCGAGGGTCGATGTTACGGTCGCGAAGACCAAGAACAGTGTTCGCTTCATGGTCACTAAGGCGAATTCCACTCAACAATGTTTCATATGACGGTTGCCAAACCGTTCACGACAGGTTGGGCCGGCTCTGTTAGAAAGACTGCGATGGTGGCACACCAACAGCCTCCGTTTGAGTTCGACCCTATCGGTTGAGGCGCATGGACTACTCGAACTCGTTCGTTTGGTGAAACCCACGCACCATTCGAGACTTGACTAGCGGGTTTGGTAAGGAGTCGGGATGTTCCCGCGCCAACTCATGAGTGCACCTCGATTACTGGGGCTCATTGCCGCATTGGACAGGACTCGATCAAGATTGAGCCCTGCCAGGGCGCCCCGAAAAGCATTCTCGGTACTGGTTCCTAGAGACTGGCAGAACGCCTCGATAGCAGGTTCGTCGTTGTTCCGATACGACCACGCCGCACGGAGGTCGCCGCGGCGAACGGTCTCGAGGTAGTCGTCCACGATCTCTTCCGGTTCCGTGTTCACGGCGGAGAGCAGGAGCATTGAAATCATGCCCGTCCGATCCCTCCCGTGCATGCAGTGAAACAGCACGCCCCCGGGGGGTGCTGAGACGATTGCCGACAAGGCGGCCACCGCAAGCTCGGGCATCGCCTCAAGATGAGGGATGTAGTACAGCGCGGTCCCCACGAGGCCGTTCTTCCAGTACCCTTCCCAGAACTCTTCGTTCTCGAGGCCGTCGATGTCGACGGACTCGGTGTGAACCCAACTCGGCCGCGCCGTTTTGTCACGCTCGCGCTCCTTGGGCTGGCGGATATCAACGATCGTCCTAATCCCCGCTTGATAGACCTGCTCCCAGCCCGTGGGCGTGATCGAGTCGACGTTTTCGGAACGGAAGAAGACGCTTCTCGGCGTGGACGTGCCATCGATCCGCCGCAGGCCGCCCAGGTCACGGGCATTCACCAAGCCGTCAACGCGCAGCGTGCGGTCGGATGACGTGGGGACCTGCTTCACGCTGGAATTCTAAACGCCAGAGTTATCGCGATTGCAGCGCTGTGAAGGTGGCTCACTGCTGAAACCTTGACTCGCGCAGGTTGCGGGCCGATCCGGGAGCGGACTCACCGGGACGGCGAACCATTATGGGGTGGCCTCTTTTGGCCAGCTGAATGAGTTATCGGATATATGGCCCAAATCTGAGAGTCTTACGAATTGAGTTCTTGGGAGTATGGTAACCAGATCACGCTGGCGAATCTCGTCACTATCTCCGTAATCGGTCACTCTGGCCAATAGTGGGTAGGTAGTGATAAGTGCAAACGTTTGGCGATACAAAATTGCGAAGCACTACTGGCGCGCCGCAGTCATGGTCCGACTGGCGTTCGCGACCGAACAAGAGCTGGAGAACCTCGGCGTGGCGCTGGAACGCCAAGCTGAGTTTCGACAGAGCGCGGAGTGGTTGAGTAACTTCCACTGCGAAGAGGGTGGCAATAGCCACAAGTATCTCTACTATTTCGCGCACCCTAACTTCCTGAAGCTGGACCGAACCACCACGCGCTCCGCGATTCTTGAAGTGCATCAACACAAGCCGAGCTAGGGCCAGTCTTCCGGCTCGTCCGGGTACTCGGTCGGTGGGTACTGGAACATCGCGGCCACTTCGAATCCGGTGAGCGCGGGTTGGCGTAGCGCCTGTGCCTCGCCAAGCGGCCGGATCTCCTCTGGCACCGTCCTGGTAGCGAGCAAACGCTGGTACTCGTGCACGAACTCGGCGCCGGTTTTGGTGAGTTCCCACCGAATATCTGGGCACTGACCACGCCCATGCTCGGCGCACCACTCCGGAGTTACGATGGCGCCGCCGCACTGGTAGCAGTACGTACAGAACCTCGGGCCTATCCTTACTTGCATCTCTCGCCACGGACGCGGATCCGTGCTCCCCTGCTCGTGATAGGCGTCTTTTAGGGCCTCGTGGCACTCCCAGTTGCACAGACTTAGTGTCGCTCCGGGGCCAGTCATCGTTGCCCCGTTTGTACTGCTCATCTTGCTCTTTTGTAGTTCACCGATCCAGCTACCCCGCTTTGAAGATTCGAAGTGGCGCTGGTGCCCTGGTCCCGAGTGACTTTCGGCTCAAATGGGTCACCAACTCGCAGCGTCGGCTGGGTCACCAGCACGATGTGCACTTGGCTACCGCCATTCGGCGCCGCGCGGTGCTGGTAGTGCCGCAACGCGACGGCTACGAAGGCCGCCACGACGGTCAGGGCGATGCGGATTCGTAGGTACGGGATTCGGCGTTTGGTCATGCTCCGATTGGTGACTCGAGGCCGCACGGGTGCACCCACCCCTCGCGTCTACGCCGATCAGCGCGTGCACTCGCGGAATGTGGCGACGAGCACCCGCCGTGATACTGGCGCTGCTCGTGGCGGGCGTATCGCTAGCTAGCTGCGGGTCCGGTTCGGTCAACGGCCCTAACGCTCCACTGGCGCCCTACAATGCGCTGGCGTGCGCGAGCATGAATGACGAGTTCTTGGGAATGTACAAGACTCCGGCGGATCAACACCGCGAGGCACTCGATGCCGAGTCGTATACAGCGCTGCCAGAGAATCCCGCTATACGCGCCGCGGCGGTGGCGCTGAAGAATGACGCCAATGCCAGCAACCAGGCGGCCGTGACCTCAGACGTCGTGGCGTTCGAGCTGGCGTGCCACAATCTTCGCATTGGCGGGGGTGACGTCGGCTGAGGTTCTGTCCCAGAACTGACCCAATCAACAGCCGGGAACAGTCACGAACACCCAGTAATCTCTGGGGTGTGTCCCAGAACTGTCCCAGGCCCTCGAAGTGCCTGATTGTTGTGCGGGATCTGGGTGCCTGTCGGCTCGGGCCGGCCGCCCAACGTCGTGTGTTTTCACTGGTGCCGCCGGCGAGACTCGAACCCGCAACCTTCTCCTTCGGAGGGAGATGCTCTGTCCAATTGAGCTACGGCAGCCTGCTAAATCACACCCTAGTAGTGGCGTCGGAGGCCAATGCTCTATCCCCTGAGCTACGAGGGCGCGTAGGACAGCCTACCGGACGGGGGTTGCGTGTCTTCTGAGCCGATCCCCGCTTCGCTTCTTCCTGACACGGCGAGACTGTTGGATAATGACGTTCTCGTGGGCGGCGTCTCGCTCACCGAACTGGCCGCGACCTACGGCACACCCCTTTTCGTCTACGACGAAGCCACCTTGCGCGAACGCTGCGCCGCGGCGGCTGGCGCCTTTGACGACGGCGTGGCGTTTGCCTCCAAGTCGTTCCTCTGCGGGGCGATGGCTCGATTGGCCGTCGAAGAGGGCCTCCGCGTCGACGTGGCCACCGGGGGGGAACTCGACCTCGTGTTGCGTTCGGGTGTTGACCCTTCGCGAGTGATCATGCACGGCAACAACAAACTGCCCGCCGAGCTCGAGCGCGCACTCGAGGTGGGCGTGCACCGGGTGGTCATCGACAATTTCGATGAGATTGAGCGACTGCGCGCACTCGTCTCTCCCGAGCGCCCCCTCGACTGCTTGATTCGCGTGACGCCCGGCGTCGAGGCGCACACCCACGAATTCATCCGCACCGGTCAAGAAGACACTAAGTTCGGCTTCTCGTTGATCTCGGGTGACGCGAGGCGCGCCGTGGACGCTCTACGCGCGATCGCCAACGTTCGCCTGCACGGGGTGCACGCGCACATCGGCTCGCAGATCTTTGACACCGCAGGTTTTGACGAAGAGGTGAAGATCCTCGTTGATTTCATACGCGCTGACGGGTTCGATGAGCTGTGCGTGGGTGGGGGGCTCGGCGTCGCGTACGTCGCGGGCGAATCGACCCTGTCGCTCACCGACTGGGGCGCCGCGGTGCGCGCATCGGCCGCGCAGGCGGGTCTGGACCCATCGGTACGAATCACCGCCGAGCCTGGTCGGGCCATCGTGGCCCAGGCGGGCGTCACTCTCTACACCGTCGGGGCCCTCAAGCCCGTGACCCAGCGTACCTACATGGCAGTCGACGGCGGGATGAGCGACAATCCGCGACCCGTCCTCTACGGATCGGGGTACGAGGCGTTTGACGTGTCCCAGCCCTTGGCCCGCCGCCCCCAGAGCGTGCGTCTGGTGGGGCGGCACTGCGAGAGCGGCGACGTGTTGATCGACGAGGCCTGGCTGCCCGAATCGACCGGCGTGGGCAGTGTCATTGCGACGCCGGTGACGGGAGCGTACGGCTATTCGATGGCCTCGAACTACAACCGAGTGCCACGTCCGGCGGTGGTCTTCGTTTACCAAGGGCACGTGCGCGAGGTCCTGCGACGAGAGACCTTCGACGACCTCGCCCGGCTCGAAGCCTAAAGATCCCCCTCTTGTTTACGGTTAGCCTTTAATCATGAATACGCCGCACGTGCGCCTCGGGATCATCGGTGCGGGTTTCGTTGGTTGCGCCTTCGTGGAGATGTTGAATGACGAGTCTCGCCAGGTGGCGCTCGTCGACGGTGCCAACGCCATCCTCGAAGTTGTCGGCGTCGCCGTGCGCGACCCTTCGAGGTCCCGCCAGGGAATTGACCCCTCGTTGCTCGTCAACGATCCGCTGGCATTGGCGGCCCGCGATGACGTCGATATTCTGGTCGAATTGGCGGGCGGCGTCGAGCCCGCCCGCACGTGGATCGAAACGGCGTTGCGCCGCGGCGCATCGGTGGTGACCGCCAACAAGACGTTGATGGCCGAGTGCGGCACCGAACTCGCGCAGATCGCCCACGACAATGGCGCCGACCTGCTCTACGAAGCATCGGTGGCCGGCGGGATCCCCATCATCCGCGCGCTGCGCACGTCGCTGGCGGGCGAAAAGATCAACCGGGTGCTGGGCATCGTGAATGGCACGACAAACTTCATTTTGTCCCAGATGACCAGCGAGGGTCGTGACTACGACGAGGCTCTCAAAGAAGCCCAGGCGTTGGGGTACGCCGAAGCCGATCCGACGGCGGATGTTGAGGCGTTCGACGCGGCGGCCAAAGTGCAGATACTTTCTTCCCTCGCCATTGGTACCGCGTTGCACGGCGAGCCCATTTCGCGTGAGGGCATCACCAAGGTGCGCTCAGTCGATGTTGAATTCGCCCAACGCGCGGGCTACGTGATCAAGCTCATCGGCGTGGTGGAGCGGGTGGGGGAGCACGGTCTCTCGCGCCGCACGCATCCCACGCTCATCCCCGTCGAGCACCCGTTGGCGGCCGTGCACGGCGCCATGAATGCCGTCTTTATCGAGGGTGACAAGAGCGGACCCCTGATGTGGCTTGGTCAGGGCGCCGGGGGTGAGCCCACCGCCAGCGCTGTCCTGGGCGACGTGTTGCACGCCGCGCGCAACCGCGTCGCCGGGCGCCACGATGTGCCCTTTACCGTGGACGAGCGCCTGGTGAGCGTGGACGCGGGCGACCTCTCGAGCGTGTTCTATCTGAGCATCGACGTGCGCGACGAGCCCGGAGTGTTAGCGCAGGTGGCCGGAGTCTTCGGGCGCCACAATGTCTCGATCCAGTCCATGGAACAGTCCGGCTTTGGTCAAGAGGCCCGCCTCTCCTTCTTGACTCACGAAGCGGTTGATCGTGACGTTCGCTCGACCCTGCACGAACTTGATCAATTGTCGGCAGTGGATTCTGTCGGCGCATGTATTCGTGTGATTGACGGAGGTGACGCGTGACGGGTTGGAACGGACTGCTCAAGGAGTACGGGCAGTGGCTCGACCTCGAGGGTGTGGACGACATCGTCACCCTCCAAGAGGGCAACACTCCGCTGATCTTCGCCGAACGGCTCTCCGAGCGCGTCGGGGCCAACGTCTGGCTCAAGTACGAGGGTCTCAACCCCTCGGGTTCGTTCAAGGACCGCGGTATGACGATGGCGATCACCAAGGCCAAGGCTCTGGGCGCCAAGACGGTGATTTGCGGATCAACCGGCAACACCTCGGCCGCCGCCGCCGCCTACGCTGCCAAAGCCGGCATGGACTGCGTCGTGCTGGTCCCCGAAGGAAAGATCGCCATGGGCAAGCTCGCCCAGGCCATTGTCTACGGTGCCCACGTCCTGCAGATCCGTGGCAATTTCGACCAGGCGCTCGACCTCGCCCGCCAACTCACCAAGCACCTCCCCATCACCATCGTCAACTCGATCAACCCCGACCGCATCGAGGGCCAAAAGACGGGCGCCTACGAGATTGTGGACGTGCTCGGCAAAGCGCCCGACATCCTGGCGATTCCCGTGGGTAACGCCGGCAACATCACGGCCTACTGGCGTGGGTTCATCGAATACCGCACGGCCGGACTCGCCACGACGCTCCCCAGGATGTGGGGTTTCCAGGCCGCCGGCGCAGCGCCCATTGTGCTCGGACACCCGGTGGCGAACCCCGAGACCATCGCCACGGCCATTCGCATCGGCAACCCGGCGAGCTGGATTCCCGCCCTCGAAGTGATCCACGAGTCCTTGGGGGATATTCGTGCCGTGACCGACGACGAGATTCTTGACGCCTACCACTACGTGGCGCGCTACGAATCGATCTTTTGCGAGCCGGCGTCCGCGGCCTCGGTCGCGGGCATCGTGAAATTCGGTGTCCCGTCGGGCTCGACGGTGGTGTGCGTGCTCACGGGCAACGGCTTGAAAGACCCCGACACCGCCGTATCGACCAGTGCCATGCCGATGGTCGTGGACGCGACTCTCGACGCCCTACTGGGAGAACTGGGTTAATTGCTTGCAATCGTCGCGTTGTAGGCTACACTGAGGTTTGTCGTTCACGTCTGGCCCCTCGCCGACGTGCGGAATTCTTCCACTTACGGCGTTTCCCGTTTTTTCACCATCCACGATTTTTTGCGTGTGCGTGGCGAGAGAGGATTTATGTATGGCTGTAAAGCCCACCACCCCTGATCGTTCGGACTTGGAGTCCAAGTCACGCGACGACCTTCAGGCCATTGCCAAGCTCACCGGCGCGGAGGTCTCGGCGCGCGCCTCCAAGGCCACGCTCATTGAGACCATCATGGGCAGTCCCTCGAGTGACCAGTCGAACTCGGATTCCACCCCCAAGACCACCACCCGCGCGGTGCGCTCGCGTCGCACCGTCGCCACCCCCGACGACGACTTCGAGTCACTCGTCAATGAGTTCATCGCTGAGCCGTCGACTGCTTCCACCACCATTGACGCACCGTCACCCGCGGCGCCGCAGGTGAACAACTCCAGCAATTCGAACGGTTCCACCGCATCGGGCGCCAACGCGAATGCGGCCAATGGATCAAACGAAAACTCCTCGAATGACGCGCCGAGTAGCCGCCAGGGCAACCAGCCCCGCGAACGCCAGCCCCGTGATTTTGGCAACGAACCCGGTGGTCGCAACAACCGGCGCAACCGGCGCAATCGTAACGCCAGTGGCAGTGGCAACGGTAATGGTCGCGAGCGCTTCAGCGAATCGATGCCCAACGCCGACCAGCCCTACAACGGCGAGCTCGTCGAGATCGACGGACTACTCGACCTGCGCGATGACGGATACGGGTTCTTGCGCACCAAGGGCTTTCACGCCTCGCCCAACGACGTCTACGTGTCCATCAACATGGTGCGCCGCTACCACCTGCGCAAGGGCGACGTCATCACCGGTGGTTATCGTCCCGCCGCGTCGAACGAGAAGTATCCCGCGCTGTTGCGCGTGGACACCGTTGCGGGATTCGACCCCGAAGTCGCGCGCCTTCGCCCGCGTTTTGAGGACCTGACGCCGCTGTTTCCCGACGAGAAGCTCAAGCTCGCCACCAACGACGGCAAGGGCGATCTGACCCCGCGCATCGTGGACCTGCTCGCGCCCATCGGCAAGGGCCAGCGCGGCCTCATCGTCTCGCCGCCCAAGG
>OCZT010005357.1_pt1 | contig 12820 bp, 9 predicted proteins | sample 1539031 | NCBI WGS metagenome assembly OCZT01 (sample SAMEA3539308, study PRJEB22396) | soil metagenome | biome: tundra; feature: field; material: soil | place: USA | collected 2010-05 | depth 0.15 m | reverse complement strand
GCAGAACGCATGAACGACGACTAGCCTCCGTTGATCGCCTCACACTCGAGGCCCAAAGAATGGCAGGTGTTCACCCGGCGGCCGGTGCTCAGGCTTCTGCTTTGGACCACCCAACTCGCAAAGCAGAAGCCGATCGCCAGTGGCTGGTGAGGCGACGGAGCGGAAGCCACGGTTGAGCGCCGCAGAGTGCCGCTTCGACCCGATCGTTAACAGCGGCCCTGCTAGCAGTCGGGCCGACGCGTGCTCGCATTCCGCGCGATCCGGGTCTAAGCCCGGCGCGGACGCCGAGCTCGTCGCCACGACGAAGCAGGACTGCGGCAGTCGCCTGATCGCTCGGGGCATTGCCATCCGCTTGTGGCGAACTCGACGGTGATCTCTTGTGCTGGGGCGCGCCTGGCCTCGGTGGCGGCAATACTCGCCGCGTACCAGAACACCGGGTGCGTGTGAAGGCGCCAAGCGGATCGGAGTGGGTGCGATGGCGTCCAGCGTTTCACCCGAGGGGTGGTTGCTCGATGCCGGGGCGGACGATGCCGGTTTCGTAGGCGAGGACCACGGCCTGGATGCGGTCGCGTAGGTTGAGCTTGTCGAGCACGCGGGCGACGTGTGTCTTGATCGTTAGGGGTGAGACGACGAGCTGTTCGGCGATCTCGGCGTTGGAGAGGCCGCGGGCGATTTGCACGAGGATTTCCCGCTCACGTGCGGTCAGCTCGTCCAGGCCGGGAGGGGGTGTGGCAGCCGGCGGGTGGTCGCGGACGTAGGCCTCGATCAGTCGTCGGGTGATCGAGGGGGCGAGTAGCGAATCGCCTCGCGCGATGGTGTGGATCGCGGCCAGGAGGTGTTCCGGCGCGACGTCTTTGAGGAGGAAGCCGCTGGCGCCGGCGACGAGCGCATCAAAGACGTACTCGTCGAGGTCGAAGGTGGTGAGCATCAGCACGCGCGGGGGCGCCTCGCTCGCGAGGAGCTGCCGGGTCGCCTCGAGCCCGTCCATCACCGGCATGCGGATGTCCATCAGGACGATGTCGGGCCGGGTTCGCTTGCTGCTGTCGACGGCCTGCATGCCGTCACCAACCTCGGCGACGACCCGGATCTCCGGGTCGGTCTCGAGGATCATCCGAAAGCCAGTGCGCACCAGCGCCTGGTCGTCTGCGATCAGGACGTCGACGCTCATGCCGGGACTGCCGCCTCGAGGGGTATGCGGGCGTGCAACGCGAAGCCCTCCTCCGGCGGTTCCGTGCGCAGCTCGCCGTTGTAGATCGCCACGCGCTGCGCGAGTAGAGCAATGGCTTTGTCGAGGTCCGGAATCGCGCAGTCGCCTCGGATTTCGAGCTCGAGTTCGCGAGCCTTGTAGTGGATCGTCACCAGGCCGTTGCGGACGTGGTGGTCAGCTGCGGCCTGCAGGCCCGCCTCGATCACCCGATAGGCGACGAGGTCGATGCCCGGGGTCAGGTCGATCGGATCGCCGATGGTCTGCCGCTCGCACGCCAGCCCGGCGCTCCGCACGACGTCGATCAAGCCGGTGATTTCGCCGAGGCCCGGTTGCGGGCGGAGCGCGCGCGGGTCATCGTTCTTGCGCAGCATCCCGAGCAGCCGTCGCACGTCGCTAAGGGCTTGGCGCCCGGTCTCCTCGACGTTGAGGATCGAGTCGCGAGCCCGGGCGGGATCGCTGCGCAACAGCAGTCTCGCGCTCCCAGCTTGGATCACCATCGCGCTGATGCTGTGGGCGATGATGTCCTGGAGCTCTGAGCCGATACGCGCGCGCTCATCGGCGATCGCCGCCGCGTCGTGGGCGTGCTGCGCGGCGGCGGTCTGTCCTGCGAGCTCGAAAAATGCGCTGGCGCGGGCGCGGTGTCGGCGGATGAAGCGCCCGACCAGCCAGGTCGGGACCAGCAGCGCGGTGGCGTAGAACAGTGCCGAGGCGGTCTGCCCCAGCCCGTTTGTCGAGCCGTCCGGGCCCGGTAGGAGCGCCCACGCCCACAGCAGCGCCAGCCCGAGCCCCAGCGCAACCACGCTCCGCCGCGTGTCGAGCCACGCGCCGGCGGAATAGCCGAGCAGCAGCACCGGGATCACGTACGCATTGTCGTTGGAGAGCAGCTGGCTGCCCAACGGCATCGAGACCGGGACCACCGCCAGCGAGAACACGAGTGCAAATGCCGGCCAGACGCGACGTACGGCGAGCGGCGCTGCAAACAGGACCGCTGCGACGGTGGTGACGACGCGATCCGACGTGGAGATGCCGGAGGTGAGCCAGCACGTGAGCTCGAGCGCGACCACTGCGGCGAGCGCCAGGCTCGCGTCGATGATGCGGCGGTCCGCAGCGCCGAGGCGGTCGCGGACGTCGCTCAGCACCGCTGCTCCTGGGTCAGCGGAAGGAGCGCGCGCACGGTGAACCCACCGTCCGGGCGGGCACCGGCATGCACGATTCCGCTGTGCAGCGCCACGCGCTCGCGCATGCCAGAATCCCATGCCCGCTCCCCGCGCCGGTGACGGTGCGGCGCCGGCTGCCGTCGTCTGAGACCTCGAGCTCGAGCTCGCCGTCCCGCCAGCGCACATTGACCGACGCCCGCGCCGGCGACGCGTGCTTGATCGCATTGGTCAGCGCCTCCTGAACGATCCGGTACGCACACAGGTCGAGTGCCGGCGATACCGGGGCCGGCTCGCCGTCGATCAGCAGATCGGCGTCGATCCCCGACGCTCGCGCACCCGCCAGCAGGGGTTCGATGTCGCCGAGCCCCGGCTGGGGGGCCAGCGCGCGAGGGTCACCCTCGCCCAGGATTCCGAGCAGCCGGCGCATCTCGGCGAGCGCTTCGCGGCCGGCGCACTCGACGCTCCGCAGCGACTCTTCGGCTCGCTCGGGCTGCCCACCCATCACCAGCCGCGCGCCGCCGGCCTGGATCACCATCACCGACACGCTGTGCGCGATCACGTCGTGCAGTTCGCGCGCGATACGCGCCCGCTCGCCGTACGCCGCCGCCCGAGCGCTCGCGTCCCGCCCACGGTCGAGCCGCTCCGCCACATCTCGAGCCTCGCGCGCGCGTGCGCCTTGGGCCCGCACCATCCGGCCCAGGACATATGGCGAGAGGATCGCGAACAACGCCACTGGGGCCACTGCCGAGAGACCCCCGTGGGGCTTCGTCAGCGCATTCAACACCGCGATCACGAACGCAAACGCGAGCATCCGCACCGACCGGCGCTCGGACGCGAACGCGCCGAGCCCGTAGAACAGCAACGGCACGCACACGATCATCCCGGCGCTGTTGTGCAGGATGTTCCCCAGACCGAGCAGCATGCGCAGCGACATGAACCCAGGCACGACGAACACCGCGCCGAGCGGGTGGCGGCGGCGAACGGCGACCGCCCCGGCAAGCACGAAACCCGCCAGCCCCGCATACGCAGGGTCGTGGATCGATCCGCCCAGCCACGTCTGCAGCTCCATCTCCACGAGCACGGCGACCGCAACGAGCTGATCGACACGCACGCGGTTCAGCGAGCGTACGTGGGCTGAGAACCCATGCGACATGTGCAAAAGCTAGCGCCCCACCGAGGCGACAGCGTCCCCCGCTCAGACGATCCCTCGTACTCCGTGAGGCGTACAACACCGCGCTCGCAGATCGTTCTCTCAGCGCAGCCACAACCGTCCGCCGAGCCGACGACAGGCGGCATCCAGCGACATACGGTCCCACCCACGATCAGCCCTCCCGAAAGGAGAATCATGAAGCGACTCATAACTCCCGCGGCCGTGCTTCGCGCTGCCGCTATCAAGCGTCCCGCACCGCCACGATACGCGCGAGTGTTCGGCGCGCTGCTTGCAGCCACGCTGCTCACCACCGCCTTGGGAGCGTGCGGGTCGAGCAGCTCGTCCACATCGAGCGGTGCGTCCACGCCGACCAGCGCCGCCGTAGCGCCCCCGGCAGTCACAGGCAAGTATGTGACCACGATCACCAAGCCAGCGATGGTCAAGGCGACGTGGACGCTGGACTTCAACGCGAACGGCTCTGTGACGGTCATGCGCAACGGGCAATTGACCCCCAACCATGCGTCGCTCAAGGGCACCACCTTTACCGCACCCGGCGGCAGAGGCAAGAGCTGCCCCGAGGTTGGGATCTACATGGTCAAGCTCATCGGCAACAAGCTGACGTTCACCGTCAGCAAGGACGCATGTACGGGAGGTCGCAAGCTCATCCTCCCGGGACACACTTTATCAAGGTGGGCTAACCACCGGAACAGCGCCACGAGCTCGGGGGGGCCCTTTCAAACATGGCTCGGGCCACACGAGTGGCCCCAGCCATGCGCACCCGCGCAAGCACAAAGGCAGGTCTCGATCAACCCAGGCCCACAGTCGCGCTCCTCGCCAAACTCGCGTCGCGTGCTGGCGCTCGGCGCGAGGCGGAACGCGAGCGCCCTCGTATCCGCGCATACGAGGGGACTTGTCGATCGCGCCAGGATGCGCGTCCGGCGATGAAAGCGGAACTCTCGCCGGGGCCGATCTGGCTGCCGCTGCTGCCCAGGAGCATCACAGATTCCCGAAGCCATGGACTTGCCCCGGTTTGCGTGACACCGGGTTTGTCTGTTGATTGTTGTTGTTCGAGCGATTGTTATCAACCGCCGAGCGGCGAGAGTCGTAGTTGTTCGTAGGCGATTGGAGACAGCATCCCGAGCGTGGAGTGGCGGCGTTGGCGGTTGTAGAACGCCTCGATGTATTGGAACACGGCGGACTGCAGCTCGAGCCTTGATGGCCAGCTGCGGCGGTTGACGAGCTCTTTCTTGAGCGTCGCGAAGAACGTCTCGGCGACGGCGTTGTCGTAGGCGTCGCCGCGGGAGCCGATCGAGACCGCGATCCCCGCCTCGCCGGCGGCGCGCCCAAACGCCAGGCTGACGTACTGCGAGCCTTGGTCGGAGTGGTGGATCAGCCCGGGGTTCGGGCGTCGGCGCGCGAGCGCCATCTTGAGCGCGTCGACGACCAGGCTCGCGCGCATGTGGGTGGCCATCGACCAGCCCACGATCTGCCGGGAGTACGCGTCCTGGACCGCGGCCAAATAGAGCCAGCCCTCGCCGGTCCGCAGGTAGGTGATGTCCGCGACCCACAACACGTTCGGCGCGACCGGCGTGAAGTGCCGCTCGACGAGGTCGGTGGCGGGCGTGATCCCGGGGATCCGGATCGTCGTCTTCCAGCGCTTCCGCGGCCTGACGCCCGAGATACCGGCGGCTCTCATCAACCGCGCGATCCGCTTGCGCGCCACCCGGATCCCGTGCTCCATTCGGAGCTCGGCGTGGACCCTCGGCGCCCCATAGACGCCGCGGCTGGCGTCGTGGATCTGCTTGATCTTGTCGGTCAACCACGCATCCGTGAGCGCCCGATCGGACGGCGCGCGGCGCTCCCAGTTGTGGAACGCGGTGCGGTTCACCCCGAGTACCCGGCACATGACGGCGACGGGATAGTTCGTCTTCTCCGCAGCGATCAACGAGTACGCCTCGCCTACCGCCCGTCGTCCTCCTTCGCGAAGAAGACCGCCGCTTTTCGCAAGATCTCCCGCTCCATCCGCAACGTCGCGTTCTCATCCCTGAGCCGCTGCAGCTCCTCGCGCTCGTCGCTCGAGAGGCCGTCCGGGCGCTCACCGCGCGAGGCCTTCTCCTCCTTGACCCAGTTGCGCAGCGTGACGTCGGAGATACCCAGCGACTTCGCCAACCTGCGCTGCGGCCGATCGCCTAGCAGCGCCAAGCGGATCGCCTCGCGCCGGAACTCCTCCGGATACGGCGGCCTCGTTCTAGGCACCAGAACCTCACCTTCCCCGGCTTACGACCGGAAGCATTCAAGTGTCATCGAAAACGGGGCAAGTCCACCATCGAGGCTTCTGCTTTCACGCCTGCGGCCGCTTGCTGGCCATCGAGCGAGCGGCTAGCACCGCCCGGTCGCGGACTTGTGCTTCGTCGCCGAAGCACTCGCCCGCTCCGCACGGGCGAGAACACAAATGCGATAGTGCGAGCGGTGAGGACGGCGCGCGCACAGCGGGCCGAAGGTGCGTCCCCTGCGCCGCGGAGTCGGACTGCTCCTTTGGGCCGACAGCGGTCACGCGCCGCGCTGGTTCTGGCATCCAGAACGCTGCCCCTTCGCATGGAAAGCAGTGGCCGGGGGCAGTGATCGGAAGTGCGGAGCGCGCGGCGTCAGCGGCTATCTGCTACGCGGCGCGTAGCGCTAGGCCATGGCGGTCTTCGCTCGGGCGAGCACGCGGTCGGCGACGGCGGGCGTGATGTTCGCCGTCGGCAAGCCGGGCGTCGAGCACGCCCGGGTTCGTGAGCAGCCGCTGGTAGCTGTCGCGCATCGACGCGACGTGCGTGTCTATGACCTCGGCGAGCTGCGCCTTGACCTCGCCGTAGCCGATGCCGCCGCTGCGGGAGCGAGTCGACGTCGGCGATCGTGGGTGTGTCGGGGACACGCGAAGCAGAGCGATCAGCGCCGTTGGGCCGCCCCGTCACGTAGGTCGAACGAGGCGGGTTGCGCACTGAGCAGATCTCTCGCGCGGCTGCACTGGACGGCTCAGACTTCTCGTATCGGCGGGAAGTAGAACTAGCGGGGCAGCGACAATGGTTGACGTGGTCGAGCCAGGGACGAACCCCGACTTGATCGGCGGGTGCTTAGCGACACGGTCCAGGCCGGGAACATTCGACGCGCGAGCGGCGGATCTCACCGGTCTCGTGTAAACGCTCGATGAGCCTCCTCTCGGGTGGGTTGGTCGGTCATCTCGGCCCACAGGAACCCGGCGAGTTCGCGGGCGAGCGCGACGGTCGCGACGGTGGAGCGTTTCCCGTTCTGGGTGAGGTGTCGGTGTCGGTGAAAGCGCCCTCCTGCTCCCCCATCTGAGTCAGCTTCGGTGAAAGCGCCCTCCTGCTCCCCCATCTGAACGATGGCTGGCGCTCGCTCTAGCCGAGCAGCGCCTGAGGCCTGCCCACAGTACGCTGCGCACGCGATGACGAGACCTTCCTCGTTGTGCCAGGGTGGGCGATGGCGGGGTCGCGGCGCCGCGCACGTCTGGGTTGTACGCCTGGTGATGCTCGTCGCGGTGGCGCTGGCGGGGATCGCGCCCGCCGCCGCGGCCCGGAGACCGTCCACGGTCAGCGTCTCAGGAAGCCGGCTGATCGGCGTTGACGGAAAGCCGCTGCGGCTGATCGGCGTCGATCGCTCCGGCACCGAGTACTCGTGCTCTGGGTTGGTGAGCGGCGGCGGTTTTGGCTACGGGGTCTTCGAGGGGCCTGCGGATGCGGGGTCGGTCCGCGCGCTGCTGTCCTGGCACGTCAACGCGGTGGCGTTGCCGCTCAACGAGGCCTGCTGGCTGGGGGGGTACGCGCGCCTGAGCCCGGACTTCACCGGGGCCGCGTATCGGCGGGCGATCGTCGACTATGTCAAACGTTTGAACAGCGCAGGCATCTACGTCGTGCTGCGGCTGTCGGCGGCGGCTCCCGGAGACCACGCTTACGGCTCCGATCAGATCAGCTCGGACGAGATCCCGATGGCCGACGCCGACCACTCGGTCGCCTTCTGGAGCTCGGTGGCGTCCACGTTCCGCGGTTACCGGCGCGTGCTGTTCCACACCTACGACGAGCCGCACGATGTCAGCTGGCAGTGCCTGCGCGACGGCTGCACCGCCGACGACGTGCCCGAGGGCCAGCAGCGATTCGGGTCCTACCGGACCGCCGGCAACCAGGACATGGTCGACGCGATTCGCGCGACCGGGGCGCGGCAGCCGATCATCATCTCCGGGCCGGACTTCGCCGGTGATCTCAGCCAGTGGGTGCGCTACGCGCCCCACGATCCGCGGCATGAGCTGATCGCGGACGTTTCCTCTTTCGATTACTCTGATTACGTCGTCGCCCACGCGGCGGCGCTGCGTGCGTTTGCGCGGCGCCATCCGGTGATCGTTGGCGGCTTCGGCGACACGCACTGCGTATCGACCTATTCAGATAAGGTGATGAGCTTCATGGACTCGATCGGCCAGTCTTACCTGGCTTGGGCCTGGGACACCGTCCAGGACTACGGTGGCTGCGCGAACGCCCTGCTGGACGATCCGGGGACCGTCGATGGCTTCCCGGCCGGTTACTACTCCGGGCGACCGAGCGGCTTCGGCCGCGGAGTCCGCGACCACTTCCGGAGGATCCGATGACCGCGTCGAGAACAGTCCTAGACCCGGCCGTGGACGAGCGGCGCCGGACCATCAAGCCGGCGCTGGGCATGCTGGCCGCGCTGGTGTTCGTGGCGGTGGCGTTGGGTCGCCCGGCGGCGGCTCAGGCGGTGGGGGAGTTGAGCTATGACGGGTGCTTCGGCGCGGGGGCGGGTTGCACGTTCGTGGCCGGCGGACCGTTGACGGGCGCTGATTCGGTGGCGGTCAGCCCGAACGGCGGATCGGTGTATGTCACGGGTAACTCCGTTGACAGCGCGGTGGCGCACTTCTTCGTGGGCGCCCAGGGTCGTCTCGGCTACGACGGGTGCGTGAGCGACGACGGGTCAGGAGGCCGGTGCGCTGACGTCCCCGGAACGGGAACCCCGCTGGCGGGCGCCGCAAGCGTGGCGGTGAGTCCGAACAGCGCCTCGGTGTACACCGCGAACACTGGCGGCACGCTCGTGCACTTCTTCGCCGACCCGACTCAAGGGCAGCTGAGCTACGACGGCTGCGTGAGCAACGACGGATCCGGCGGCACCTGCCTGGACGTTCCCGGGAACGGTTCGCTCACAAATCCCGTGGATGTTGCGGTGAGCCCCAACGGCGCCTCGGTCTACAGCGCGAACGAGTTCGGCACGCTTGCGCACTTGTTCGCCAACCCGAGTCAGGGGCAGCTGTCCTGGGACGGGTGCGTCAGCAACGACGGATCCGGCGGCAACTGCTTGGATGTTCCGGGGAGCGGGCTGCCGCTCGAAGAACCGTTCGGGGTGGCGGTGAGTCCGAATGGCGCCTCGGTCTACGCCGCGAACGCGGGCGGCCCGAACGCGCCCGCGAGCGCCTCGATCGACCACGCGTTCGCCGACCCGAGCCAGGGGCAGCTGTCCTGGGACGGGTGCATCAGCGACGATGGGTCTGGAGGCACCTGCGCCGACGTTCCGGGGAGCGGGACTCCGTTATCGGACCCATTGGATGTTGCGGTGAGTCCGAATGGCGCCTCGGTCTACGCCGTTTCCTTCAACAACGGGACGGTGTCGCACCTGTTCGCGAACCCTGCGCAGGGGCAGCTGTCCTGGGACGGGTGTGTGAGCGACGACGGGTCCGGAGGCACCTGCGCCGATGTTCCCGGTACCGGAGCCCCACTCGCCGGCGCCCGCAGTGTCGCGGTGAGCCCCGACGGCCGATCGCTGTACGTGGCCTCCTCTACGTCGAGCTCGATCTCGTTCTTCAGTGTCGCTGCGCAGGGCCAGTTGACCTTCCAGGGCTGTCTGTCTGACAACGCGATTCCCGGGTGCGTGGATCCGCCCGGCGAGCCGCTGAAGGGCGCTGATGCCGTCGCGGTCAGCCCGGATGGCGGCTCGGTCTACGTCACCGGTTCCGGCAACGGGACGGTCGCGCACTTCTTCCGGACGCAGACCAGCGGTGGCGGCGGAGGCGGTGGTGGCGGTGGCGGTGGCGGCGGGAGCCAGACACGGACGATCACCGCCAAGATCGACAACCAGCTGATCACAGTCGTGACCTCGCTCGGGTCCGCGTGCGTCGCCAGATCGGGATCGCTGAGCGCCACGCTGACGTCATCTGCGATCCCCGGATCCACGGCCGCCAAGCTACGGTCCACCGGCGCCGCGTTCTCGATCGACCGGGGCGTCCGGCACGTTCACCATCGCACCACGCGCAGGCACGGGAAGAAGGTCGTGATCACAACGATCACCTACACCCCGAACGACACGGTCGGCAGGCTGCCCGCGAACGTGTCGCTCAAGCTTGCCGGGCTGAGCAGCGGCTCGCATGCGTTCAACGTCAAAGTCCCCTACCACGCGACCGTGAACCGTCACGGCCACCGGCAGACCGTCTCAGTGTCCAAGACGCTGAGCCTCACGTTCCAGGTCTGCTGAGACCACCCACCCGCCAGCGCCTCGCTGTCGACCGGACCCATCGCAGCGGAGGGCACAGAAGCTCCCGAGGATGCGTGACAACGGCCTGCCACACCGCCGGTCACGGGGCTGGCGTTGGCGGTCAAGGCGTGACCCGGCACCACGGCACGCCAAGCCGCGTGACCACGTTCGGGTGACGGCCGTCGTCGGCGAGCCCACGATCGCTTCCGTCCCGATGACGGCTTCCAGCTTGGCGATTGCATCGGCGACGTAGCAGGCGTCCGGATTCGGCTCGGCGGCGCCGGTGCCGGACGGTCGCAATCGCCCCGGTAGCGAGCGTCGCGCCCGAAGACGGCGGACCCGTGGGTGGCGAACGGGCATGCGCTGCCCGACAACGTGCGCGTAGGCTCCACACGGATGGACAAGAGCACCTGGGACCGCCGCTACGCTGAGCGTGAGTTTGTCTGGACGGTGGAGCCCAATCGCTTTCTGGTGCACGAGGCGGAAGGCCTGCAGCCCGGCCGCGCGCTGGATCTCGCCTGCGGCGAGGGGCGCAACGCCGTGTGGCTGGCGGAGCACGGATGGCAGGTGACGGGCGTCGACTTCGCGGCGGTCGGGCTTGGTATGGCCCGGCGACTCGCGAGTGCGCGGGGTGTGGAAGGCGAGTGGATCGCCGCCGACCTCCTCGAGTACCGTCCGGAGCCCCGATCGTTCGATCTCGTGCTGGTGCTGTACCTCCAGCTTCCGGCAAGCGAGCGCACGCCGGTCCTTCGCGACGCCGCGAACGCCGTGGCCGATGATGGGACCTTCCTCGTGGTCGCGCATGACAGCAGCAATCTCGAGAACGGCTACGGCGGTCCGCAGCACGCCGAGGTCCTCTACACAGCTGAAGAGGTTGTCGCCGATCTCGACGGAAGCGGTCTGCTGATCGAGCGTGCCGAGCGCGTTGAGCGGACGGTGGAGACGCCGGACGGCGTCCAGATCGCGCTCGACGCTCTCGTTCGTGCGTCGCGCAGTGCATGAGCGCCGACGAACGAGTTCGCCCGGCGCATCCGACCTCGTGGCCAGCTCGACCGGCTAGTTACGACACCGCCTCCTATGAGCGCCAGATCGCCCACTGCATCGACGGCTAACCCCGCCTTCACCGGCTTGCGCTTCAGGTCGACCGCATCCTACGCCTCGCTCCCTCTTTCGCGTGAATGGATGTGGGTCCGCCCAGAGCCCTCCGTGGCGGATTCGCGGCGGACCACGACATCTCGTGACCCAAATCGGACATTTGGATGACCCTCTACACCCGACACGGGCGTCCTGGTAAGCCTGGCTGCTCGCCTCGAACCGGCGGTGGGCGAGCGTGAACGCCTCGCGCGCTTTTGCATCGAGGCGCTCGGCCGGCAAGGGCTCGCCTGCCGCAACGGCTGCCGTGTCAGCGGCCTTGTCAGGTGCGGCGCGCGCTTCAGCTCCTCGCGGGCGCTGAACATCGCTGCCTGCGCCGCCACGTATGCGTCATATGCGGCCAGGGCGGCCTGATTCAGCGCGGCGACGGTCCGCGGCACACCATTGGCCGCATCGGGGATGAGCAGCCCTACGCCGTTCGTGACGCCGGTGAACCGTGGCTGTTGCTCGGTCTGCGTTGGTCATGTGTCATCGCCCTTTCTGTAGGCGTTCGAGATGGTTCCTGTACTGACTGCTTGGTGAGCGGCTTGGAGCTGGTGGACGCGTCGTCCTCGAGGCCGGCGTCGGCGAGGACCTTGGCCTTCAGCTCGAGGAATTCGTCGCTCTCGGGCCGAGTGGCGTCACGGTGGTAAGCCAGATGCTCGGCCGCGGTCCACCGGTCCTTGGGCTTTTATCTTTGGCTCGTGATCTTCGGCATGTCCGTCCTCCTACGGCCGGGTGCGTGCGCCCGTCTTTGACGCCCATCTGACGCCCATCCGGGCGGATGTCGCGTTTGAGCGATCGTCAGTGTTCGCGGGGCGCGGTGGGCGATTGTTCCTGCAATCGCGAGCGTTTTCGACTCGTCGCGTACAGGGACGTATCAGCGCGTTATGGGCTGTTCGCGGCCTGTCACGCCGGAGGTCGCGGGTTCGAGTCCCGTCGCTCCCGCTGTCGAAGTGCCTGCAGACGACGCGTTTTCGAGCGGAGAGTCCTCGGACGTCATCACGCAGAGTAGCGCGCCAGAGTAGCGCACGGCGCCCAAGGCTAGCGTGGAACGGAACGTCGGCCGACAGGAGCCCTGGTCAACGAACCAGAGCTCCCAACCGCGGACGGCGCGACCGTGCGTTCGGCTCCTCGGACGCTTCAGTCACGCGCGGGTCAGGTCATCGTGATCCTGCTCGCGAGCGCAACGGGAATCGATTCACAGGAGTAGTCACGTCACGAAACGCATCATCACACTCATCATCATTGCAGCAGGACTCGTGCTTGTGGGGCCAGCAGCAGCATCAACAAACTGTCGCGATCATGACCACCCCTGGTTACGGGCGATAGGAGCAGCGCGCGATTCGGCGGTCGGCGCGGATCGTCGCCACCGTGGACCGGTATCGACGCCCCGCGCGGACTACTGCTTGGATAAGGGCGCTAGCACGGAGGCTGCAAGCACCCGATGCGCGTTTGTGGCGGGGAGCGGGTGCGCGCACCCGACCGCGTCAGGAGACCGGCTTCCATCTCTGTGCGGTGCTCGAGGAGGCACCCGCCGGGCTGCCGACCGGCTCACCGGTCCCAGTCGGCAGCGGTCTGCTGGCGGGTGCGTGGTCTCAGCAGACCTGGAACGTGAGGCTCAGCGTCTTGGACACTGAGACGGTC
>OCZT010005355.1_pt1 | contig 12829 bp, 8 predicted proteins | sample 1539031 | NCBI WGS metagenome assembly OCZT01 (sample SAMEA3539308, study PRJEB22396) | soil metagenome | biome: tundra; feature: field; material: soil | place: USA | collected 2010-05 | depth 0.15 m | reverse complement strand
GACCTCGTGGACGGTCAACAATGCGAAGTTCGAAGAGGCGCTGCACAAATTCATCGAGGCGGTGATGCAGCACGCGCCATTTGTAACCAATCTTGAGCAGTTTGTGGAAACGGTGAAGATGGCGGGGCGGGTGAACTCTTTAGCGCAGACGCTGATGAAGCATACGGCTCCAGGTGTGCCTGATTTGTATCAAGGGTCGGAGTTGTGGGACTTGAGTCTGGTCGATCCGGATAATCGGCGGCCGGTGGACTATCCGCTGCGCACGAAGTTGTTGCGGGAGATCAAGAGGCTGCCCGCGAACGGAGCAGCCGCGGAGGTGATGCGGCGTGGGGATGAAGGGCTGCCGAAGATGTGGACGATCCACCAGGCGCTCTGTCTGCGGCGCGAGCGGCCGCAGAGCTTTGGCGCCGAGGCGGGCTACACTCCGCTGAAGGTGACGGGTTCGAAGGCTGGACATGTGATCGGGTATCTGCGCGGCGAGGGAGTGGCGACGGTGGTGCCCAGGCTCGTGGCATCGCTGGGCGGAGGGTGGATGGAGACCGCTGTCGAATTGCCGCAGGGGCAGTGGACGAATCGGCTGACCGGGGCGGCGGCGGGCGGCAAGGTTGCGATCAAGGAGATGCTGCGGGATTTCCCTGTGGCGCTTCTGGTGCGGGACAGCAAGTAAAAGGCGCGAATGCGTGGGAGAGACAAAGAGTGAAAGGGGAGCGAGGGGAAATGCATGAGTTCACGGTCTGGGCGCCTAAGGCGAAGAGTGTTTCCGTGAAGGTGGGGGACGGCCTGTTTGCAATGCAGGGGCCGGACCAGCGCGGGTGGTGGAAGGCGGCGGTGGAGAACGCGGGGGCGGGTTCGGAATACGGCTTTCAGCTCGACGACGACTCAGGTATTTATCCCGATCCGCGTAGCGCGTGGCAACCGAATGGAGTGCATGGCAGGTCGCGCGTATATGACCATAAGGCGTTCGAATGGCACGATGCACGCTGGCAGGCGCCTCCCCTGGCGAGCGCCATCCTGTACGAGATGCACGTGGGCACATTCACTGCAGAGGGCACTTTCGATAGCGCGATCGAGCGGCTGGATTACTTGTTTGAACTGGGCGTTACCCATATCGAATTGATGCCCGTGGCGGCGTACGCGGGCGACCGCGGATGGGGTTATGATGGCGTCGCACTGTTTGCGGTGACGGAGAATTATGGTGGGCCGGATGCGCTGAAGCGCTTTGTCGATGCGTGCCATGTGCGCGGCCTGTCGGTTGTGCTGGATGTGGTTTACAACCACTTTGGGCCGGTGGGCGCTTATGCGGGCAAATTCGGGCCATATCTTACTGATCGGCACTGCACGCCATGGGGCGATGCGGTGAACTTCGAGGGCCGGGGCAGCGACGAGGTACGCCGCTTCTTCTGCGACAACGCGATCATGTGGATGCGCGACTTCCACATCGACGGGCTGCGGCTGGATGCGATACACGAGTTTATCGACCGCTCGGCGATCCACTTCCTGGAGCAGCTCTCGGCGGAGGTGGACGTGCTCGCAGCGACGCTTGGCGGACGCCTGGTGCTGATCGCGGAGAGCGACCTGAACGATCCGCGGGTGGTGAGGCCGCGCGAAGCCGGCGGGTTCGGGATCGACGCGCAGTGGAGCGATGACTTCCATCATGCGCTGTTCACGCTGCTGCATGTGGAAGAGGGGGGCGCCGGGTATTACGACGATTTTGGATCGTTCGAAAAGCTGGTCAAGTCGCTGAAGCACATCTTCGTATACGACGGAGAATATTCGAAGTACCGCCGGCGACGGCATGGCAGGCCTGTGGATGGGCTCTCCGCACACCACTTCATCGGATTTATCCAGAACCACGACCAGGTCGGGAACCGGGCGACGGGCCAGCGTCTGGAGCATATCGTTGGCAAGGATCTAGCGAGAGTGGCGGCGGGGATCGTGCTGACTGCTCCGTTTATGCCGCTGATCTTTCAGGGCGAGGAGTTTGCGGCGTCGACACCGTTCCTCTACTTCGCCGACCACGAAGATCCGGAGATGGCGAAGATGGTCTCCGAGGGGCGAAGGCGGGAGTTTGCGGCGTTCGGCTTCGCGGGACAACAACAGGTTCCGGACCCCGAGGCCCGGGACACATTCGATCGCTCGAAACTTAGCTGGCAGGAGGTGGACCAGGGCAGTCATAAGCAGATGCTGGAGTGGTTTCGGTCGCTCATTCATTTGCGGCGCAACTCAATTTCGCTGAACGACGGAGATATTGGCCACACCAAGGTGCGATGCAGTGAGGAGAATCGCTGGTTGGTGATGGACCGGGGCGGAGTGCAGGTGTTGGCTAATCTGGGGCAACAGGATGCGAGCTTCGACGTGCCGCAGGAGTACCGCGTGGCGCTTGTATCGCGTGACGGCGTAGGGATCATTGGGGGGAAGATAGCCGTTCCTCCAACTACGCTGGCAATTCTTTCGAGCGAGGCGGAGTAGCTCGATGCGCAAGAATGGCTGCGGCCGGATGTGCTTCAGGATGACTTAAGGTCGATCCGATATGCTGAAGGTGGTCGCGAGAGTGCGTGCAGCGATGCGTTTGGAGCCACCAAGCCAAAAGGATGGTTTCGGATTTCGCAACACGTTGTAAGTCAACGCATCTTCGCTACATATTCGCGCATTGCAAAGCGTGGTTCGGGGCTGGAATGTTGCGATTCCGCGAAACTTTTGGATTGCGCGCTCGTATCCTTAGGGAGACACCATTCTGCTTGCCAATGGAGCGCGAGTCCAGAGCCTCGGACATGCGATTCGATGTGGACTCATCCGGAATATCTTCCGGGGGCAGGCGTCAGATGAGGATGTAAATGGCAACTCGGATCAACTCGATTCCGTTCAAGATTGCGTTAGGCGCTGGATTTCTTTTTTCTCTGTCGAATGCGACGTGCCTGGGACTTTCGGCGCAGGCAACTGCGCCCGCCCCGGTGCCGGCCGCGTCGCAGAGAGGTACCGTCAAGGAGGTCGCCGGCAGCACCATCACAATGGTCGCGGACGGGGGCCAGACGGTCACGGTTAACGTGGCCAGCGGCGCAAAGATCGTGCAGCTTGCGGTAGGTAGCACCGACCTGAAGACGGGGACGGCTAGTCAATTGACAGACGTTTCCGTCGGCGATCGGGTTCTGGTCACGGGCAAAGCGGGGGATACGCCTGAAACGTTCAGCGCGGTGCGCGTCATCCTGATGAAGTCCGCCGATATCGCACAGAAGCAAGCCGCGGAACAGGCTGATTGGAAGGCTCGCGGGACGGGAGGCATCGTCAGTGCGGTCGATCCCGCCACCGGGGCCATCACGCTGACCGTCGGCGCCAGGAAGGTGGTCGTCAACACATCCAGCAAGACGGATTTCCGGCGCTTTGCGAGCGACTCGGTCAAGTACCAGGACGCCAAGCCGGGCACTCTGGCGCAGATTCAGCCTAAGGACCAGATGCAGGCACGTGGAACCCAGTCGGCGGACGGCGCTTCGATGCAGGCCGAGGAGGTCATCAGCGGATCGTTCGAGAACCTGTCGGGCCAGATCGCGAGCATCGACACGTCGACGGGTAAGATTACGTTGAAGGACCTGGCGAGCAAGAAGATGGTGACGGTCAATGTGACTGCGAACTCCGACGTGCGCAGTATGCCGCCGCAGATGGCTTCGATGTTCGCGGCGCGGAGCAATGGAGGAGGTCAGGGCGGCGGCCGGCGGGGTGGTGGTGGCGGCGGTCAAGCTACGGCCGACGCGAGTGGCGCGGGCGGGACGCGCCGATCGGCGGGTGCGGATCTTTCGCAGATGATCGCGCGCCTTCCCACGAGCACGCTCGCAGATTTGCATATAGGCGATGCGGTGATGATTGTCGCCAGCGAGATGCCCGGGACGGGAACGGTTACGGCGGTTACTTTGCTCACGGGAGTCGATCCAATTCTGACGGCCAACCCCAATGGCGGCATGGATTTGTCGATGAGCGTCAGCGGTGGCGGCGGCTCGGAATGATGTTTTCCAACCTTTGCGCGAATGCAATTTGTTTCAGGGATTTTTTAGGAGTGAGGATGTCTTTTCCAACACGTCTTGCGGTTCTATTACTTTTTCTTGTCGCTTCCCTGCCGTATGCCGTGACGGCGCAGCAGCCCGCGACCTCAAGCGCCACGGTACACGGCATGGTCGTGGACCCGGATGATGCGTTGATTCCGGGCGCGGTGGTGACGTTGGCAAACGCTTCGGGCAAAGCGCAGAGCACAACATCGAAGAGCGATGGAACCTATACGTTCCGCAACGTTGCTGCCGGAACGTATTCGCTGAGCGTGATCGCACCTGGTTTCGCCACGTATGCGAAGCCTGGAGTCAGCGTGACGACGGGCGCGAACGTGGACCAGGAAGTGAAGATGGCGCTGCAGAGCTCGACGCAGACGGTGAATGTGACTACGGATACGGCCCAGCTGAGCGTAGATCCGGACAGCAATGCCAGCTCGACGGTGATCAAGGGCGACGCGCTGAATGCGCTCTCCGACGATCCAGATGAACTTCAGGAGGAACTGCTGGCGCTGGCCGGCCCCTCGGCGGGTCCCAACGGCGGGCAGATTTACATTGACGGATTTACCGGCGGCCAACTTCCTCCGAAGTCGTCGATCCTGGCAATCCGCATCAATTCGAACCCCTTTTCGGCGCAGTACGACCAACTCGGGTACGGACGCATCGAGATCATCACCAAGCCTGGGACGGACAAGTTCCACGGCAGCGCGAACATCCAGTTCTCCGACAAGATTTTCAATACGTCGACGCCCTTCCTGGGCGCGACCAACAGCCAGCCGAACTATCACACGCTCTTCGGCATGGGCAATATTACGGGGCCGATCCGGCCAGGGATGTCCTTTACGCTCTCGGGCACTCGCCGCGACATTGCGAACAACAGCATCATCAATCCGCCGGCGATCTACAGCAACTCGCCCACGTCCACGGTGATGTGCCAGCCGGGCGACAGGACCTGCACAAGCAACCCTTATCCCACCTCGGCGCGCGCTGCCCCGGCTCCGCAGACGCGATGGGAGATTCAGCCCCGATTTGACACGATGGTTGGCGCGAAGAACACGCTGACGGTCCGCTTTGGCTATGAGGCCGGGAACAGCACGAACAATGGCAACGGCAATTCGCTGCCATCGCGGGGGAGCACTTCCTCCAGCGGCGAGACGACGCTCCAACTCAGCGACACGCAACTGGTGAGCAACAGGATCATCAACGAAACGCGCTTCGAGTATCAGCGCAGCACGAACAACTCCAGCCCGTTCAATCCGGGTCCTGCAGTGTCTGTGCAGGGTTATGTGAGCGCCTTTGGAAATGGCGGCGGAAGCATCAATTCCAACATCCAGAATCACTACGAGTTGCAGAACTACACGTCGATACAACTGGCGAAGAACTTCGTCCGGCTTGGCGGGCGGCTGCGCAGCACGTCGCAGACGAACAGCTCGAACGGTGGCTCGGCCGGGTCGATCTCATACTCGTACCTGCTCGACCCATGCACGGATCCATCTGTGACGAATAAGCCGAGCAACTGCGTGGCCGGCGTCACGGCGCCCTGCGATCCTCTGAACGTGGCCGCAGGCAAGAACATCTCTTCCTATCAGTGCGGGATTCCCTTCCAGTTCAACCAAACCACGATCAATAAGCTCACAACCAATGCGCGGGAGACCGACGTTGGCCTGTATGCGGAAGACGACTGGAAGGCGAGGGACAACCTCACCATCAGTTATGGGTTGCGATATGAGTCGCAAAACTTCATCAACAGCCTTCATGACTTCGCTCCGCGCACGTCGCTGGCGTATGGCATTCCGCGGAAGAGCGGGAAGACGATCACTGTGGTTCGCGCCGGGTTCGGTATTTTCTACAACCGGTATGGGCTTGGCCAGATCGCGAACCTGATTCAGAATAATCCGACGAACCAGAGCAATTCGCTCTACCAGTATCCCGGCGCGGGCTGCACACCGACCACGATTAGCGGATGCACGACAGGGACGGGAACATCGGCGGGCAAGACACAGGTCCCGGTGGCCGGGCCCGGTCTGCGCGCGCCGTACATCATCGAATCCGCTGCGACCCTGGAACAGCAGGTGGGCAAGTACACGAGCGTTTCGGTGACCTACCTGAATGCGAGGGGCGAGCATCAGTTCCTCACGCGGGTTTTTCCGAGCACCGCGGGCGTTTGTTTAAGCCCCTCCTCGACCGTGGGCTACGTTCAGTGCAACCAGTCGGAGGGCGTGTTCCGGCAGAACCAGATCAATACCAACATCAACGTGCGGACGCCCAAGGGCATCAACATCTTCGGCAACTATTCGGCTAACTGGGCCAACTCCAACCTGAGCGGCATCACCAATCCGTATGACTCGCGAGTCGATTACGGGCGGGCGTCGTTCTCGGTTCGCAGCCGGCTGACAATCGGCGGCACAATTCCGCTGCCTTTCCTGATCACGGCCAGCCCGCTGCTGTTTGCGAACTCGGGTTCTCCGTACGGCATCACGACCGGATTGGACAACAATGCGGATGGCGTGACCGACGATCGTCCGGCATTCGCGTCAGGTATGACCCCGGCTTCGGCGAGTTGCACGAATGGGAACAACTTCTTCTCGCCGACACCGCTCACCATATACGCTCCGGGGACATACAGCCAGATTCCCGTCAACTTCTGCACCGGTCCGGCCAGCGTCTCTTTCAATCTGCGGCTTTCGCGGACCTTCGGGTTCGGGCCCAAGACCGAAGCGGCAAACGGCGGCGGTGGTCCGGGCGGCGGTGGTCCGGGCGGCGGTGGTCCGGGTGGTGGCGGATTGGGTGGCGGACCCATTGGTGGTGGCGGCGGTCGTGGCGGCGGTGGTGGTGGCGGTGGCCGTGGCGGCGGCGGCGGCCGTAGCGGCTCCAACACCGGACGCAAGTACAATCTGACCCTAGGAGCGCAGGCGTTCAACCTGTTCAACGAAGTTCCTTATGGGACGCCGGTAAGCACGTTGTCGAACAGTTTGTTCGGCAAGACCACTACACTGGCAGGGTTCGGCGGTCCCGGCGGCGGCGGTGCAAATTCGGTGCGACGTATCACGCTGCAGGCCAACTTCAGCTTCTAGCCAATGATCAGGTCGCAAGAGGGGCGCGGCCAGCAATCTGGTCGCGCCCCGTTTCGTTTTGTGGCTTGGCGGAGTGGATTCCACGGTGAGGGCTTATCGGTCTTCGCCGCTGACGTTGTAATCGCTCTATTTTGCGGACTTTGTCCTGTCGGTCAAGAAGTCTCGGAAGGGTATGGGGGCACGCTGGCCACCGTCGGGGCTTGCAGCGCGGTTGACGTCGCTTGGCGCGGCCTCGGGCCGTTTGGGCGCCACCGCGTCGGCGATGACGACGGTCTTCGCGTTGAGAAACTCGCGCATGCCGGCGGCGGATAGCTCGCGCCCGTAGCCTGAGTGTTTGACGCCTCCGAAGGGCAGGCGCGGATCGCTGGCCACCGGAGTATTGATGAAGACTCCCCCGCATTGCAGTCCGGCGGCGAAGCGCGTCTGCTCCGCCCGGCTTCGCGTCCACACCGAAGCACCTAGACCGAATGGCGTCTCGTTCGCGATGGTGATGGCTTCGTCGATATCGCGCACGCGGAAGAGCATCGCGACCGGTCCGAAGAACTCTTCGCGATAGATCTCCGATGTTCGCGGAACGCCGGTGAGTACGGTAGGCTCATAATAATTTCCCTTGCCAACCATGCGCTCTCCGCCGGTCAGCACACGCCCTCCTGCTTTGATTGCGGCCTCTACCTGCTGGTGGACATGGTCGACTTGAGCGGCGGTCGCGAGCGGTCCGATTTCGGTGTCTTCGAGAGTCGGGTCGCCAATCTTCATGGCATCCATTCCGGCGACGAAGCGGGCTTCGAAGCCCTCGTAGATCGAGTCGGCGATGAGGAAGCGCTTTGCCGCGATGCACGATTGTCCGCTGTTGATGCAGCGGGCGCGCACAGCGGCGTCGACTGCAATGTCGAGGTCGGCTGACGGCATCACAATGAAGGGATCGCTTCCGCCAAGTTCGAGGACCGACTTCTTGATGAGCCATCCTGCCTGGGCGGCGATGGCGCGGCCGGTGGACTCACTTCCGGTCACGGTGACTGCTGCAACGCGCTCATCGCCCAGCAACCCCTCCACCTGGCTCGCCTCGATGAGTAGCGTCTGGAAGGTGCCCCGGGGAAATCCGGCGCGGCGCACGAGTTCTTCGATCGCGAGCGCGCATTGGGGCACGTTCGAGGCATGCTTGAGCAAGCCGACATTGCCTGCCATCAGAGCGGGCGCGAGGAAACGGAAGACCTGCCAGAAGGGGAAGTTCCACGGCATTACGGCAAGCACGACGCCGAGTGGGTCCCAGCGCACGTACGCCTCATTCGATCCGGTGTCTATTGGTTCGGGGGCAAGGATGCGGGCGGCATGTTCGGCGTAGTAACGGCAGACGCTGGCGCATTTGACTATCTCGGCGCGCGCGGCCGTGACAGGCTTGCCCATCTCCGTGGTGATGAGCGCGGCCAGGTCGTCCGTCTCATGTTCAAGCAGTTGCGCGAGTTTGCGCATGCACAGTGCACGGTGGGTCAGCGGCACGTCGGCGTATTGGGCGAATGCGATCTCTGCGAGCCCGATCTTCTGGAGAAGCGCCTCGCCGGTGAGCGGGGTGAAGCTGCGCAGGAGAACGCCGTTTGCGGGATTGAGGGACTGGATCGGCATAGAATTCTACTCCGATGCAAGCTTACCAAGAGTGGAGGCGAGCACGCGCACGCCTAACGCGATGTCGGCTGGGGAGGCGTATTCGTCGGGGCGATGGCTGACGCCGCCGCGGCAAGGGATAAATATCATGGCGATTGGTGAGATGCGGGCCATGAACAGAGAGTCGTGGTAGGCGCGGCTGACCATGTGCCTTGCGGTAATGCCTTGGCTGCGACAGACCTCGTCGATCACATCGATGATATGCGGCGAACAGGACGCTGGCTGGTCGGCGTTCACCAGCACTTCCGAGATGCGGACTTCACGGCGCCTGCCGATTGCCCCCACATCGCGGCGGATGGCTTGCATTACATTTTCGCGGCGCGCGGGGTCAATATCGCGAATGTCGAGTTGGAGCGTGACGCGGCTGGGGACGCCGTTGACCGCGCCGGGATACACGTCGCAAGTGCCGACGGTGGCGACGGTGTCGATCACGCCCGTGGCCAGGGTATGTTTTTCGATGGACAAGATGAGCTCGGAGGCGGCGCATAGGGCATCGCGCCGGTCGGGCATCAGCAGCGCACCACGGGCTGCTAAGCCTACGCTCCCCATCCCAGTTTTTCTATTAGCCGCCTGTTTTCAGCAAGTTCCCCAAGAGGAACTTTTCGTTACTCCGCAGCAACCAATCTGGGGTGACGTGTCCCCCCATCCCCATGCGAAGCATGGACGCTTTTCACGATGCTGGACGGGGACGGAAACCGACGGGCCAGCTGCGTGGGAACCCACCCTCGCCACGATGTGACTGCAGATAGAATGGGACTCCCGGCATCCACAATCCCAGGTCTCAGAAGCGAGACCTGGGGCACCCATCATTTTGGGTTGGTCAGACCTGGGCCACCCGCCTGGTGAGCGTATTGCCGTTGGCATCGTAGGTTTCGACCCCGCCCAGGAGAAGGTCGTCCGAATTGAAGTTGAATGTACCCGACGGGACACCCGAGATCGTCGAGGTCTGTGATGACCGGTTGCCGACTGGGTCCAGGCCGTAGGTAACGCTGTTCGAGCCGTTGATCGTCTCGCTCGTCAGCCGGTAGATGTTGTCGTACTCTGTCCGGCCGGGCTCGTTGATGTGGACGTGAGTGTCGACCAGGCCGGGCAGCATAGCGCGCGCACCGAAGTCGACCACATCGGTTCCGGCAGGCAGATCGCCGACTTCGCAAACCGCGCGAATCACAGCCCCGGCTGCACTCGCTGGCCCCTCTTCGAGCAGCAGGGCCGCGCGCCGCGCACCCTGCGGGGTCACCACCTGATCTGCTACGAACGCTTGTGCCATAATCGCTATTATCCGCCAACAAGACATTGCGTATAAGGGTTGATATCCGCGTTGCGAATGGCTCATTGGGACCAGCAAGGGAGACCAATCATCGAAGGCAATCCCATCTTTATGCAGCGGGCAATCGCGCTGGCCACTGAGAACGTCCTCTCCGGTGCGGGCGGTCCGTTTGGCGCGGTGGTAGTGCGCGCGGGCGAGATCATCGCTACCGGCGTCAACCTGGTGACGTCGACCAACGACCCCACAGCGCACGCCGAGGTCGTCGCCATCCGCGCGGCTTGCAAGGCGCTCGGCGACTTTCAACTCAAGGGATGCGTTGTTTACACGAGTTGCGAGCCCTGCCCAATGTGCCTTGCCGCGCTCTATTGGTCGCGCTGCGACGCGATTTTTTATGGCAACTCCGCCGCCAATGCTGCTGCCGCCGGCTTCGACGACTCCATCCTCTACGAAGAGGTCAGGCGTCCGATCAATCAACGCAGCATTCCCATGAAGCGCCTGCTGGCCGGCGAAGCGATCGAAAGCTTCAACACATGGCGCGCGCAGACCGATAAGATCGAATACTGACATGGCAACCAAGCGCAAGACCTCACGCCCGAAGACCGCAACTACTCCACGGAAGACAAAATCCGTCGCCGCTGGCGCGCCGGTGAAGATCGCCTTGTTGGGCTTCGGCACCGTTGGCAGCTCAGTTGTCCACGTGCTCACAGAATCGAAGCTCCCAGGCATTGAACTCACACATATCTTCAACCGCAACGTAGAGCGCAAGCGCGCCTCGGATGCCGCGCGCCGTGTGCCCTCGTCCGTCGTCTGGACAGAGGACTTCGATGACATCCTCAATTCCGGCGCCGACATCGTGGTCGAGTTGATGGGCGGCCTCATCCCCGCCGAAGGCTGGCTGCGCAAGTGCTTCGCCGCGGGTAAGTCCGTGGTCACGGCCAATAAGCAGCTCATCGCCTACCGCGGGGCGACGCTCTTGCGGCTGGCGGCAAAGCATGAGGTCCAGCTTATGCATGGAGCGGCCGTAGCCGGGGGCGTTCCTGTGATTGCAGGCGTACTGCAAGGTCTCTCAGGCGACCAGATCACGCGCATCAGCGGCATCGTCAACGGCACATGCAATTACATCCTCAGCCGAATGGAGTCGGGAGCGAGTTACGCCGCGGTGCTCGCGGATGCGCAAACGCTCGGCTATGCGGAAGCCGACCCATCCGCGGATGTCGACGGATTCGATGCGCGCGCCAAGCTGTGCATCCTCTCGCGCATTGCGCTGCACTCGGAACTGGACCCGGACCAGGTGGCTACACAGACGATTTCTACCGTCGAGGCCGTCGATTTCGCCTACGCCAAGGAACTCAATTGCACGATCCGCCAGGTCTCGCGCGCCCAATTGGATGGGAGGGTTATTCACGCCCGCGTGGCGCCGATGCTGGTGCCGCACGCCTCGCCCATCGCCTGGTCGCACGGCACGCAGAACATGGTCGTCACATCCGGTAAATTCGGCGGCGACGTCGTCTTCTCCGGCCACGGCGCGGGCGGCGAGCCTACCGCCGTCGCGGTAGTGTCGGACATCCTCGCGGTAGCACAGCGCTCTGTGGCGGTGCAGCTTCCGGTGCGGCGGCGTCAGGTCACGGGCGAATTCCTCGCTCCGTACTACCTCCGCTTTGTCGTCGATGACAAGCCCGGCATCGTGGCCAAGATCGCCGGCGCACTGGCGAAGGTGGGCGCCAATATCGATTCCCTGCTCCAGCATCCGGGATATCCCAAGCATCGTCTGCCCTTCGTCGTCACGACGGAGCCCTGCCTCACCTCAACCATTGAGCAGGCCGTCGCCTCGATCGCGAAGCTCGACTGCATGTTGGAGCGGCCGCTGTGTTTGCAGATACTGACCATCGACGACAAGCGGGAATAGCGGCTGCAGTGCAAGGAAAAGGCGCACCAGCTTGGGTGCGCCTTTGCGTAGCCAGAGGATGTTTAGTATTTCGGCATGGTTGGGTCGATTTTGTCTGCCCACGCGAGGATGCCACCCGCGAGGTTCTCAACGTGGGTAAAGCCCGCGTTCTTCAGGATCAGCGCGGCCTTCTGGCTGCGTCCGCCGGAGCGGCAGTGGATGACGATCTCGCGATTTTTCTGCGCCGCAAGTTCCCCGACACGCTTCTCCAACTCGCCCACAGGGATCAACGGTGCGCCCAGGTTTGCGATGGGGTACTCATGCGGCTCGCGTACGTCGAGGACGAAGACGTCCTCCTTTGCGTCGAGCTTGCGCTTCAGCTCTTCCACGGAGATTTGCGGGATGCCATCGACGATGGAAGCTCCGCCTACCGCCTTGTCGCGCGCGACTTCGAGGGGACCGACTGCGGCCGGCTTCTCGATGCCGCAGAACTGGTCGTAGTCGATGAGCGCCGTCACCGTGGGCTGCGTGCCGCAGACCGGACAATCGGGATTCTTGCGCAGCTTCAGTGTGCGGAACTGCATGGTCAGCGCGTCGATCAAGAGCAGGCGGCCGGCGAGCGATTCGCCGATGCCGAGAATCAGCTTGATGACCTCGGTGGCCTGGATGATGCCGACCAGGCCGGGCAGAATGCCGAGCACGCCCCCTTCCGCGCAGGAAGGCACGAGGCCCGGCGGCGGCGGTTCCGGATAGAGGCAGCGGTAGCACGGGCCGGCCTTGGTGGCGAAGACGCTGGCCTGGCCCTCGAAGCGAAAGATGGAGCCGTAGGCGTTCGGCTTATTCAGCAGCACGCAGGCATCGTTCACCAGGTAGCGCGTCTGGAAGTTGTCCGTGCCGTCGGCGATGATGTCGT
>OCZT010005354.1_pt1 | contig 12831 bp, 20 predicted proteins | sample 1539031 | NCBI WGS metagenome assembly OCZT01 (sample SAMEA3539308, study PRJEB22396) | soil metagenome | biome: tundra; feature: field; material: soil | place: USA | collected 2010-05 | depth 0.15 m | reverse complement strand
GAACAGTTAGTAGGTGTACAAACACAACAAACTTCTCAACCACAAAATGGACAACCAGTAGCACAAGGTCAAATGCCAGATAATGGACAAGGACAACCACCTCAAGCAACATCAGGACAAACATTACAAAACGCATCAGGAATGACGCCACCAAATACTCCTACAGTCGTACCGAGTAGTGGAAATTCATTTAATAAGAAATTATAATATATATATGGCAAAAGAAAAATCAGCTTTAAAAATGACTTCAGCAGAATTAGAACGTGTTGATGGAAGAGGAAAAGGTGGAAAACCCATCTCTTTAAAAAGAAGTACAAGTGATGGTTATATGGTAAACAAAGGACAAAAAGAAAGATTTGAGAGAACTGCTTCTGATAATATTTCATCAAGACATATAAATAAAGAAGACGTAAAAAGTGCTACTAAATCAATAGCAAGACATAATGTAAAAGGAAGAGATAATAAAGATAGATATTAAAAATGATTAAAATAAAAAGTTATTACATTATAGGCGACTATTCAACATACTTTCGAGTTATCAATCCTTGGGTGTATTATCTTAGAATAAAACAATGGCTACTAAAATAAACGCATTGCAAAAATCTCAAATAAAAGGTTGGCTTAATGAAGAATCATACTCAGCTGTGTATCAGTTACTACAAAATAAATTAGAACAGATTAGAGATACAGACATAACAGGACAAAACGCATTTGAAGAACTCCGAATGTTGCATTATAATAAAGGTCGAATGGATGCACTTAAAGAGTTCTTCGAGGATTTAGATAAGACAGGTTATGCTTAATTATTAGTTAATGAATAAATATAATGAAATTACCAAAGCAAACAAATGAAACTAGAAAAAAGTTTGATGAAAAACCCTATGGCACTGGTAAAAAAGACTCAGACGACCACAAATACATCATTAAAAATGGTCAGAAGGGAGATTATAAAACAAAAAAAGAAGATGATGGTCCTTTAACTGGTATTAAGTTACGAAGAGAAAGAGGCTACTAATCAATAAACTATGACACTTAAAAAACCTCAAGACTTTGAATTTGATAAAGCAATCTTTAAATATGACCCTAAAACTAAATGGCTACATTTAAAGCTAGGCACAGAGAAAGCAAAGATAAAATACACTGACCTTTGGATGATGACTTTTGTCCTAGGCAACCACAAACAACAAGATGACTTAATACCTGTAGAAGATAAAGAAATGATGGTATTTGTTAGACAACATCAAGTCAAAGCAACTAAAGACATTAAAGAAGGAGAAATGATAACAGTAAATTGTAATGTGAATGTTCCTGTGGTAGTGGTCGAGAGTCTTCTTAAGAAAGAAGGAATCGAAGATATTAAAAGTGTGTTAACTAAAACAAAACCAAATGGAAATTAATATACATAAACCATTAGATATTCCTTTTGAAGGACCTGCGGTAACTTGGAATATAAAAGAAACGAAAAGAATGGTTACGGAATTAGGAAAGAAAAAAGCGATAGAAAGAATAACAGGTGAACAATTTAATAAAGAATATGTAAAAGATAGAGTCAATAATATTATTAAAACTGGAAATATATATGAATGATAAATATATAAAATGTTTGTATACTGGTTGTGATACTGAGTTCTTACATTCTGTGAAAGACCAAGAATTCTATGCTTCTAACAATTACGTAGACCCAAAATATTGTAAGTTTCATCGTGAACAACGTAAAGCAGACAAATTAAAACAACAAAATGCAGATTAAATACACAACACCTCCAAATTGGGATAAAATAGTTGCTAAGTTTAATGTAAAAGAAACAGACCACAACTATTACACTTATGGTGATTGTATTTATATTCCAAGTAGAATACAAGTTACTCAAGATATACTAAGACATGAAATGACTCATGCCGAGCAACAAAATCACGATGAGAATGTTGCTAATATTTGGTGGCAAAACTACATACATGACCCTGAGTTTCGATTAGACCAAGAAGTAGAAGCTTACGGAAATCAGTACTACTTTCTTTGTCAAAATAATAAAGATAGAAACAAACAAGCACGAATACTTCATGAATTTGCATCAGTGTTAGCAGGGCCTTTATATAATAATTGCGTAGAATATCAAGAGGCTTATCGAAGAATTAAAGAGTCGTCAAAGTTATCCCCAGATTTGGACACTCAGAAAAAGTAAGGTATAATAAAAACATTAGTAGTCCATAATCTTCCAATCTTCTTGGAAGTAAAATAAATGAAGTAAAATAACTATGGCACCAGAAACAAAAAAAGAAAAGTTTGTAACAGAGAAAGAGTTTAATGAACTATCAACAAACGTAAATACACTCGTTGAGTTGGTCAAACAGTCACTAAAAGAAAGTGGTGAGGTAAAAGCTAAAATAGATGCTATTCCAGCAACTCCTGAGAAAGCAAAAGAGGAAGTTGAAGTAACTAAAGCTGGACCTAAGCCTTATATCACACCAGTAAACCCAGAATGGGAACAAGTAGCTCGTGATATTATAGGTACTGAAAAAGTAGAACGCTGTGAAATGCAACACGGTAGAACAGGAGGACTTACTTTTACAGTAGTGATTAAAAAAGAACATTCAAACGCTCCAGATGCTTATCTTGCAGTTTATAAAGAAGATAAACGTAGCAAGGAAATAGGTGCTGAGGGTATTGGAGGAGTTGAAGTTTGGGCAAAGTTAATCAAACAGAATTTAACAAGAGGAAAAGCTTACAAAGCAAGTTAGGTCGAATTATAAACTATAAACAAATAACATTATGGTTACTCCATCAAATCCAGGACAAGCAGGTCAAGGAAGTATCACACAAGATAATACAAGTCCTGCAGATTCAAAGAAGCAAGCAGATAAGAAGTAATTATTAGTTAATTAATTTATTTATGGGAAGAGATATTGTAAATAAAAACATTTTAAGTACAGCAATGACGCTACCTGGACAAAAGGCTCCAATAAATACTATTACTGAACCAATTATTGCTTCAATGAAGAAAGGAGGTAAAGTAAAGAAAACAGGAGCGTACAAACTTCACGAAGGCGAAACAGTTGTTCCTAAGAAATTAAGTACTTCAGATGGTTATATGTGTAGATAAAATGATATTAAGTCCTTATAGTGTTGAGAATTATATTATTAGAAACTTATATAAAAATATGTCAAAAAAAATAACGTTTACATTGAAAGAGAGAGTTGATACTATAGGCATTCTAAATGCTTATAAAGGCGAATTATCAGGACTTGCTAAAGTGCTTGATGATATTAAGAAAGTAGCAATTACTCCTGCTGAATGGGAGAAAGCAAAACTAGTCAAGACTCCTGCTAAGAATGAAAATGGCGATCCAATAGAAACTTGGAATTGGGAAGACAAGAAAGAAAATGAAAAAGAAATTGAACTTGATACTGATGTAATTGATTACATCAAAGCTCAAATTAAAAACAAGGAAGATAAAAAAGAGGTCACAATGTCGGATGTGGCTCTCATTACACTTAAAGCAAAACTATAAAATTATGGAAAATCAATGTGATAATTGTAAAGGTGATGGATTAGTTGGAGTAGGAGATGTTCCTTCTGACAAGCAAGGTCCCATTTCAAAGTGCGAAGTTTGTAGTGGAACAGGAACAGTAATAAGTTCAGAACCATCAGAAGATGTGGTTCCTAATGAAGTACCAAATGATGTAACTCCAGAAGATGAAAAAAAAATAGAGGACGAAGCAAGTTCAGTAGAATAATTGACATTTTGATACATTAGTAAAGTCCGTGCCTTGAGGCAGGACTCCCGTATCTTCTAATCTTTATGATGCAGCTATATAAAGAATGAAAGACTTATAAGTGAAGATATGGGCGTCTCGCCTCAAAGCATCTTAATCTCTTCGCTCTCCTCGAAGTAAAACTAAATGGAGTAAAACGATTATGCAAGACGAAAACAATATAGAACTTGAAGTAAAACCAGAGGAAGAAGCTATAGAAGCTGAAGCCATAAATCCTGATTCTTCACAGGAAGAAATAGAAACCGAAGATGACTCTGAAGAAGAGGAATCTGAGGAGGAAACAATCTCTGAGCCTGTAAAAACTATTGAAATACCTAGTGATGGATTAACTGCTATATCTGGTGAAACTCCTCGTGAACATGCTTTACGTCTTGAAATTAAACGATTAAGAGATGATAAAACAAAAGAACGAACAAAGGAAATTTTTGAACCAAATGTAGTAGGACCTAAAATAAAAATTGAATCAGAAATATTAAAGAGATATAGACCTGAAGAAATTCAATCTTTACGTGAAGTACTTCCTGAACTAGCCAAAGAATTGGGATATGTAAGAAAAGACGAATTATCTGCTTCAACATACGAAGAAAAAGCCAATGAACAGATTGAATCATTTATTCAAGCACATCCTGAATATTCGGCAGAAAAAGACCCTGATAGTATTTTATGGAATAAGTTAAAATCTGAATATACATCAGTATACAAACCTCCACAAAATCCTAAAGACTTTAAAAAGATATTCGAAAGAATACACAAAGATATTTTCAATATACAAGCTTCAGAGCCATTACCAAAGATTGCAGCTGCTAATGAGAGAGTGAAAGTCGCTTCTCATAGTGGTCCATCTTCATCAAATGCTCTACATAATTCTAAAGCTTCAAATGGATTTCGTTTTGACGCTCTAAAAGGCTTCTCAGACGAAGACATAGCAGAGCTACAAGGACAAGCAGGAGAATAGATGAGGATTTAATCCTTAATCCTTTATGGCACAAGAATTTAAATACGTATCGGGCGTGCTTCCTTTGGAGTACAAAAATGTACGTATCCTATCTCAAGCCTATACTATTGGAGATTCAGTTATGTTGAATCGTGATGGAACAGCAAAAGATGTTATTCCAGCTACTTCATTAACTGTAACTTCTAATATTTACGGTATTGTTATGAGTACACAAGTTTCAGGTGATACAACTATGTTGATCGCCCTTGTTCGTCCTGACCAGACTTGGTCTGCAGACGTTACAAATACAGCTGTTATCACTGATAACCAGCAACGTATGGTTTTGACAAATACAGGAACAGTTAATAATACACATAATGACTCAACAGCCGGTATTTTCCAGCAAACTGGTATCGCTCCTCAAGGTATTACAACTCGTATTGTAGGAAAGTTTCTCGTAGGTGTTTCAGCTGCTTAATAACAAGTCGATTATTTATCAATCTAATTACAGATAGATATATCTACTTTTATTAAGTGTACATATATCTACCTACTACAATATCGTGACCTCCGCGCCCCTCAACATTGCTCAGGCAGCCGACCTTATAGATTTGTCCATCCAGAATATCTATGAGAAGTCATCTGAACCTGAAGTAAAATATCCAGAATACTTTAACGTGCGTACAACAGAAGACTACCTTGAAAAAGATAGTTCTCTATCAGGACTTGGCGAAGCAGATTTCGTTGATGAAAACGCTTCTCTTATGTCTGATGTTCCAGTCCAAGGTTACAAGAAAGTTTATACACAAAATATGGTTGGTGCAGTAGAATCATTCACATTTAAGATGTGGAGATTTGGTATTAAAAAGCGTGACCTTGATAACGTAGCAAAAGAGCTTAAAGCTTCTATTGCTCGTAAGAAGGAACGTCTTTGTGCAGAACGTATTGATAACGCTTACGCAACAACTTACACACACAATGGTCAGGCAGCATCTCGTGTCATTACTATTACAGGTGGAGATGGAGTACAGGCCGCATCAAATGCTCACACTCGTGAAGACGGTGGAACAAACATGAATAACGTTGTTTACGATGGTACAACTTATAACCTACCGCTTGATGACGCTGGCATTAAAGCAGCAATGAAGACAGCAGGACTTATGGTTGACCCACGTGGTAATCCTCGTATCCCAGACCTTGGTTGTTTGGTTGTTAAGAAAAATTCAGCAAATCACTTCAAGGCTCTTGAAATTAAAGGAGCTATTAAACGTGGTTTCATTCCAGAATCTATGGATCGTGATGGTTCAGCAATTAGTGACTTTGAAATCATTGCTTTGCCTTACTTACAAAACACAGGTTACTGGGCAATGTTTGATAAGAAACTTGGATTGTCAGATATGGAAGGATTTCAGTTTGTCGAATCACAACCAGCAATGCTTGACCCACTTAACGTAGTTTACAAAACAAAGGAAATTCAGACATCTGTTACAACAATGTTTGACCTTGGTCACAATGACGTAACTCGTTCATGGGTATTCTCAAAAGGAGATTCAACAATTCAGTCTAACTAAATTATTAGCTTAGTTACATGGAAGGAAGAATAGAATAAGCGAAAGCAATAATCCATACTCTTTTCTTGTTATTATTATGTCTACATTTAACGGAAAGTCATTCACAGACCCACGTAATATAAACCTCAAAGGAGGTTCTACTGGTAGTGGTCTTATTAGATGGCATCCAGTTCCATCAGGTTCTCCTGGTAACTGGGCAACAAATCCATTCGGAACAACTGATTATGGATTGTATATAAACTCTTCAGGGCAGTTGGTATTTTCTTCAACAGGAAGTCTAACAGTACTTGGTACTCCTGGAGGTGGTGGTAGTATTCCATCATTTAACGCAGTTTACGCAGTTAACCAAACATTAACTGTAGCAGGAACAACATTCAAAATTGACAATGCTACAAATGATGCAACTAATGTTGTCACCGTAACTGACACAGGTGCTGGTTCTGGTAATCTTATTCAGATTACTAATACTGGTTCAGGTTCAGATATAAATGGAACATCAAGTACTTGGGGATTTAGTAAGGCAGGTGCAATGACAGCATTAACAGCAGTATTTGCTGGAACAGCTGGAACAACATCACTTACAATGACTCTTGGTAACATTGTTACATCAGCTGGAGGCCTTGCAATGACTAAGGCGTCAGATACTGCAACCTTAAGTGTAACCAACAACTCTAACGTTACAGCAACACAGGTAGCATTTGCAGGTTCTGGTACATTCTCAGGTTCTACAACAACATCGTTCTTTACAATCACACCATCTGGTCTAACAACTGGAACAGCAGTATATCTTCCAGTTGTAGCAATTAGTACTGGTAAAGGATTGTATATTAACTATGCTGGTACAACATCGCATACATCTGGTAAGTTATTCCAAATTGATTCAGCAGCAACAGCAATGACCTCAACAGGTCGTATGATGCTCATAAATCACACTGGAGTAATTGGAGTTAATGCAATTCTATCTGAGTTTATTTCAGCAGCAACAGACGAAACCATAGTTGCACAAGTAACAGCATCAGGTGCTATTACAGGTTCACTTCTTGTTCTTGCTAATGCTTCAAGTCTTACAGGTATGGCGCTTAGTATTCCAAATGCTGATAGTTTAACTACTGGTTTTGGAATAAATGTTGGTTCATCTTCAACAGCTCTCACAACAACAGGACGCTTGTTCTTGGTTAGTCATACTGGTACAAGTACATCAACTGGCACACTTGCTGAAATTACATCAGCAGCCGCAGATACAACAGTTATATCACAGGTTACAGCAACCAGTACTCTTACTGGTACAGCTTTTGTGGTAAACATTGCTTCTGTAACTGTTACTGGTACTGGTATCTCAGTAATTGGCACAGCTCTTACAACTGGTGTAGCACTTAGATTGGCTTCGAGTGGGACTGGATTGACTTCTGGTTCATTGATTCGTGCCTCAACTGGTACAACAGGAGCAATTGCTACTAATGGAGTCTTTTCATTCGTAGGAACAGGTGCATTTACAACAACAGCTTCAACACTTGGACTCTTCCACGTAGCAGGTGCAACAACTGTAACTGGTACAATAATGAGTATTCTTGGTGGAGCTCAAACATCTGGTATTGCTCTTAATATTACTGATCCAGGTATAGGTATGACATCAGGCTCTTTGCTTCGTGTTATATCAGCAACTGCAGGTGCAGTCGCAACAAACGGTGTTGTTTCATTCCAAGCATCAGGAGCATTTACTTCTACAACAATTGGATTTGTTAATGTCATTGGTTCAGGAGTTACAGCTGGTACGATTGTGGCTATTCAAGCTTCAGCTGTTAGTCAAACAGTAACAACAGCTTTGATGGTTACTCAATCAACAGTAACAACTGGTTATACTGGTAACTTGGTTCAGTTCACTGGTTCAGGAACAACAAGTGCAGGTAATGTACTTGCAGTTATAGGTGTCAATACTACAGCAGGTAATGTTGTTAGTATTACAAATGCTTCTGCATCACAAACTGGTAACAGTCTATTGAGTGTAGTTCAATCAGGTACAACAACTGCCTATACTGGAGCTGTAGTAGCAATAACAGCTACAACAACAACAGGTACAGGACAAGCATTGCTCGTAACAGCAGATGGTATTACTACTGGTGGTACAGCAATCAAGCTTTCAGTCGCTGCTCTAACGACAGGCACAGGTTTGTTACTCACTAACGGTACATCAGGAATTACAACAGGTTCACTATTAAGTGTAACTGCTGGTGGTACTGGTACTATTGAAACAAATGGTATCGTATCTCTAGTACATTCAGGTGCTTATGACTCAACATCTAATGCTGGATTTGTAAACATCACAGCAAACTCTACTCTTACAGGTACTGTTCTCGCAGTTAATGCAACAGCACTTACGACAGGTATTGGCTTCTTTATGCCATCTGCTGAAGCTGGATTAACTGGTGCTGGTAGATACATAAGTATTGGTGGTAAGTTTACGATTGGTAAGTTTGGTGCAACAGTGATCACGGGTTCAGCTCTTGGTACAGCAGCTCTTACACTTACAAGTGGTGATATTCTAGCAAGTGCCGGAACTATCAAATCAGCTTCTCCAACAGGAGGCATAGGATATGCTACAGGTGCAGGATTACAAGTTACTCAAACAACAACTCGTTCAACATCAGTTGCAATAAACGCTGTTTGTGGAACGATTCAAACAGATACAACTTCACTCGCTGCTCAAGCTTCAGCAGAGTTTACTTTTACTAACACAGCAATTGCAGTTAGCGATGTTGTGGTAGTATCGATTCGCTCTGGTTCAGCCAACGCAGCAGGTGTTGCTGGTACTACTTCAGTCAAAGTGGTAACAGTCGCAGCAGGGTCTTGTATAATCTCAGTACAAAACGACTCTACAACGACAGCAGAAACAGGTGCTATTATAATCAACTTCGCGGTTATAAAAGCAGTAACAGCTTAATCAATTAACAACTAATTGGTTTCCTACTCACTGGATTAGAAATAGTCCAGTGTGATAGGGAACTAAATATTCTATGAACATAGGACAACATCAAGAACAGAATTCATACGAGAGTATTGAGTTCAATCTACCAACAGGAAACACTGATTATGATTTAGATGCTAACCAAGTTACATTCCTTTCAGTATTTGGAATTGAAACATCAGGAAACGATACACACAATGGACGTTATCCATCGTCTGTAGTGATCAGAACAAATGCTACTATTTCGGTTAAACTAAATAATAGTACAGGAATGGCAATTACAATTACTTCAACAGATAGTCCTTTTGTAATTAAAGGAGTTCAATTAAAGAATTTGTTTATAACAAACAATTCAGGAAGTACGGCAGCTATGAAATTATTATTCACAGATAACGAAAATTAATATGGATGAACTAGAACAAAAACAAGCTGAATTAACACAGATTAATCTTTTTCTAGAGTCTGCTCGTATTGAACGTGATAGTATTGAAAAACAACGATTAGATGCAACTAAAGAGATTAGTAAACATACTGAAACTATAAACTCTTTAACAAAAGAAATTGCTAGTCTTAAACAAAAGAAACATATTGCTGATACAGACAAGAATTTAAAACTTATTGATAAAGAAAATGAGTTACAAAACTATGCTTCTGAGTTAAGTCAAAAACAAGCACTTGTAAAAGTAAAACAAGATGTTTTACAGAAAGAAGTTAAAGAAATTGATTTAAAAGACAATGCTTCAAAAGTGACAGAAATTGAACTAAGTAAAAGAGTTACAACTTTAGATTTGCGTGAACAAAAGATTAAAGAACAAGAACAAGAGAATAAATCTCATTTTGATACTCTTATATCTGAAAGAGGATTACTTGTAGGTAAAACTGACCATTTAACTGAATGGGAAACTCAACTTAATACTCAATCTAATAATCTTGTAGTAAAAACAGTAGAACACAATGAACGTGAAAAGTCTATATCTCTTAAAGAGAATACTTTACAAGAAAGAATTGACGCTCATACAGAAGATATTTTAATACATTCAAAAAGAATAACTGATTTCAATAATAAGTCATCTAATTTTGAAAAAAAACAACAAAGTCACTTAGAAAGTCTTAATCAAATGACTCAAGATAGATTAGATTTAGAAAAGAGGAATAAGGCTATTATTGATGGTGAAAAAAGTCTTGAAATGAAAGAACTTGAATTAAATGTTCATGAAAAAGATATTGAACGTCGAGAAAAGACTTTATTATTAAAGGAAAAACTATAATATGAATCCACTTCCAACATTTCGGTCAAATTATGGTGCTGATATTGGAATAGAACTCTTTTTTCAGTTTCCAAACATTTCAGCAAATGAAAAGACATTTTTAGATGCTGATAGTCTTTCTAGTGTTACTTCACTATCTGCTAATGGAGTTAATTTTGATGCAAATCAATATATTATTATTGGACAAGCAGGCAATGAAAGAACTGAGATTGTTCAAATAAGTGGTACTCCATCATCAACAGCTATTACATTAATTTCACCAACTGTCTTTGCTCACAATAGAGGAGATACTATTCGATTTGTTCCTTATAACCAAATAGAAGCACAATACTCAACTGATGGAGTTGCTTTTAATGTGATTACTCCTGTCGCTATTCGAAGTGATTCAACTGAAACATATATGCAGAGAAATAGTGATTTATCTACTTACTCATATAAGTTTAGATTTTTAAATTCTACAACAAGTTTATATAGTACTTATTCAGATACAATACTAGGAAGTGGATATGCAGATAATACTATCTGGGCTATAAAAAATAGAGCATTAACACAGCTTGGTGAAAAAGTAGGAAGTCTTATTACAAATCAATTTTTAAATGATAGTCTTCAAGAAGCAAGGCGTTCAGTGGACTTTAATCCAGCAGTTTTCCGATGGTCATTTCGTACAAAGTTTGGAGTTATTTTAAAATCTCAATTATTAGCAGGTCAATGGTCATTCACTCTTCCTACTGATTTGCGTGATAGGAACACTCCTAAGAACCTATTATCTGTTCGTTATGGTAGTCAGAATCGTCCCTGTACGTACCAGGACCGTCGTCAGTTCAATCAAAACTACTTAAACATTGTTCATACCACCTGTGCTACTGTTGCCGCATCTGGTGCAACATCTCTTATACTCGCATCAACAGATGACCTCGATGCATCGGGTTCAATCACGGTTGCAGGACAATCAATTGGACAAGGCACATTCGTAGTCAGTTTCACTGGCAATACCAAGTCTACGGGCACTTTGACAGGTGTAACAGGTATTCCTTCGAGTGGTATTGCTGTCGGAACAGATATTTGGCAACGAGGTGTCTTTTCAGGTGGTGTACCAACAGCGTATACTGTAGACAATGGAACACTTTATTTTGATTTACCTATCGCAACCCGTTGGGATGCTCAAGATGTAAAAGGAGACTACTATACAGTTATACCAACCATCACGAGTGATAACTCGACCTTCGACGAGCCATTTTATGACCTATATGTGCCATATCTTAAGTATCGTATAAAAGAACTCAAGGCGAATGGCAAGATTGATAGAGATGGAGACACAGATTGGAAGGATTGGATTGATGGCTCAACTAAATTAATCGCACAAGAGACACCTAGTCAACGAGTCAATTTCGTTCCGGATGTAGAGGGGTTCCTGAGCTGCGTTGAATAGTTTTTAACTTATATTATATGAATAACAAACCACCACGAGATTCATCAGGAGTACAAGCACTTCCACCATTACTTAGGAAGTCTTTGGAGTCTGGACTTATTACAAAAGGAGCAGTTAGTGAAAATCTACAACCAGAAACATCTGTAACTGAGTCTATTAATTTTCACTTTGATACAATAGGTGCAGCAACATTACGTAAAGGGTCGACAACACTTGCAAATAATCTTACTAATCCAATTCTAGGACTTCATTATTTCTTAGATACTATTAACTAATTATATGGCAAACAGATACTGGGTAGGTGGTACAGCAGATTGGGACGCAACAGCAGGCTTAAAATGGGATTCTACTTCTGGTGGGGCAGGTGGACAATCAGTACCTACTTCTTCCGATGATGTATTTTTTGATAGTAATTCAGGAGCTGTAACAGTAACCATAACGTCAACTGCAAGTTGTAATAGCTTGACAACTACTGGTTTTACAGGGGCTATAAATACTATAAGTGAGTACCTATATATTACTACTAATTTAAATTGTGATTCTGGTTCTTCAATGACAGCTTCAGGAGATGGTTTTATTGTGTTTAGTGGCAATGGTAATTTTTATCAAAATGGTGGAACAATAGCTTGGAATTTAATGATGGATGCAGTAGGTTGTACGTTAGTTTTTACAACTAATATAGATATAGGAGCTAAAGGATTATTTTTAATAAATGGAATTATAGATTCAGGTAATAATGATATAGCAATAGGATTTGTGTATAGGACTGGTGATGGTAGAGAAGGTACTAGAGAGTATAAACTAGGTACTGGTACTTGGACTATAAGTACTGTAGGTGGTTGGGACCCAGGTAGTACAGGAAGTTTAACAATTACAGATCGGAAGAGCACAT
>OCZT010005353.1_pt1 | contig 12832 bp, 9 predicted proteins | sample 1539031 | NCBI WGS metagenome assembly OCZT01 (sample SAMEA3539308, study PRJEB22396) | soil metagenome | biome: tundra; feature: field; material: soil | place: USA | collected 2010-05 | depth 0.15 m | reverse complement strand
TGTCTCCAGTATCTACATAACTGAAAAACGGATCAATTGAATAAGGAATTCTTCCTGCCATTTTATTATTATTTAATTGTTAATTTGATTTAATTCATTAAAAAAACTGTTTCCGTACCCTACGATATGGGTTTCATTTCCTACGATATGGGTTTCATTTCTTACGATACGGGTTTCATTTCCTATGATACGGGTTTCATTTCCTATGATATGAGTTTCATTTCCTATGATATGAGTTTCATTTCCAAGGGACGAAAAGTCAGTTTTCAGGTTATTTCCTCTATTTATCATTTTTTCTACTATTATATATAGGTACATAAAAAAAGCGCCCTGAGGATTGGAAACCTCAGGACGCTTCGTTTGTAATTGTGTTAACTTATTAGCTTCCTATTCCGAATAAATATCGGATAGAAACCGTGATTACACCATTTTTACCATAAGCAGGTGTGGTAACTGTATAAGGTGCCGTTCCATAAGTATGACTTGGGAATAAGGTAGTCAAACCCAAATTATATCCGGCAGTGAACCCTAAACCCATAGGCAAATCAAAACCTGCTCCTAATCGTATTCCCATATCCATAGAACTCATTATAGAACCGGTATCAAGCTTATAGGATCCTGATGGATAGGTAGTAGTGTTTGAAGTATTCAGAGCAGGAAATCCTGTAACCGATGTTGTTGTGGTATATGAATAACCATCCAAAGATTCCTTAGCAGAAACCAAAATACCAAAATAAGGACCGGCAAAGAAATTTAATCCCATGAATGACAACCTAAATGATAAGCATGGAAGCAACAACGAAATGAATGGATCAAGCAATGAAAAAGAACAAGTCAAGAAACGCAAACAATGCCTCAAAAACCATCTTTCAATAAGCAAAATCCATATTTTAGACTAAAAATTAATCCTCCACATTCAACTAAATCAAAATATTATGCAAAAAAAGGAGGCTGATTGAGCCTCCTTTTTAATTTACCACTAATTCAGATGATTATTTCTTCGCAATCTTGGTTCTTGGTTTAGTTCCTAATCCAACAGGACTTCCAACTCTAACCATATAACATCTGAAACCTATATAATCTGTTGACTGTTTTTCATCCAAAAATCTTCTTGTACCTGGTGACATCCAATATGCCCTGTCTTTCCATGAACCTCCTTTATATATATGTGCTTTATCATTAAGCATAGAAGACTTACCATATTCATATTTAATATCGCTCGAATCTTTTGTAGACTCATTATAACTACCATCCAGATAATTAATGTTATCAGCTTTGGTATAATTTCTTCTGTCAATATTTTCAGCTTCGGTAACATTTCTCATCTTAATTCTTCCAAGACTATCTTTTTCAGCAATTGCACCTTCGTCATCACGTTCCTGAGTTTTAAATACATTTCCTCTGAAAGGATTGAAATCAGTAACATCTTCAGGCGATAATGGACGATAAACATCCTTTACCCATTCACTTACGTTACCAGCCATATTATATAAACCATAATCATTTGGCCAGTAAGAATGAACTGGCGCTGGAATATCAGCATTATCATTCAAATAACCTGCAACACCCATATTATCACCCTTGCCTCTCTTGAAGTTACCCATCATCTGACCTTTATATTTTTCATCAGCATTTCTCACAATGTGACCATTCCAAGGATATTGTCTTCTATCATAAACTCTTTCAAATTCAGTATTTCCAATTAATCCTAAAGCAGCATATTCCCATTGTGCTTCTGTAGGAAGTTCATAACGTGGCAATAAAATTCCATCTTCCATTCTCACTTTTCTTGTTCCTTTTCCTGATGGATTCAAATCTTCAACATCATTTTTTACCATTCCCTCATATTGACCTGATAAGTATGCATCGGTGTTGAAATTATCTTCATTAACCTGGCTATAATTTGTTTTCAAGATACCTTCACGGATAAGGATAATTTCATTTACCCTATCAGTTCTCCAGGCACAGAAATCAGTTGCCTGCAACCAATTTACACCAACAACCGGATATTGCTGATAAGCAGGATGGCGTAAATATAATTCCACCAAAGGCTCATTATATGCAAGCTTATCTCTCCAAACTAATGTGTCAGGCAAAGCTTTTTTATAAACCTCAGGATAATCTGCCCCAAAAACCCTGTTCAACCAAAAAAGGTATTCAAGATAATGAACATTTGCGATTTCTGTTTCATCTAAATAGAATGAAGAAACCGTGACACGACGAGGAATATTATCCCAATCAATCATGATATCCTGCTCAGTTCTTCCCATTGAAAAAGTTCCACCTTCAACTAGAACTAAACCTGGACCAGTTTCTTGTTCTTCATAAGGAACCACTTCAAACCCGCCGTTTTTCGGATTGTTGTACTCCCAACCTGTTACCGCAGATTTTTCTTTTCCGCACGATGCAAGAGCTATCACTGCTGCAACCAAAGCTAATTTACCGAAATGACTTTTCATTTGATTTTTCATATTTGATTTTTATTGATCTCTGAATTAATTTAAAATTAAAATGCAGGACATTTCAAGGTGTGGAATCTTCTCTTTCTTGGATGGCAATCAAACTGATAGCCAAGAGAAACTTCGTGTGCTCCACCTGAATAATTTGCAAGTCCTGAAACTGTTATATCATAACTATATCCGAATTTAAACATATCTGCCTGCAAGCCAATCATTGCAATGATTGCATCGGCATTTGTAGGGCTGAAACGATACCAGAATCCTCCGGTTATTGGTCCATGTGCTATATATAAACCTAAATTATATTGTTGGAAACTTTGTTGAAACTGAACTAAAAAATTTGGAGAGATGAATGATGCATTTCTTCTTGAATCATCCAGAGGAATATATGCTCCAACATGAGCAGTTATTTTCATTGGAAGAGGAGTTTTAATTACGATAAACCCTTCATCTGGCTGTGTTAAATGGTCAACTGCAATACCTCCATAAAATTCGCTGGTATATCCAACAACTCCTGCTGATAAATCAAGAAAAGCATTGGAAGAACGGTTTTGAATTTCCTGAGTTGTATAGATAAATCCATATCTCGGGTCAATCTGATCACCGAAAGTGAGCTTACTCCAATCCAAAGATTTCTGCATGTATGATGCCTGAAATCCTGCATTGATAGTAAATTCCCGATTTACATTCATCTGATAGGAATAAATTCCGCTGATTTGTGTCGTTTTCATCGTTCCCTGACCTGCATCATCTTTCCAGACAAGCAATCCGAGACCTCCGTTCAGAGAGGAAACATACTGATCATAGCTCACTGCATAAGTCACAAAAGTTCCAGGCATCGAGGGCCATTGATCGCGATAATTGAGCACAATTCTCGGGCATCTGACCGATCCTGCAAAAGCAGGGTTCAGATACAGCGGAGACGCAAAGAATTGCGAGAACTCCGGGTCTTGCGCATAAGACAAACCAGTTATCATTGCCAACATTACTAATAGTACAAATTTCTTCATCTTCTCAATCCAGTTTTATGAAATCAATAATACGCAAAATAGACAACTTTGGTTACAAATACTTAACATTTTCTGCAGCATTTTTCGACTTCTGATTAGGTAATAATTTTGTTTTCGAGCGACAAATGTACGTATAATATCATTCAAAACAAGTTTTTTTTTAATTTTTATTATCCAATGGCTTATTTTAAAACTTAAACGAATGTCTTTTTGGACCCTATTTTTGATGTTTTTCATCCTCTGAAAATTCAAATTTTGGCAATTATTAACGATTTTCTATTAATTTAAAGTATAAATTTCATCGGAAAATTTACTTTTTTAAGGAAGAATAGGTCCAAAGCTGCTTTTTGCCTTATTATTTACCTTCCATTGGTTAATAGGAATTTCACACACACGCATTTTGTTGTTCCACACGAGCGTTTATAAGTATTATTCTGCTGTGTACGATCTATACTCTGCAGTGTACGAGTTACACTCTGCAGTGTACGAGTTGCGCTCTACAGTGTAGAAAAGGTATAATTTGACCATTATCCTTAATCTAAGATTAATTATTTAATACATTAGCCTTGAAAACAAAAAAGACCGCCAACAATGGCAGTCTTTTTTAGTTTTCAATATGATAGATATGATTATGCGATTTCCTTTTTAAGCACGGATGCCATCGTTGCACCAATATTTGCCGGACTTTCTACCACATGGATTCCACATTCTTTCATGATTTTCATTTTTGCGGCGGCGGTATCGGCAGAACCACCTACAATTGCACCTGCATGACCCATTCGTCTTCCGGGAGGAGCGGTTTGACCGGCAATAAAGCCAACAACTGGTTTTGTTCCGTTTTCTTTTATCCAATATGCAGCATCGGCTTCCATACCACCACCGATTTCACCAATCATAATAATACCTTCAGTTGCTGGGTCATTCATTAATAATTTAACAGCATCCAAAGTTGTTGTGCCGATGATTGGATCTCCGCCAATACCGATGCAGGTTGTTTGACCTAAACCCGCTTTTGTGATTTGATCTACAGCTTCATAAGTCAGCGTGCCTGAGCGAGAGACAATTCCTATTGTTCCCGGTCTATGAATAAAACCAGGCATAATACCCACCTTTGCTTCCCCAGGAGTGATAACACCAGGGCAATTGGGACCAACCAAAACGGTCTTTTTATCTTTCAAATATTCCTTAACAGCAATCATGTCCTTTGTAGGAATACCTTCGGTGATGCACACCACCAAAGCGATCCCGGCTTCGGCAGCCTCCATAATCGCATCTGCCGCAAATGCAGGTGGAACAAAAATGATACTCACATTGGCTCCCGTTGCTTTAACACCCTGCTCAACAGTATTAAAAACCGGGAGCTCCAGATGTTCCGAACCACCCTTGCCTGGAGTAACTCCACCAACTACATTTGTTCCATATTCAATCATCTGAGAAGCATGAAAACTGCCTTCACTACCGGTGAATCCTTGTACAAGAACCTTTGAATCTTTATTTACTAATACGCTCATTTTGATTTGCAATTTTTGATTTACAATTTACGATTTGAAGCGGCAAAAATAGCTATTAATTCTTACTTCCGATTATATTGGATAATTTTACCGCTTCTAAAACAGAATATTTTATTCGATAAAATGTCAAATGCTTATAAATATAATGATGATACCATTGCAGCATTAGCCACTCCTGCCGGCATTGGAGCTATTGCAGTTATCAGACTTTCGGGAAAAGCTTCCTTCTCAATTCTTAATAAAATTTTTTATTCCAAATCAGGAAAACCTATTGACATTTCAAAAAAAGCTGCTAATACCATTCATTTTGGAGTTTTGAAAGATGGTGAAACTGTTTTGGATGAAGTTCTGGTAAGTATTTTCGTTGCCCCGAATTCTTATACCGGTGAAGATATTGTTGAGATTTCCTGTCATGGTTCATTATTTATTCAACAAAATATTTTAAATTTATTAATTTCAAATGGAGCGCGGTTAGCATCTCCGGGTGAATTCACATTAAGAGCTTTTCTTAATAAGAAATTAGACTTATCTCAAGCGGAAGCTGTTGCCGATTTAATTTCCTCAGGAAGTTTCGCCGCTCATAATGTTGCAATTAAACAATTGAAAGGAGGATTTTCATCAGAGATAAAAGATTTGAGAGATAAGTTGATAAGTTTTGCCTCGTTGATAGAACTGGAACTTGATTTTAGTGAAGAAGATGTTGAATTTGCAAACCGAACTGATTTAAAACTTTTGGTCAATGAAATAATTAAAAAATCAGAGAATCTTGTAAATAGCTTCGAAGTTGGAAATGTGATTAAAAATGGGATCCCAGTTGCAATTATCGGAAAACCAAATGCTGGCAAATCAACTTTGCTGAATGTTTTATTGAATGAAGAAAAAGCAATTGTATCTGATATTGCTGGAACAACAAGAGATGTGATTGAGGATGTAATAAGCATAAATGGTATCTCCTTCCGATTCATTGATACTGCTGGGATTCGGGAGGCTAAAGATAAAATTGAAGCAATGGGAATTGAAAGAACCTATCAGAAAATTGCAGAGGCTGCTGTCATTGTTTATATTTTTGATGTGAATAAGATTGAAATTTCAGAACTAAAGGGAATTATTTCAGAACTCGAGAAAAAAATAACTGAAAATCATCAAAAATTGATTTTAGTCGGAAATAAGATTGATGAAAATTCTGAAATTGACATTCAAAAGAAGTTCTCATCAATTCCTAAAATTATTTATATCTCTGCCAAAGAAAAGAGAAATATAGAAGCATTAATTAAATCTCTGACAGATTATATAAATTCCAAAAACATTGACCTCAACACAACTATAATTACCAATGCCCGTCATGCTGAAGCTTTGGGTAATTCAGTTATTGCATTAAAGAAAGTTATTGATGGGTTGAATAATAATATAACCGGAGATTTTATTTCCTCTGATATTCGAAATGCTTTGTATCATTTAGGTTTGATAAGTGGTGAAGTCACAACTGACGACTTACTTCAAACAATCTTCTCTAAGTTTTGTATCGGAAAATAAAACCAAAAGCCTTCACTATTCATGAAGGCTTTTGATTTTAGTTCATTTTAAATCTCTACCAAACCTTTCGTTTACGTTTCTCTTTTTTAAATCCTCCTGAATCGGGTTTACTATAAGAAGGTCTATCCGAAGATTCTTTTTTACCATAACTTGGTTTATCAGGATTAAAAGGGCGCGTATTTTCTTTCTTGTGATAACCGCCTGATGAACGTGAACCACCGCCGCCTGAATAACCACCGGCACCTGAATAACCTCTTCCCCCGGAACTTCTTCCGCCAACACCTGAACTTCTTCCACCTCCACTTGTACTTCCGGAAATATCAGCTCGAACGGGTCTGCCTTTATAAACTTCACCTTTAAATGATTCCAGGATTGAATCAACAGTATCAGGTTCCACATCAATAAAAGAATAAACACCCTTCACCTCTATTCTCCCTATAGACTTGCCACTAATATTGGTAACGCTACAAAAGTATTTCAGCATACTTCCTTTTTCGAAACCATCCATAGCACCAAGATTAAGGAAAATAGTAGAGCCTTTGCGGAAACTATCTCCACCATCAGTATTTACCCTTCTGCTGCTATCCACATTAATATCGGGCGCATTACGATAATATTCTAAAAATCTATTGAACTCAATCGAAGCAAAACGTTTTATCAAATCTTCTCTATCAAGATTTTTTAGTTCCTCCATAATATTCGGAAGATACTTTTCAATTTCTTTTTCATTAACCTCCACCGATTGTACTTTATTGATGAGGTTGAACAATTGCTTTTCGCACACTTCAACGCCATCAGGAATCTTGCCAACAGCAAACTTCTTATTTATCTGTCTTTCAATCTGACGAATCTTTCCCGTCTCCTTCATATTAATGATGGCTATGGAAACACCGGATTTACCGGCACGGGCTGTTCTTCCACTTCGATGAGTATAGCTTTCCAGTTCATCAGGCAAATCGTAATTGATAACATGGGTGATATTATCCACATCGATTCCTCGTGCGGCCACATCAGTAGCAATCAATAACTGCATTGATTTCTCACGGAAACGTTTCATCACTTTATCGCGCTGCTGCTGACTTAAATCTCCGTGCAAGGCATCGGCGTTGTATCCGTCCTTAATAAGATTTTCAGCAACCTCCTGAGATTCTATCTTCGTCCTACAAAAAACAATTCCAAAAATATCGGGATTAAAATCAACCAATCGTTTTAAAGCCCGATACTTATCTCTTGCATGAACAACATAATATATATGTTCTATGTTTTCAGCCCCTGTATTCTTTTGCCCCACAGTTAACTCAAAGGGGTCAGTCATGTAATTCTTAGAGATTTCACGAACCTCTCTTGGCATAGTCGCAGAAAACAACCACACTCGTTTATCTTCAGGAGTATTCGATAAAATAGAATCAATATCCTCACGGAAACCCATGTTCAACATTTCATCTGCTTCATCCAACACTAAAAATCCTACTTCAGTAATGTTTATCGCTCTTCTATCAATCAAATCCAAAAGACGACCTGGAGTTGCAACAACAATCTGAACCCCTCTTTTTATCTGACTAATCTGAGTTTGAATACTTGCTCCACCATAAACCGCCACAATTCGAAAATTCTGAAGGTATTTGGCATACGAAATAAGGTCATTGGTAATCTGCATACATAATTCTCTAGTTGGAGCAAGGATTAATGCCTGAGTTTTTGAGGAGTTGAAATCAATCATCTGCAATAATGGCAAACCAAATGCTGCCGTTTTGCCTGTTCCTGTTTGAGCCAAGCCTATCAAATCTCTGCTGCCAGCCTTTAATAATTCAGGAATAGCTTGTTTTTGGATAGGAGTAGGTGCTTCGAAACCTAATTCAGCGATGGCTCTTTCCAATTCATCACCAACTCCTAATTCTTTAAATAAATTCATTTTTCTTTATATAATTATAATTTTAACGCTGCAAAGATACGCTTAATTAACGGATTTTGGGGTTTTATTGCAAATCGAGGGGTATTAAACTCCAAAATAATTACCTTTGCCAACGACAAAAGTAACTATTGAGCAAACGATGGATTTAATGGAAAAGGATAACAAAAGAATAACAAACTCTATCTTATTTTCAGTTGGATTTATCCTCTTTGCCTATGTAATTGTACGGACTTATCTTCTTGCCTTTACCTGGGATGAAAGTTATTCCTATCTGAAATTTGTGAAGAACGGCTTCATGAATCTGGAGCATTTTGATGACATGAGTGCCAATAATCATTTATTGAATACCTTGCTGATGATTATATTTTCAAAGGTCTTTGGAGTTACAGAACTCGCTCTTCGATTGCCGAATGTGCTGGCTTATCTTCTTTTTCTTATCTATTCCGCAAAACTGGTCAGGCATCTTTCATCGAAAACATTAATCATTGGAGCTTTTTTAATCATCAACCTGAATCCTTTCCTTTTAGATTTCTTTTCGCTTGCACGAGGTTATGGTTTATCAATGGCGCTGATGATGGGGAGTCTTTTTTATGCTTATAAATTCATCCAAAGAAAAGAATCTTACCTTGGTGCATTTATTTCGGTTTTGTTTGCATCACTCGCCATCCTTGCCAATTTTACTTTGATTATTTATTTCCTTTCCATCACCGGAATTTTTGTCTTGATAAATTATTTTAGGATAATGGATGATAAAACTTTATCCAACCAAAAAAGAATTATTTTATTGATAAAAGAGAACCTTCTGATTTGTTCTCCACTTGCAATTCTGATTTTTGTTGGTCCGATAATTACCAATCTCAACAATGCCGGAGCTCTTTTCTATGGTGGAGTATCCGGGTTTTGGAGAGATACTGTGTTTTCCTTAATAACTGGTTTGGTTTATGGAAATCCATTTATGAATCATCTAAGAAATGGAATCCAGATTGGTGTTGTGATGGTTTTAATAACTTCTTTGGTGATGATTTTTATCCAACTAAAAACAAATAAACACTCATGGAAAAACTCATTTCTGCTGTTTATTGCAACAGTCGTCTTCTTATGTTTTCTTGCAAATTATGCACAGGGAGCAATTATGGGGGTAATGTATCTGATGGAAAGAACAGGGCTTTTTTACTATCCTCTTTTCATTATTCTCATGGTTTTTTTGTTCGATTTATTAATCCTCAAAAAGAAAAAAGCATTTTCAGGAATCTTTATAGCATTTACTTTGGTATTTATCGCAAATTTTGTTTTGAGCATCAATTTTCATTATGTTATCCAATGGAAAAAAGAAGCCGATGTAAAAGATATGCTGGCTCGGATAACCGAATTAAATACCGATGCCATCGGAGAAAAAACACCTAAGAACATCCATTTATCAATCCCGGTAAATCAATGGCTTTATGAACTTGATATTAAATTTTATCAGCAAAAAGATAAACTGGATTGGATAAAGCTGATTCCAAATCCGGATTATAAAGACTCCGTTTCCGATTACTTTTTCATAGATAAAGGAGATTTGCATAACCTCAAGGAACATTCTTTTAACTATAAAATCATTAATGAATATCCAACCTCCGAAATGCTTTTGGTGGAGGTGAAGAGGTAAAAAAAAGACTTCACAGGTTTCCGAATGTTACCTGAATACGGATATTCGGGCTGAATAATTAATAAAATATAGTCCTCATATAACTATTCTCACCGTCTGAATAGTTGTACAGACCATCAGTACAACTATATTTGTGATGTGGTTGGCATATTCAGACCTCCGGGAAAGTATTCAGACCTTCTGAACAGTTGTACAGACCTCCGGAATAGCGGTTAAGACCTCCTGGATAGTTGTTCAGGACCTCTGAACAACTATTCAGAACACCTTGTTGGCTGCAAAGGGTATCCGTTTACATATTCAGACCTCCTGAATTGTTGTTCAGACCTCTCGTATAGTGGCACATGTCATTCGAATTGTTGTTCAGGAGACTGGAATAGATATTCAGACGTCCTGAATACTATAAATATATACGGATTTCAGAATTGAAACTTAATAAATGGCAATTGATGATAAAGATTTATCAAAAGAACGCCACTATCATTATATATATAAGGGGGCAAATTCCCATCATCATTAAAAGCCATTTTGATATGTCTTTGTTTCAAATCCTTATAATTTGACTCCACGGGAACTTCCTGATAAGCGGTAATGCCAGTATAAAACATGATGGCGGGAGCCTCAAATTCCTTGCAATTAAATAATATGCAATCCTCCCGCTTTAATTCATCGGGTAGTTGTTTGATGAATTTCGTATCCAAACCAACCTTGTAACCATAAGTATCTTTGTTTTCGGGAGAATCGAGATGGTTCTTTTTAATCTTATTCAAATCGAGATGTATAAATCCTATAAATAGAATTATCACCGCAAAAAGTATCCCGGAAACAATAGTATTTTTGATGAGTTTTTTTGTTATAAGATTAAAGATTTTGTCAATCATCGAACCCAAAGCGATATAAAAAACCGGTGCGGCAATCATACAAAAAGCCGTCATCTTGGTTTGAGCTATGGTGTAGAATACATAAACCGCAATTATACTGAAGAATAAGGTGATTCGGATGCTTTTGTCTTTCATCCTGATAAATAAAACCACTAACGCAAGTATCATTATATAAGGCATCACATCGCCATGAAAGTAGATGGTTTTTAATTCTCTGAGATGAAAAAGGAAATCGCCGCTTTTGTTTTCCATCACCTGCGTAAAATGCTGTGCGGCATATTTATATTCGTAAATACTTTCAGTTGGATATTTTATCAGGATATAAATTTGCCAGGGGAGGAAAACAATGATGGAAACCAATAAACTCAAGCCGAAATCAAAATAGTTTCGCAATACTTTTCTTTTTTCTTTTTGGCAGATGATTGCCACAAACCATCCTGTGAAGATTAATAATCCCATCAGCCATTTTACTAAAACAGCGCATCCGGCAAATAATCCAATCAGCACTAACCACTTCCTGTTTTTTGATTTATCATATTCCAGGTAAGCCCAGAAACTGCAGGTTACATAAAAGATAAAAGCGATATCGTTATGGTCAGTAGGATAAAAACCAACAGCAAGTTCATGAATAAAATATCCAAGTGAGAAGAGGAATGCAGCATAGAAACCTGTCCGTTCATTAACCGAAATCTTTCCCATTCTGTAAATGGGGAAAATTAATAAGGCGAGCATAAATGCACTTGGCAATCGTACCGAAACTTCATTAATGCCGAATATTTTTAAACTGATCGCCATCTGCCAAAGGAACAATGGTTGCTTGTGCAGCCAGATGGAATTATGCTGCCATTCCTGGTAATTATAATTCAAAACAGGATGGGCATACAACATCGGTTTGAATGGATTATTTAGCATATTCCTTGCCACCAAAGCATGAAACTCCTCATCCCAGAAATGAAGAAAGTGGTCAAGCCCAGCCATGTAGACAGACAAGGAAAGACAGCCGAGGAACAACGGAATCAGGTATAATTTCTTCTTTCCATCAAGATGAAATTGCACCACGCTCACTGCATAAAGAGTGAAGCCAATTTGTAAAAGAATATCGGAAGAAGGAAGGGAAATCATATTATTTAAGTTAGGCGAAGTTAGGATAAAAATGTATTAGATTAAAAATAATTACTTTTACACGCTGTAATGAATTCTATTAAACAAGATAAAATCCCCGTTTGGCTTTATGGTTTCATACTGATAATTATGTGTTTTATCAGCCGGTTGCCACAGCTGTTAAGCCCATATCTATTGCTTGATGGTGATGAATGCATCCTTGGCTTGATGGCAAAACACATTGTAGATGGAAAAGAATTCCCGGTCTTCTTCACTGGTCAGAATTATGGATTTTCACTCATCGAAAACATTTTCGGAGCCATCGGATTCAAATTATTTGGTATTGGAGCAATAACTTTGAGGGTTTCATTATTGGTTATCTGGAGCATTGGCATCCTCTTCTTTTTCCGAACCTTCTTATTATTAACCACAAAAAGAAATGCCTTCCTGATAACCTTGCTTATGGTCTTGATTCCTGCATGGGCATTGGGTTCGATGAAAGCAAGAGGTGGATATATAACAGCTTTCACATTTACTGCGATAGTTATTTATCTGATAATTAAACTAAAAGAAAGCTCAGGATATCTTTTATCAGTTATTTTAGGATTGATAACCGGCATAATCTACTTATCCCGCCCCTTCTGGTTGCCGGGATTAGTGCCTGTTTTCTTTTATTTATATATTTACAAAAAGAACTTCAAGCAAATATTGGTTTTAGTCCCTTGTGTGATAATAACAATCATTGTTATCAATAAATTATTTATCACTCCTTCCAATGAA
>OCZT010005352.1_pt1 | contig 12835 bp, 30 predicted proteins | sample 1539031 | NCBI WGS metagenome assembly OCZT01 (sample SAMEA3539308, study PRJEB22396) | soil metagenome | biome: tundra; feature: field; material: soil | place: USA | collected 2010-05 | depth 0.15 m | reverse complement strand
ATAAGTTGAAAATTCGGCAATATGCGTAGAGTACGAGTCCTATAAATGGGCAGGAAAAAAATGCGGTTGTAACCGATGCTGAGAAATGGGAGGATCATTTCATATAGGTTAAAATCCTGTTATACAATCATTTTAAAAATATTACCTTAAAACATAAGAGGAAGAATTTTAGTAGATAACAGGGTTAGAGAAAGCTATAGTAATTTTTCGAAATCTGAAGTGAGCGGAACACAGATCGAACTGACACGAAAGAGCAACTCACAAATCTTTGATTAAGGTAAGCTTTTTAAAAAGAGAATAGTATCTTTAAGTAGATAGTTTTGAGAATAATTAGTTGGAGTAATTATCACATTACGAAATCAAGATTCAATCCTGATAGCAATTTTCTCTTTTTTTTACATTTAGTTGATAAAAAGTACACAACAACTATCTTACAGGGTGTATTGAGGTGATAACTAATCCGATAAGAATAATTTAGTTACGACTAACAGTAAAAACTGTGATACTTTACACGTCCGCCAAGACATATTCTAGTTACTTCACAGAGCGATTGAATGGAAGATGTAGAGCTGTTAGTTTTTAATATATAAAATAATAAAAATGATAAGTGTAACAGGTGGTTTCAGAAACAGTTTTAAAGAAAAGATTTTAACTTTCTGTTTTTTAAATAATTTAAATATCCGTAGTTTAGGTAATTTAGGAGATTGTTATCAATTTGACATTAGTGGAGAAATATCTGATATTGATAAATTAGAAAATTATTTACAGGAATTAGAAACTGAAAGAAAAAATAAAAGTTTTTGGTATAAATTATTTAATTAAAATGGAAAGAAAAAAAAACGAATTAGGAGATATTATTGTTAATGGAAAATTAACTGTACGAGAATTATATGAATTTGCAAAAGAAAATAACCGTCTTGATGCTGAAATTCTTTTTAAAAACAAAGAAAGAGAAGGTAAAATGATAGATACAATTTATACAGCTGAGGTATCTCATTTTGGAACCGGTTGGAGTAAAAACACAATAATGATTCATACAATTTACGATAAACAATTTGAAGTTGCTACATGTCAAGGTTAATAATTTTAAAAATATAAGAAATAAAAACAGTAGAAAGTTGGCTTGGAGGTAGCAATCTTTTAAAGAGTGGGTGAGTAGACTACATCAAGTGATATTCCTTATGGTAAAAGTAAGAGAAAATACTGGAGTCGGAAATGCAAAAATTGGACAGACTAAATGCTGTTATTTATATCTGGAATGTAAAGTGGAGAGAGATATAACCCTTTGGTGTAACAACACACTACTGTTTTTTATAAAATATTGTACCCCTGTCATTTGAGATATTAATACCATCTCAAATGTGGTATAATTGCCCTATTCAGGTAATGCAATTCCAAAGTACGTTGAGGGAATCAAGCGGAGTTCTCAGTCCGTAGAAGCGTATAGAAGATGTAGAGATTTAGTTCTCACTACACTGGTCTACAGGAAGTGTTTTTAATATAAAATAATAAAAAATGGAGTCAGTATATATCAATTCATTAGAAGAATTAAAAGAATGGAATAGAGTTCCAACAGGTGATAGACCTTTTGCTTGGGATTGGTATTTAGATTGGATATTTATTGAAGTACTTGAAAAGGTTGATTATGATCTGTTTTTAGATGCTTTTGATACAATGGTTGAATTTACTACAATATGGGAAAAAATATCTGAAAAAGAAGCTATAGAGCGTACTATTAAAAACTTACAATATGTTGATGATAGAAATTCATACTTTTCAGATACTTTAAAACTCTTTCTTAAAGACATTATTGAAAATTTAAATTAAATATATATATGAAAAAAGAATTAACTTTAATAGAGAAACTAGAATCTGTCAAACAACAAGCATTACGTGGTGATTTACAAGATGTAGATTTAGTAACAGATGAATTTGACAATTGCATAAAAGAAGCTCAAAAACTACTTAGCAAAGCACAAAAATGGGATGAACTTGATGAAAAAATTAGTAAGTTTTATCTAGGTCAAACAGATGTTACAGGTGACCATGTATATGATGAAAACGAGTTTGAGGAAGATGAGAATGAATTTGGAGAAGATGGTGAAGAAGGAAGTTTATTGGAAATTGGAGAAATTGCGGCTATTGCGTTTGGCTATTTGTAAAAAGTCTTCTTTTTAGATATTAAAATTTTTAAATAAAAACATGGGAGCAATAAGGTTAAAAACAGGGTTTGAACAAAAAAATCAATTAAAGAAAAAATGTAATTGGTATGTACTTGTTACAGAGGAAAACAGGGAAATTGTTAAAAAATGGAGAGATTGTTCTTATGTTAATTGCTCTGCTAACGAATGTTATGTAGGGTTAAATAAAAACGGTAAAAAAGACCAATGGGGAGTCAAAGCTTTTCATGAATTAAAGCAAAAACATGGTTTCTCGGAAATTACTACAGAACAGTTTTATGATATAATTGGATATGTAAAACCTATAGAGTCCGAAATTAAACTCTCACAACCTTGGGGAAAATTACCTTGGAATTCACTTTGGGAAATGATGGATAAAAAGGTAGTATTTAGATTAAAAAAAGAGCCTATTATTCAACTAATTTGTATTGCATTTAAAAAACAACAATTATATATTGGTGAGTGTTATTCGGATTTAAACGAATTATTCGATCTATACGAATATACAACAGATGGTATTAATTGGTTAACTTGCGGAGAATAATGGGAATTGTTTTAACATATACAAGACATGCAAAATGCAAAGATTGTGGTTATTTAAAAGGATCATATAGAAAGAAAATATGTACAAACGAACATTCTATACATTTTAATGAACATAGATGTTTAAATGATTTAGTGTGTTACAACTGGAGTATAAGTGACAATTTCGAAATAAAAAAAGATGAGTAATTTATCAAAAAAAACGTTAAAACATTTTGATTTTTCAAAGTGTAGAAATGTATATCATTCATGTAATTACCTTGATTATCTTAAAAACAAACACGGGAAATTATTTTATTGGTCTGATCGCTGCGATAAATTAGAGCAATTAATAAAAGAATCAAAATGAGTAAAACAAAACTACATAAAATTATAAAGAAATACAATGAGTTGGAAAAACAACATCGTGATTCTTGGAATTCCAACAAAGGTACTAGAACAGAATCTGAAATGTTTATAGCATCTTACAATTATATGTCAAACGGAAACAAACTGTTTGAAAGCTTAGTAGATGAATTAAACAAAATAGATATTTTTAAACTTTAAACAATTAAATCATATAAAAAACATGAAAAAAAATTACTTATTTCTAGGAATCATAGGATTAGTTTTAATATCATCAGGCTGTAGTAATAGACAATCTTATCCAGTTAATCCAAAAAACGGTGACAATTATGTTGATGACCAAGGTAATAACTGTACATATAATGCTGCTTTAAATTACTGGATTATCAGTTCTATTATGAATGGTAGAAGAGTTAATAGTTATTATTACCCAAGTACTGGTTCATATAGAAACGTTTCAGGTTCAGAAATATCAAGACCAGCAAGCTATTCGCATTCAAGTGAATCAGGTGGATATCATTCTGGTGGATTTGGTTCTACTGGTCACGGTGTTTCTTGTGGGGAATAATATTTAAAAACATAACATGAAAAGAATTAAAATACAACCTAGAAATAATTATAAAGAACTTATTGAAAACGATGGTTTTCACTACAACACTAATTATTGGTTAGAGAATGCTTATTATAAGTTTGATTCTAAGGAAATTGATAACATAGAATTAGCATCAAACGAATGTTATAGTATGTTTGTGTCTGCAGTTCAACATGTTATTGATAATAATCTATGGGAAAAATTAAAAATACCAGCATTTATAGTTCCAAAAATTATTGAAAGTTGGGATAATGATGAATTGTCTTTATATGGTAGATTTGATTTTGCATTTATAAACGGTACTCCAAAACTATTAGAGTTTAACGCTGATACACCAACATCATTATTTGAAGCCGCTATAGTTCAATGGAATTGGAAAGAGTCTGTGTTTCCTGTATCGGACCAATTTAATTCTATTCATGAAAGTTTAATAGAAAGTTTTAAATACATTGGAAAAACATATGATGCAAATCATATTGATTTTACTTGTCTGTTAGATAATTTAGAGGATAGTAGTACAACATCATATATTTTATCTACTGCATCAGAAGCTGGTTTAAACACTAGTCTATTTGATATATCTCAAGTAGCAGTAGATGGTGATAAGTTTTATCATGACTATAAACATTTAGATGTATTATTCAAATTATATCCTTATGAATGGATGTTTAATGAAGAATTTAGTAAAACATTAGGTACATCTAAAACAACGTTTATTGAACCATTGTGGAAGACTATTATGAGTAATAAATATATGTTGGTTATTTTAGCTGAATTATATCCAAATTCACCTTATATATTGAAAGCTTCAGAACAACCTTTGTCAAATGGAAGTTATTGTAAAAAACCAATATATTCAAGAGAAGGAGCTAACGTATCTTTATTTAAAGATGGCGGGTTAATTGAAGAAACTGATGGTGATTATGGTGAAGATGGTTTTATATTTCAAGAACTAGTTGAAATCGAATCTCAAGACGGTAAGTATCCAGTAATTGGTTCTTGGATTGTTGGTGGAGTAGCCTGTGGTATGGGAATCAGAGAAACTGATGGTAGAATCACAGATAACATGGCTAATTTTATACCACATATAATTTAAATTATGAATAAATTTTTAACTATAAAACAAAGATAATATGTTTACAATGATTGCGATGATATTGATGGGGTTAATAATTCTAGTTTTAATTATAATATGTCTTATTTTAGATATAATCTGTAATGTGTTTATTTTAATATCTAAATTATTTACAAACAAATATAAATATGTGAGCTTTACCAACGAAATAATTTTTAAAGAACAGTAATAAATGAATGAGAAAATTAATGATATTTTAGGACTTTCTGAACCTTGGTGTTTAGATTCGGTACTAAAAAGATCACAAAAAGGCTTAGATATTCTACTACATAACTATAATTATGATGGTAATTGTTGGGAAGAACTACAACATTGTCTAGAAAAAATTAATGATTATAGAAGGAAAATAGATAATTATTTAATTGAATATAATAAACCAGAAATAATTGTTGATTTAAATCTTATTTTAAATACCTATAATGGGCTTAGAAAAACTAAAAACGATAATGGTTTAATTTTCTTTAATGGAAGTTGTGATGAATTTGAAATCTATTTTTTAGGAGAAAGGGAATATCGTATTATAGTTGATAATTTTCCTTTTCCTAGACGATTTTACGATACGAGCATTCCGTGGAGAAATCTTGAAGAATTTGAAAACGATTTAAAAAGAATGAAGTTAAAAATACCTAGTAAATTAAACAATTAAAAATAAAAAAATGAAAAAAGAAGATTTAATTAAAGAATTACAGAAATTACCTGATGGTATTGAAATTTGTGTTTTAGATTGGAAAAAAAATCTCGGAGATGATGATGGCTCAGGATCAAGTGAAGGTATTTATCCTTCGTTTGGAATTGGAGTTTATGAGTTAGAACCAGATGAAGCAGAATTTTACAAAGAACAAAATGGTAAAGATTTTATTTCGTTTGCATATCTAGATTTTGAAAACGAAGATTACGATGATAACGGAGTTTTAGTTGTTTAAAAATGAAAAGATCTTTATCTAAAGATATGGTTCGTGTTACTCTCCACATGAGGGAAGATATTAAACCAAAAATGATTATCCCTCGTGGTAAGCCACAATATTTAAAACAATGGATATCAAGAAAATATTATAAGAAAATATTTGGATTTTTCTTTTTTATTAGAGAATACAAAACTAATCTTTAAAAATATGAAATTAAAATTAAAAGATTTAAGTATTGATAACTATGTTACTCAGGGAATAGTTTTTAATATAGGACATAGTGGTGACGGTTACGCAGGTGTTAGTGTTTTGAAAAATATATTTATGTCATTTAGTGAATTTTATAAAATAGATGAAATAACACCACTTAAAATAAATAAAGATTTATTAATAGATGCAGGCTTTGAGGAGCATTATGTTGAATTTGGTGGTACTTATAATTATATTTTAAGAGATGTTACTTTAAATAACGGTTATTTAAAAATGAATACTTCAATACCTTGGTTATATTTTATTGTTGAAGAAGATGAAAGTATAGGTGTTAAACGTAAAATTAAATATTTTCATCAACTACAAAATTTAGTATATGATCTTTCTGAAAAAGAATTAGAACTTAAAAACTTTAATTTAAAATAGATGAAAAAACATTTAAGACTTAAGGATTTAATTAAAATTCTAGAAAAATATGATGAAAACCTACCAGTTGTGATTACAAGAGAAGGAAAAGGTGATCAATATGGTATTTTAAAAACTGACATTAAAATAATAAAACATGCTTATTTTGGCAATGATGATGCTGACGAATCTTTTCCAAACGACGAAGATTTTTTAAACATTGGTAGTTGTTAAGTAAAATAAAAAACAGAAAAATGGGATTATTTGGATTTATAGGAGATATAGCGAGTGCTTCAATAAAAGTTGTTACAACACCAATAACTGTTGTACAAGATATAACAGGTGTTGTTACGGGTGGAGATACAAACAATACAAAAAAGCAATTTGAATCAATAGGCGAAGATCTTTCTGATTCACTTGAAGAGATAACTGGAGAAAGATTTTAAAAATAAAAATCAATATGGGGTTATATGAGTTAGGTGTAATAGAAGTGATAGAAAATACACTTTTGTTTTTGACTATGATTTTGTTTTAATTGATGCTAGTTACGAACAAGGATAATTGGTTAGTAACGTTTTATTTTTTATCTTTAACAAAACTAAAAATATACTATGGAAGAAGATATTCAAAAAAACGACTTAGTCTACTATGTAGAAAATGTAAATAATAAAGAACTTCGTTTAACTGAAGTAGTTATTATCAGTGGAATATGGGATGGAGAAAAAGTGGTATGTACTGATAAAGAACAAACTACTATTAGAAATAAAAAATGGTTAACAAAAGAGTTTCCTGTTATTGATCGTTTTAAATACAAATCAAAATGAAACTATGAAAGATTTTTTTAAACTTTTAATAAAACAATATTTTATTTGTAAACATTTAGAATATATAGTTTTACGAGAAATCTATTGTGGAAAACAATCTGGAGGAAACTACCCAGGTGGATATCCAGTTTTCATGGAAAAAAGAAAATGTAAGGAGTGTGGTCGAGAGTTTTATTCCGACTACTATTCAATCTTTAAAAAGAAAAGATTTTATTTTAAAGATTTTAACCGACGATAAATGAAATCAAAATTTAATTACATAACAGGTGTTTGTGTTTTTGAAAAACAATCTTGGTGTAATCTTCCAAAATATAAAAGATGTGAAGATTGTATTCGACTTAAAGATAAAACCAAAGCTTGTGGTGTTAAAGTTTAAATAAAATTTGGTTAGTCTAAACTATTTTTCTATCTTTAGGTATGAAAAATAAGAAAAACATATTAAAATTTACTCTTAAAGATTACATCTCTGCCAATAGAAAAGGTAGTAGGGATGCTGAGAGAGAAGTGTCTACTGGTTTTTTATCTTTAAAAAGAATCCATCCTTCTAAAAAGACCTATAATAGAAAAAATTTAAAAAATGAATAATTCTTTATTTATTTTTAAACCTCGTAGAGTAAATAAAAGAACTCTAATTCTAAGGAAAAAGTTAGAACAATCAATGACAATAGATCATTTCTATAAAACCATTATAATACCAAAAGATCTTATTTATATTGATTGTTTAATGTTAGAAAAATTTTACCAAGGATATACTGTTGATGTAGTTGGAGATATTAATTTATTCGATGATAATTTAGATCAATTACCTCTTATCAACTTTAATAAAATAACTGGGTTTTTTAGTTGTTCTTCTAACAAACTCACATCATTACAATATGCTCCAAAATATGTAAACCGAGATTTCTTCTGTGGAAACAACTCAACTAGGTTTACAAAAGAAGATGTTTTAAAACAAAGTGATGTAAAAGGAGAAATACGAGTTTTTTGGTAATGTTTTTTTATTATCTTTGTATATAGAATTAAAAACAGTTACTTTTAAAAACAAGAAAAATGAACGGACAAGACTTTAAATACTTAGGTATATCTCCAAACTACAAATATGTTTACCTTTACCAAGATTCTAAAGGAAATATATGTTATAGAGGACAAGTAGGAAGAACAAGTGCAAAAACAGTTAGTACTGAAAGAGAAGCGGCTATTAATGCAGATAGACAATTAATAGAAAAGGGAAGAGAACCTGTTAATATTCTTGTTAGAAAATAAAAATTTCTTTTAAATAATTTGTTTAGTAGATTAAAATTTACTATCTTTAGGTTTTAAAAATATTTAAAATATTAAAATTATGAATTCAAAAGAACAACAGACAGTTGATGCGTTACTTAAAGTAGTTCAAGATTTAAGATCTGAAAATCAAAAATTTAGAGAAGATGTAAAACTTCATATTGATGCTATTAACGCAAAAACTGAAAAAAAACATATACCGATTTCTTTAGAGCAAGATATCTTAAGAACAGCTCAGATAGCTATGCAAGAAAGTATTCAAAAAGTGCTTTCCGGATATGATTCTCCTTTAGCTAAACTTACAACTTCTGTGGTTAACGAAAACTCTACGTTTTTAAAACAACTTATTTCAGAGAGTTTTAACACAGTAATTAGAACCGATGATTTTAAACAATCAATTATTCAAGCATTTTCTCACAAAGTAGCAAAGAGTATTATCTCTAATAACGATGGCTTATTCGATAAGGTTTCTAACGAACTAAAACAAGATGCTATTTTTAAATCTAAAATGGCATTAGCAGTTTCAAATGTAGTTGAAGAGTGTTTGAGAAAATAAGATGAAAAAGAAGAAAGAAGAAAAGAAACCTCGTTTTAATATTGATTTTTACGAGTTTAGTTTTTTAGTAGAAGCATGTATACCTCCACGTCCTATAGCAAGAGCGATGTTTTGGGATAGGGTAATAGATGTTTATTTTTTTGAAATGACCGAAAATGAACGACAACGTTTATTCGAATGGATAAATAGAAATTGTTATTTTCAAGAAAACGTAAAAAAAAGAGAAGAAGATTGCATGTGGTTTTATAATAGATTTAATCCTGATAACCAATATATAATTACTTCTGACTTTAATGGTGAAATAGAAACAAACCAGTGTTTTTTACATAAAAATAGAAATGAAATAGAACATTATTATATAAAAAAGAATGTATTTGTTTCAGAGGAATTTATAACTAAAAAAGAAAAACATGAGTTTTGTGAAACCAGATAAGTTAGTAAAAGCAATATACGAATGTTATCAATTATTATATGAAAACTCCGAACCTAAAGCAGATTTTCAAAAACTGATGAAGAATGCTACTTTAAATGAATTAGGTCAAAAAACTATTGATTATGATTCATATATAATTGATGATAAAAAAGCTTCTGAAATTATTGAAACAGTTGCTAAAAAATATAAAATAAAAGATTATCAAAAGAATATGTTTAAAACTTCTATTATTTTAGGATGTTCTCCGAAATTTAAATTAAATTTAGAAAAATAAAATTATGATACTTTACGAGAAAATAGAAAAATTTAAAAGTGAAGGTTTTATAAATAATGAAACTGAAATTGAGTTACAAATTAAGTTAGCTGAGAACTTATATTTAGGAGATCAATTAATTTTTGCTCGCTCAGTACTTACTAATAATTTTTCATTTTACCTTAGCGATGTTAAAAATGTGTTATATCCTGTAATTGTTTATTTTACAAAAACTGAAGGAAGTGTTTACATCAAGAAAAAAAGTGTTATTCATAAATTTATAGAATTTTGTGAAAACAATTTAAAAATTAAATATAATCTCGATAAATACAACGATGATTATTTATTAGTAACTGATTTTATTAAACAATTTAATTTAGAAAAATAAAATATGTTAGCTCATAATGAACCTTTATCAGTAGATAAAGTCGTACAAATCTTAAGAGAAGAAGGAGTAAAAATAGTTTACAAACCAGTTGCTATTATTGAAATTATGCATCAAAAAGGAGATAATCCTCCTACAATAAGTTGTTTAGAAGAACGAGATATATACGAAGTATATGACAAAATATTTAGGAAGATGTAGAACTATGAACGAATTACAACAAATAATAAACACTTATCCTTCAACTTGTTATACCTGTGAACTTTCTAGAAAACCAACAAACGAAGGATTTACAAGAAAAGGTTGGGTAGGATGTTGTTTGAGAGTATTAAATGCCGGGTTGGTAGGTAGAGATTATGAGCAAATAGAAGGTAATAAAAATAACCTTTGGTTTCAACCTAATATAGATAGTGGAATACGAGGTTATTCAGAACTACCAAAATCCTTTTTTAATGGATGGATATCTTTTTAAAAGAAAAGTTTGGTTAGTAACGATTAAATTTTTATCTTTAGACATTAAATTATTTTAAAAACAAAAACAATTAAATCATGGAATTTAAGGAATTTAAAATCAAGTTTCAAGAGAACTTTAAAAAACTTGTAGAAGGTCAAGATACTTTGTTTGTAACAAATATTGAGAAAGACATAATTTGGGAAACATATCTAAACTCTTTTCCTGAGGATATTAGACAAGAATTCAACTGTAATTGTTGTAAACAATTTTTACGACCATTTGCTAATGTAGTAGTTGTAAAAAACGGAGTAACAACATCTATTTGGGATTTTGAATGTGCTGCGCCATATAAAGAAGTTGTAAAAAACTTAAGCAAATTAGTTTTATCTGCTCCTATACGTGATGTATATGTTACAAAATTTGCTAAAATCGGTACAAATTTCAATCATGAAGAAGTTAAAGATGAATTAGGTAAAACTAAAGAAGTTATAACCTGGGATCATTTTTATCTTGAACTACCAAAAAACTTTGTAGATAAATCAAGTTATTCTGAAGAATCAATAATGGGTCAATACCGCGATGCTAAAAATGTATTTAAGCGTGCTCTTGAAGAAATCACAATTGATTCTGTTGAAACAGCATTAGAATTAATTGAACAAAACTCTTTATATAGAGGGGAAGAATCAAAAGGAGTATTAACAGTATTACTTGGTTTTAAAAACTTATATAAAAAACTACCTGAAAATCAAAAAGATAATTTTGCGTGGATAAATTCTATTAAAAATCCAGGTATTGCAAAAATACGTAATACAGCGATTGGCACATTATTAATAGATATTTCAGAAGGTAAAGACTTAGATCATGCAGTAAGTGCATTTGAAAAAATAATGGCACCTATTAATTACAAACGTCCAACAACAATCATAACTAAAAAGATGATTGAAGATGCACAAAAAACTATTGAAGAGTTAGGATTCGCAGATTCTCTCGCAAGACGTCATGCTAGTGTTGATGATATTACAATTAACAATGTACTGTTTGCAAATCGTGATGCTAAAAAGATCATGAATGTATTTGACGAGCTTGCTAAAGAAACTGCAGTTAATTCTAAAAAGTTTGATAAAATTGAAGAAGTAAGTATTGATACATTTATTGAAAATATCTTACCTAAAGCAACAAGTATTGAATTACTTTTAGAAAGTAAACATCAAAACAACTTAATGAGTTTAGTGGCTCCTGTTAATAAAACAGCTCCTTCTATGCTTAAATGGAATAACAACTTCTCTTGGGGCTATAACAATGATGTTACAGACTCTATAAAAGAAAGAGTTAAAACACAAGGTGGAAAAGTTGATGGAGAATTACGTTTCTCAATTATGTGGGCTGAAGGAGATAAAGCTGATAATTCAGATTTAGATGCTCATTGTATAGAACCCAAAGGAAATAGAATTTATTTTTCGTCTAAAACAAATACTTCTACTTCAGGCGCGTTAGATGTTGATATAACTCAACCAACTTCCTACGGTCACAAAAATATTGTAGAAAACATTACTTGGAGTGTTAAATCAAAGATGCAAAAAGGAATTTACAAATTTTTGGTTCATGGATTCGCTATTAGAGGAGAACAAAAAGGTTTTACTGCAGAAATAGAATTTGACAATCAAGTTTTTTATTTTAACTATAACAAACCTGTAAAAAATGGTGAATATGTTGAAGTAGCACATGTAGAATTTGATGGAACTAATTTTAAGGTTATTGAGAAGTTACCTGCAAATTCATCAACAATATCAAAAGAAGTTTGGAATGTAAATACAAATCAATTCCAAAAAGTATCTTTGATGATGTATTCTCCAAACTATTGGGACGGACAAGGCGTTGGAAATAAACATTTCTTCTTTATGTTAGAAGGTTGTAAAAATCCTAATAAACCAAGAGGTTTTTATAATGAATTCTTAAAAGAAGAATTAATGAAACAAAAACGCGTATTTGAAGCATTAGGAGGAAAGATGAAAGTCGAAGATTCTGATATTCAATTAAGTGGTTTAGGTTTCAACTCGACAACACGTAATAGTGTAATATGTAAAGTAGAAGGATCATTTACAAGAACAATTAAAATAAATTTTTAAACAATTAATAATTAAAACTATGTATCAAAAAGCTAGTAGATTAAAATTAAGATTCACCACTTCAAAAGGTGCAGTAAACACAGAAGATCTTTGGGATTTAAACCTTGAAAGTTTAAATACATTAGCAAAGTCTTTAAGCAAACAAGTTAAAGAATCTGAAGAAGAAGATTTTATTAAAACTAAAACTGCTTCTAACACAGAATTGGAT
>OCZT010005351.1_pt1 | contig 12836 bp, 7 predicted proteins | sample 1539031 | NCBI WGS metagenome assembly OCZT01 (sample SAMEA3539308, study PRJEB22396) | soil metagenome | biome: tundra; feature: field; material: soil | place: USA | collected 2010-05 | depth 0.15 m | reverse complement strand
TTTGAGGGTGCAGTCCGGGCCCCACCGACCATAAACGTGCCTCTCTCGGCATCTGGGCGGCAGGGCGGGTGGTTTTGGGCATACTGCGGTTCCCCGCTGCTGCACTTTCCTAGCATCACCTAGACTCAGCAGGTCATTAGTGGCATGTACCCGTCCGGTGAAACCATCTTCCGCAGTTGAGACCCACGAGTAATACTCCCCGACAGGCGATCTGAGCGAAGATTCGCCGAGTCTGAAGTCTGCTCGACTCGAGCAGTTTCGATAATAGGGAGATGCCTTGTTCCACGACAGTCTGAAGACCATAGGAGATAGCTCCCGTTTGGACAGCTAAAAAGTCATCGACGTCTCTACCGGACGCGGCAGCAATTTGCGGGTATGTGTCGCCGGCCAGCCATCGCCGCCCCCGCGTTCTTCTGCGGGGCGACCGGCGCTCATAGCGCCGGCCCGGCGAGAAGGTCTCATGATTTTTGTTGAACCGTCTTCGACCTGCTACCGCTGTGACTTATGAGAGGTTGTCTCCCCATCGGGCCGGTCGTTCGGGGGATCATGGTTGGCGGCGACGATGAGCCGGCAATTCTGTAAATCTGTCAGGCGCCTGTGCGATAGGAACCATTACAAGCATCAAAAAGCATGAAGAGCGCTATCATGAAGTGCCAGTTGTGGTGGCGGCTCACGCGGATGGGCGGGACCCGGCGAAACCATTAGACCATCTGCATTAAGAGTTGCCTTCTACCCTGACGAGTACGCAACAAGGAATTCCCGGTTCGCGGGTCGTCCAGGTTGCGACGGACGCCGCGCCGCTAACGCAACCATGACGGTTTGTTGCCCGATCCGACGGAAGCAGGGAGGAACCTGTCATCGCCGCTACCGGTCTGTAGCATTTGGCCCGGGCCGACGTCCTCGCTGTTAATTAACGAAGATTCTCGGAGGAGCAAGATGCACGCCACACCCACGGTTTCGCACTGCAGCACGGTCTCATTGCCCAACCATCGCTTCAGCCTCGCCTTGGCTTTCGCCGCTGGCGTCCTCGGGCTGCCGCTGCTGGTCTGGGCCTCTACGCAGGCACAGCAGGTGGCCGGCGAGCCGCCGAAGGTATCCGCCGCTGGAACCGAGGCCGCGCGGAAGATCCACCAATACGGACGACTCGAACTGCGCCAGCCGGTCGAGCACGAAATTGCGGGCGGGCAGACGGACGAGTTCACCGTGGAGGTGCAGGCGGGCCAGTTTCTGCACATTGTCGTCGAGCAAAAGGGGATCGACATTGCTGTATCCATAATCGATCCCAACGGCGAGAAGCTGGCAGTGGCCGATAGCCCCAACGGCACTGTTGGTCCCGAACCAGCGTCGATCATTGCGAAAAGCGCTGGCACGTATCGCCTTCGAATCGCTGTCTTGGATCCAACGGCTCCCGCCGGCAAGTATTCCCTTGAGATCGCCGAGCTGCGCGAACCTCACGAGCAAGACAAGCTTCGAGTGGCAGCGGAGAAGAAACTGTTTGAGGCTGCGGCGCTGCTTGGCGGGAATGCCGATTCGAAACGACAGGCGGTTGAGTTGTTGAGACAGGCTGCAAATGACTGGCATTCTCTCCAGGATCGATATGAAGAGGGCCTAAGTTACCAGGTGCTCGGTGATATTTCCTTTGGTTTGGGGGAGGGGCAAAAGGCGCTGGAATACTACCAACAGGCGCTGCCCCTCGAGGACTTGCTGGGTGACCGCAGGGCGGAGGCCAAGATCCTCAGCTACATCGGCCGGGTCTATTCCGACTTGGGAGAGAAGCAGAAGGCGCTGGGGTACTACCTTCGGGCGCTGCCCATCCAGCGCGCGGGCGGTGACCGCGGGGGCGAGGCCAATACCCTGAACAGCATCGGCCGCGCCTATAGCTATTTGGGGGAGAAGCAGAAGGGGCTGCAGTACTACCAGCAGGCGCTGCCCATCCTGCGTGCGGTGGGCGACCGCGGGGGCGAGGCCACAACCCTGAACAACATGGGCAGGATCTATGACGACTTGGGGGACCCCCAAAAGGCGCTGGAGTACTACCAGCAGGCGCTACCCATGTTCCGTGCGGTGGCCGACCGCGTGGGCGAGGCCACGATCCTGAATAACATCGGCGGCCTCTATGCCGAGATGGGCGAGAAGCAAAAGGCATTGGACTACTTGCAGCAGGCGTTGCCCATCCGGCGCGCAGTGGGCGACCGCGGGGGCGAGGCCACGACCCTGAACAACCTTGGGCAGCTCTATGCCTCGGTGGGGGAGAACCAAAAGGCGATCGAGTATCACCAGCAGGCGCTGCCCATCATGCGGGAGCTGGGCGACCGCCACGGCGAGGCGGTGATCCTCAGCAACATCGGCGCGGTCTATTCCTCTCTGGGGGAGTGGCAGAAAGCTCTGGAGTACTACCAGCAGGCGCTGCCTATCGGACGAGCGGCAGGTGACCGCGGGGGCGAGGCCACGACCCTGAACAACCTTGGGCAGCTCTATGCCACATTGGGGGAACAGCAAAAAGCACTGGAGTACTTCCAGCAGGTGCTCCCGATTCTCCGCGCCCTGGGCGACCGCAGGAGCGAGGCCACTATCCTCACCAACATCGGCGCGATCTATTCCTCGTTGGGGGAGAAGCAGAAGGGGCTGCAGTACTATCAGCAAGCGCTGCCCATCCATCGCGCTGTGAGTGACCGCGCCGGTGAGGCGGCGACCCTGAACAACATCGGTCAGTTGAGTGCCGATTTAGGGGAGAGACAGAAGGCGCTGGAGTACTACCAGCAGGCGCTGCCCATCTTCCGCGCGGTGGGCGACCCGATGGGCGAGGCCACGATCCTGAATAACATCGGCGGGGTGTATGCCAGCTTGGGGGACGGCCAAAAAGCGCTGGAGTCCTTTCGGCAGACGTTGCCCATCCTGCGCGCAGTGGGCGACCGCGGGCACGAGGCAATGGCACTGAACAACATAGGTCAGGTCTATTCCTCGTTGGGCGAGAAACAAACCGCATTGGAGTACCTGCAGCAGGCACTGCCCTTGTGGCGCACCGTGGGCGACCGTCGTGGCGAAGCCGTGACCCTCAACAACATCGGCGGGGTCTATGCCGCCCTCGGAGAGAAGCAGAAGGCGCTGGAGTACTACCAGGAAGTAGTGCCCATTTCGCGCGCGGTGGGCGACCGCGGCAGAGAGGGCATGGTCCTCGGCAATATCGGCTTCGTCTATTTCGAATTGGGGGAGAAGCAGAAGACGTTGGAGTATTTCCAGCAGGCACTGCCCATTCTGCAGGCGGTGGGTGACCGCGAGGGCGAGGCCAGAATTCTTTTCTACCTAAGCAGGCTCTGGGACAACCAGCACAACCGCCCCCTGGCTATTCTGTTCGGCAAGAGCGCAGTGAATATCTTGCAGGGTCTCCGCCGCGACATCCAGGGCTTGGACAAAGACATCCAGAAGACCTATCTCGGCACCATTTACGGCGCTTACCGCAACTTGGCCGACCTGTTGCTGGCCGAAGCCCGCCTGCCCGAGGCCGAACAGGTGCTGGGCATGCTCAAGGAGCAGGAGTTCAAGGAGTTTACCCGCGGCGCTGCTGCTGTGCCCGCCAGCACGCGCACGGCGCCGCTGACCGCGAGCGAGCAACATGCCGAAAGCGTTTTGGCGCAGGGGCTGGAGTGGCAGGCGCTGGGCCACATCCCGGACCCCACCGCCGAACAGCAGGCCCGCTATCAACAGCTCTCGACCGCGCTTACGGCTAACAACGTTAATCTCGACAACTTCTGGCAAGCGCTGCAGGGGGCGCTGCCTCCGGGTGAGGCCCGGCGGGAAACCAAGGTCGAGGCCTCGGCCACGCAGAAGCTGCTGCGCCAGTTGCCGGCGGGCACCGTCGTCGTCTACACCCTGGTGCTGGACGATAAGCTCGACTTGATCGTCGTCCGCCCGGAGGCGATGGCGCAGAAGAGCGTAGCGATCACGCGTAGAGAGCTGGCCGACACGGTCGAGCTATTCCGCGCTGCCATTCGCGATCGCAAGCAAGGCGACGCGCTGCTGGCGCCGGCACGCCGTCTCTACGACTGGATGGTTGCGCCCATCGCCGCCGAACTCGAGGGCGCGCATGCGGCCACCATTGCCTGGTCGCTGGACGGCGTGCTGCGTTACATGCCGGTGAACGCGCTCTACGACGGACACAAGTTTCTGATTGAGCGCTACACCAACGTGATTTACACCCCGGCGGACATCGTAGGCCTGGAGCAAAAACCCGAGATCGCGGCATGGAAGGCGCTGGGCCTGGGAGTGTCCAAGCAGTACGAGCACGAGCTGAATGCGCTGCCGGCGGTGCTCGGCGAGCTGCGCACCATCGTGCATGACCAGCAGGATCGGGATTCGCACGGGCCTCTGCCGGGCCGCATCCTGCTCGACGACGCCTTCACCGAGAAGGCGCTGGAGCAACAACTGCGGCAGCAGTATCCGCTGGTGCACATCGCTAGCCACTTCGTCATGGGGCTGGGCACAGATGAATCGTACCTGCTGCTGGGAGGAAAAGACAAGGGCGGGCAGGGATACCGGCTGCGGCTGAGCGACGCGGCGACGTTGCAAAACCTGAATTTCGACGGCACCGCGTTGCTGGCGCTATCGGCCTGCCAGACGGCGATGTCGAGCAAGGAGGCGGACGGCAAGGAGGTGGACAGCCTGGCCGCCATTGGCCGCCTGAAAGGGGCGCAGGCGGTACTGGCCTCGTTGTGGGACGTGAATGACGCCAGCACCGGCCTTTTGATGGCGGATTTTTACCGGCGCTGGACGGGCACACGCTCGCTGCCCAAGGCGGAGGCATTGCGGCAGGCGCAACTGGCGCTGCTGCAAGGGAAAGGTTCCGGCTCCGGCGATGCCGCCAAGGCCGGGCGCGGCTTCGACCTCGCCCCCTTGTCCGGGGACGCACCCCCGCCGGATGCGCCGGCGTACTCGCATCCTTACTATTGGGCGCCCTTCATCCTCATGGGCAACTGGCAGTAGTTCCGGCGTAGTCCGCTATAGCGGCTCGACGCGCATGGAACAAGGGATTCCCGATTCGCGGCAGCTTTCGAATTCGGTTCCAGGTGTTACGGGATCGAGCGGATCGGGATAGATTGGATTGACCAAGTAACCGGTACGCTGTGCCCGAGGCGTCCTCCGCGGTCGCCCACCGCACGCAGGATGGGCAGCGCTTGCTGATAGTACTGCAGCCCCTTCTGCTTCTCCCCCAACGAGGAATAGATCGCGCCGATGTTGGTGAGGATAGTGGCCTCGCTCCTGCGGTCGCCCAGGGCGCGGAGAATCGGGAGCACCTGCTGGAAGTACTCCAGTGCTTTTTGCTGTTCCCCCAATGTGGCATAGAGCTGCCCAAGGTTGTTCAGGGTCGTGGCCTCGCCCCCGCGGTCACCCAGCGCGCGAAACATCGGCAATGCCTGGCCGCACGCTGCCAGCGCTTCCTGCATCTCGCCATGCTGGTAATGCGTTGCACATTGGCCGAGTAGTCGCTGTGCGTCTTCAGCAGCGGAAGCTTTCTGCTAGGCGGGCGCTGAGGCGAGCAGTATCGGCATCGCGAGCACCGCGACGATGGCAAGTACGAAGTGAGCGCGACGTGGGAGCGTGAGGTTCAAGGTGGAGTGCGAAATCATGGTCATGCCGCGCATTTCTTTCTCCTCCGAAAAACCACTCGCTGGCTGACGGGAACAACGCGTGCCGCTTCCTACAGCTCCTGGACTGGGATCATCGAAGCGACCCGAATCTCCAGCTCAATCAGGGCGTTGTAAGCGCGGTGGGGTAGAGGCCCAATCCTGGCGCGTAGCACCGGGCTGCATACCGTTCTATGCCAACACCACTAACTTCTGTTCCTCACCGGCGATGTCTGACTGGGCTGCCGCGATGGTGATGGCTGAGACGACAATCAGTGCCGGGCAGAGCAAACCGCATCAATGAATCACCTCCGGGCCAGGGGACTTCGGAGCGGGAAGAATCCAATACCTCAGATTCTGGAAGCTGGCCGGTAGAAGATTGCGCAATTCGGGAGGCGCTTCTGTCGTGAAGATCTTCTGGATGTCCGTGAGGATCGTCGCGCTGGTGTCGAAATAGTCGTGCCCAAGAAAACCCGTTTGAGCATCCGATGCATCGACCGTATCCAGGCCCGGTGCGACCAGCAGGTACTTGTTTTGCGCGCCTCCCGCGCGCATGACCCCATGGACGATGCTGGAGAGGATGAGCGCGTCGTCGTTGCCGGAGGCGTAAAGCGTAATACGTTTCGCCACCGGGCGGATCTCACGCGAGAGCAATTCCAAGGTGTCGGCGCCGATGTCCGGTGCGGCCAGAACGACCTGACTGAAAACTGGCCTTGAACTGTGCCGCCGTTCCGCGGCAATGACCTGCATGGCCGAGGTGAGTGCGCGCGAACCCATACTGTGCGCAATAAGGTGAATCTTGGTCGCCTTCGTCTGCTGGGCCAACTCTTCTAGGAATGCACGCAGATGAAACGCGGTCCATTGGACGGAATCTTCGTCCTCGGTATAGGCAAGCACGCGGCCTTGCGACGGCCAGCTATAGAGAATGGGCGCGCCGTCGAATTGCAGATCGTAGGTGAATTGCGCAAGCCTTCTCGCGGCTTCCTCGAAAGTACTGTTGAAACCGTGTACAAAGACGACTACATCTTTGCTCTTCGACCCCTCGACCTTCGCATTAAGCGGCTGGTAAAAGGCGTCGGGAGAGATAGGGTTGACGGCTTGCAGAATGATATGTCGGTCCGCGTCCGGCCGGAATTCGAGGTGCAGCCAGGAAGGGCTTTCGAGCTCGCCCGCGTGGTGAATGCGTGGAATGCTGACATCTGCGGTGCCGAATGAAACTTTGCCGTCTTGCGCCCGAGCATTGGCGAAGCGCATCGCAGGCGTGCTGTTGCCCGTATCCTGCCGGTCGGTCACGTAGAAAATGCGGACCAAATGGCAGTTGGCTTCCTGGGTGTTCGCATTTCCTCTTGTCAAATACTCAGCCGCAGTGTTGCGCGTTGCCGGCTGGAGCTGCACGTCCACTGCAACACCGCTACCGCCGTTCAAGGGAAGCACTACCGGGCGGGAGTACTCGACAAACTGAAGTAAGCTGACGCTTAACGTCTGGGTGCCCGGTAGTAGAGGTTTGCGGGCGAGGAAATACTGTCCGGCAGCATCCGTCTCGCCCACGAGTCGGCCATTGAGGCGTATCTCCGCGCCGACCAGCGCCACGCCGCGAACGTCATGGACGGTCACCTTCAATAGATACTGCAGTGGAGAGATGTCTTGCTGAGCGCCAAGCGCACTGGCCAGCAGCGCGGCTACCACTAGCGAACGCAACCCACATTTTGCAATGTTCACGAGCGGAAACATGGTTGCGCATGATGATAGGCTGCGACAGGCCACGGATCAAGCGGGAACTTGTTGCAGTCCGGCCAGGGTGCCCCCCCGACGAGGCCCGGCCCCGGCCTGGTGCATGAAAGCTTGGAGTTCAGACATGCACCGCTCACAGCGGGGTGAAAGCGGGGCCCGCTAAGAGGTCGCGTTCTGCAAAAGTTTGAGAGGTGTGTCCGCGGGACTCGCGGCCGGATCGAGCATCAGGCCAGCGTTGCTCGCAGGTAGCCCTGGTAAGCAACGCAGAGATTCTCGGCTGTGCCCGACATCTCGGTTGCACGCAGCAACATCTGCGTGTTCTCAACCGTCCTGAAGATGAAGCGGCTGAAAGCCCCGAACGCGATGGGAGTGTTTCCAACCGTCGGCGAACCGCTGACGCCGATCGACGGCATCGACGGACAGATATACACCGGCTTCTCGAGCAGCAAGGGGTTGCCCTTATCGTCGTACTTGAGGTGAAGGACCGGATGCCCCACTTGGTCTCTCATCTTGAGCAGCGCGATCAGCGTTGAAAAGTTCATCGCCCAGCCTACCCGGTCGCCACGGACGGCCGCTTCGTGGTTACCTTCGACATCGCAACTCCGCTGGGCGTGGTGGACGGGCAGCAGACAACGTGGAGGCCGGCCGCGCAAGCAGCCTGGATGTACTCCCGATCTCGCGGAGCAGCTTCTCGCACAATAGGCCAGCTTCGTGGCCCCCGGAGCGCCGCATGTCAGTGCTTCGCGGGCGCGTGGCAGCCTCCGCGCTGGAAGATGAACTGAGTGGCCGGGTCGGGTTTGTAGTGGCGCAGCTCCTCCTTCAACTTCTCGGCCGGGATCGATCCGCCGTAGTCGTACACATTGCCGGAACATTCCAGTTCGCCATCCAGAGCAAACAGCGCGTAGGTGCCGATCGAGCCGCCGCTGTAGCGGAGCTTGGTACCAAAGATGCTCGATTTCTTTTGGATCGCACCTCCCGATTCCAGCGCCTTGAGCAGCAGAATATGTTGCCACGCACCATTGTCGGGTAAAAGGCCCGTTGCAGGATCGATCCCCAGCTTCTGCGCCAGACCGTCTGCGGACAGCACCGCCATCAGGTGCGACGGCGAAGACGCCGGCGACGCAGCCGGTTTGCCCCCGCAGGCTTGAGGTTCCGTGCATCCGTCACCCGGCTTCGAGGGGGACCGTGCGGGTTTTTCTGCTGCAGCTGCTCTTCCGCCGAGGGTGGCTAGATAGGCGTCAATGTCGGCGATAAGGCTGGCTTTCGCGTTCCTGTTGGCCTCCTTGTCCTTTGCATCACTCTTGAGTTCCTTTTCCTTTTCTTTGTCCCGCGCATCGTCCTTGGCTTCTTGGTCTTCCAGGCAGGCGCGTGCCTCGAAGAGCTTGTCCAGGTAAGACAAAAAGGGAGATCGCGATTCGTCCGTCATGCTCAGCGAGTAAGGACCGTAGCTGGTGGGCATCAGCACCCGCACGCTGAGACTGCGCAGTTCCCTGGCTACTCCATCCATGAAGGCTTGGTCCTCGATCGTTCCGCCGACCGGGGAGGTCGACGTTTCCGACGACATCAGCGCGAGAGCGCTCTGCGCCAACGAAAGCGCAGATCCGGCAGGCGTAAAGGACAGTGCCGAACCAGCCGCCGCCGCGGCTTGCTTCTCACCAGGAGCCTTCGCTCCTCGCTCGTTGATGTTTGTCACCGGTGATGCGGGGCAGTACGTGGCCGCGCGCATGCGGAGTTCGTTCATGGTTTCCATATCGGCGCGCCAGAGATGGAAGTCGTCGAAGACGTTTCGGTCAAACGGAACGATGACAACACCGGCCTTAGTGTTCGCGCTGCCGGCATTCACTGTGCACACCTGTCCGGACGGTGGGCTATTGAAATCGGCTGCACCGCCATTAAGGTAGGCTGCGATGTCACACGCGACTGCCTCGCTGTCAGATTCCAGCGCGCGGTAGGTCAACATCTCCGATTCAATCGAAAAGCTTAAGGCGCTGGAACCATCCTGACTTCGGGTGGACGTATTGTCAGCCGAAGTGGGTTTAGGCTCTTTCTGGGCCCACAAGGAACCGGGAGAAACTGCAACACAAATAAGCAGCAGAGCCAGTTGCCCAATCGACAAAACCCCGCGCGCATTGTATGTTGCGTTGACAATTACCATGGTAGTCAACCTCACCCTTCGTGGCAGAGTATCCGATCTATGGTCTGCTGGGAAGAACAAGCTGTTGAACAAGCCAGTTGGTTGGCGAACTCCTCGGACCGCGCACGCCGGCGTCGCTCATGTCTGTGATAAGTTCGTCGAACCTGCTCTCAGCGCCGCGACTGCCGCGGTCCAAAACACCATCCTGCACCAAAAGGGATGGATCAGAGACCTTTTCCGCCGTGGCCATCAAGAACAGTGTGTCCGCTCCGAGCGGCGTTCCGACCTGTTCCTGCTTGAGCAACACGGAGAGAGGATAGACTCCATCGACGCCTGGCTGTGGTGTCTTTGCTTGGCCGTTTAGGTCCCGTTCTGGATACAGCAGAAACGGATTGGCTGCGCAGTCGAAGCCGAATAGATACACATATTTCGGAATAGGAGTTGTGGCAGCGCGCTGATCCGCTGTGGTGACCAGTCGAATATCGTACCACTGGTCCGGATGAAGCAATCCAATGATCGCCTTGTCGCTGCCAGGTTCTGTGACCGAGAGATGGTAGGGCCAGCCTGCGGCCCCGGGGGCGAGCGACGCCGATTGCAGCCATACGCGCAGCTTGCCAAGCCTGACGATTCTACGGTTCAGCGCGAGAACGAGGTTATCGCCGCTCTCCGAGCGATCCGCCAGCCATGCCGTCCTGACAGGGAGCGACACATCGTTCCGGCAAACAACCTCCGGCTGAGCCCCACCATTCAGCGCCGTATCGCTGGGATCTTCCTCGACACTCCGCACGTAGGCATCCGCCTTGTGGGGGGCTAATACAATCTTTCGATCGAAGAGCGCGTATTCTGCGTCGCCACCTCCATTTATCCGCATCGCCAGCAAGTAATCGGCTTCAGCGATCTCTGAAGTGAATCTGAATGCTTTCCGCTGGAAGGGAACGCTCTGTTCGATCGCCGTCTTCAGGGATGGTGTGGGCCCCAGCAAGAGAAATGCAGCGCCTTTCGCTGCGGTTCCCGGGGTAACGGCGTGTCCGCTTTGATTATAGGCGACCCATCCCTGTTCACCATCCACGACAAGGAAGTCGATGGGTTTGACGGCGGGGTCGTCCACCCAGGTAAGGCGCGGAAACGCCTTCGTCGCGACGGCAGCAGCAGACGGTACCGGCTCCGACCTGGAAGCAAAAATTACTAGCCGTGCCGATTGCGGATATACCATCTTCGTAAGCTTGAATGTCTGCCCAACTTTCAGGCTTGCAGGTCCGTCGACAACCTGCGCGGTGGAGATCAGCGGCTGGTCGAGGGGTGGTTTAACTTCAATCAGAGTCTTCTGCCCGCCGGGACCGGCATCCATCGCCTCGAACTGCGTCCCGACATCGAAGCCGGCAGCGCCTCCCATGTCCAGCGTCACCATCGAGCCTGAAACCTTGACAACGTGAACGTGCAAGTCATGCGCGGCTACGGGATCGCCGAAGAGACTTTGCTGGCTTCGACCCTCGACCGATGGCTGCTGGAAGGGCACTGGATCGGCGTGCAGCATGTTCGCAACCTCTGCGACCACATCGCCCGCGCTTAACGTCTGCGTATTGGACTGGAGAGCACGCACTAGCGCTCGCGTAAAGGCACCGTGGTACTGGCGGTCATCCGAATACAAAGCTTCCACTGCCGATTCCGTAGGGGCAGCTGCTGCAATGATGATGGCGTCACCCTTCTGGGGAATCTGCTTCAGATCGAGTTCGGTAACTGTCGTAGGATCTCTCTTCTTCTCCTCTGCCACATCCCGGTCATCATAAGGCAGGAAGCGCTCCACACTGTTGGTGATTCCACGGGCCATCGTGCCGCTATCGCAACTGTCAAAGATTGCGGTCAGATGAGCGTGCTTGTCATATACGATCTTGTCAAAACGCAGCGCCAGTTCCTTGTCGCGGATGTCTTCGGTGCCCTTCCAGGCGTCGATCGGAACGATGGTTTGGTCGAGGTGATTCTTGGAGGAAAGCGTGTCGAGCCGTTGCGATCCGTGCCCCGCATAATAAAAGACGACGAGATCGCCGGGCTGCGTGTCCGCGACCAGCTGGTCGATCGCCGTAAGAATTCCCTGGCGCGTCGCCTGCTGTTCGTCAAGTACACGAATGTCCTGAAAACCATAATTCTGCTTCAGAAGAACCTGCATACTGGCGACGTCGACTAAGGGACCGTGCAGGTTGTTCCAGGTTGCTCCCGGTGCAAAGCGGCTGTCCGGAGCATGTCCGGCAGCAGGCATCGCTAGGGTAGAGTCCGCTGGAGGGGCGTAGTGGTCGATGCCTATCAGCAGGGCACGTCGGGTCTGGCTGTGAGCAACTAGATTCAGGCTAATCGCAAGCCAAAAGCAAATGACTATGCGGCCGGGACGACGCATCAAGAAGGTAACCATGAGCAGTCCTCGGATAAAGTTGGTCTTGCTGGGTGGAGCCGAGTATCCCACAGATTTCGAGCCAGTTCCAGTGCCTTTTAAAAAACCATTGAACAGCGCGCCCGTGATGGCCTTGTTTTCGGGAGTTAAGGCCAATCCCAGATGCTACGATTGCGCGTCCGCAGCGAGTTGTCGAGAGACCCTTCGTGTCTGGCATTCCCGCGGACCCAATTCCATCTGGAAACGTTGAAAATCGGATGAAATTGGCTTAGGCTGCGAGTCATTTACTCATTCGGGACAATTTAGGACAACCATGCCACCACAGTCTCGCATCGTTACTGCGATTCGGCCCTTCACCCGCAGAGGTGTCGGTCATTGGCTTCGCTTTACCTTGCTGCTTACGGTCGGCTGGTATGTGGGGCACCTGTTGAGCGCGAGTCCCTGGCTTACCCAGCTTCGGTATGCGCTGTATCATCGCCAGCTAATGATGCGGGATCGGGCCAAGTTGTATCCGAAGCGCACGGTCCTCATGCTGGTGAATGACGACGACTATTGGGGAGACGAGTTTCAGGCCCGCAGTCCGCTCAAGCGCGACGTCCTCGCGGAACTGCTCGATCGGCTGAACGCGGCGGGGGTTAATACTGTTGCGCTCGATGTAGATCTGAGATCTCCAAGGCCCAACTCCCCCGGATTTGAGTTCCCTGATTATAAGCAGGAAGACGCCAAACTGATCGAGGCCATCGGGAGAATGTGCGCTGCCGGGCGACACGTCGTGCTGGCCTCGTCGATCTCGTTCGATAGCGATGGCTATCGCGAGATGCCGTCAATTTATACGAGCGCCCTGCCGAGTCTGCCGTGCGTGCAGAAGGGATACATCCAGCTTCCCTTCGATATGAGACGTGCTCCGGGAACTCTCGATCTTGCCGGTGGTGGACACTTGGACTCACTCTCGCTCGCCGTCACCGGT
>OCZT010005350.1_pt1 | contig 12837 bp, 11 predicted proteins | sample 1539031 | NCBI WGS metagenome assembly OCZT01 (sample SAMEA3539308, study PRJEB22396) | soil metagenome | biome: tundra; feature: field; material: soil | place: USA | collected 2010-05 | depth 0.15 m | reverse complement strand
CAGATCGACATCGCGCGACGGATGATCGCCAAGTATCCCGGGACGCTGGTCGCCGCGTCCACGGCCGCGGACGTGCGCGCGGCGTTCGCGGCGGGAAAGGTCGGTTCGCTCCTTGGACTGGAAGGTGGACACGCAATCGAGAACTCGCTCGGCGCGTTGCGCGACTACTACGCGCTTGGCGCGCGCTACATGACGCTCACGCACAACGTGACGCTCGACTGGGCCGACGCCGCGCTCGACAGCGCGAGACACGGTGGGCTCACGAACTTCGGGCGCGAGGTCGTCCGGGAGATGAACCGGCTCGGGATGCTGGTGGACCTTTCGCACGTCTCGCCGGCGGTCATGAGCAACGCGCTCGACGTCTCCGAGGCGCCCGTGATCTTCTCGCACTCGTCGGCGCGCGCGCTGGTGGATCATCCGCGCAACGTGCCCGATTCCATCCTGCGGCGGTTGCCGAAGAACGGCGGCGTCGTGATGGTGACGTTCGTTCCGGGTTTCGACTCGCCGAAGGTGCGCGCGCACTCGCTGGCGCGTGCCAGGGTCGCGAGCGACGCACGAAGCGCGGGCCGCGATTCCGCCGCCATCGCGCGCGAGCTCAAGTCGTGGGATGCCGCGCACCCCGCGCCGAAGGCAACGCTCAAGGACGTCGCCGATCAGATCGACTATGTGAAGAAGGTCGCGGGCGCAGACCACGTGGGGATCGGCAGCGACTTCGACGGCGTGGACGACGACCTTCCCGTCGGTCTCGAGGATCAGTCGAAGTACCCGATGCTCTTCGCGGAGCTCATCACCCGCGGCTGGAGCGACGCCGACCTGAAGAAACTCGCGGGCGAGAACGTGCTGCGCGCGCTCTCGACGGCGGAACAGGTGGCCAAGCGCCTGCAAAGGTCCCGGCCGCCGTCCACGAAGACCATCCAGGAAATGGACGGCAAGCCGAAGATGTAACGGCGATCCTCCGGCGATCAGCCGGCGATCATCGCCTCGAGGCGCTTGCGATAGTAGGGCATCATGTCCTTGCCCATCTCGGTGTGGCCGACGACCCACTCGGCGTTCCTGAACGCGCGCGGGTTGGTCGCCTGGCGGAACTGTTCGACGAAGCGCTCGATGCGCGCGAAGAACCAGAGTCCCTCGGCGCTGTTTTCCATGAGGAACTCGGGATGGATGACGCCGTGGCGCGCCATGTTGAAGGCCATGTCCCAGTAGCCGGCGACCTGGCGGAAGGCCGCGTGGTCCGGATGATCGGGCTTGGTGATCTTCATGAACTCGTCGAACGTCTTCGGGAACCAGGCGTTGACCTTCTTGCGGGCATCGCGAAGCACCGGCTCGCGGCGCAGCTCATACAGCCTGATGATCAGCTCGGCATCGTGGTGGTCGGGATAGTCTTTCGGCACAGGTCGGGACCTCGATTTGGTGTGCGGGCGCGGCAGATCAAACCAAAGAGCGAGTGGAAATGTTAACGACTGACCGTTGGTTGGTGTTTGGTGAACGAATTGGTAAACCAAACACCAACCAACAGTTAGTGGTTAACGCGCGGGTAACGGTCCTTCCGCCGGTGGGTGCAGGCCGCTGCAGCCTGCGATAACTTTGTAGTGATCGCGAAAACTACCTCCGGAGTGGACATGAAGAACGTCGTCAAACACGCCGTCGCTCTCCTCGCCCTCGTGTCGCCGCTCACGCTGAACGCCCAGGCGCGGGTCTTTCTCGTGAAACTTGGAGCCGACACGGTCGCCGTCGAGCGCGTCGTGCGCACCGGCAATCGCATCGAGGGCGTGATCGTTCGCCACATCCCCGCGACCTCGATGCTCAAATACACGATCGAGCTTGGCAAGGATGGCCGCGTGACCAGCTACGAACAGGGGAGCTACCGTGCCGACGGCTCGCCGACCCCCGCGAACGCACAGACGGGAGCCGCCGCGGTGGGACTCAAGATGACCTTCGCAGGGGACTCCGTCATTCGCGAAGTACCGGTGAACGGGCAGCCAGTGGTCCGTCGTACCGCTGTTCCCGGAGGCACGCTGCCGGCGATCGCCGGCTCCTGGCTGGCGACCGAAATGCAGGTGGCCGCGACGCGCAAGGACGGCAAGGCGAACCTCATCGGCTTTGCGTCCAGCGCGAACGCCGCCACGAGCCCGGACATACGAATCCTCACGCGCGACAGCGCCGAGATCGTGACCCAGGGATTCCGCGTCGGCGTCAGGACCGACAAGGCCGGCCGCCTCGTCCACGGCGACGGCTCGTTGACCACGCAGAAGTACGATGTGACGCTGGCGAAGGACATGGACGTGCTGGCGCTCGCGAGCGCGTGGGCGTCGAAGGAAGCGGCGGGCTCGGTCGCGGCACCGACCAACACGCCCGACAGCGTCGTCGCCACGATCGGCAAGGCGCACGTCGTGATCCTCTACTCGCGTCCCGCGAGGCGCGGCCGGGAACTCTGGGGAAAACTCGTCCCGTTCGACACCACGTGGCGGCTCGGGGCGGATTATGCGACGCAGCTCAAGACCGACGCCGATCTCGACATCGGGGGCACCCGGATCGCCGCGGGCACCTACACGCTCTGGCTGCTTCCGTCGCAGGGCCAGTCGTATCTGCTCGTGAACACGAGGCTGCAGGACCCGCGCGACCCGATGCGCCGCCTCTGGGGCACGCAATGGGATCCCGCCGGCGACATCGCGCGGATTCCGCTCGAGAAGCACCTGAATCTCCCCACCGACGAAGAGCGCTTTCACCTGTTCATCGACCACGGCATGCTGATGATCCACTGGGGCAACAGCGGCTACGGCGTCTCGATCAAGGGGAACTGACGATGGCGAACCGGCTTCAGCAGCTCCACGCGGCGGGCCAGTCGATCTGGCTCGACTACATCGATCGCACAATGCTGCAGGACGGTGAACTTGCACGCCGGATCCCCGGCGACGCGCTCACCGGGATGACCTCGAATCCGACGATCTTCGAGAAGGCGCTCGCGCAGGGCACGGCGTACGACGCCCAGCTCAAGGACGCGGCCGGCGACCGCACGGCGTGGGAATTGTTCGAACTGATCGAGACCGACGACGTCCGCGCCGCGTGCGACATCTTCCGGCCGGTATACGACGCCGCCAAGGGCCGCGACGGGTTCGTGTCCATCGAGGTGTCGCCGGGCTCCGCGCACGACGCGGCGGCGACGATCACCGAGGCGCACCGGCTGTGGAAGACCGTGGCCCGCCCGAACGTGATGATCAAGGTGCCCGGGACCGTCGAAGGGGCGGTGGCGGTGCGCCGCCTGATCGCCGACGGCATCAACGTGAACATCACGCTGCTGTTCTCGATCGATGCGCACCGGCGCGTGATCGAGGCGTATTTCGCCGGATTGGAAGACCGCGTGAAGACGGGAGGAGCCATCGGCGGCGTCGCGAGCGTCGCGAGCTTCTTCGTGAGCCGCGTGGATACCGAAGTGGACAAGCGGCTCGACGCGCTCGTCAAGGCGGCGGCGTGTGACGCGAATCACGCGGACTTGCTGCGCGGCAAGGCCGCGATCGCGAACGCCAAGCTCGCCTACCAGCTCTTTCGCGAGTGCTTCACCGGACCGCGGTGGGAGGCGCTCGCGGCGAAGGGCGCCCAGTTGCAGCGCCCCCTCTGGGCGAGCACCAGCACGAAGAACCCCGCCTACCGCGACGTACTGTACGTGGAGCAGCTCATCGGGCCGGACACCGTGAACACGATGCCGCCGGCGACGCTCGACGCGTTTCGCGACCACGGCGTCACCGCGAGAACCGTCGATGCCGACGTCACCTCCGCGGAGCGCGTGATCTCCGACCTTGCCGCGGCCGGCATCCCGATTTCGAGCGTCACCGACCAACTGCTCACGGACGGGCTCGCCAGCTTCCAGAAGTCGTTCGAGACGCTGATCGGCGGCCTCGAGGCGAAGGCCACGCTGCTCGGCCGCTCGCTCGCCGCGAGCCGCTGATGGCTCGGCCGTGTGCCGGCGACGCGGCCTGTCCACGCTGACGCGCCGATGCGAATGATCAAGGCCCGCACGAAGATCGTCTGCACCATCGGCCCCACCTCGGCCAGTCCGGAGATGCTTCGGTCGCTGATCGACGCCGGGCTGGACGTCGCGCGCATCAACTTCTCGCACGGCACGCACGACGAGCATTCACGCACGATCGCCGCGATTCGTGCGCTCGCCGACGAGTGCCGGCGCCCGGTCGCAATCCTGGGCGACCTGCAGGGACCGCGCATCCGCATCGGCCAGCTTGCGTTGCCGCGCACCATCGCCGACGGGGACGAGCTGGTGTTCGCCTACGAGCCGCACGCCATGGCGGGCGACGTGCCGGTGACGTACGACAACCTGGCGCACGACGTGAACGTCGGCGGCCGCATCCTTGTGGACGACGGTCTGCTCGAGTTCGAAGTCCTCGCGGTGCGCGGCCACCGGGTGACGGTGCGCACGCTGCACGGCGGCCCGATCAAGTCGCACAAGGGGATGAACCTTCCCGGCATCGACGTGTCGGCGCCGTCGCTCACCGCCAAGGACCGTGCGGACATCGATTTCGCCATCGAGCACGACCTCGATTATCTCGCGCTCTCCTTCGTGCGCAAGGCCGACGACATCCGCGCGTTGAGGGCGCTGCTGCCGAAGGGTATGCTGATCGTTGCGAAGATCGAGAAAGACGCCGCGCTGCGCCGGCTCGAGGAGATCCTCCATGCGAGCGACGCGGTGATGGTGGCCCGCGGCGATCTCGGCGTCGAGCTGCCGTTCGAGGAGGTTCCGCTCGCGCAGAAGCGCATCATCGGACTCGCGAACCGTTTTGGCCGGCCGGTCATCACCGCGACGCAAATGCTGGAGTCGATGATCGAGCATCCGCGGCCGACGCGCGCGGAGGCGAACGACGTCGCCAACGCCGTGCTCGACGGCACCGATGCGGTGATGCTCTCCGCGGAAACCGCCGCCGGCCTCTATCCGCGCCTTGCGGTGGAGGCGATGCACCGGATCGTGATGGCCGCGGAGACGCTTCCCGTTGCCAGGGGCACCGGCATCGACCGGCTGGAGCCCGGCACCGCGTCCACCGAGGAAACGATCGCGTCCGCTGCCGTGACCGCGGTCCGCCTCCTCGGCGCGCCCTCGGTGATCGTCTTCACCAAGAGCGGATTCAGCGCCCGTGTCGTCGCGGCGCGCCGTCCGAGCGTACCGATCGTCGTGCTCACCGACCAGGTGCGCACGTATCGCCAGCTCGCGCTCGTATGGGGCGTGGTGCCGTTCCTCGTGCCGCACGCCGGCACGTACGAGGAGATGGCCGCGCTCGCGAAGCACGTGCTGCTCACGGAGGGGATCGCCAAGACCGGCGATCGTGTGGTCGTCACCGCGGGAGTGCCCTTCGACGTGCCCGGCACCACGAACAACTTGAAAGTCGAGACCGTGTGAAACTGACGTTTCTCGGCACCGGCACGAGCTTCGGAGTGCCGCAGGTCGGATGTGCGTGCAGCGTCTGCCGCTCCACGGATCCGCGCGACAAGCGCACGCGCGTGGGCGCCGTCGTCGAGTCGCACGGCACCAGGATCCTGATCGACACGCCGCCCGAACTGCGCCTCCAGCTCATCGCGGCCGGTGTCCACAGCGTGGACGCCGTGCTGTTCACGCATGACCACGCCGATCACACGCATGGCCTCGACGACATCCGCGCGATCTCGGTGCTGCGCGGCTCGCCGCTGCCGATGTACGGACCGGCGGAGACCCTCGCCAGCCTCACCCGCAAATTCCCGTACGTGTTCGACGATTCCATCCGCCCCGCGCCCGGCTCGAGCAAACCCGAAGGCAGCGCCCGCACGCTCGAGCCCGGCGTCACCGTACGGGTCGGCACGCTCGATGTCGTCCCGCTCGCCGTGCCGCATGGCGCGATGCGCGTGTTCGGCTATCGCATCGGCGCGGTGGGTTACGTGACGGATGCGAAGACGATTCCCGACGACGCCTACGCGACGCTGAGCGGCGTGAAGGTGCTCGTGCTGAACGCGCTCTTTCACGAATCGCATCCGACGCATCTTAGCTTCGACGAGGCGGTCGCCACGGCGCGCCGCGTCGGCGCCGAGCGCACGTTCCTGACCCACCTGACGCACAACGACGCGCATGCCGACCTGGAGGCGGACCTCCCCGAGGGTGTCTATCCCGCGTTCGACGGCCTGCAGGTGGTGGTGGAATGACGCGCCGTCAGGGTTCTCCCGGCTACGCGCCGTTGATTCGCGCACGCTGAACAGCCAAGTTTGAATATGACTTCCAACGACATTCTGAAGCGCATTCTCGCGCCGGCCGCCTCGATCGAAGGCGCTGCGCTCCGCATCAATGACGCGTCCGCGATCGCGTCGCCGCGCATGGACGAACTCGCCCGCCTGGCGGTGTTCGGCAACGAGTCCGAGCGAGCTTGGGCACGATGGGCCATCTGGGAACTCGGCCAGGCGGTTGGCGTGCGGTCCTCGTCGATCCACTCGCTCTACATCGCCCGCGGACGGGGCGACTGTCACGGATTTACGGTGCCCGCGATCAACGTCCGCGGGCGCGCCTATGAGACCGCCCGCGCGATCTTCCGCACCGCGATCAAACTCGATGCCGGCGCGTTCATCCTCGAGATTGCGCGCTCCGAGATTGCGTATACCGACCAGCGGCCCGCGGAGTACGTGGCGGTGATGCTCGCCGCGGCGCTGCGCGAGGGGTTTCGCGGACCCGTCTTCATCCAGGGCGATCACTTCCAGGTCAACGCAAAGAAGTTCGCCGCCGATGCCGCGGGGGAAGTCGGCAACGTGAAGCTGCTCGCGACCGAGGCCATTCACGCCGGCTTCTACAACATCGACATCGACACGTCGACGCTCGTCGACCTGTCGAAGGGCTCGCTCGCCGAGCAGCAGCGGCTGAACTACGAGGTCGGCGTGGACATCACGCGCCACGTGCGCTCGCTGCAGCCGAAAGGCATCGACATCTCGCTCGGCGGCGAGATCGGTGAGGTGGGCACCGAGAACTCCACCGTGCAGGAACTCCGCGCGTTCATGGACGGTTACAACCGGACGCTCGCCGCACAGGCGCCGGGCGTGACGGGCCTGTCGAAGATCTCCGTCCAGAGCGGCACGTCGCACGGCGGCGTGGTGCTCGCCGACGGGTCCATCGCGGACGTGAAGCTCGACTTCAACACGCTTGAGGCGCTTGGCGAGGAAGCGCGCCGGGCGTATGGCCTCGCGGGAGCGGTGCAGCACGGCGCATCCACGCTCCCGGACGGCGCATTCCACAACTTCCCGCGCGTCGAGACGGCCGAGATTCATCTCGCGACGGGTTTCCAGAACATGCTGTACGACCTCATCCCGGCGGCCCTCCGCGAGGAGATGTACGCTTGGCTGCGGAAGAATGCCGCCGACGAACGGAAGTCGGGCGACTCGGACGAACAGTTCATCTACAAGACGCGCAAGAAGGCGCTCGGGCCGTTCAAGGAGAAGCTGTGGGCCGTGAGCGGCGACGCCGCCACGGCGCTCGACCGCGCGTTCGACAAGAAATTCGAATTCCTGTTCACGCAACTCGCGGCGGGCGGCACGGCCGCGCACGTCAAGCGATTCGTCACGGCGGCGCCGATGCATCGTCCAGCGCCCGTCGAGACCGCAGGTGGCATGACCGCCGCGCCGGATGACCCGGATGCCGGCGAGTGAATCCCGAGAGGAGAACCACGCCATGAGAAAGTTGACCGTACTGGTTGCCGTGCTCGTCATCGGCGCGTGTGACAAGTCGAAGCCCGAACTCGACAAGACGCTCGCCCAGATGCAGCAGATCTCGGCTGAAAAGGACTCGCTGCTGAAGGACGTCATGCAAACCTCGCAATTCATAGCGGACGTCAACACGCAGCTCGCGACGGTCAAGAGCCTGAACGCCGGCAAGCCAGTGAAGGGCGCGGCGGCGACCGCGGAGACCGGCAAGACTCCGGCGGAGCAGCGCGACGCGATCAAGGTCAAGATCAAGCAGCTGACGGACCGGCTCAACGACGCCGAGGCACGGCTTGGCACGAGCCGCAACCGCGTGAAGGATCTCACCGCAAACAACGCCGCGCTGACCTCGCAGCTCGTGGCCTACGATTCGACCATCGCCGCGTTCAAGACGATCATCGAGAACCAGAAGACCGAGCTCGTGTCGCTCAACGCGCAGCTCGCCGCGCTCCAGACCGAGAACGCCGCGCTCAAGCAGGACAAGGCGCAGCTCACCACCGAGAAGACCCAGCTGACCGAGGAGAAGTCGTCGCTGACGACGGAGCGCAACACGGTCTACTACGTGATCGGGACGAAGGACGAGCTGCTCAAGAAGAAGGTCATCGACCAGGCGGGGGGGACGCTCGGCATCGGAAAGACGCAGGTGCCGGCGCGCGACCTCAACCCGGCGGACTTCACCGCGATCGACAAGACGCAGGTGAGCGAGATCGCCTTTCCGAAGCCGGACAAGAACTACCGCGTGATCAGCCGCCAGGACGTCACCGCGCTCGAGACCGCGCCGGACAAGAACGGGCGGATCCGCGGCGGACTGAAGATCACCAACGCGGACAAGTTCTGGGCCGGCTCGAAGTTCCTGATCATTCTGGAGCAGTAGGCACCGCGTCTTGGCCACCGCCGGGATCCCGGGCGTGGATCCGATGGCGCGCGGCGGGCGGACCGGGAGTCCGCTCGCCGTCGCCGGCGCATACGCCCGGGCGTTGTGGGACAAGGCGGGAAGCGACGACCTTTTCTTTCTCGCCGGAGGCGTGGCGTTCGGCATCCTGGCCGCCGGGGTGCCTTTCGTCCTGCTGCTCGCGTCCGGGCTCGGCTTCGCGCTCAACACGTCCGACGAGGCATCGCACGCGGCGGCGGTCGAGTTCATCCAGAATCTCTTTCCGGCGACGCTCGGCGGGACCGGCTCACTCATCGACCCCGTGATGCACGAGGTCGTTCGGACGAGAGGCACGGTCGGCGTGTTCGGCGCGGTCGCGTTCATCTGGTTCTCGACCCGCCTGTTCGGATCGATGCGTTCGGTGTTGCTGCACGTGTTCGAGGTGCCGCAGGGGCACGGGATCGTGTGGGGGAAGCTGTTCGACGTCGTCCTCACGCTGGCGACGACAGTGCTGACCGTGCTCTGGGTCGCGGTGAGCGCGTACATCTCGCTGGCGCGTTCGAGCGGCGTCGAGGTGCTCAGCAGCTGGGGGCTACACGCCGAGCAGGTGATGCTGCCGCTCACATATGTCGTGGGCCGCATTGTCGCGTTCGCGCTGCTCGGCGCGTTGTTCACCGTGCTCTACAAGCTGCTGCCGAACCGCCCCGTCCGCTGGAAGCAGGCGGCGGCCGGCGGCGTGGCCAGCGCGCTGCTGTTCGAACTCGCGCGAAGCGGATTCTCGTTCGCCATGCAGCACTACAACCCGGCGTCGTGGTACACCGGCACGCTTGCCGCGGTGATCGTGGTGATGTTCTGGGTGTATTATGCCGCGCTGATCTTCGTGCTCGGCGGCGAGTTCTCGCAGGTGTACGAGCAACGGCACCTGAGCCTCCAGGAGCGCGCCGGCAGATGACGTCCCCGATGATCGACCTGCGGAGCGACACGGTCACCAAGCCGTCGGCGGCGATGCGCCGCGCGATGGCCGAAGCCGAGGTCGGCGATGACGTGCTCGACGGCGATCCAACGACCCGCCGGCTGGAGGAGCGCACGGCCCAGCTTCTCGGGCAGGAGCGCGCGCTCTTCTTTCCCTCGGGATCGATGGCGAACCAGGCGGCCATCTGGACGCTCGCGGAGCGCGGCACCGAGATGTATGCGCACGACGATTCGCACATCGTGAACCTGGAAATGGCAGGAGCGTCCGCGCTCGCGGGAGTCCAGCCGCGGCTGATCCAGGGCGCGCCTCGAGTGACGCGGGAGACGCTGGTCGCCGCGATCCGCCCTCCAGGACGTGATTTTCCCCGTGCGTCGCTGCTCTGCCTCGAGAACACGCACAATGGATCGGGTGGCATGGTGACGCCACTGGCGGAGCTCCGCGCGCTGGCGGCGCTCGGGCGATCCGCGGGGTGCAAGGTGTTTCTCGACGGCGCGAGACTCTGGAACGCCGCCGCCGCGACGGGCGCGTCACTTGCGGATTTTGCCGGCTGCGCGGACGCGACAATGGTGTCGTTCTCGAAGGGACTCGGCGCGCCGGTCGGCGCCGCGCTTGCCGGCTCGCGGGACGTCATGGAGGCGGCATGGGAAGCACGCAAGCGATTCGGAGGCGGCATGCGGCAGTCGGGCATCATCGCCGCGGGCGCCCTGTACGGCCTCGAATACAATCTCTCACGGCTCGCCGAGGATCACCTGCAGGCGCGGCGCTTCGCCGCGATCGTGGCGGAGGCGAAGCATGCCGTGGTCGTACCGCCGGAGAGCAACATCGTCATGATCGACCTGCCGGAGGACATGGGCGCCGCGGCATTCGCGAAGTCGGCGATGGCACGCGGCGTCCGTGTATCGGTCTGGACGGCGTCGCGGGTTCGCACGGTGATGCACCTCGACGTGACGAGCGCGGAAGTGGAGCAGGCGGCAGGCGTGCTGCGGGAACTATTGTCCTGAACGCCGAACTCAACAGGAGAGCACCATGGCAGTCCAGCATTCCGCCGCGTTCATCGCACTCGTGGACGACGCGAAGTCGCGAGTGAAGGAAGTGAGCGTCGTCGAGACGCTCGAGCGCCTCGCGGCGAATCCGGACGCCGTGCTGATCGACGTGCGGGAAGACCACGAGTGGGACGCCGGACACGCGACGGCGGCGAAGCACTTGGGGAAGGGCATCATCGAGCGGGACATCGAGGCTGCCGTGCCCGATTACGGGGCTGAGCTCATCCTGTACTGCGGCGGGGGATTTCGGTCGGCACTCGCGGGAGACGCGCTGCAGAAGATGGGGTATTCCAACGTCGCGTCGATGGCAGGAGGGTGGAGATCGTGGAAGGCTGTTGGGGCGCCGACAACCACGTGAGGGGAGGGGGGAGAGGCGAGTCCAGAGGGGAGTAGGCGAGTTAGAGGGGGGAGCGGCAAGAAACGAGAGGGGAGGGGCGAGTCTCCCCACTTCTCATGTCTCAGTTATCCGGTCGCCGTTCTCACCACTCTAACTCCCCACTCCCCTCTCGTTTCTTGCCGCTCCCCACTCGAACTCGCCTACTCCCATCTGGACTCACCCCTCTCCTCTGGACTCGCCTCTCCCGTCTCGCCTCGCCTCGCCTCTTCCCCCTGCAGTTGGCAGCGCGACCAGACGGTCATATGTTCCACCCATCCCGCCATAAGGAGCGCGCTGTGCCTCTTTCCCGCAGAGATTTTCTCGTCACGGTCGGTGCAGGCGGCGCCGGGCTCGCCGTCCTGCCTCTGGTAGGCGCCCGCGGACGCGAGGCGCTGCGCGCGCAGCAGCCGGGGTCGCCCATCGCAACCCGCCGCGCCGATCGCGCGCTGTCGTCGGCTCCCGGGATGATCCGAATCGACTCGAACGAGAATCCGAACGGTCCAGGGGTGCGCGCTTTCGAGGCGATGCGCGGGACGTTCTCCGAGGCCAACCGCTATCCGGTGGTGCTCGAGGACGAGCTCACGGCCGAGATCGCGCGCACGCTCGGCGTGCGGCCGGAGAACATCATGCTCGGGTGCGGCTCGAGCGAAGTGCTGCGCAGCGCCGTGCAGGCGTTCACGTCGCCGACGCGCGCACTCGTCTCGCCGTCGCCGTCGTTCGAGCTGGCGGCGGACTATGCGCGCTTCGCCGGCGTGCCGGTGAAATCTCCGCGGGTCGACGCCAGGCTGCGCACCGATCTCGATGCGATGGCCGACGCGGCCACGGGCGCCGGGCTCGTCTATCTCTGCAACCCGAACAATCCCACCGCCACCGTCCACGGAAAGGCCGCGATCGCCGGCTTCGTCGACGTCGTGGGGAAGAACTCACCGCAGACGGTCGTGCTCGTGGACGAGGCGTACCACGAGTACGTCGAAGATCCGGCCTACGCGACGGCGGTTCCGATGGCCCTCGACAACCCGCGCGTGATCGTGGCCCGCACGTTCTCGAAGGTGTTCGGCATGGCCGGCATGCGGGTGGGCTACGCGGTCGGCCGTCCGGAGACGCTCGCCCGCATGAGGGGCTGGATGCTCGGCTCGAGCGTGAATCAGCTCGCGCTCGCGGCGGCGAAGGCCACGGTCGGCGACCTCGCGCGAATCGCGGACGAGAAGAAGAAGAACCACGACGCGAAGGTCTTCACGGCGAAAGCGTTCGCCAGCCTCGGATACGAGGTAATCCCGTCCGACGCGAACTTCATGATGGTCGACATCAAGCGCGACGTGAAGGCATTCAAGGCGGAATGCATCAAGAAGGGCGTCGCGGTCGGCCGCCCGTTCCCGCCGCTCGACACGCACCTGCGGGTATCGGTTGGAACAATGGCGGAGATGCAGAAAGCCGTCGAGGTGTTTCGAAGTACCCTGGCTGGCTGAGGAGTCGGACGGCAGACGGCAGACGGCAGACGGCAGACGGTGGACGGCGGAGCGCGGTTGAGAAAACGTGCTCCGCCGCCTACATTTAGGGTGCTCCAGGTCCCAGAGGGCGCGAGCCCGCCAACTCCGCCAGGGCCGAAAGGCAGCAACGGTACGTGGTGTCTTGCGTCGCTTTGTCAGGCCTGGAGTATTGCGCGGGGGATCACACGAGAGTGTGGCCCCCGCGCTTTCCTTAACCGATCAATGCGGGATGCGGGGTTGGAATGCGGCATGCGGGAAAGCGCGATGCGGAATGCGGGAACGGCTGCAAATGCGGCACCCGCATTCCGCATCGCGCTTTCCTGCATCCCGCATTCCCGCCCCGCATCCCGCATCGGGTCGAAGTTCCGCGTCCCGCA
>OCZT010005349.1_pt1 | contig 12838 bp, 15 predicted proteins | sample 1539031 | NCBI WGS metagenome assembly OCZT01 (sample SAMEA3539308, study PRJEB22396) | soil metagenome | biome: tundra; feature: field; material: soil | place: USA | collected 2010-05 | depth 0.15 m | reverse complement strand
GATAATGGAAAAAAGAATAAACTATGTGTTTGTAGTTGTAAATCAGGTATTTGTCGATTTTTCTTTTTCATTTTCTTTTTCATTTCTATTTTTTTTTGCCAATATGTATTTCCTATAAGTTTTACCTCCGGAAAATTCAAGTATATCCTTTTTTACCATGCTATAAATACACTTTCGAAGATCATCTAATGGAACATCACCTAATCTGTTGCTTATTTCCCCGATAAGACTATCTGGATGAACTTTAAGATCTTCTTCAATAAGAGCTTTTAAACGATGAGGTTCCATAGTGATGAGTGATGGCTTTATATTAACCTTTGCACTCTGTATTAGCTTGGGATTAATAAGATACTCTGTCCCCTTTTTGTTACCTCTGGAAATAATAATTCCGTATCCGGTAAGTCCGGTGATCCATGTTCTTAGTCTATCGTCGCCTGTAAATTGAAGCTCTTTTGATAATTGCGTCGACAATATCTTCCTTTCTCTGACAATTACCCCTAATGCAATCATTTCTTTCTGTTTCAGATTAAAATGTTCAGAAATGTATGAAATAAGATGAAGGGAGTTTTCTTCAATAATTTTACCCTCCTGTATAACTTTAGTCGAATCATATTCAGAAATGATCTCCGGAAATGGCTTCCCGAACCTGCTATTGACTTCGTATATCATATCATACCCTGAGCCTTCACCCTCCATAAGATTCAGATCATGAAAAACATTTATTAAATGTGGATTCCTGCGCCGACGCTGATGAAGTATATTATTTTTGGTAACACCCGTTGGGAGACCCCCTGGGTTAGTAATCTCAAGTCGGTTTTCATAGACTTCAATAAATATATCACCGGATATAGTATAAGATTTATGAGCAAAGGCATTAATAAGTAGTTCACGGATGACTTTCTCGGGATAATGCCTGATTTGATCACGAAACATCCCCTTTGGAAGTTCATGAAAATATGTAAGTTCAACTGCTTTCCTTTCAATATCAAGGATTAGCTCCCTGGGATTAAGAGCATAATCGTGCCAGACTTCCTTGCGTACCTTTACATCATTCTTATCGTGAACAATATACTGTACAGTAATAGGATAGGAGATCCTGGTTCTTTGTCGTGGATAACCAAGCCACAATATTCCCAGGTTTGTAAGATATTCACCATCAACAAAATTATAATATTCAAGTATTTCAATATCTATTTTGTTTTTGATGTTTTCAGTTGTTTTAACGGAGGCCCTTATATCAGAAACGAAGGAGCTGATTTCTGAAGGGTTAACATCTGAGATCTTAATATTCTTTGAAGTAACAAGCTCCCATTGGAAAGAATCCTTCTCAGCAACCAGGTGGCTTATATCTTCGCTGCGTACAGGGTGGCATTCATCTCCAACTCTGATAAAGATCTTCCCGTCAGAAGTAGTTGCGATTGACTTAGTAGAGGGGATGACATTTAAAATGAAAAACTGCCCCCCATTTTTATGTTTTTGAATTTCTGAACTGGTAATAGCTGTGTTGAAACACAAACTGCGTAACCTGGTTATAGTATTATTGATCTGGTCCTGAGTAATTTTTTGATTTACAGGAGGTAACTTTGTTTTATCATCAATTCCAATATAGATTATTCCTCCCTGAGAATTGGCAAGGCAAACGCAGGTCCTTGCAAGATCAGTTAACCCATTGTCTCCTTTTGTAATCTTTTGGAGACTCTTAAATTCTATAATGCTGTTTTCCGTTTCCATTTATGCAACTTTTATTTTGCCAGTCATTAACTTTGGAAGAAGAGTATCACGGAGCTGTATTAAGGTTCTGTTCTGCGATAAGTTCTCTTGTACTCTCTCTAACAGAGGTGCTGCAATGTTTTCAAATAAAGAGAGTGTGTTTTCATCAGGAATTACAGTTGTGTAATCACCAATCCTAGTTGGAGAAGTATGTTTAACAGTTGAACCAGTCGCACCTCCTAGAATATAGTGTCTATACTCAGGTTGTTGCATTATAAAGTTTACATAGTATTTAAGATGTCCGGCAACTTTGAAAATAACTTTACCAAGTCGTTGGTTATGCAATAAGTTTTTCCCTGCTATTTCAGGAACCAATGCAGAGAATCCAAGAGTATCGCCCGCTTTACTTAAATCTGTCATAGTGACAATTAAGTCATTTTGTTCTAAAATATAATTCTCTGGTATTTCTCCACAATAGTATTTGAGTTTGGTCTCATTGAATCCTCCGCCTATTTTGAAATTGGCTGGTGTGAGTAGAATGTTCTCATTCTCTTCTTCTGAAAAAAACTCGCCCTTAAATGCGTATCCATGTTTAATATCAATTATTGTATTTAATTTTTGCCTAAACCACCCCTTAGGTAGTCCACGCACCAAATCACCATCAAACCCAGGGAATCGGAAATCTACAAACCACTCTTTGAAGATTGCCTGGGCAATGGTTTCAAGGGTTTTGTTCATCTGGAGGTTGAGTTCAATCTTGTCGTCAAGAGAAGAAAGGATGAGTGCCTGAGATTCCTGCTCAAAAAGGTTTATAGGCAAAATCCATTCAGATTTCTCTAACTGTTTCCAATCAGCTCTAGGCATGTGCGTACCTGTACTTCCTGAATTTGCGATTGAAGTAAATTCCTCAGATGCAATTAAATAATATAAAAAACTATTGTTTACACTTTGTTTATTCTTAATTACGTATATATCAGTGGAACACACCCCCCCGAATTTAGGCTTATACACCTTACGAAAGTATGGCCGAAGTTTCCCATACAGAATATCTCCAGGATAGAACCGAAACTTATTACTTTTTACATTTTTTGAACTCCCTATCCCATTTAATCTCAGTACTTGTTGTTCAATATGTTCTAATCCAACATATGGTAGATCCTCTCCCTTGGGCACGAATTGTTCTTTCCGCAATGATGCAATATCTTCTAATTTATATTTCTTCCAGGTGCTTATCATTTAACCAAGAACAATTGGTGAAAGTGGTGGATTTCTATATAGGTAAGAATATGAAGCTTTTAGGCCATATCCCTTTCCCATAAAATCTCTTATTAGTTTGAAGTGGTATTCCCCAAGTCGTGGATCAAATAAATATTCTGTGGTAAAAGACTTAATATTCATTTTACTTTTAAAAGCCAGACTTTCTTTAGGTGTTTTATGTGGAATTGCTATAATTCTTACTTCATTCTCATAATTAAATGACATTCTTTTTTTTAGTATTAATTTAAGTTGTTGGTCTCCTATATTATTTTGCTTTATATCTTCAATTAAATCACCATATTTGATCGTTATCTTTGAGAACTCTCTTGTTGTTTGATAATTAACTTTCCCAATGTAAATATCACATCCTTTTATCTTTTCCAAAGCTGAAATTAATTTTAAAACATTAATAGTTAATCTCACGCCGTCTTCTTTTGGAGCATAGACTTTCCAAAAAGCTTCGCTGCTCTTAGTTCCCGATAGACAGAGACAAAAAACTTTGTCTTTCATTGGAAGTGCCTTAGATTCGTTGGAAATATTGTATTGCCTTTCAATATAATATCTCTCATATGGATCTCTCCAAGTTGAAGGATTTAAAAAAACTAAACACTCATTTGTAAGAAGTTCAAGGAATCGATCAATCGTAGTAAATCGAAAAAGTGAAATGTATTCTGATAAAAAAACTTCTTTCGTTAATCCAATAAATTTGACCATAGTCCAATATTTTTAGAAATATCCAATCTTAAAAAGATTTTTTTCAATTAAAACATCAAGTTCATTGGATTTTACCATTCGTTCTTTAAGGTCAGAAGTAAGTTTGTTCATTTTCTCCCCGAATAACTCACCGTCAACTTTCACATCTTTAAAGTCAATATATCTTCCTGGTGTTAGAACAAAGTTATTCTTGCGAACCACATCCAACGTTACTGATTGGCATAGCCCAGGTACATCATGATACTTGCTTTCCCAATCTTTACTCCTCCAGTTATGATATATTTCTCCTATGGAAGCGATGTCTTCATCAGAAAGTTCTTTCTGCCTTCTGTTGATCATTGTTCCTATCTCACGGGCATCAATAAAGAGGAATTGGCCAGAACGGTTCCGATATTTACCATTGGTCTTGTTTCTTGCAAGAAACCATAGACAGGCAGGTATCTGAGTATTGTAGAAAAGTTGTGTGGGTAAGGCAACCATGCAGTCCACAAGATCGTTCTCTATGAGATTCTTCCTGATTACACCCTCAGTCTTAGTATCACTGCTCATACTGCCATTTGCCAGGACAATTCCTGCTGTACCTCCCGGTGCCAGTTTACTTATGAAATGTTGCAGCCAGGCATAGTTAGCATTTCCCGGAGGAGGCACACCATATTTCCATCGGTGATCATCCTTCTGAATCTGGTAGTCACTCACATTGAATGGAGGATTAGCCAGAATATAGTCAACCTTAGTTTCTGGGAGCCTATCATTCAGTAGTGTATCACCTAGCTCAATCTTTGCCTCAATACCTCGTATGGCGAGATTCATTCTGCATAGTTTGTATGTTGTAGAATTGCTCTCCTGACCGAATATACTGATCTTGCCCTTACGGTGTTCATGCATTTCAATGAATTTCTCACTCTGGACAAACATGCCTCCACTGCCACAGCATCCATCATAGACTCTCTTTTCAGCTTCTGGAGCTAGCATCTCAACCAGTAGCTTAACGATGCTCTGAGGTGTGTAGAATTGCCCTCCCTTTTTACCTTCGGCATCGGCGAACTGGCCCAGGAAGTATTCAAAGACAAATCCCAGGACATCTCTGCCCTTACTACTCCCTGTGCCGTTCCCACTTAGAGTAATTGACCCAATAAGGTCAATCAGCTCACCAAGTCTCTGCTTATCAAGTGCCGGTCTGGCGTAGTCTTTAGGCAGTACTCCTTTCAGAGTTGGGTTATCTTTCTCAATGGCATCCATTGCCTCATCAATGTCCTTACCTATCGTTGGGAGCTTTGCACGTTTCTGTAACCAGGTCCATCTTGCTGACGGAGGAACATAGAATACCCGTTCTGCTGTATATTCGTCTTTGTCTTCAGGGTCGGCACCAGTGGTTTCGCCCTCTGCCTTCAATTTATTATAAAGCTCCTCGAAGGAATCAGATATATACTTCAGGAAGATCAATCCAAGTACAACATGCTTGTACTCGGCTGCGTCCATGTTATTACGTAGTTTATCGGCTGTTTTCCACAGTGTTGTTTCAATCTTATTAATTTCGGACATCCTCAGGTTAGGTTATTGACATTGAAAGATTAAAAGTAAGAAAAATTTACTTAATACCTGAGTGACAAACAACGAGGTTGGATGTAAAGTATGTCGTACTTGTTAATTTTAGTCCAATTTTTCATATATTTATGGAAACAAAATTATAGACGACACAGACAGTTAAGTAGTTAAATAATAGATATTCAGTGTAACGCTGTTATTCTTGCACCAGTAAAACCGCTAATTTAAACAATCACAGGAATAATAGGCAACACGCTCACGACAGACGTGGGCTTTGCTTATTGTGATTGGGGTGCTTAGCGGTACCTACGGTGCAGTAAGATTTAAGTCCACGTCCTTATTTTATATGTAGTTGATAATGAGTATAAAAGAATTTATAAGATTGAGCATAAGAGAAAAGGTTGAATTTTATTACTCTTTCTTCTTTGAAAAATTTACTCTATCATCTGTAGAGTCCAGCCTTTACAAACTAAGAATTATTAAAATACTTGAAGATGAACTTAATTCTTATTATTTTGATTTGAACCGCTGGTATTTAAAGAACAATTCGAATTCAAAAAGCATATCAAAGTTACAAAGTGATCTTGGTCACCTTACTGATAGATGGGGGACAGATTGGGCGTGGATAATTCATCACATAATTCTCGATTTTTTAAATATTGGTATTGCCGATTATTTATTCAAAAAATATGGAACAAATGTGCTAGTATATAAGTGGTTGCCTCATAAGTATTTTATACTGGCTGAGGAAGTTTATTTAAAGGACACTAAGACCAGAGAACCAAAACTATTCCAATTGGATAAGTTACTAAAGGATGGAACTGCAATAAATCTAAAAGCTTCTAAAACAAAACCAAATATAGGGGTTACACTATGGAATGATTTTGATAATGAGACATATGATGAAATATGGGATATGACCGAATTAAGAAAATATGATGAATATATGATCTGGGATAAAACTAAGAAGCATTTTGTATATGATGAGGAGATGTTAAAGAGGGAAGAAAAACGGTTAGGAATAAAAGGCACAATCAAAGTGACAATAGGCGATAAGACTTTTGAAGTATAATATAATAAGAAAAATATATGCTGCTGCAACAAGGCGAGAAATAAAGCCAAATACAGCCTTTTCAACGCAGAGGCTTAAAACCGAGTTAAAATAACTTTTAAAAATCTAAATATCAGATATTAATTCCGTTACAAAATAAAGTTCTTTACCCGACAAAATTGAATATGAAAAAACTAACAGTCATTTTCGGTTTGATAATATTAGTTACAGCCTGTAACATTTTTGAAAACAAAGAGAAAAAAGCAATTGAAATTTGTCAAAAAGCAAAAGTCCAATTTGAAACTGACCTCGCTTTGACAAACGTTTTTCTAAATACTCTTGGACTTGATGTCAACGCGACATGGTTGGACTATGCTAATATGGTAGCAAAGAAAGAAAATAATAAAAAATATGGCTGGAAAGCAAGAGCAACTGGTGAAAGAAATATTTATCTCGTTAGTTTCGTTGACCAAAACAATTGGGGACATCAATGGGAAGTTGATTCTGAACAACAAATTGTTAAGTCTGTAAATGAGAATGAATATTTAAGTAGGAAATATGGTATGTCAAGACTTGATCCCGATGGAAATTTTCAAATCACAAACATTACCACAGATACATTGAAACTTGAAAAAAAGTACAGTTATTATTCAGAAAGTAGTTCAAAAGAAATTGTTTATATGTTCAAAGCAAGTGTCGTAAATAAAACTGGAAAAAAATTGACAGGTGCAAATATTACTGGAAAATTACATGTGATTTTCAAAGAAAAAACCATAGAAGGGATTAGTGATGAAAATTATGAGTTTCAATCAAAAATTTCAAAATCAAGCCCATGGGAACCTGACACAAAAAAAGATTTTAACATACAGACTATTGGTATAGAAGAAATCTATGTGGGCTATAAACCAGAATATGTATTTTTTGAAATCAATTTAGAGGCTGAAGACCCAATTGGGTTTAAGTATGACAAGAACATTGCTGAATATGACTTAAAGAGTAAATGGGGAAATTTAAAAAAGCATGATTAATAGAAGGGACTAGCATTAACAAAGCACAAATGGTTTTAAGCACCTTCTACCGATGCAGTGAGGCCCTTGGAGAAATCCGGGGGTTTTGCTATAAATATAATAGGTTAAGTTCTTAAATGTCAAGATTTTTGAAGGTCTTCTTTCAGTCACACGAAGCCAAAGAGTTGATTGAAAGATTTTGGTCAATTAGAAATGACATTGATCGAAATAATCTTACACCTCACTTTGACTTGAAATAATTTTTACTACCAAATGAACTATAATGCTATTTATAATTATTATATATAATAGTTGTGCAAACTGACCTATTTAAAATAAAAAAGAACTTTAGAAATGCTTGGAGTACTAAGTTCAATATAATTCTATCCTTATAAAACTGACACAAGGGCAGTTACCAAATTTATCTCTTTTTTTTATTAACTTCTTTGTTATACCTTTATTGTCTTACCTAAAGATTCAATACTGGGTAAAATTTTCAGAAATGACCAGAAGGCTTTTGCAAGAGTTAACTCGACTTCGAATTAGGGAAGCTAAATTGCTTCTTAAAACCAAAAATTATAGCGGCGCTTACTACTTGGCTGGATATTCAATTGAATGTGCTTTAAAAGCTTGTATCGCAAGAAAAATAAAAAAAGGTGAAATACCCGAGAAAAACTTTTTGAATGATTTCTATAAACATGATTTAAAGGTTTTAGTGAGACTGGCTGATTTGGAAAGCAATAGGCAGAAACTTGAAACTACAAATACTGAATTTTCTGTTAACTGGGCAATTGTTAAAGATTGGGATACAGTTAGTCGGTACAAAACCTATACAGAAATCCAAGCAAGCGAACTCTATAATGCAATAAAATCAAGAAAAGGAGGAGTATTACCATGGATAATGTTACATTGGTAGATGATCAATATAATGAAGGCAAGAAGTTGATAGAAGCACTTGATAAACAAGGGGAAAGGTATCCCATTGTTCTTTGGATAAATGATCCAGAGAAAAATGATTGGATATTACTTTTTGGGATTCCTAAGCTTAAAATTACCGGAGTAAAAAAAATATTTACTATTATGCATAACGTTTTAATAGAGAACCATATTAATATCTCATTGAATACTATTACGTTGATTGATACAACCAATCAATTATGTACAGATTTAAAAGTGATGATAAATACAAGGAATGAGATCGGCAAAATTTCTTTCTTCGGGAATATAATTAATGGAAGACGATTTCCTGATTCAATTATCTATCGAGTTAATTGAAAAGTATCGAAATTAGAATTGCTGCAACACTAATTATGATTGCCGCAATCGAAAACCACCAACCCCATTTCAAATTTTTTATTTCTAAATCAGTTTTCTTCCTAGCTTTTTGATTATCTGCTTCCATCTGGTGTCTTTCGTTTATTTTATCTTGAATAGGTTTAGTATAACCACCTTCGGTTAAAAGCGTTGCCCCTTTATTTTTAATCTTTAAAATAGTTCTACCACCAGATGCATCAGTACATATAATTACTTCATCCTTTCCCATTTCTTGAATGCAGGCGTGAAAAACTCCATTTGGTAGTGAGATTTTTAAACTCTGAATAATACCATTAGAAACAATCGAATCGCCATAATTCTCATTCAGGTACATTAGAATTTTATCCTTCAGTTCAGCAATTTCTAGCTCGTCCATATATTGTGTATTATTGAAAATGTCAGCTTCTGAGATTTCGTTGCGCCCAATTTTTGAGTTCATCCATTTTGCGTCTTTTTTCTCCAAAGTTTTCAGGTTCCCAAATTCCTTTTTCCCAATTATAGATTATACGAATTTCGGGTATCTTGCTATTATCTTGAATATTATCCGAATTATAAAATGCATCATTAACTTTTTCAGAATTGAGATATTCAATAAGACTATCAATTAGTGAATTGGCTTGTTGTTCGTTTACATCACCTTCAAAGACAATTTCAATTCCTCTGTTCTTATCTGAGAATCTCAATAGAATACTTTTCCGTTTATCAGTTTGCGTTCCTGCGTGTAAAATCTTAATTGGTAATTTTGAGATGCCGGCCCAAAGAAGCTTTAGTGCCGCTTTTAAGATAGCCCACGCCGCATTACCTAAGATACCACCTGCTATACTACCATAAACAAATTCCGTCGGAAGCTGGTTTATCCAGATAGTTACATCATTGATGACAGTTGATTCGAAATGATTCCAAGGGCCCTTTTTTAGTTCTTTTTTATTAACTCTTACGGGTTGAACTAATTCTGTAAAATCTGCAATTAGCTCGGATGGAATATAACTCTGGTATGTAATATTAATTTCCTTCATGTTGTAAGATATTTTTCTTAGGTAATGTTATTATTTTAAAAGGGTTTTGATTTGTTCGTTATAGTCATCTTTAGATAATCGGATATCATTCATGTTTTTCCCAATTACTAGTCGTTCAGCATTTTCATATTGGAAGACATTATATTGTCTAGGATTAAACGTAATAGGGAAATTTCTAATTATTTTTTGAAAATTGTTTCCAATATTTTCAGAAATTGGTATTATTCTTACCAGATAATTACTATCAATTGGTAACATAAATGAACTCGCAACAGTGGTGCCAATTACAGGTCTATCTGATGTAATAAATTCAATTTTACTTTTGTTGGAATCAACAATAATTATGTCGTTAAAATGCGATTTAACTAAATTAATGGTCAGTTGTAAATGCTCTTGGATGAAGGCTTGTTTATTTTCATTTTTTTGAGATGAAATAATTTCATCCATAGTTTTCGTTTCAAAAGGAAATAGAATTTCACCATTTTCTGAATATACATTTGATGGCGCTGGCGAGTCATGCCTTTTGATTAAATCTGTCCAGAAATCATTGAATTTATTAAACCAAAATACATTTCTTAGATATAAACTTATTATGGTAATTATAATCAATTCTCTTTCTTCCAAGGAAATATTTGTGATTTTCTCGTTTGTAATTAGTTTGTAAAATTTATTATAATCTCTTTCGATTGTTGTTGCATAAAGATTTTCAACTGATTCTCTTCTTTTTGGGTCACATGATTCAACCGTATATAGTTTTGTTTTTTGACAAATCCTTTCAACATTATTCTTATATAATTCACTTGAGTCCAACTTATCATATGTGGATACGAAAAAATGAATCTTTTTACCTTTAGTTTCACTTGAATTAGAAAATTTCATCATGTAAACTTGAGGAACATAATGATGATGTTTAGACTCGTGATTAGTCATTTCTACGTTGTCTTGTGGTGAAATGTAATTCTTCAAATCTCTCAGGTTTCCCTTAAATAACTTTTATTCATTTTTATAAATAAATATTATTTCATTGGGGGTTTCCCAGCATCATTAAGTTTAGCATTAAGAGCAGCTTTTTTCTCTCTAGCTCTTTGAGGTTGAACAAAATAAAAGTCATAAAGCATTTCGATCACTTCTATATTCCATTCTGCTTCCCCCGGCTCTACAGGAATAATCTCGCCAGTTGATTTACTTTTTTCCGGATGTGCAGCGAAATTTCCAATATTTCTAACAGCGTCGATACTGTCGCTTAAGTAAGTTGGAAGTGTACCGCTATTCAATACTTGCTGTATCTCATCCGAAAGATTTCCTTTCTTAACTAAGGCTTTCTCTCTAAGAATTAACTGAAGACATCGTCTGCTCAGTGCAGCACTAGCTTTTGGGCTATCTTCTAAGATGATACTTGCTTCGAAATAATCTTCTGAAAATTCTCTTTGCACTTCAGGAGGAATAGGTTTATGTATAATTTTGGGTTTGATTAAGTATGACTCTTCTATAACTCCGGGCATACCTGATAATCCTATTCCAATCAAATTTACCCCCTTTAAATGATAAATATTTCTTTTGCATTCAAAACATTGTCTTTTTAGAATTGTATACTCACCGTCAATATCATCACCTATTCTAATTTCCTCGTATTTATCAGAAATACTTACAAAACAATATGGACAGATCATAGCTTAATTTTTTATTAAGATATGAATTTTCTAAATAACTTAAAATAATATTTATTTATTTAGTTTAAAATCAATCTGTTATGAAGCGTATCAAGCAATTGGGTGGTCAACTGGACAATTATTACACTTGTGGCAAGAATGAATCTGTGGTCCAATGGCTTTCATAATCACCCTTAAAGGCTGCTTGTGTTGTTCTAATTAACTGAATTGATTGATTTATTTTTAGCATAATATTAATTACCATCAAAATATAAACTCACTTATAGATAATGAGTTCAAACACTTTTAATAAATTGCTTTAATGAAAATGATCATTTATATATCTATTAATATTTAGCATATAGAATAGAATTATATTAAATATTATACTAACTTTAAGGCATTATAATGGTTATTATTAAAGTCCAATAGTATACTTAAATGTAATGTCGATGACAATAGTAAGGAATTACAGAAAGAATCCTGAAAATATAACCTTTAATGAACCTCCAAAGCTCCTTAAAAGAACAATTGGATACCTTCGTGTAAGTACGTTTGACCAGGATACTGAAAAGAACGAAGCGAATGTGTTAAAATTTGCCAATCAAAAGGAGCTGGGTCATGTTGAATTTATCACTGAAAAGATTAGTGGCACCAAGTCTTGGAAAAAGCGCAAGCTTTTTGATGTGGTCCAGATGTTAAATGCTGATGACGTTTTAATCGTTCCGGAGCTTAGCCGACTTGGTCGTTCATTAGTCAATGTACTGGATGTACTGAATGAGCTTTCCAATAAAAAAGTTCAGGTCTATTCGGTAAAGGAGGATTTCAAACTTAACGGTGATAATATACAATGTAAGGTCATGCGTACAATGCTGGCTTTGTTCGCTGAAATTGAACATGATTTGATTGTTGCAAGGACTATAGAGGGTATTGCTGCAGCAAGAGCAAAGGGTAAGATGTTAGGACGACCTAAAGGCCTAGGAAGATCTCGCCTTGATAAGTTTGAGCCAGAAATCATCGCTTTAATGAAAAATGGATCACAACGGCAATTCATAGCTAAGCGTTACGGAGTTACCTCGGCAGGTCTATTACATTGGCTTAAAAGACATAAATTAGATAATATTGCACCTGCACCTTAACTATATGGAAACACGAGCATATTCATATATTAGATTTAGTACCAAGGAACAGAAAAAAGGTACTTCATATAAAAGACAATATGCTGACACTGTAACAAATAATTCTTGATTTTTGCTCTTTTTCTAATCTTGAGTTTAATGGAACTGATAGATATTGATTTGGTTTTTTTGTGTAAGGTTTTTCTAGGACGAGACACAAGCCCGTTGTCTCGGTGGTTAAATTGTCCTGACTAAAAAAGACCTTAAAGAAAGACGACACCTGTTTGAAATGTGAAAGTCAATGTCTGCAATACAATCCTGATGGGCAGGAGATAAGAGTGTCACCTTGGATTATTAAATTTCTTAATATTAGCACGTTAATTGCAACAAACCAAATTTATACTATTAATTCACTTTTTACAAATATCTCTTTGCCCATCTTTATAATAGTCTGATT
>OCZT010005348.1_pt1 | contig 12839 bp, 9 predicted proteins | sample 1539031 | NCBI WGS metagenome assembly OCZT01 (sample SAMEA3539308, study PRJEB22396) | soil metagenome | biome: tundra; feature: field; material: soil | place: USA | collected 2010-05 | depth 0.15 m | reverse complement strand
CTGGGACCAGGCGCTCGATCTCATCGCGCAGAAATTAATTACCATCGCCGCCGAATTTGGCCCCGAGAGCGTGCTGCCTTACTCCTATGCGGGCACCATCGGCCAGCTCGGCTTCGGGTCTATGGACCGCCGCTTCTTCCACCGGCTCGGTGCGTCGCAACTAGCGCGGACGATCTGTTCGGAGGCGGGCGGGGTGGCCCTCAAGACCGTCTACGGCGTCAAGCTCGGCACGCCGCCCGAGGACTTCGCCCACGCCGGCCTCGTCATCGCCTGGGGCGCGAACATCCACGGCAACAACATCCACCTCTGGCCCTTCGTCGAAGAGGCCCGGCGCAACGGTGCGCGCCTCATCGTCATCGATCCCTACCGAACGCGCACCGCCGCAGTCGCCGACGACCACCTCGCAATCCGCCCCGGAACCGACACCATGCTCGCGCTCGCCCTCATGCATGTCATCTTCCGCGAGGGCCTGGAAGATGCGGCGTACATGGCGGAATGCACCGACGGAGCCGCGGAGTTACGCGCCCATGCGCTGAACCCGCAACACGCCCCGGAAGCCGCCGCCGCAATCACCGGCATCGCGGCAGAGAAGATCGTCGCCCTCGCCCGCGAGTATGCCCTCTGCCTGAAACAGACCGGCAAGCCTGCGGTCATCCGCCTCAACTACGGCATTCAGCGCAGCGAGAATGGTGGAACAGCCGCGCGCGCGGTCGCCATGCTGCCGCTGGTCACGGGCGCGTGGAAGCACAAGGGCGGCGGCCTGCAACTCTCCACCAGCGGCGCGTTCCCGTTCAACAGCGAAGCGCTGCAGATGCCCGAGCTGATGCGCGCAAGTCCCCTGCGCCGCGACGCCCGAATCGTGAATATGAGCCGCCTCGGAGACGCGCTCACCGGGATCGGCACCCCCGGCCGCGAGTCCGAAGGCCCGCCGGTGAAGGCGATGTTCGTCTACAACTCCAACCCCGCCGCCGTCGCACCCAATCAGAATGCAGTCCTGCGCGGAATGATGCGGATGGATCTTTTTACGGTGGTCCACGAGCAGTTCTTTACCGACACAGCCGACTACGCCGACGTCCTCCTGCCCGCGCCGACGTTTCTCGAAGTCAAGGACGTGCAGGGCGCGTACGGCCACCTCTTCGCGCAGGTCTCGCAGCAGTCGATTGCGCCGCTCGGCGAGGCTCGAAGCAATGTGCGGATGTTCGGCGAACTGGCGCGGCGCATGGGCTTCACGGAAAGCTGCTTCGCCGACACCGACGACGACCTGATCGATCAGGCGCTCCGGACTGATTCCGATTCCAATTCCGACGCCTCGTGGCTTGCCGGCATCACCCGCGAGCGGCTGGAGCGCGAAGGCCACGTCCCGCTCGCGCTGCCCGTGAACGCCGACGGCGAGACGCTGCCATTCTCGACAGCGGACTGGTTCCGCACACCGAGCGGTCGAGGCGAGTTGACCCCGGTCCCGGTCTTCGTCCCTCCCGCCGAATCGCGCGGCGGAATCGCAGCCCAGGCGGAAGGCAGCAAATATCCGCTGGAATTCTTGCCCCGCAAGTCGGACAACTATATGAACTCCACGTTCGCCAACATTCCCCGCCACCAGAAGATGGAGGCGCGAACCTCGGGCGCGCTCGAGATGCATCCCGCCGACGCTGCCGTGCGTGCGATAGCCACCGGCGATGCCGTCGAAATCTTCAACGCTCGCGGCACAATCTCGCTGCGTGCGCAGGTCGGCGAGATGGTCCCCCAGGGCGTCGTCGCCGCGCGCCTGGGCTGGAACAAGCTCTCCGGCCTGAACGGCGAAGGTGCCGCCAACGTCAACGCCCTCACCAGCGAAACCCTCACCGACATCGGCGGCGGCGCCACCTTTTACTCCACTCTGGTCGAGGTTCGGCGCTCAGGTCAGCTCACCTGATTTCGCGGCAATCATATCAAGTCATATTCGGTATGATTGAACTGGCACGCCTATGGAGGTCGAATGAGGACGACGAAAGTACTGTCGATCACCCTGCCTGAACCAATGCTCGCCAAGGCCAGGAAACGGGCCAAGAAAGAGAATCGCACGATGAGCGAGCTTGTGCGTGAGGCCTTGCGCCAGTATGACGATGTGCAATGGCTCAAAGAGGTCCAGGCCTATGGCGAGAAGCGGGCTGTCGCAGCCGGCATTCTTACCGAGGAAGACGTAGATCGCGTAATTCACGAATACAGGGCCGAAAAGCGCGCGCGCGAGGAAATCAGCGTTGCAAAAACCCGTAAAGCCTCCTGATGCGCGTGGTGCTCGATACCAACATCTACATCTCCGCCTTCAGGTCCGGTGGCAAGCCAAAATCAGCCTTTGAACTGGCCATTCTAGGGGCTTACACACTCGTGGTCAGTGAAGCTATCCTGATGGAGATCGAACGCGTCCTGCGAACGAAGTTTGGATGGCCTCGGTCAATCCTCGGGCCGACTTTAGAGCGGGTCGCGGCGAGAGCAGAACTGGTGAGCCCAAAGGTGCCGATAACCGACTGCGTAGACCCGGACGACAACCGCATTCTGGAAGCGGCGGTAGAGGGTCGCGTGGATTTCATTGTGAGTGGCGACAAGCATCTGCTTCGCATAAAGACATTTCGCGGCATCGACATTTTGACCGTCAGCGACTTCCTGCTACGCATCGCACCCGTGACACCGGAGCGCCGGTAGGTATTTCCTCCCGAGCAAAAGCCACACAGCCAACGTCTTTCCGGAACCCCAGTGATTTTTCGAGCGGCCCCGGACTCGCACCGAGCCCACCGCTCCCATATAATCGAGCTTTCCCCAGGAGAGCTGCCGGGGCGCAATTTTTGACAGCAATGAGGGTGTGCGTATCTTTACCGTAAAGCGAGTGAGCGAAAGTTTCCTGAGCATCAAGTTAAAGTCCGTGCGCACGCGCTCCAGCCGCTCTCGCATTGCTCATGCCATTGCCTTTCTGGCCGTTCTGGCTGCGATTCCTTTCCCGCCCGCGCGCGTTCTATGGGCGCAGGCCGCGCTGCAGAATACCCCCGCCCCGCCCACACCCGATGCGGTCCCAACCTCCCAGGTGCTCTGCCAGCCCGAGGTGATCGGCAACCGCAGAATCCCCAAGGACTCCGTGCTGGCCCGCATGTCCAGCCATCAGGGCGATCCCTACGACCCGGCCACGGTCGAGCGCGACTTCAACTCCATCTGGAACACAACCTACTTCGAGAATGTGCGCATCGAGCGGATCGACACTCCGGCGTGCGTGCAAATCGTGGTCTACGTGCTCGAAAAGTCGACCATCCGCACCGTCGAATACACCGGCCTCAATGCGGTCACGCTCTCCGACGTGCAGGAGCGGTTCAAGAAGGCCAAGGTCGGCTTGACTGTCGAAAGCCAGTTCGACGAGACCCGGGTCAAGCGCGCCGAGACAGTCCTCAAAGATCTCCTCTCCGAGCACGGGCATCAATACGCCACCATCAAGACAGAGGTGAAGACCATCCCGCCGGCGCACGTGGGGATCACCTTCAGGATCAAGGAAGGGCCGACGGTAAAAGTGGGCAAGATCGCCTTCGACGGCAACAATAACCTCAACGACCGCACCCTGCGCAGTGCCATGCGAAACCTTAAGCCGATCGGCATCCCGCGCTCGATCATCCTCGAAAACCTCTTCGCCCGGACCTTCGACGCCAGCAAACTCGACGAGGACGTGCAGCGCGTGCAGTACGCCTATCAGGACCGCGGCTACTTCAAGGCACAGACCGCCGACCCTCAAACGCATGTGCGCGACGCCGGCGGCCTGAACTATTTCACCCTGCGTCCATCGACCGGCAAGCGCATCGACATCATGATCCCCGTGGAAGAAGGGGAGCGCTACAAGCTCGGCAGCATCACGTTCAGCGGCAATAAGATGTTCAGCAACACCAGGGCGCTGCGAGCCCAGTTCGCGCAGAAAGATGGCGAGTTTTTCAACCGCACGCTCTTCGTCAAAGGTCTGGAGCAGTTGCGTAAGGCATACGGCTCGCAGGGCTACATCCGGCTTGTGGCCTCTCCAGTGCCGCACGTCGACGACGCCACCAAGGTGATCAACTGGACGATCGAAGTCGATGAGGGCAAGCAGTTCTACGTCTCGCGCATCGAGTTCGCCGGCAACACCGTCACACGCGACAAAGTCATCCGGCGCGAATTGATGATGGAAGAAGGCAAGGTATACAGCAGCCAACTCTGGGACCTCTCGATCCTCCGCCTGAACCAGTTGGGCTACTTCGACACCCTGAAGGTGGAAGATGACACCGAGACCAACCAGAATGCGGACAACGGCACCGTCGACCTGCTCCTGAAGCTCAAGGAGAAAGGCAAGAATTCGATCGGCGTGAATGGCGGGATCAGCGGATTGTCGGGCACATTCATCGGACTCAATTACGAGACCAACAACTTCCTCGGACTGGGAGAGACGTTGTCGGCGAACGCGAACATCGGCGATCTCTCGCGCAATCTGAGCTTCGGTTTCAACGAGCCCTATCTGCGCAACCGGCCAATCTCGCTCGGCACCCAGGTCTTTACCCGGAAGACCGATTACAACCCGGCCAAGGCGTATTCGATCTCGAACGGCGCGAGCGCCAATGTCTCCAACGCCGAGCAGTCTCTTCTGACCAACTACAACACCTCCACCAACGGGTTCACCGTCTCCGCCAGCGAGCCTCTGAAGCATCTCTGGGCAGGCCGCGGAGTCAGCCGCATCGGCGTCACGTACGCGCTATCCCGTTCCACCGTCACCACCTTCAACGACAACACGCGCAACGTATTTCAGTCGCTCGCCTTCCGGTCCGGCGTCGAAGGCCCCAACCAGTTGAACGGCATCGTCACCTCGACCATCTCGCCGGATTTCAGCTACTCCGCCCTCGACCGCGCAGTCGGTCCGCACTCCGGCCGTGACTTAAATGTGTCGGTGCAGATCGCAGGCGCGGGCGGCAATGTGAAGTACATCTCGCCGGTCGCCAGCTTCCGCCAGTTCTACCCGATGAAGGGTCTCAGGATCAACCGCGAGGGCCGCAACGTCCTCGGCATCCGTGCGCAGTTCGCCCATGTAGCTGGATTTGGCGGGGAAGTCGCGCCGCCCACAAACCGTATCTACGGCGGCGGCGAATCCGATATCCGCGGCTTCGATATCCGCGCCGCGTCCCCGTACGTCTTCGTTCCCGTCAAGGTGGGGTTCAATCTGACCAATCCCGACGGAAGCACGGTCCCGCGCGATCCCACCAACCCGAGCCTGGGGAACATTCAGATCCCGCTGCCCGTCAACCGCCTGGTCGCGATCGGCGGCGACACTCAATTTACGGCTAACCTGGAATACCGCATCCCGATCGTCAACCAGGTGACGTTCGCAATCTTTACCGACTTTGGCCTCACCGGCGACTTGCAGCCAGGCCAACTGCGGCAGAGCGTCGCAGGCGCATCGCAGCTCTCCAGCCCGCTCTACGGCTGCCCGACGTTCGTCAACGGTGCCTGCTACGGTGGCAAGGAAATACCCGGCTTCTCACCGCTGCAACTTGCCTCTGTGCCGTTCACCAACTTCGTCCCGCGCATGTCCAACGGAGCGGAGATCCAGGTGATTCTACCCATCGTGAATGCGCCATTCCGGCTCTATTACGCGTACAACCCGCTGCGCCTCTACCGCGATGTACCCCAGCAGTTGGCGCTGGATAACCAGACCTTCCGCAGCCTCTTCCCCAACTCCGACGCAGGACGCTTCAGCTACCAGCAGGCGCTGCAGCTCTATGGTCCGTCCTACCAGCTTCGCGAACCGCGCAAGACCTTCCGCCTCACCGTCAGCACCACGTTCTAAGGGCAGGTGTCAGGTACTAGGTGCCAGGTTCGAGGAGAATTCCAAAAGGAACCGTGGCGATTGAAACAGAAGAGGCTGCCATAACTGGCAGCCCTTTTCTTTGCGTCGAACCGTATTTCCTCGAACCTCCTCCTGTTTCCTGGTTATTGACCCGGTCCAAGTATTCTCTGGCGATATGCTTCCGGAGATTCGATGCGAAATTCCGTCTGCCCGGCCAGCACCAACAGATCCTGATCACCGCTGACCAGCACTGCGGCTTTGCCGCTTTGGGCCAGATCGAGAAATGGCTGATCTTTCGTGTCCCGGCATACCGCGTTACACTCCTCGGCGATCTCGATCGCTTCGCAATAAGGAAGATAGTCGGCCAGCAGTTCGCGGCGATCCTCCGCAGACAGGCGAAACTTGGGGTAGGCAAAAACTCGCGTGAGTTCTGCCGCAGTCACGCGGGAGATCAACGGAACGCATGCGCCCTCACGCCAGTGTTGACGCAGCCAGGCTAAACGGCCGTTTGTAAACAGCAGGGCCGACACGACCGTCGCCGTGTCGAAAACAATGCGCTGTGTCACCGGGTTTCGCGTGCCCAGGAGATGGCGGCTGTCACGTCCTGTTCGTCGACCCCTAGCTGGGCAAGCCGGGTGCGCACTTCATCGGCACGGCTCTCCTGCAGTGGGCGCAGCACGATGCACTCTCCATCCGTGGTCACGTCAAAGTACACCACGCCGGAGAAGCGGGTTACCACCGCTTTGGGCAGGGTGATTTGGTTTTTGACAGTCTTCTTGGCCAGCACGACGCCCCTCCTCCAGAAGAATAGGGAAACAAGGAAATCTTACTTCCTTGCCATTGTCCTGGCAACTGGCGGTGGACAACGCGACCTCGAACGCTGCTAGCGGATCGGATGAAGCGCCTGTGCTCCGTGAATCACGGCATCCGTGATCAAACGCCGATCCAAGGTGGCCAGTTGTCCACCGTGTGCCCCGGCGAGGGCAAGGAGATAGCTGTCTGTGACTTGGCCGGAATCCAGAAGGCGGCTGCCCTCCACGAGTTTCGCATCAAGCAGCGAGATGTCGTCGGACCAGAATTCATGGCCCGGCAGCGCACACAATGTCGTCAGCAACTCCGCAACCGCCGCAGGCGTGCCGGCAGAGTTTGGATAGCGCCCGTGCCCGACAATGCGTAAAACGCCGTTTTCGGTCAGAGGGCAGGTGGCCCAGGCCTGCCGCCCCGTCTCCGCGAACCACTCGTGGGCCCGGTCATGCTGGACATGCGCGGGGTCGATCAATGCGATGAGGACATTGATGTCGAGCAGGAACCGCGTCAAGGCAATTCCTCACGCAACCGATGCACCATCTCCGACGTCACCCTCGCAGTACCCGCGCGCACCGGCAAGAGGGGTACTCCATTCCGAGTGTCGCGGCCCGATGCGGCCGGATTCAAGGTCCTCCTCGCCAGGATTGAGATGACCTCACCCAAGGTCATCTTCTGCGTTGCGGCCAGTTCCTTGGCTGCGCTTAGAACATCATCATCGATTGCCAGTGTAATTCGCATAATCCACCACATCAAACATCATACATCAGATGCGGACGTGGGCGGGTTTGTTAGACGAACCCTCTGCGCCAAGGTTTTTCCTACCCTACCTAATAGCTGCGTTGATATATGCGCGAGATCCGGTCGTGCCATGCCAGGCGGTCTTCGTCGATCGTCGCCCACAGGAAGCCCAGCCCCAGCGGGCACGCCGAAAGCAGCACCGCAAGCGCTCGCCGGCGCATCGCTGAGCGCGTAGGGTTCTCGTCGTCGAAGGTGCAGAGTGCAATGCGCGCGCAACGCATTCCCGGAGTCGCCTGCGAGAACGAGAAGAACAGCGCGTGATACAGCAGATACAGCAAAGCGCCGGCCACCGCGACCGAGCCCAGAATCAAACTCGGCTGCAGTGCGATCTGGCCCGCAACGGAGTCGGCGATCCCGCGCACCACTGTCCGCAGCGGGACGCCTGCCTGCGATTGAATTGAGTGGCCTGAAACGACCACGAAAGTGGCCGCAAACGCCAACAGCGCGCCACAGACAATGGAGGCATTAATCGCGGCGGCCATCACACGCCGGCCGATGGGCGCTGCCTGCGGAAACTGGACGGCCAGCCCGCTGCATTCCGCGAGGCCTTCTCCGGCATACGCTCCTGCAAATTCCACGCTGGCTCCAATTCGTTCCTCGCGCGCAGGGCCGACCGGTGTATCCAGCCAGATTGAAGTCCACTGCGGCGCGGCCGCATCCGCGACGGCCGGCCTGGTCGAAATCTGCCCTGCGTCCACCTCGAAGATGCGCAACTGGCCGCCTCCCGCGGCGGCGCCTGCCTCCTCGCGCAGCGGGCCTTCCGCATAGCGCGGCCGAGCCTTGCGCGACGCGATCAATTGACGCGGAAATTCGATCAGGTTCGCGGGCAGCGCGACGGGCGGCCCGGCAGGCTCTTCAAAGACCGGAGATTGGCGGAAGGCGATCTCTTCATCGAGCGCGAGCGCCTCCGCGTCGTTCCGCTCCTGGCCCTGGCTCCAGCGTCCTGCGCTGTACCCAGGCAACGATGGCCCGACATGCGCCGCGCGGGCCGCGTCTTCGTACAGGCGCACCGTCATTCCTCCGGCGAACGGCGAGCCCCCAGACGCAGTTTGCGTCGATGCGGATGCGACGCCCGCGGCGCTGGCCGTCTTTATCGCGGCCCGCTTCGGCGCGGACGCTCGCGACTCCGCGGGTTCAGCCTTTACAACCACGCATCCAGCAACTTCCGGCTCGGGCCAGAGACTCAGCTCCTGCCCGCTTTCCTGCTGAGAAACTGCGTGTGCCTCGTCCTCGACCACCTGTTGAAGATCGGGATCGACCACGTTCTGTAGCTCGCTGTGGCTCTCCTCCGCATGCATCGCATCTTCGTCGAAGGCATCCAGCAATCTCTGCTGCGCCGCGGCGACTGCCTGTGCGTTGAGCGCGGCAACCCGGGCGACAGCGTGCGCCTGCTGGATAGCCCGCTCGGCCTCCGCCGCAAGAAACGCCCGATAGCTTTGCGAGTGGGCATAGCGCTCAGCCACCGTTGCGGCGATGCGCGCCGAACGCGTGCTTGCGGACCGTGGCGGCTGGGACGGTATCTGCGCATGCTCGGCCTGCGCATGTCCGCGGCGGCTGCGATGCGCGGCAAGGCGTTCGGCGACCTGAAGACGAAGCGCATCGGCCGACGCGGTCTGTGACGCGGTCTGAAGTGGGGTCTGTGATGCGGTCTGAAGTGGCCGTTTGGCGGCGGCATGCGACATCCCGGCTGCGGCAGAGGAGTCACCCGCAGCTCCCTCGAAGGCCAGATCAGATGTTGCGTCAAGCAGTGCGGAACCCATTTTGCTCAAACTCACTTCCGTGAAATCGTCTAACCTCAAATGGTGGTGCGTGCGACAAACCTGAAGGCCCGGCAGCTTGTGATCGCGCGGAGTTTTGCGGCTTCCCGCTCAGCGCTCTCTGGATTGCCCCCCAGTGTCGCCACCTGCCGCGGCGACGGCCGATCTTCCGCTGCGAAGCTTCTTCGCAGCGTCTGCTTCTTCATAAGTATCACGGGCCTCATGGCAAATCTTGCGCATCTCGCGGCGCAAGAGGTGACGACTGTGGCACCTCTCTCTCAAGCGGCCGACGAGACGCTTCCCAGCGCGCCGGGAATGGCCCAGTATCCCGACGCGCATCTGCTTCCGCCCGAGGACGACGGCACGCCTATATCCATCGTGTCCGAGGATCCGCTGCACGCGCGCCAATCCCACGTCGGCAGCCTCTCCATTCTGGACGGCGATGTGGTCATCACCTACAAGGACCGCATCCTCCATGCGGACCACATCGAATACGACAGCGAATCAGGGGACGTCACCCTGACCGGTCACGTGCTGGTCACCGAAGCCGAGAACGACGTCCGCATCCAGGCCAGCCACGGAAGCGTCAACGTCCATACCCAGACCGGCACCTTCTACGACGTATCCGGATCCATGGGCCTGAAGCACAAGACAGGCGCGACGCTCGCGACCGAGCGCGCGGTGTACGGCAATGGCAACCCGTTTCTGTTCACCGGAAGGATGGTGGTCAGGACCGGCCCGCGCGAATACCAGATCTATGACGGCACCATCACGTCGTGCCAGATGCCGAATCCCGACTGGCTGCTCTCCGCCAGAAAGTTCAGCGTGGATGGGACGCAGGCGAGCGCGACCAACAGCGTCTTCCACCTGATGAGGCTTCCGCTGCTGTGGCTGCCCTATGCGACCCACGCCATCGACGCGAACAATCGCCAGACTGGAATCCTCATTCCCGAGATCGGGTTCAACTCCGCCAGCAAGGGAAATACCGTCGGCGAGCAGCTCTACTGGGCCATCAACCGCAGCACCGACCTGACCGTCGGCACGGTCTTCTATTCCGCGCGCGGATGGGAGCAGACCGCAAGCTTCCGATATCGCGGCCTGGGACAGAACTTCGCCAAGATGCACTACAGCGGACTGCAGGACCGCGGGTATAACCCAGGCGGCGGCCCTGTGTTCGTCAATCAGAGCGGCACCGACGTACTGATTTCCGCGCGCCACGATTTCTTTGTCGACGACGATGCCACTCGCACCGAAGCCCCACCCACCGCGACCGCGCCGGTTCAGGCGAGGGTGGTGGCGGACGTGGAATACCTCAGCTCGTTTCCCTACCGCGAGGCGTTCTCCTCGAACTTCAACCAGGCCGTCTCCAGCGACGTAGTCTCCACCGTCTACGCGACGCGTCAGTGGAACGGCATGTCCGCCTCGCTCGAAGGCGACCGCTACCAAGGCGAGAAGCGTGTCGCAACCAGTGTTCCCGTTCAGGTCGAGGAGCAGGTGCATATCTTCCACGCGCCGGCACTGGAATTCACCACCACCGACCACCGCCTGGGATCGACCGGGCTCGAATGGAGCATGGACAGCTCCATCGCCGCGCTGAAGCGCTCCCAGCCGAACTTTGCCACCGGCGGAATGGTGGAGCGGCTGGATCTGCACCCTGAGCTCGCTTACCCGATCGGCGGTGGCGGATGGCGTCTGCGCCCCTCCATCGCCGCGCGCGAGACGTTCTACAGCCGAAGCCGCTTTGCGCCAGTTCCAGGTGTGGCTGCGGCCCCGGTCGAGAGCCTGGCCTCGCTGAACCGCGCCAACGTCGAAATGCAGTTGGACCTGCGCGCCCCGGTGCTCGAACGCACCTTCGACTCCGGCTTCGTGAGGAAGCTGCTCCGCCATGACGCCAGGCACACCATCGAGCCGGAGTTCACCTACCGCTATGCAAGCGGCATCGGGGACTTCTCCCGTACATTGCGATTCGACACAGTCGATGTCGCCAGCAACACCAACGAGATGGAGTATGGCGTAACCCAGAGGCTGTTTCTGCGCCGCACCGGCAATCGGCCATGTCGTGCGGTTGGAGCCGCGGCCGACGCAACCGAGCTTCTGGGGTCCGCCGGCAAGGACGCCGACGCCGCGGAGGATCCCGGCGAATCGGCTGGCAGAAGTGACGCGGCCGAGCCAATATGCGGCAACCGCGAGTGGATCAGTTGGCGCGTGGCCCAGAAATATTTCTTCGACCAGACCTTCGGCGGAGCCGTCGTCCTCAATGGCCCGCGCAGCATCCTCGAGACCACGCTCGACTTTTCCGGCATCGCCTTCCTCACCGGACCGCGCGATATTTCGCCTGTGACCTCGCGCCTGCGCGTCCGCACCTCCGAGAAGACGGACGTCGAGTGGGACTTCGACTACGACACCTGCTCCACGTCCGCATTGACCGGCCTGACCACTAAGTCCAAGCCGTGTCTGAGGAAGTTCACGGCAAACAACCTCTACGTGGATGTACACCAGGGCAACCTCTTCGCCGGAGCGAGTTATGCCCGGCTGAACGCTCCCGCGCGCTCGTACGTCGATGGCGTCCTGTCGTCGGTGGCGGACTTCAACCAGATGCGCGCTCTCCTCGGCTTCGGAAAGCCCACCCGGGCGGGCTTCAGCGCGGCGGCGTATGCCGGCATCGACCTCGATCTGGGGACCGTGCAGTACGGCGCGATCCAGACCTCCTACAACTGGAACTGCTGCGGAATCAGCGTGGAATACCGCAAATATGAACTCGGTACGGCGCGCAACGACAATGGTTACAAATTCAATTTCACGCTGGCCAATATCGGCAGCGCCGGCAACCTCCGCCACGCCGACCAGATATTTTAGGCACGTTGGAGTCCCCCAAAACAGCATATCTCCAATGTGATGCTAAAATGTATCACATGAAGACGGCATCCATTCGCGACTTGCGCTACAACTTCAAGAACATCGAGCACCTGCTGCGCCAGGGCGAAGAGGTGCAAATCACGAAGAGGCGCCGCGTCATCGCGCGCATCGTGCCGGAAAAGCCGGAGACACCCCGGGTGCTGCCGGATTTCATGGGACAACTGCGCGCCATCTACGGGGATCGCATCCTGGAAGTGAGCGGCGCCGAGTTGATCCGCCAGGATCGGGACCGTTATTGAGCAGCTATTTCGACGCGAGCTTTCTAGTCTCTCTGTATAGCGCGGATGCAAACTCCGCGGCGGCGATACAGTTTCTTCGGGCTGTTACCGGAGCGTTACTGATTACGACGTTTGCTGAATTGGAATTCGTCAATGCGATGGAGTTGCGGATCTTCCGCAAGGAGATATCCCCCGCAGAAGCGCAATCCTCAATCGAAGTTTTTGAGCGCAATCTGCATAGCGGCGCGTTCCAACTGATCCCCTTGCCAGAGCAGCTTTTCGGGCGCGCCCGGGAGTTGTCGCGACGGACTACACATCGACTCGGCACTCGTGCGGCCGACCTGTTGCACGTAGCGGCTGCCCTTGAACTGGGCTCCGATTCATTCTTGAGCTTCGACCGGCAACAAAGAAAGCTTGCTCAATCCGTGAAGCTCAAGCTCAACCCTCTCCCCCCGGAAATGAGATAATCGAACCTGTGCTTAATGGTTGCAGGCCGCTCCGTTGTCTCGCGTTGATTGTTACAGTGGC
>OCZT010005347.1_pt1 | contig 12841 bp, 8 predicted proteins | sample 1539031 | NCBI WGS metagenome assembly OCZT01 (sample SAMEA3539308, study PRJEB22396) | soil metagenome | biome: tundra; feature: field; material: soil | place: USA | collected 2010-05 | depth 0.15 m | reverse complement strand
TCTGGTCAATGATCGTAAGGGTGTTCAGGTAGCACTCGCGCTGCGTCTGGCCCCAGGTGAATAAGCCGTGGCCGCCCAGAACGATGCCGTCGCAGTTCGGGTGTTCTGCCACCGCGCGGCTAAGCATCAGTCCCAGCTCAAAGCCGGGACGCTGCCAAGTTAGCCAGACCAGGGAGTGGCCGAATTCGCGGTTGAACTCCTCCATCTTGGATTTGCCGTTGGCTGAAGCGGCCAGAGCGATGCCCCAATCCGGGTGCAGGTGATCGACGTGCGGAAAGGGCAGAAAGCCGTGCAGCGGCGTGTCGATGGAGGCCGCCACGGGATTGTTACCGAAGGTGCACAGCGGGTACATGGGCACCATGTCGTCTTCGGTGTCGACGCCTTTGTAGCTGCGTTCGAGGGCCAGCAATTTGTGCTGGAAAAGCGTGGCGAAACCGGTGCGCTTGATGCTGCCCAGGTCGCCGCCGGAGCCTTTGACCCAGAGCACTTCGACGGGCTGGCCGGTAAGAGGATCGACCTCGGTAATCTTGGAGCTGGTGTTGCCACCGGCGAAGTTGGTGATGCGCAGGTCGGAGCCGAGGAGATTGGAGCGGTAGCGAAGCAACTCCGGCTCGTCGAGTGTTGCGGCCAGTTTGGGGTTCCAGCGGTCTTCTAAGAGCTTGAGGGCAGGGGAAGTGAGGGCAGACAGTGTCATATACACCAATGTACGGGGAATTGAACGAGCATAGTCAAGATAACACACAGAAAAGCAATAGGGAATCTATTTCTGATGCGGAAAAATGCACAATCAACGTTGAATGATTGCTGATGACGGGGCTAAGAGTCTGCGGATGTTCAGGCGCCGGTCTCTGCAAGCAGGGATTCCGGCGTCACTACGCGGTGCCGCACGTAGTTATAGGGCGGAACCGTGTACCCGCGCAGCAGGGCAATTCCTAGCTGGATGAGGCGGGGGCCGTAGGTCTCCGCTTCGTGTGAGATGGATCCAATAATCGGGCTATGGGCGCCGCGCATCTCCTCAACCACTTCAGGGATGCAATCCTGTCCGGCGATGGCGACATCTTCTTCACGGCCGGCCTGGCGTGTTGCGTCGAGAACGCCGAGGGCGCTGGAATCGGTTGCGGCGGCCACCAGGATGTGCTGACCCTTCGGCCGTTTCAGGAGGAACTCCGCCATGGCCACTTGGCTGGGTTGGCGCATGCCTCGGCCCTCGATCTGGATGAATCGGTCGGCAGGCAGCTCTTTGAGCCGGTCGCGGATCCCCTCGAAGGCGCCGGTGATGCGGCTCTGGACAAAGCTTCCCGCCTCGGAGAATCCGGCGCCTATGACCCAATCCACCTTGCCCTTCCACTTACGCAGAGCGTGCTGGGCAAGCAGGGAGCCGGCTTCAAAGCCCACCTCGAAGTTATCCACACCGAAATAGGTTGCGTTTGGGTGAGGCACATCGATAGCTATCAGCGGGATATCGGCCTTCTTGAAGATATGTGCCACGCGCGGGGCAGCGTACTCTTCCACCTGGAACTCAAGTACGAGGTCAACTCGCTCTTTCGCAAATTCTCTGGCGTTCAGGATGGCCACGTCAGGATCGTATTGGTTATCGAGCAGCAGCAACTCCACGCCGGAGGCGGCCGCAGCCGCGGTGATGCTTTGCGCTACAGCCACGGAGAAGGGCATTTCCGCGCTTTGGGCGGCAAAGCCGAACCTCAAACGTCGAGGCCGGGAGACCAGGCGGTATTGCCCGTCCTGGGCCTGGGCCACATAACCGCGATGGACCAGCGTCTTGAGAATGCGATAGACGCTGGTCTTGGAGATTTTGGTGCGCTGGAAGACGTCCTCCAGGGTTACGGGAGCGTGATCCTGCTCGAGCAACTCAAGAACGTCGAGCGCCTTGGAAAGAATTGGAATGAGGTACAGCCGTTTTATCCGGGCTTTGGGCAACCGATCTTCTCCCTGGGTACTGTTCCTTCAAAGGGCGGGTTGCATACCAGCATAACTCGGAAAACTGCTAATTGGTTACCGCTCTCTCTGCCAACTTCCGGAAGCTTTCCCTAACCGGTCATGTTTTTCGGTTTCGGGGTCATGCATAACTGCTAACAGCAGACGAGCGGCTACCCCTTTCGCGGGCAATGCGCTCGACGTAGCCGCTTGAACGCAAGGCGGCCAGCGGTTCGGCGGGCAGGCCGTGTGCCTGGCGCCATGCCGCAGCCAGTGGGCGCACGTCTTGCCAGAAAGCTCCGCGGAATAGCTCCTCGGCGGCAACGATGTCGCAGGACTGCTGATAGGCCGCCAATTGGTTGCGGTCGATAAGCGCGGCTTTGAGCCACAATTCCTGTGCGGTAACCACGGTCTGGACTGTAGCGTCCATTTTGCCCTTGAGGTTGTGACTCTGGTCGATCATGTAGGCGATTCCGGTGCCGAGACCCTCGGAAAGTCCCTGGTGAATCTCGTGGAAGATGCGGAAGATCTGGTAGGGGTCGATGGAGCCAAGGGTCAGATCGTCGTCGGCGTAGCGGCGGTCGTTGAAGTGGAAGCCGCCCAGCAGGCCGGTGTGCAGCAACCAGGCCACAATCTGCTCGATATTCTGCGAGGAATAATGGTGGCCGGTATCCACCAGGACCTGGGCCTGCGGGCCGGCCGCACGGGCCAGCATCGAAGACATGCCCCAGTCGGCGATATCGGTGTGGTAAAAGGCCGGCTCGAAGGGCTTGTATTCAACCAGCAGGCGCTGGTGGGGGGCCAGGTTGTCATGCGTCACACGCAGGGCATCTTCAAGCCATCCGATGCGGTTGCGGATGCTTTGCGAGCCGGGATAGTTTGAGCCGTCGGCAAGCCAGAGAGAGATGTCGCGGGAGCCGAGCTGCTTGGCGATCTCAATGGAGTCGAGCATGTGGCGTACTGCATGCTCGCGGATGGGGGCCGAGGGGTTGCAGAGTGAGCCGAACTTGTATTCCTGGTCCTGAAAGAGATTGGGGTTAATGGCGCCCGAGCGCACGCCATACTTATGCTCCAACTCCTTCACTCTGGGTACGTCGGCAAGACCGTTGGGCAGATCCCAAAGCACATGCAGAGCCACCGTAGGCGTTACGCCGGTGAGGCGATGCACCTCGGCGGCATCGGCGAACTTCTCTTCGATGGTTGACGCTGCTGCCGCCTGGACGAACTTGCCAAAGCGGGTACCGGTGTTGGCGAATCCCCAGGAGGGAAGCTCGATCTGGAATGCATCGAGTGCCTGAGATGCGAGGTCAAAAAGTGCTGACTCGGAATGTGCCATGTCTGTTTACCTAACCTTTGCCGAGCCGGTTTGTGCCGGGCTCCAGAGTGAATTCTCTTTCTGGGCTAACTTTCGTCGCGAACCAGGATCACGTGCAGAAACCGTGGTCCGTGAACGCCCTTGATGCGCGTCATTTCAATGTCTGCCGTGGCGCTGGGACCGGAGATGTAGGTCGCCAACATGGCCGGTTTCTCGCAGCGGTCAAAATACTCGGGCAGCGTCTCCACCACCTGACTGGCCCGCAGGATGCAAAGATGCCAGTCGGGCAGCAAGGTCAAGACGCGGCGCCCTTCAGTGGGCGAGTGATGAAGAACAATGGTACCTGAGTCCGCTACTCCACAGAAGGCGGCGGTGACCACGCCCTCGGCCTGCTCAATCTCCGCATGAGACAGCCCGTGGTCAATTCGCCAGTCAAAACCCTTGATGAGCCACGTGGAGGGCAGGCCTTCTGGCGCCACGAAGATGTGCCTTCCGCTGGCAGCAAGCTGTGACGCGATGGCGTCTGGGAGATCTCCAGGCGTGGCCTCAACCACCTCCGCATCGTATTCGCGGAGCCGCTCAATCAGAAGGTCAAGGCAGGCCTTGGTGCTCAATTGGCCGCGACGGATGTAGGGACGAGGCAACGCCGCGTAAACTTCCGCCGCGCGTCCATTGGGTTGCGTTGCGGCATGCACCTTGGCAAGAATCTGTTGCCGGGCCGGGCTGGGAGCGCTCATTTGCCCTCCTTCTGGCGCGCCGCCCACCAGCCGTGAAAAGTCTGGCTGGGGAGGCCGCGCAGGTCACGGGTCTGTGTCCACTTGCCGCCCACGCTAGGCAACCAATGAATCCAGCCGTCTTTGCGGGTAAAGAAGCGCAAACCGATGCGGCCGAACCACTGCGCAGTGTGGAAAATCCATGCCTTGGCGAAGATCAGGTTGGCGATGCGCAGGCCCAGGTACATGGGGTCGAAGACGCGGCCCACCTGCTTGCGCTCCTGGTTTACAACTTCAGAGCGCAATTCGAGCAGCACCTCAGGAATGTTGATCTTGACCGGGCAGACCTCGTAGCAGGCGCCGCACAGCGACGAGGCAAACGGGAGCGTTTGCGCGTGGTGCATCTCGGCCAACTGCGGAGTAAGAATGGCACCGATGGGGCCGGGATAGACCGACCCATAGGCGTGGCCGCCAGTCTGCCGGTAGACAGGGCAGGTGTTCATGCAGGCCGCGCAGCGGATGCACTTGAGCGTCTGGCGGTGCTTGGGCCGCGCCAGGATCGACGACCGCCCGTTGTCGAGCAGGACCACATGGAATGTTTGAGGCCCGTCGCCCGGTGCGACGCCGGTCCACAGAGAGGTATAGGGGTTCATGCGCTCGCCGGTGGCGGAGCGAGCCAGCAACTGCAGCATCACTTCGAGATCCTGGAAGCGCGGCAGCACCTTTTCGATTCCGGCCAGGGTGATCATTGTATTGGGCAGGGTCAAGCACATGCGGCCGTTGCCTTCCGACTCCACCACCGAAACGCCGCCGGTTTCAGCGATGAGGAAGTTGGCCCCGCTGATGGCCGTTGGGACGGTGAGGAACTTCTGCCGCAGGTAGGTGCGGGCGGCGTTGGTCAGTTCCTTCGGATCGTCGGAGAGATTTTCGAGGCCCATCTTCCGCGCAAAAATCTCCCTGACCTGGCTGCGGTTGATGTGCAGCGCCGGAACGACAATGTGCGAAGGCTCCTGCTCGCCCAACTGGAGAATGATCTCGGCCAGGTCGGTTTCATACGTCCGGACTCCGGAAGCCTCGAGGAAGGGATTCAACTGAATCTCTGCCGAAGTCATGGTTTTGATCTTGATGACTTCGTCGGCGCCTTCCTGGCGGAGCAGGTCGAGGATGATCTGCCGCGCTTCGGCGGCGTCCCTCGCCCAATGAACCTGCCCGCCCGCTGCGGTGCAGCGCTCTTCGAACTGCTCGAGGTAGAAGCCAAGATTGTCGAGCGCGTGGGAGCGGATAGCGGCGGCCGCGGTGCGCAATTCCTGCCAGTCAGTTTTTTCGGCCACCAGCTTGCCGCGCTTGGCCTGGATCACGTCGATGGCGTGGGCAACGTTTTTGCGCAGTTGCGGGTTGCGAAGCACGTTCAGTACGGCCTTTGGAAAAGGCAGGGCCAGCGTGGGGTCCAGGATGGCGTGATCTGTTGCGGCCGGGCTCATAGGGTTGCCTCCACTGGAGACGCTTCCGTGCTGGCCAGAATCTGCACCATGTGGATGGTCTTCATGTCGGCGTATTGGCGATGCATGGCCCCGCCCAGGTGCATCAGGCAACTGTTGTCGAGAGCGGTGCAATACTCGGCGCCGGTCGAGACCACATCCTGAAGTTTCACAGCCAGCATGGCCGACGAGACTTCAGCATTCTTCACCGAGAATGTCCCGCCGAAGCCGCAGCAGCGATCCATATTTTGCAGTGGAAGATACCGGAGCCCGCGCACCTTGGCCAGCAAGCGGAACGGCCGTTCGCCCAGATGCAGCGCGCGCACACCGTGGCAACTGGCATGGTATGTAACGCGATGGGGGAAATACGCGCCTACGTCCTCCACGCCCAGCTTGTCGATCAGGAATTCGCTCAATTCGTAGATGCGGGGCAGCAGGGCGTCGAACTGGTTCTGCAACTCGGCGTTTCCGAGCTCATGAATCAGGCCGGGGTACTGATCGCGGATCATGGCCACGCAGGACGAAGAGGGAACCACAACCGTTTCAGTATCCTGGTAGAGCCGGACCAGCCGCTTGGCCTGCGAGAATGCTTCGCCCCGAAATCCAGTGTTGGCGTGCATTTGGCCGCAACAGGTTTGCTTGGGATGAAAATCAAGCTCGACACCCAGCCTCTCCAGCAGGCTGACCACGGCTCGGCCCGTCTCCGGGTAGAGGGTGTCGTTGTAGCAGGTGATGAAAAGCGATGCACGCATTTGAGGCACCAGATCCTAACGGCCATTCGATGGAAAAGGTAATGCTATTCGATAGAGACACGAATTGTCTATTGCAATTTCACTCTTTGATCTCGAAATTCAGGCGCGGGCAGTTTAGCCCGTTTCCTGGGAGGGGGGCCTGCCCTGCAGACACAAATACTTCACACTGGAGCAACCGCGAAAAAGGGTCGCATCCAGGGCAAACCGGCGATATATTGTTCGATAGTTAAGACGGTTAAATGCAAGTTCCAGAGTACGTTCTTCCCCAAAATCCACCGTGCCAGGAGAATTAGCATGAATCACCCTGATCCCTTGCCAAACCGCAGGCGCTTCCTCGCCGCAGCGGCACTCACCGCAGGCATGTACTCAGTGAACCTGGCGGCTCAGACCGCTGGAACAAAGCCGGAGACGGATTCCGGGCTATTCGTCATCGGTCCCAAACCCGGCTATACGCCCCAAATCGGCACCCTTGTGTCGATGCTTACCTATATCCAGAGCGCCGTCCTCCAGTCGGTCAAAGGCCTCACGCTGGCAGACCTCGACTACCTTTTCGACGCCGATGCCAACACCATCGGAGCGCTCCTGCTGCACCTCGCCGCCACCGAGGTGTATTACGGGATGAACACCTTCGAGAACAAGAAGTGGGACAGTTGGTCCGACGAGATCAAGAAGCAGTGGGACCCCGCCATGAACCTGGGCGACGCCGGCCGCAAGGTTATCAAGGGCCACGTCCTCGACTACTACCTCAACGTCCTCCACGAGACTCGGGAACACTCCCTCGCCGAATTCCGCAAGCGGGACGACAAGTGGCTCCTGTCAACCGATACAGAGCAATTCGGGAGCAAAGAAAAGACCAACATCTATTGGAAGTGGTTCCATGTCTGCGAGCACGAATCGCACCACACCGGCCAGATCGCCTTCCTGACCAAGCGTTTACCCGGCGCCAAAACAAAGTCTGAGGGCTTTTGACAAGCAGCTGAAACTCGAACCGGTCCGTTCCTTTCTATGGAAGAGAGCAACCGGGTTATCCTATCTCAGGAGCGTTTGACCGTCTGGACGCGTCGGACCATCATGCATCCTTACTGAGTTTTCGGATTGGAAAGCCGACTTCCCGGTAATCGAGGAGCCCTTCCCCGAGAAAGGCACGACCCCCACCATGGCTTCCGTTCGCCCGCTTCCCATCTTTATCGTGGCCGTCGCAATCATCTGTAGTGCGGTTTTGACAGCCCAGGAACCTGCACCTGCCCCACGGATTACGACGCAAGTGGTTGAAACCGAACTGACCACGCTCAAAGGCAATGTGCCGTTGCTGGTGCGGGCAAGCGATGACCTGGGCCCGGCTTCAGCCTCCACTCAACTCACTCATATGCGGCTGGTATTGTCGCGCACGCCAGCGCAGCAGGCAGCGCTGGATAAGTACCTGGCCGACTTGCAGGATAAGTCCTCGCCGAACTATCACATGTGGCTTACTCCGGAGCAGTTCGGCAAGCGCTACGGACCGGCCGACTCGGATATCGCGGCCATTGTCAGCTGGCTGGAATCGCACGGCCTGAAGCTGGAGGAGGTTTCCGCCGGGCGCACGAATGTTGCCTTTTCCGGAACGGTGAGCCAGGTGGAGGAGGCGTTGCACACGTCTATCCACTCCTTCGCGAAAAACGGAGAACAATTCCTCTCGAACACCATGGAACCTCGGATTCCGACGGCGCTGGCCTCGGTGGTAGCCGGCGTGGCTCATCTTGACACCATCAGGCCCAGGCCGCAGTACGTTAAGGGCCAGCCGGGGTTCTTCAATGCGGCTTCGAAGAAGACTGAGCCCGTGAGTTCGGCGCGGTCCAACCGGCCAGGATCGGAGCTGACCACTGGAAACGCGTCAATTGGATACACGCTCTATATTGTCCCCGGGGACGCGGCTACCATCTACGACACACCGAACACCTTCAACGCCAACTACACCGGGACCAGCTATACAGGGACCGGGGTGACAATCGGTATTGCCGGAGATGCGACCATCAACCCGGCCACCGTGGCCAGCTACCGCTCGCGCTTTCTGGGTGATACCACGCAGCCCACGGTAACCAACGCGGATGGCGTCACCAGCACCATCGATACGGACGAAGCTTACGTTGACACCGAGCTTGCCGGAGGCATCGCACCAGGAGCTTCGATCCATTTTTACACTGCCAATGACGTCGATACGGCCATTCAGCAAGCCATGACCGACAACACTGTGGACATCTTCAACCTGAGCTTTGGCTTGTGCGAACTGTACCTGACCACAGCGCAGAACGTGCTCATCAACGGTTATTGGGCACAGGCGGCTGCGCAGGGTATAGCCGTTACCGTCTCCACCGGAGACAGCGGCTCGGCCGGATGCGATGCCGTAATCGATAACGCCGGGAACAACATAACCGAGGCAACGGGCGGCCTGGGTGTGAACGGTTATGCCTCCACCCCTTATAACATCGCGGTAGGTGGAACCGACTTCGATGCGCTGCTTACCTCGTACTCGCTCTACGCCGTTACGTCCATGGGCACTTCGACAACCTATTACCGGACCGCAAAGAGTTATATACCTGAAGCCACATGGAACGATTCGACCGTGAGCAACACCACCATCAGCGCGAATGAGCCCCTCACGGCCAATGCAGCTCTCGCCAGCCAGGCCAACATTCTCGCCGGCAGCGGCGGGTTAAGCAACTGCTCAATCAATACCAGTACCGCGACGACGAACGGCGTCTGCCAAAGCGGCTACGCCAAGCCGGCCTGGCAGCAGGGAACCGGCGTCCCTGCCGACGGAGCGCGCGATCTGCCCGATGTGTCGCTCATGTCTGGAGACGGCTTCTACTCCGGCACATGGCTGGTATGCACTGACGATGCCGCGACGGGTAACAACGGCGCCGCCATAACCAACGATTGCACAACTCAAACCGATGGCAGCTTCTACTTCAACGGATTTGGCGGAACCTCTACCGCCGCGCCAACCTTTGCGGGCATCCTGGCATTGGTTCAACAGAAAGCGGGCGGCCGGCTCGGACAGGCGGCAAAAGAAATCTATGACCTATATAACGGAAGCCACGCAGGCGCAATCTTTCACGATGTGACCGTCGGCAATATTGCCGTCCCCTGCACCAGCGGTACTCCCAACTGTTCCAAGAACACGGCGGGCTATTACTTTGAAAGCGGATACGACACCGGCGCCGGTTACGATCTGGCAACCGGGCTGGGCAGCGTGGACGCGGCACAACTGGTGACTTATTGGGGTACGGCTACCGGCCCGTCGGCCGCAACCATCCATGTAACTCCGTCGGCAACGACCATAACGACCACCGACCCACTGACGGTGACAACTTCAGTGGCAGGGTTGGGGAGCCTGGGACCGCCGACCGGGACGGTGACGCTGACCAGCGGCACTTACTCCTCGGGCGCGCAACCGCTTTCATCCGGGGGTTATGCCTTCAGCGTTCCCGCAGGAAACCTCGCAATTGGCTCAGATACCCTGACCGTGACCTATAGCGGAGACCCAACTTACGCCTCAGTGTCCAATAACTCCAACATCATCCAGGTGACCGGATTGACTCCGACTGTCACCGTGACCCCCTCCACAACCACCCTGAGCTCGAGTGCCCCGCTCCCCGTCACGGTAACCGTTGCCGGGCCCAGCGGCGATCCCGTTCCCGGCGGGACGGTCACGTTATCCAGCGGCAGTTATTCTTCAGGAGCCCAGCAACTTGCCGCCGGCAGTTACAGCTTCACCATTCCGGCCAACAGCCTGGTCGCCGGCAGTAACACCCTCGCGGTGAGTTACAGCGGCGACTCGGTCTATGTTCCGGCAAGCAACAATAAGGTATCTGTGCAAGTTACGCAGAGTTCATATGCGCTTTCTGCGGGCAGCAGCACGTTGACCCTGGCAGCGGGTGCAACAACGGGAAACACCTCGACGATCAGCGTGACGCCGGCCAGCGGCTTTACCGGCACCGTGAATTTGGGTTGCGCCGTGACAACCACGCTGACCAATCCCACCAGCCCGGCAACCTGCAGCATTCCATCCTCAGTGAGCGTTTCCGGTAGCGCAGCCGCAACCGCCGCACTTACCGTTGCAACCACTGCTACCACAACTGCCGGAGCTTACACAGTTACTGTGACCGGAACGTCGGGCACCCTGTCGCAAAACACCGTCGTCAACGTCACCGTGACGGCGAGCTCAACCGTCGGCGCCTACTCGCTATCGGCCACCACGCCTGCCGCCATCTCCGCGGGCACAGCCACAAGCTCAACGGTCACGGTTACTGCGAGCAACGGATACACAGGGACCGTGACGCTGGCCTGTGCGCTGACCTCCTCTCCCACCAGCGCGGCATCTTTGCCCACATGCGCGGCAAGCATTAGCACGGCGAACCTGTCCTCAGCTACAACCAGCGGCACGGTAACCTTCAACATCACCACCACCGCGGCCACCACTGCGGCATTGCGGCCTGGATCCGGCGGAGGCAGCAAAGGATGGACCGATGCCGGAGCCGGCATGGTTCTGGCGCTGTTGGTGTTTGTTGGAATTCCGGCCCGGCGCAGAAGCTGGCGGGCCCTCCTGGGCACTGTGATTCTGATGCTGGCGGTGGGGGGCCTCGGCGGATGCAAGGGATTCTGGGACAACCCGAACCAGGTCGCAACCACCTCCGGCGCCTATACGTTCACCGTCACCGGCACCGGCAACCCGGCAGTGACACCAGCGCCAACCACCACATTCACGTTGACCGTGAACTAAGCTCGGTGCGGGCTGCAAAGCGCAACGCAGCGAAAATCCAGCCTTGCGTGACAAAAAAACGGGGGAAGGCATCGCCCCTCCCCCTTTCTCTTCAGGAAGCCGCAGCTCTTCTATTTTTGAAGCTTGTCCAACTCAAGATTGAGGGCCAGCACGTTCACGCGCGGTTCGCCGAGCAGGCCAAACTGGCGGCTCGTGGTGTTTTGTTCGATGAATTTATGCAGGCGATCTTCGCCGATGCCGCGTGCCTTGGCCACTCGCGGAATCTGGAAATATGCAGCGTCGGGCGTAACGTCGGGATCGAGTCCTGAGGCAGAGGTAGAGACCAGGTCGATAGGGACAGGCTTGCCGGGGTTCTCTGCGGCCAACTTGTCGATTGAACCTTGAATGCGGTCAACCAGTGTCTCGCTTGACTGCGCCAGGTTCGAGCCGCCGGAAGCGGTGGCGTCGTAACCGTTGCCCGCAGCCGAAGGCCGTGGATGGAAATAGCGATCGCTGGTGAAGCTCTGCGCCAGTAACTCCGAACCGATAATCTGCCCGTCCTTGAGAATCAGACTGCCGCCGGCCTTGTGCGGGAATATGACGCTGGCGATTCCGGTGACCAACAGGGGATAGGCGATGCCCAGCAATAGCGCGGTCACAAGAGTGAACCGGATTGAGGTTCTCCAGACCGAATGTCTGACTGCTACTGCCTGAACAGTTACAACGGATGGCAATGTGGATACGGAGTGCACGGTGGATCTCCTTGTTTACGCCGGTTACTTACGCCAGGTGCAGGGCTACGAGAAACATGTCGATGGCTTTGATGCCGATGAAGGGCACGATGATGCCGCCCACGCCGTAGACCAGCAGGTTGTTGCGCAGCAGGATATCGGCGGCCTTGGGCTCGTATTTCACGCCCTTGAGCGCCAGTGGGATCAGCGCGACGATAATCACCGCGTTGAAGATCACCGCGGAGAGAATGGCCGACTGCGGCGAGTGCAGGAACATGATGTTCAACGCGCCAAGCACGGGGAAAACACCCGCGAACATGGCCGGGATGATGGCGAAGTACTTGGCCACATCGTTGGCGATCGAAAAGGTTGTGAGAGCGCCCCGCGTCATCAAGAGTTGTTTCCCGATCTCGACAATTTCAATCAGTTTGGTGGGGTTCGAGTCAAGGTCCACCATGTTCCCGGCTTCCTTCGCGGCTTGCGTGCCGGAGTTCATCGCCACGCCCACGTCGGCCTGCGCCAGCGCCGGAGCGTCGTTGGTTCCGTCGCCGGTCATAGCCACCAACTTGCCCTTGGCCTGCTCGCGCTTGATCAAGTCCATCTTGTCTTTCGGCTTGGCCTCGGCGAGGAAGTCGTCCACGCCGGCCTCGCGGGCAATCACGGCGGCGGTGAGCGGGTTGTCGCCGGTGATCATGATGGTGCGGATGCCCATGGCGCGGAGGCGGGCAAGGCGCTCCTTGAGGCCGCCCTTGACGATGTCCTTGAGATAGATAACGCCCAAAGCTATGGTATTCTCTGCGACGACCAGGGGCGTCCCGCCGGCTCCGGCGATCTCTTCTACCTGCTCGGCGACCTTCTTGGGCAGCGAGGAGCCTTGCTCTTCCAGGAAACGGGCAATGGCGTCCACCGAGCCCTTGCGGATGCGCATGTCAGCCAGATTCACGCCGCTCATGCGGGTCTGAGCAGAAAAGGGAACGAACTCAGCGTGCATGTCGTTCAGATCGCGACCGCGCAGGTTGTACTTATCCTTGGCCAGGACGACGATGGAGCGGCCCTCGGGGGTTTCGTCGGAAAGCGAGGCGAGTTGGGCGGCGTTGGCCATCCGCGCCTCGCTCACGTCTGGAGCTGGGTAGAACTCGGTGGCCTGGCGGTTGCCCAGGGTGATGGTGCCAGTTTTGTCGA